>Ga0302320_10015010_pt1 | contig 15961 bp, 14 predicted proteins | sample Bog_T0_3_FD_202130 | JGI IMG/M metagenome (GOLD analysis project Ga0302320, IMG submission 202130) | Peat permafrost microbial communities from Stordalen Mire near Abisko, Sweden - Bog_T0_3 | ecosystem: Environmental > Terrestrial > Soil > Wetlands > Peat | place: Sweden: Abisko, Stordalen Mire... | reverse complement strand
AATGGCGGATGTCCCGCCGCCCAGTTCATGGACTTCGAAACTGCCGCTGTTCTCATTGGTCACGTAGAGCCCCTTGCAATCGCCCTTGGGCGTCAAAAACACGTGATACTCCATGCCCGTATTAACGGTCTGGGCAAAAACGGATTCCAGGCGAACCACCGCGGCGCCCTTCTGCAAGCGGCCCGAACCGGCGTCTTCAAACCAGTTTTCCGGGGCTTCGACCGCGTATAGCGCCACTTGCCGCGAACCGTTATCCACCGGCACCACCGCCGACTTCGACCCGCTGCAGGTGAGATTGCCATTCACAAAGATGTCGCAGTAGCCGCCGTACTTGCTGCTGTAAGTGGCCAGCACCAGAGCGTCATTTTTGGTGGACTCGTCGTTTTCGGCAAACAGCGTGGCCAGATGCGTGCTGTTGTTATAGGCGGCGACGGCTTCGACGTTATCAGCCGTGCCCAAGACGCCCGCAAAGCCCGTGTTGCTATCCCCCCAAACGCCAACCGAGCCGGTCCCTGCCAAGGTGAGCGATTCGGCGCTGGTGGCGGGGGCGGCGCCGAATACCCCAATTCCCGGAGGGGCGGCGTTAATGCCATACACGCCCATACCCTGCGGGCTTGCAGCCGAGCCGTAGACGCCTGTGGTTTTGCCGGTGGTGGCACTCGCCGTGCCCGACACCCCGACTCCCGCAATGCTGGCCGCACTACCGGAGACTCCGTTGGTGAGACCAGTGGTCGCGCTGGCGGTGCCCACCACCCCGACTCCCGAAGTGCTCGCCGCCGAACCGGAAACCCCGTTGGTGATGCCGGTCGTAGCGCTAGCCGCTCCGGCCACTCCGATTCCGGTAGTGCTGGCAGCCGATCCAAAGATGCCTGCTGTATCGCCGGTCGCCGCGGTGGCTTCGCCTTGCACTCCGACGCCGGCGGAGCTTGCGCTCAAGCCGTATACGCCAAACGTAGTGCCGGTCGTATCCGTGGTGTTGCCCTGCACCCCGATTCCCGAGGAGCTTTCGCTCGTGCCCATCACGCCAAACGTGTTGCCGCTGGCCGCGTCGGCCGCTCCCTGTACCGCGATCCCCTCATCGCTTTCGCTTAACCCATACACGCCCACCACAGCGCCGGTGGTGGCCAAGGCCTGGCCCTTCACTCCGACTCCCGCCGAGCTTTCGCTGGTGCCCAGCACGCCAATGTTGGAGCCAGTCGCATCGATAGCCGTGCCCTGCACCCCGCTGCCCGTAGCGCCGGTGGCTTCGCCGGCGATGCCATTCAGGCTGCCGGCGGCTTTCACCACGAACTTAGTGGCGGTGGATGTAGTGCCAATCCCCACATCTGAGCCCGATTGCAGGATCAACGAGTTTCCCAGCGTGCTGGCGGCGGTCCACAGGGGCACCGTACCGCCAGTTCCGGTGCCGGTGACGGTAGAGGCCGGCGTATTCGCGGCCTTGGCCATTGGTGCCTTGCCGGACTCGATGGAAGCGCCACTGGCGGCGTACCCGGTCGTCCCAGCGAGGGCAAACGCCGAAGGCGGCAGCCCACCCAGCGTCTCGGCATCCACGGCTTTGAGCGAGTAGGGCACGCTGGTCATCAACACTCTGGGACGCTCCACTTCGCCTTGCGCCTGGACACCCAGCCAACGTTGGCCTGCCGTGAAGGCTTCCGCCGGTATCCCCTCGTTCCTGGTCGAACCTAACAGAATCGAGTATTGACCGTTGTTGCCGGCCTGTACGTTCTGGATCTCCGTCCAGACCGGGGATCCCCCCTGTTGCTCCTCGTATAAAGAAAATGTGACGCCGACGACTCCGGTCAGCGGTTTGCCGCCTGCATCCGATAATGTGCCGCTGAATTTCACCAGCCGCGGCACCGCCGTTGTGCTCTTCGCGGGCGTCTGAGCGAGGATGACTGCCGCTCCGCAGACCAACGAGAGAATTGCGCAAATACAATTGCCGATCCGTACCATAGTCCCCCTAAAATTACGCTTGGCTTATGTTCGCCTTTAGATTGTGGAGGAACGGGGAGGATGGGGGCAAGGACAACCACGGGGCATCTCGGGACATCACGGGGCAGCGGGCCGCAACCCCGTTACGTGCTGGTTAACGAATGAAGCGAGTGGCTTTCTTCGCCGCGTGCCGCTCAAGCGCCAGCTCGATCAGCCGGTCCAGCAGTTCGGAAAACGAAACGCCGCTCTGTTCCCACATCTTGGGATACATGCTGATGGAAGTAAAGCCGGGGATGGTGTTGATCTCATTCAGGTAGAGTTTGCCGGTGGCCGACTCCAGCAGAAAGTCCACGCGCGCCATGCCCTCGCATCCCACCGCGCGATAGCATTCCACAGCCAGCCGCCGCAGCTTGGCGGTCTGCTCCGCGGTCAGCTCCGCGGGCAGCCGGGTCTGCGCGCGGTCCAGCAGGTATTTGTCTTCGTAGTCGTAGAATTCCTTGGAAGGCAGGATCTCGCACGGCAGAGAAGCTTTCGGCTCGTCGTTGCCGAGCACCGCGCATTCCAGTTCGCGGCCAATAATGGCGCGCTCCACGATGATCTTGCGGTCGAATTCGGCCGCGAGCTGCAGGGCCGGCTCCAGTTCGGCCGCATGGTGGACCTTCGAGATGCCCACCGACGACCCCAGGTTGGCGGGCTTCACGAATACCGGAAACTCGAATAGCTTGGCGATGGCTTCGGCATCCAGATCGTGCCGGCCGAGCGCGACATATTCGACCACCGGCAGCCCGCGCTCGATGCAGATGCGCTTCATCATCTCCTTATCCATGGAGACGGCGGACGCCATCACGCCGGCGCCGACGTATGCAAGATCCGCGAGCTCCAGCAATCCTTGCACCGTGCCGTCTTCGCCGAACGTCCCGTGTAAAACGGGAAACACCACGTCTATTTCCGGATGCGCGCCCGGCTCCGGCTGGATCGCCTCAGGCGACCATTTGCCCGTGTGATCGATGAAATAATCGACCACGTCGTACTTTTCGCGGTCCAGCCCGGCCATGATAGCCTTCGCGGAACGTATGGAAATATCGTGCTCGCCGCTGCGTCCGCCATATATTATGGCGACTGTGGTTTTCATAGAATCTTTTTGCCCATGGCCGACAAGATCACTTCAACTGCCAAATCCGCCGTGCGGTTCATCTCATCGATCACCGGGTTCACTTCGACGACTTCCATGGAAACCATGCGGCCGTTGTCGCAGATCAGTTCCATGGCCAGATGCGCCTCGCGGTAGGTTGCGCCGCCCCGCACCGGTGTGCCTACGCCCGGCGCGAACTGCGGGTCGATCCAATCCATATCGAACGAGAGGTGGAATCCGGCGGTATCTTCGGTGGCGATGCGGAAGGCTTCATCCATCACTGAGCGCAGGCCGCGCTCGTCGATGTCGCGCATGGTGAAGGCGCGCACGCCGGTTTCCCGCACGTGGCCCCTTTCGAGCGCATCCACGTCGCGCAGGCCCACCAGCACGGTCTTGCGTGGATTGACTTTAGGCGCGTAGCCAAACAAGTTGGTGAGTTCGGGCGGCCCAAGGCCCACGCAGCACGCCAGCGGCATGCCGTGTACATTGCCGCTGGGCGAGGATTCGGGCGTGTTCATGTCGGCATGCGCGTCGATCCAGATGAGGCCGATCTCCTGCTTCTTGCGGCGGAAATAGCGGGAAACTCCGGCCACCGTGCCCACCGCCACGGAATGATCGCCGCCCAGGACGAGCGGCACTTTCTTCTTGGTGAGCGCGCCATCCACCATGAGCGCGAGGCGTTTGCATGCGAGCGCGATTTGGGGCAGATACTTGGCGCGCGCGGGACCCTCGGGCAGGCTTTCGGGCTGGTCCACCGGCACGTTGCCGAGATCGTCGGCATGGTAGCCGATGTCCAGGAGCCGCCTATTGAGATTGGCTACGCGGATAGCGGACGGGCCCATGTCGACGCCGCGGCGGCCTTGGCCGAGGTCGAGGGGCGCGCCGATAATGGCGATGTGGGAAGGATGCATGTCGGTGTACGGGGGCGGGGTGCCATGGACAAGTTTATCGCACGGTGGGGCTTGGAGGGCGGCCCTCCCGGCGGCGGGGCGCGTTCCAGTCGGCCCGCGCCCCACGAGCGCACAGTATGCAGTTCCCGATAGGCCTTCCAGAATTGCGTGCCCACTTTCCACTAACTCCACATTACGTCCGCTTGACCGACGGGGATTAGGATGGAGACATGCGCGTCCAATTGCGTTCTATCGTGCTTCTTGCAGTCGGCAGTGTCGGGTTTACGCTCTCGGCAGCTTCGGCCGAGTTCTGCGCTGTCAGGGTGAAGATCAGTGACTGGGACGGCAGGCCAATAAGCCGTACCTCGATGGAACTGGCCGATTCCTCAGGTCTCGTTGAATTGCGTCAGATCGTCGGAGCCGAATTTCAAATCTGCGATTTTAGATTTGGCCCGCATACACTTCGACTCGCGGTGAACGAATGTTTTCCGCTCGCTGTGTCGAATCTGGAGGTAAGGCTGGGAAATCCGATCACACTCCATGTCACACTGCCCACATGCGCCTACGGGAGCCCCATGTACGGCTCGTCTACGGGAGAACGGGCGTGCTTCTCGTATTTCCGCACGGCGACGGCCGAGGGAGAGCCACTGTCCCAGGTAGAATTTTCTCCCAAGCTCGACGATGCGTCCCTCGCCGACTCTTACGGGCGGTGGCAGGGATAATGGCCGGAACAAAGGAAATCACATTTAGAAAACCCGGTTATTCGCCGAAGACCTTGCGTGTTACTTGTCCAGAGGCAGGTCCACTTGAGCTCGGCGTTGCCCTGACGCCACAACGCTGATCCATTGGTAGCCTTGCTGCACAGGATCGCCGTTCACTGGCCACCTTCATTCCCTTAAACCCTTGATTTGGGAGTGGACCACAAATCGACCGTACGGCTTGGCGGTATTCTTGAATCGAAGATGACCATCCAAGAAACTGGCAAAGCGGCGGCGGAACTCACGCCCGAGCAGAGTATTCGACTTGCCGCAAGCCTTTCGTTTGAGTTGACGATTGCGTTCTGGTACTGACGACATAAGCCGCGCCCGGGCAGATTCGCGCTTACGACGAAATGCAGCACTTCGTGCTTGCGGCCTCTGCGAATTGCTGCAAGGTGGGACAACAGAATCCTGGATGTGATCGTACATCTCTGAGTCCGCCGACATGACAGGGTGCAGCGCAGAGGCAACTCGCGCCGGCTTGCAGGCGTTCGAGAGCATCAAGAACACCGCACCACGATGTCTAGGTGCACGCGCGCTACGCTGTAATACCGAGGGCATCTGCCATCGTGCTCCAATAACCCATTACGCGGAGGCATCGGCGACTATGTGCCATCAATTCGTAGCATTGTTACTTGCGCTTGAAGTGCTGACCAACGTCGTGAATGCAGGAAGCCTAAGGAAAGTTTGGGATTTTCAAACACGTCTTGTCGCTGAATCTGATGCAGCGGGCGAGGCTATTGCCATCTTCAATATCGGTTTCTCACGTGATGGTAGCCGCATCGCCGTTGTGGTTGGCCGCTCGTGGCGCGAGGAACTCCTCCTCGTTCTCAACTCGCAGTCTCCTGAAAGTTATCCGCAGAGGATTGATGTAAATCCTCAGACTTGGCCGAGTCGGTGGGGCACTCCCAATGTCGAGTGGTCCCTCTCTGGCCAGCAGCTATTGCTTGCGGGCAAACTGGTGGACATCCACGGCGGCAAGATTTGCACGACCGCTGGAACGCGATTCGTCGGCTCCAACCAGATTGCGGGCTATCAGTTGAATCCCGCTCGGCTCGCGTTGTTCGATCTGGAATGCGGCGCCGTTGGCGGGTGGGTTCTGGCCAAAGGCGATCAAATCCAGAACTGGGATGCATCCCCCGAACGCGGGATTCTCTTTTTGAAGGAGCTCAGCTATCCGACAAACGTTCTACTGGGGATCGCACAGTTTATTACGGAGGCAGACCCCACGAAAATTATTAGAGACCTGGGCAGGTGGCAATGGCAGTACGGAGGTCGTTTGATTTCCGATCACGAGAAGGTGCTTGCATCGGCCAGATTTGCCGAATCGGGGAAGACGTTATGCGGCCTCCGTGGAGAAGAATGGCATCGCACCATCGAGTGCGTTTCGGTTGATTCGGGCCAAACGCTCGGCGCGAGGAAGGGGTGGAGCAATCCCGAGATCCGAACAACTAATGCCTCATCGAGAGTGGTGATCTCCGAGTACACACGAAAGCTCGATTGGATTGATGTACGGTGGTATACCGGTGCGCTGAGGAGCCGTGTGATTTGGGATTTTCGGTCAGGGAAGACCATTGCGCGATGGAAGCCCAAAGATCAAAAGGTGATCACTGGCGATTATGGCGCACAATCTCCGCTTGCCAATGTTCCGCAAACTCGGCCTTATCTGTTCGACATTTCGCCCGATGGGGGATACATCGTAGAAGGCGGCGCAGGGGTTATCAGCCTTTACAGAATTGAGGAGTGAACCGCAGCGAACGTGAAAAGTGGCCGTTACATGGGCCTTCTGGAAAGTAGCCTTACTGTAAGAACGCCTTCACGAGAGAAGCGGTCCGGCGACCAAAACAGCACCAGTCGAACTCCTTACGGGATGCCCAAGAGCGGCGCATTTTCGACGACCGTCTGGAGGGAGTTTGGCGGCATTGGTATACTCACGATACGAGGCGGCAATGGAAAGGCCCAATGATCCCCGCCACGACTTCTACGCTGATCCGACAGTGGATGAACTCATCGCCCAACAGCGAAAAGAGCCCATCCGCGATCCCAGGATTTTGCTAGGTGACTTTTGGCCCGAAGACGAGCCAAGCGAGGAGTTTTTGGCCGCCCTCCGGCTGTGGCGTGGGCACGATAAGTCCGATCGCGCCGCATGAGCCGAATCGGATCCCAATCATCTCGTTCATGACGGTCGCTGCCCAATCCGGCGGAAGGCGCATCCAATGTGCCGATGCCTGGGTCGCCGCCACGGCGCTGCTGTCGCGTGCGCCGCTCCTCACCCACAATCGTAGCGACTATCTCGGCGTGCCTGGTCTGGCGCTGCTTTCCCACGCGGGCTAAACCGCGCTTTTCAAACCCGGCTGGGAACTTGCAGCCTGATGAGTTCCGTGACCGGCAAGGGCACGACCTCACCCGCCACTTCGCCGATGACGGCGGCGGTGTGCGCGAAGGCCAGCGGGTCGCCGGTTACAAAATGCACGATGCGCCCAGGACGATCCAGTGAGGGGTGCGATTCCATGCTGCCGTTGACCGCTTCCGCCAGAGCTTCGGCGCTATCCACCAGCTTCACGGCGCCGCCCACCACGCGCTGGATGGCATCGTGCAACAGCGGATAGTGTGTGCATCCCAAAATGAGCGTGTCGATTGCGGGCCGCCCGTCGAGGTAATGGCCCAGCAGCAGTTCGCATTCCGGCGCATCGGCCAGCCCTTCCTCCACAATATGCACCAGCATGGGGCAGGCGCGCGCCCACACGGTGAGGCCGCGCTGTTCGAGGCGCCGCTGATAAGCGCCGCTGGCGATGGTGCCCTTGGTGCCGATCACGCCCACACAGCCGGTGCGCGTGAGGCTGGCGGCCGCCTCCACGCCCGGATCGATGACGCCCCAGATCGGAATTTCGAACTGGCCGGAGAGTTCCGGCAAGGCCGCCGCCGAAGCCGTATTGCACGCGATCACCACGCCTTCCACGCCCATCCCGCGCAGAAACTCCGTGATGCCATAAGCGAACTCCGCCACCATGGCAGCCGGCTTGCGCCCGTAGGGGACGCGCGCGGTGTCGCCCAGATAAACGAAGTCGCGGTGCGGCAGCTTGCGGCGCATGGCCTTCAGCACCGTCAGGCCGCCTACGCCGGAATCGAAGATCCCGATGGGCCGGTCAAGAGGGTAAGGTAAAAGTGGGTCGCTCATGCATGCGGGTTCCAGCTACCGGTGCCAGTGCATGTCCCAGCCCAGGTAGCGCGAGCCGGCCTCATGCACGATTCCCGCCACCGACGAAAAATTCGCCGCGACATGGTGCTCGAAGCCGTTCAGGCAGATGTAGCGGAGCAAATCCTGCAAGCGCGGGATCTTCACCACGCCGGCGCCGCCGAAGGTTTCGAGCGGATCGCTGGTAAACTCGCCTTCGCCGACGTATGAACGCAGCTTACCGGTGGTGTCGTTGGTTGAGACGCGGCAGAAGCTCATGGCTCCGGCCTTCACTCTGCCCACGCAGGTGCCGAACGTGTTTAACTTGCCCACCGTGCCGGCGATAATTTCCTGGAAATCCATACGCACATCCGCGAAGAAATGTTTGGGCAGGTTGCTGCAATGGAAACAAACCGCCTTGTCCGGATCGTCGCCGTAATTGTTGTTCCAGTCGAGCAAGGCGCTGGGCGAGCCGGAAGCCATTTGCAGCGCGTACATGCCGACCACGCCGCAGATATCCACTTCGCACGCGCTGGGCAGCAGGTCGTTGCTCATCATGCTCATTACCGTACAGGGAACCACGCCGAAGTATTCCTCAATCGCGGTCCAGCATTGCACGGCGCTCATCACCACTTCGGTTTCCTTCATCCAGCGGTCCACCACCGCCCCGAGCTTGGCCATCTTGATCAGCGATTCGTCCGGAATACCCGCGGTCGAAACATAGCTCCGTATTGCGGCCAGTTTCTCTTGCGCGGCATCGTCGCTGTCTTTCATGCGGTTGATGCGGCCCAGTATCTCGGTCAAGTCTACGGTTTCGATGGAGATGCCATGCTGCTCCAGGATCTTCTCGCTGTAACGCACTGTGTTGAAGGCGGCCGGACGCGCGCCCAGCGCCCCGATGCGCACTCTGCGCAAACCCTTCACCACGCGGCAGACGCCCGCGAACCACTCCAGGTCCTGCCGAAACAGATCGGAGTCCAAAGCTTCAGTATGCTGCGAAGTAATGGAGTACGGGATGCCGTACTGCGCCAGGTTGTTGCATGCCGACATCTTCCCGCAAAAGCTATCGCGGCGGAATTTGATGGACATTTTCGTTGCAGAATCCGGAGTAGCCTGAATCAGCACGGGAACGTTCAGGTCGGCCAGCCGCAGAGTATCTGCGATGGCGCGCTCCTCGCCAAAATTCGGCAGCGTCACGATCACGCCGTCGATACGGTCGCGGTTGGCGCGAAACAGATCGGCGCACTTGCGCGATTCCACGCGCGTCTCCACGGCGCCGAACTTGCTGTCCTCCGGACTGAGCACCAGCGGCTCAATGCCCGCGGCGGTCAGAGCCTTGATAATCTCCTCGCGCCCTTCTTTGGCGAGATGGTCGGGGAAGAAGCCTCTGTTCCCGACGATAACTCCCATAGTCATTGGTCGTGTCACGAGAACAATCTAGCATGGTAACGGGTGTACCCTAAACTCATATGGACTTCCCCGCTCGCCTGTTCCTCGATTACTCCGCCCGCAAGCTGCGCCAGGCTACCGGCCGCATCGAGGATTGCCTGGGCCGCCTCACTGAAGAACAGATCTGGGCGCGCGGCGCGGAAAGCGAAAATGCGGTCGGCAATCTGGTCCTGCATTTGAGCGGCAACGTGCGGCAGTGGCTGGTTGCGGGTGTGGGTGGCCGGCCCGACACCCGCCATCGCGATGCCGAATTCTCCGCGCGCGGCGGTGTTGCCTCGTCCGAACTGGGGCCGCATCTGCGCGGGATTGTCGAAGAAGCCGCCGGCATTGTCACCACACTCGCGCCGGAGCGTTTGGGAGAACACCTCGTAATACAGAGCTACCCCGTCACTGTCCTCGAAGCCATCTATCACGTGGTGGAACACTACTCCGGCCACGCGGGCCAGATCATTTACGCGACGAAAATGTTAACTGGGGAAGACCTGGCATTTCACCGCCATCTGAAGACCACTGCGGCGCATACCGAGCCGACGCCTTGAAGGCTACTTCTTGAATAGCCTGTCGAACGCGCTGCGGGCGGCGTCCGGCGAGCCGGGCGAATCCATGGTTGGGCCGGGCGGAGGCGCAGAGGCGCTGCCATCGCGCGCCACCGTGACGCGCGGCGCAAACAGCGTGCAGTCGTTGGCTTTGTCTTTTAGCGCAATCCGCGCTGGAATCGGCTTCATGCACTGAAACCGCGTAGAGGGCTCGAAGTAGGAACACTGTTTGCAGCAATGCAACGCGGTGTTGCATTTCGGGCAGTTCCCATTCCAAGCGATGCCGCTGGGCAGTTGCGTGGAACAACTGAAACAGCGGGCCGCGGTAACCGGCTGCACCAGCCGCGGCAGGCGCGGACCGGTGATATCGAGAGGCGGTTTCGGACCGGGTGTCTTGGGACGGTCGTCGCGGTGGTCTCTGAAATCCGAACGATCCGAGTCCCTATAGCCCGGTGTTCTATACTTTCGATCGCTGTCCATGGGGAATTGAATACTCCAAAAATCGCAGGGGGAACAATCTCAAAATCAAATTATCTGCTAGGGAGCGCCCGGTTTTTATCGCGCACTTCCGATCGGTCACCACGTCTGTGCGGCAGTTCAGGGCTACCGTTATTAACGTCGGGCTACCGGAGGAGTTTGTGGAAAAGGCCGAAACGCTCAAAGAACCGCAGGTCAGGGAACCTGCCAATCCCGCAAACCTATGTTTACCACAGTTGCCTTGGCGTTTGCACGTTAATTCGATGTCAAGAGCTTAGGCGCTGTCGCTAACCCTTCCGCCACTATGCGAGGATCTGCTTCCAATCCATGCCCGCCGCCATCTCTTGGCCGATCGCCACCAACTTCGGAATCGCGGACAGATCCGCTTCGTCGATGTCGCTCGGCAATGGCGGATTGAATTCCCGCATCACTCCCGGCCACTGGCGATTTACCGCGTCGCCGGCCCAATCCGCGGAGCTATCGACCAGCGTGCTGGTGGTCCACCCGATGGTCTTCAGCAATCCGCTCGGCGGTTCGCCGGACGCCGCATAGTAGCCTGTCCCAAGCGCCACCACGCGCGTCTCCGCCGGCGTAAACGTGTCGTATTCGAACGCTTCCACGCAAGCTTGATACACGGGATTCGCCGTGCCGCCGGCGCCCCCGTCGAAGAAGTAAGTCGCTTGCCCCTGGATGCCGTCGATGCGCCAATGGTCGAAGTAGGTCGGTGCGCAAGCCGAAGCCACCGCGGCATCGATTAATCTCACGGTTCCCGTACTGCGATTGTTCTTCACATTGTCCTTTACGAAAAACCAGTTGTGGCCGTTCATGGCCGTCGCCGATATCATCACGCGAAGAGGCGAATCGTTCACCGTCCACCCCGCCGCCGCTCCGAAGACGCTCACCAGAACGTCGTGCAGGTGGTGAGGGTCGTACATGAATCCCCGCGCCATGCGCTTGGCTTCCGCCGCCAGGCCCGACGGCCTGAAGATCTCCTGAGAGCGGTCGGTGTAGATGCTCAATAGCTCGCTAGCCGGTACGCCACCGGCAACCGCCGCCGTCAAAAGAGCGCCCGTGGAAGTTCCCGCGCACAGGTCGATGTGATCGCGCGTCAATCCCCCGAGTTCCAATTCCAGTTTCATCAGACAGCAACATGGAATGATTCCCCGTATGCCGCCGCCCCGGATCGATAGAATGTGTTTCATAATGCGCCTCCATTTTCGTAGTCTGTCCGTATCCATAGCACGGCTGGCCCAGGCCATTACTCGAATCTGGAGGACTTATCGCTTGTTTTCAGCAGGATACAAATGTGCACCAGTCTGTGATTGCCGGCGCAGCCTTGCGCTTCGCCTTGCGCTACAATGATGGCGGTCTCCCCCTTCAAACATGCAACGCGCCAGCACATTCATGGGCAAGCTCAGCGGTCCGATCGAGATCGACGATCTGGCCCGCGCGGCATGGCCCATGGCCGTCGGGAAGAAAGTGGCGGCACGCACGCGCCCCGCCCGCATGGTGCGCACCCGGCTGATCGTGGAAGTGGAAGATCTCATCTGGAAAAAACAGTTGTTCGGGCTTTCCCGTCAGATTCTGACCAACCTCGAACGGCACCTGGGGCCGGGCATCGTGGAGGATCTGGAGTTTCGCGTGATGCCACCGCGGCGCGACGCCCAGCGCGCCGAAGTGGCGCAGCCCGCCTTGGACGGAGCCTTGGCGTTCGACGACGCCGACGCCATCGCCGATCCGGTCATGCGCAACATGTATAAGGTGGCGCGCAGGAAGGCGCTGGCATGATCATCACCGAAAAGGAAGTCCGCTATGTGGCGGAGCTGGCCAACCTGAAACTGAGTGAACAGGAGGTCCGGAAATTCCAGGCGGACCTCGACGAGATTCTGGGCCATGTGAAACGCCTGAACGAAATCGACACCGATGGCATTGAGCCCATGGCGCAGGTGTTATATGCCGCCGGTGAGGTGGACAGTTGGCGCGCCGATCGCTCCGCCCCCCCCCTGGGCACGGAAACCGCGCTGGCCAATGCCCCCCAAGCGGGCGCAGGCTATTTCAAAGTGCCGAAAGTTATCGAACGCTGACCTATGGATCTTCCATCGCTCACCATTGACCAGATTAGGAATGGTTTGCTGGCGCGCCGCTTCAGCGCCGTGGAACTGGCGCACGAAACTTTGCGTTTCGCCGAGGCTCAAAACGGCGTCACCAACGCCTACCTGCATTTCTCGCCGGAGCGTGCCTTGAGCGCGGCGGCCCGCGTGGACCGAAAAATCGCCCGCGGCGAAGAGCCCGGCGCGCTGGCCGGAGTGCCTGTCGCCGTGAAGGACGTCATCCTGACCAAAGGCACCCGCACCACCTGCGGCTCGAAGTTGCTGGCCGAGTACGTGCCGCCCTACGATGCCACCGCCATCCTGCGGCTGGAAGAAGCCGGCGGCGTGATCCTGGGCAAAACCAATTGCGACGAATTCGCCATGGGTTCGTCGAACGAGACTTCCGCGTTCGGGCCGGTGCGCAATCCGCTGGCGCCGGACCGCGTCCCGGGCGGATCGAGTGGCGGTTCAGCGGCCGCGGTGGCGCAGGGAACGGCGGTAGTGGCGTTGGGATCGGACACCGGCGGGTCCATCCGGCAGCCCGCTTCGTTTTGCGGCGTAGTCGGCGTCACCCCGACCTATGGACGCGTTTCGCGCTACGGGCTCACCGCTTTTGCGAGTTCACTCGACCACATTGGCCCGCTGGCCCGGACCGTGCGCGATGCTGCCGCTCTGCTCCAGGTGATTGCCGGACGCGACCCGCTCGACGCCACTTCGGCCGAGGTGCCCGTGCCGGACTATACACAATCGATGGATGGAAACGTCCAAAGCCTGAAGCTTGGCTTGCCTCGCGAGTATCTAAAGGATCTGACAAGTGAAACCGGAGATCTGTTCGCTGCCGGCGTGGAGACCTTGCGCACGCTGGGCTGCGAAGTGCGGGAGATCAGCTTGCCCGCGACCGATTATGCCATCGCGTGCTATTACATTATTGCCACGGCGGAAGCCAGCTCGAACCTTGCGCGCTACGATGGGGTGCGGTACACGTCTCGCTCGGACAATTCCGGCACGCTCGCGGAAATGTATCGAAACACACGCGGCGAAGGTTTCGGCGCGGAATGTAAGCGTCGCATCATGCTGGGAACCTATGTGCTCAGCGCGGGTTATTACGATGCCTACTACCTCAAGGCGCAGAAGGTGCGCTCCTTGATTGCCCGTGATTTCGCGCGCGCCTTTGCGGAAGTGGACGCGATTGTGGCCCCAGTGTCGCCCTTCCCGGCATTCAGGCTGGGTGAAAAACTCGACGATCCGCTGGCCATGTACCTATCGGATATTTACACGATTACCGGCTCGCTCGCCGGCATTCCCTGCATGAGCGTTCCCTGCGGCAAGACGGCCGAAGGGTTGCCCGCGGGAATGCAGATACTGGCCGCGCATTTTAACGAACCGACGATGTTCCGCCTGGCTGACGCTTTCGAGCGGTGCAGCGCGGGCTTCAGCATGTGACGAATGTAATTTGGAGATAAACGGAGATTGATATGTCTTTTACGCTTCCCCCTCTACCCTACGCAAACGACGCCCTGGAAGTTTCCATCGACAAGGCGACCATGGAAATTCATCACGACAAGCATCACGGCGCTTACGTGACCAACCTGAATAAAGCGCTGGAATCCGCGCCCGAACTGGCCGGCAAGACCATAGAAGAGCTCCTGGCCAACAACTTGGCCATCGTGCCGGAGAGCATCCGCACGGCGGTGCGCAACAACGGCGGCGGCCATTTCAACCACTCGATGTTCTGGACCATCATGGGACCGGGCGCCGGCGGCGCGCCGGTGGGCCATGTGGCCGAAGCCATCACCGCCACGTTCGGCGGTTTCGACGAATTCAAAACCAAAATCCAGGCGGCCGGAATGGGCCGGTTCGGTTCGGGTTGGGCCTGGCTGCTGGCGAGCGGCGGCAAGATCGAGATCGCTTCCACCGCGAACCAGGACAGCCCCGTGATGGAAGGCAAGCATGCCATTCTTGGCGTGGATGTTTGGGAGCATGCCTATTATTTGAAGTATCAAAACCGCCGCGCGGATTACCTGGGCGCTTGGTGGAATGTGGTCAACTGGCCCGCCGTTGAAGCGCGCTTCAACTCCCACAAGTAAGCACTCGCGCCTTGCCGGGCTTGCACTGGTTCGCCAGCCGGCCCGGCAAGAGCGCGTCTCACTTCCGTCTCTGGACCTTGCGCGGCGGCGGAGCGCCTCGCCGGCGCCTGCCTGCCGGCGTTCGAAAGCGTCCAAAAATAGCGAAAACTCCGATAGAGCCGTTAGTGTATACTGGCGGAAGTCTGGGTTCCAAGAAGTTGCGAGTTCCGCGTGCCAGGGCATCTCCTGAGGCAACGAAGAGTTCCTTGGTTAGCGCACAGCCGGCGATTGACAGTCGCAAATCTCCGATACCGGACAGAGACGAAGAGGATAAATTATGATTGAAAAATTCAGAAGATCTTTGCTAACCATCGCCGCGCTTGCGCCGGTGATGAATATCATTGGCCAGGCTGCGCCACTGCCGCCGGCCACCCATCATCTCCACGATGTGGTTCTCAACGGGCAAGCGAAACTCGTTGGACGCCTTCCAGCCACCCAGTCTATGCGCCTGGTCCTGGTTTTGCCGCACAGCAACGAGGCTGGCCTACAGAGTCTCTTGCGGGATATTTACAATCCTTCGAGCGCCTCCTACCACAAGTTTCTGACGGTGGAAGAGTTCACCAACCGATTCGGACCCAGCCAGGTGGATTACGACGCCGTGGTCAGTTTCGCGAAGACCCACGGCTTGGCCGTGGTGGGAACTTCGATCAATCGCATGAACGTGGACGTAACCGGGTCGGTGGCCAGCATTGAGTCAGCCCTGCACGTGACCATGGGCACCTATCAGCACCCCACCGAAAGCCGTACCTTCTTCTCTCCGGATCGCGAGCCCACACCAGATCTTCCAGTAGCCTTGTGGCACATCGGGGGCTTGGACAATTATTCCATTCCGCAACCTGCCCTGGTGCGTCTACCCGCGGGCGTGCAGCCCAACGCCACCACCGGCTCCTGCCCTCAGGCCTCCTTTTGCGGCAGCGACATGCGCGCGGCATACTATGGCGGCACGCTCACCGGCAGTGGCCAGTCGCTCGGATTGCTGGAGTTTGGCGGCACCGACTTGGCCGACCTGACCACCTATTTCAAGAACGCAAAGCAGACCAACAACGTCCCCATCACTCTCAAATCGGTCGACGGGGCGAGCACCAGTTGCCTCGCATCGGCTGGCTGTGACGACACCGAACAGACCATCGACATGACCCAGGCGATCGGCATGGCGCCCGGCTTGTCCAGCCTGGTGATGTATATCGGTAAGGGCAGTCCTCTCGACGATGCCGGTATCTTTAACGCCATGGCCACCGCCAATCCGCTGAACGCGCAATTGAGCTCTTCGTGGACCTGGAAACCGGCCGACCCGACCACCGATGACCCCTACTTCGAGGAGTTTGCCGCGCAGGGCCAAAATCTGTTTCAGGCCGCCGGTGACAGCGCGAAGTGGCCAGGCAACGGCTATGTCTGG
>Ga0302320_10015009_pt1 | contig 15961 bp, 14 predicted proteins | sample Bog_T0_3_FD_202130 | JGI IMG/M metagenome (GOLD analysis project Ga0302320, IMG submission 202130) | Peat permafrost microbial communities from Stordalen Mire near Abisko, Sweden - Bog_T0_3 | ecosystem: Environmental > Terrestrial > Soil > Wetlands > Peat | place: Sweden: Abisko, Stordalen Mire... | reverse complement strand
TGTCGAAGATCTGTGTGGCATGTTCGTCCAGCAATAGGTGATAGTCGCGGAAGTGCTGGCCGCTCATATGCCAGTGGAAGTTCTTGGTCTTGAGATAAAGGGCGAATGCATCGGCCACCAGCGCGTTCAGCACGCTGGAAAGATTGTTAACATCCTCGGGTGAGAAGCCGTCTGGAACCAGGAGCCTGGCGGCTTGCGACTCTTTTTCATGGGTGTGGTGTGTTGGCATTGAAAAATCCTCTGCTGGAGACGGCATCGGGACGCGCCGGAATGGAGCGTCTGTGCCGGTTCCCCACGCTACGGATGAGATGCAAACGCGGAGTCAAGGGTTCTCCGCAGGCTGCGGTTTACCCAGTAATCGATCAGCGGCACCTTGACATCAATTACCTGGAGCGGATCGCCGACCGGGCTTTGAATACCGCTACCTGTTGAACATGTCGATGGATTGAGGGAGGGGAATCAACGGGAGGGGGCTGCCGCTCGGCTGGCCGGTTGAGTTTTGAGATCAGCCGACAGAATGATGCGGGATGCTCACGCTGTGACAGGTTTCAGGTAGTCTTCAATGGAATGCTGCCAGAGCTGCTCAAACTCCTCCAGTGGCAGCGGGCGGCTGAATAAATAGCCCTGGAACGAATAGCAGCCAAGACCGGCGAGGAACTCGCGCTGCTCATTGGTCTCAACTCCTTCGGCGATGACGGGCAAGCCCATTGCCTTGCTCAGCGAGAGGATGCTTTGCGTAATTGCTCCGCTACTGGAGTCCACCAGAATGTCCCGGATGAAGCTTCGGTCAATTTTGAACTGGTGCAGGGGCAGGCGCTTCAAGTAGGCCAGCGAGGAATAACCGGTGCCAAAGTCATCCAGTGAAAACCTCAAGCCATGGTCCCGAAGGGCGGTCATCTTGGCGATCACATCATCGAGATTCTCCACCAACACGCTCTCTGTCAGCTCCAGTTCGAGGTTTCGCGGGTTAGCTCCGGTGCGTTCAATCGTGTCCAATACCAGTTGGACGAAGTTAGGCTGATGGAACTGCCTTGCGCTGATGTTGACTGCAATCGCGAAATCCGTCGCCCCGAGTCGATCGCTCCATGCCGCGATTTGTGTGCATGCGGTTTCAAGCACCCAGTCTCCCAAAGGAAGTATCAACCCCGTTTCTTCGGCCAAGGGAATGAATACGCCAGGGGGCAATAGGCCGCGCGTGGGATGATTCCATCGAATCAGGGCTTCGGCGCCAATAATGCGGTTGTGATCTACCTGGGGCTGATAGTGAAGCACGCACTGGTTCGCTTTGATTGCCTGGCGCAGTTCATCTTCCAACGTGACGCGGGCGTTGACGGCAGCCTGAAAAGCAGGCGCAAAAAAGCGCATCGTGTTGCGGCCAGAAGTTTTGGCCTGGTCCAGCGCGATATCGGCCTGCTGCAAGACATCGTTCACAGTGATGGGCAGATCTCCAAAAAAGGTGATCCCAATGCTGGCCGTACCGCGAACCGTACGGCCTCCCAATGTGTAGGGCAGACAAACGGCAGCAAGGATCTTCTCGGCCACCGCGTGTGCATGGGCTGAGGCCTCCACGGTATCTTCACTCACGTCTTCAAGGATGGCCAGGAATTCATCGCCACTCAATCGCGCCGCTGGGCCGTCTTCTCCCAGGCATGTGTTCAGGCGACGGGCGGCTTCTTGCAACAGCAAATCCCCGGTTTGATGGCCGAGGGCTTCGTTGAGCGCTTTGAAGTTGTCGATTCCGACAAGCAACAGTGCCTGCCTGCGCGGATTGCGTGGGCTGGCGGCCAATGTTTTCCGCAATCGTTCCATGAGCAGGCGGCGATTAGGCAAGCCGGTCAACGAGTCATAGTAGGCGAGATTCCTGATCTTATCCTCTGCCGCTTTGGCTTCAGAGATATCGCGCGTCATGCCGAGCATGCAAGGAACGCCTTCAATCTCCATCACCGAGGCTGACATCAACCCCAGTGAAAGCTCCCCATTCTTTTTTCGGAATTGGGTGTGGAAATCCCTGCAACTTGAGTTCTCGCTGAGCAATTCAAACAATCGCATCCGATCGCGAGGATCAGCCCAGATGTTCAGTTCCAGCGACGTTTTCCCTATGACCTCGTTCCGTTCGTATCCGGTCAAATCGAGGAATGCCTTGTTGACCTCGAGAAACATCCCATCCTCAAGACGCTTGATCATGATGGCGTCCTGACTAGTTTGGAATGCCGTGCGATAACGCTCCTCGCCGGCACGGAGAGCCTCGTTGGCCTTGGCAAGACTCTGCTCAGCCTCCTTGGTGGCGGAGACATCTCGCTGAATGCTCAGGATGCAGGAAACTCCCTCGATCTGAATCACAGATGCCGAGAGTTGCATCCAGAATATCTCGCCATTCTTTCTTCGGAACGGAATCGTTACATCTCGATACACTGAGTCGCGGCGCAGCACGTCGGCCGCTTCCTGCCGAATTCCTAAATCCGGCCACATGCCGAGTTCCACGGACGATCGCCCAATAAGTTCCTCGCGATCGAATCCCGTCAGGTCGAGGAATGCCTTGTTGACATCGATGTATCGTCCATCGCTCAGACGGGTGATGGCGATGCCGTCAAGAGTGGTTTCAAATGCTGTGCGGTAGCGCTCCTCGCTTTCCCTCAATGCTGCCTGAACTTTTGCCAGGTTCTCCTCCGCTATTTTGCGGGCATTGATGTCTTCAAACAGTGCGATCGAGTGCAGCGCGCGTCCCTCGGCGTCGCGTTGGGCTGAGACCGTTACTCTTACCCAAGTGAGGGTGCCGTCTTTTCGCCGGTAACGCTTCTCCCAAGTGGAGTTGCCCAGGTCGCCGTTGGCAATTCGCTGACGTATTTTTTCACTCTCAGGCAGATCCTCCGGCAGCGTGATCTGCTGGAAGGCCATGCCTGGAATCTCCTCGTGCATGTAGCCAACAATTTCGGCGAAGCGTGGGTTGCAACGCAAGAAGTGGCCTTCAAACGACGCATGGACGATGCCCACGGCAGCCTGCTCGAATGTCGAACGATAGCGCTCTTCGCTCTCGCGGATCTGCATCTCAGAGAGCTTGCGCGCGGTGATATCCTTCACGATGCCGCGCATCTTCAGGGGTCGGCCGTGGGCATCGAAGTCGAGTTTGCCCATTCCATGTACCCAGCGTATTGCCTGGTCAGATTGCCGGAGAATGCGGTATTCCCTATCAAAGGCCTTCCCTTTTCCGACAACCTCGTCGGCAAAGTATTGAGCCATATTCACGCGGTCATCGGGATGAATCAGGGCCGCCCAGCCCGCTACTGTGTGGTCATAGTCTTTGTCGATTCCAAAGATTGCATTCACCACCTCGGAGCTGGTCCATACCCCAGTGGGAACATCTAAGACATAGCTTCCCAGTTCTCCGGCCTTCTCCGCTTCTTTGAGGGAATCAAGGCTCGCGCGCAGCGCTTCATCGGTCCGTTTGCGTTCGGTCATGTCCTTGCCGAAGACTGAAATACCCGTGGTTTTCCCATCGATTACGATGCGGTTGAAAGCCATCTCTAGGGTGCGCCCGTCAACCGTTGGATACTCCACGGAGAAAGGTCCTTCAGTGAGCGTCCGCGCATACATGGGGGGCCAAAGCGCGGCTCTCTCAGCTGGAAACAAATCTTCAGGACGCATCCCCGGCTTCGGATCGATGCCAAACGTATTCAAGATGTTGGTCCGCAATGCTCCATTGAAGGCAATCAGGCGGTAATCGAGATCCACCGACCAGATCAGATCATCCGTGCTTTCGATCAAAGCCGAGAGATTCTCTTCAACGCGACTGTTCATTGCGGTCCGTCCTAAATTCGGGGACTTCCAAACTCATTTGCCAGAAACGTGCGGGTTGGGAAGAGTCCCAGCAAATGAACGCTCTATGGTTATTCGCTCTGAAGCTCCACAAGAAATCGTTTACCCCTTTGACACCTATCTGCTTCTCTATTTTGAAGAGTTAGGCGCCATCCTGAAGAGTTACTCAATCCTCTTAAATGGTTACTTCCGAGCAAATCCTATATCTCAAGTGTACCCCGAGGAACGAACTGATACGCTAATTTTCTTTGCGAGTAACACGAAAGAGGCATTCGTGATAGTTGGCGAAGTTTCTGCGACAGAATAGGTCCTGAACCTATATTTGCAAGGTAGTTACTATCGATTTCTAAGAAAGTACCAAGCCACGGACGTCGGCGGGTGTGACGGCGAGCGCGTCGGCCATAGCAAGTTCCTCGGCTGGGCCGTAGCCCCATCCGGCGGCCACGCAGCGGATACCGTTGGCCTGCGCAGCCTGGAAGTCGAAGATGCGATCGCCGATCATCCACGCAGAGGCGCTCTCAAGCGAGGAATCATGCAGCAAATGGGCTAGCAAATCCACTTTGCTGTGGCTGGCATATTCAGCCTTGTCGCCATAGATCGCAGTGAACAGCCCTGTCAGTTCGAAGAGATCCAGAATCCGCACGGCAAAATGCTGCCCCTTGGAAGTGCAGACGTAGAGCGGGAATCCCAGCCTGCGCAGCTCGGTCAGCATCTCGCGCACGCCAGCAAAAACGGAGTTGTTCTTCCAGCCTTCGCGGTCGTAGCAGGCGCGGTAGTCGCGCGCCAGAGCGGCTCGTGCTTCGTCGCTTGCTTGTGGCAGCAGCGCGATGGCCCACTCTTCGATGGGAGGCCCAACGAACTGGTCGAGCGGCCCCGGATGATCCACGTTGTGCGCGTCGATCACCTTTCTCAGGCAACTGAGGATTCCGGGCTTTGAGTCCGTAAGGGTTCCATCGAGGTCGAAGATGAGGGCTGGCAATGAGCTGGACACATTTTCAGTTTCGCAGAGTGGGGCGCGAGAGGCCAAAAAGGAATGGGCGCCGGTCCCTGTTCGGAGACGGCGCCCATTCGATTGTCGGCTTGGATTAACGGCTAAGCCTGTTCCAGTGGATGCGTGGCATAGTGCAGCAGTACGGCAACGGCGCAACTGGTGAGGCGCGTCTCAGCCGAATCTGCCCGGCTGGTGAGAATGGTGGGAACGCGTGCGCCAAGGACGATACCGGCCAGTTGCGCGCCGCCCAAGTATTCAAGCTGCTTGGCCAGCATGTTGCCGCTCTCAAGATCCGGCACCACCAGAATGTCAGCCTGGCCGGTGACGGGCGAGACCAGCCCCTTGATCTTGGCGGCCTTTACGCTGACTGCTGTATCGAAGGCCAGCGGACCGTCGAGAATGCCACCGGTGATCTGGCCGCGGTCTGCCATCTTGCACAGGGCGGCTGCGTCCAGCGTGGACTTGATCTTGGGATTAACTGTTTCAACGGCTGAAAGCAATGCCACCTTGGGCTCGGGAATGCCGAGAGCATGAGCCAGATCGATCGCGTTCTGCACGATGTGGATCTTGTCTTCGAGCTCGGGGGTGATATTGATGGCCGCGTCGGTAATCAGCAGCGTGCGCGCATAGGCCGGTGTATCCATGATGAAGACGTGGGAGATACGGCGGGAAGTACGCAACCCTGTATCGCGGTGCATGGCCACCTTCATCAGCTCGTCGGTATGCAGGCTGCCCTTCATCATGGCCTGTGCATTGCCGGAGCGGCACATGGCCACGCCCAGCTCGGCGGCCTTGGTCTCGGTGTCGGCGTGGAGGAGAGGATAGACGCTGATGTCCAAGCCCATCTTTGCGGCCAGAGCCTTCATGGCAGTTTCGTCGCCGATAAGCGTAGGCTCGATCAGGCCCTCGACCGCGGCCTCGACGGTGCCGCGCAGAGCCACCTCTGAGAGCGGCCAGACCACCGCGGTGGAGATGGCAGGAAGCTGCTTGCAGCGCTCAATAAACTTGTGAAAGACATGGAAGTCGGCGGGATGGCCAACCAGCGGGTCAACGGCAACGGCTTCAGCCAGCGGGGCGAGATCGCTCATATTTGTTTTCTCCTGGCCGGCACAGCGGAAGCTGACGGGCCTCACGCCTTTATTGTCGCCCCACGGCGCCTCTAAGCATGTGCTAAAGGTCACAGTCCGGGGCTTTGTCTCGCATGGCGGAATACTTCAATCCGCAAGGAAAACGCAGGAGAAGCGCATCGATGCCGGTTGAATGATTACGGACGTGCCAACGTGATGCCCAGGCCAGTTGTCAGAATCACGTCGTTTCCGAGAGTTCCAGGAGGCGGGAACGACGTGTATCGGTCGCTGAAAGTGGTCTGCCAGTTGAAGACCTTTCCCAGCTTGGTGCTGAAGGTTGAATCGGCGGAAAGCTGAAATTGGCTCAACTGGTTGAGGTCGGGATAGAGGTAGACTTGCTCGGTAAAGAGGCTGCTGACGCCGAACTTGCGGGTATATTGTTCGCCCAGATCGAGCGCGGCAAAGCTGTTTGTTGGTCCTGGCGAGTATGTCTCGTGCGTCCAAACCAGTCCGCCCAGGATGTCGAAAGTTTGCCGTGGCGTCTTGGCTGCATGCCACCCGAAGCCGCCACCAACGATGGACCGAAAATCCAGATCTTGGAGCGCATTGGAAGAAAAGTCGCCGGTACCAAAGGCGAATAGCTTCGGATTCAGGTTGTGGTCGTAACGCAGGCCTCCGCCGCTGGCATTGGCGCTGGTGGAGGGAACAGCGTGTGCATTTTCGCTGTAAAGGGTAGTCGCGTAGAGCGAGGTCTTGTCTGTGCGGGTGGTGCGGGCAGCGGAGAATCCCGCGCCGAAGGTGGCGGTGTCGGAGTTTCCGCGGGCCAATGCAAGACTTACGTTCGCAGTCCCGGCCCATGCATGAGCCCAATTTGGATGCAAAGATGCTTCATAGGCCTTCTGATCGGCAGGCGATCGCAGAACCGTCATGGCGGCGGGATCCATCGTAGTGGGCCCCGAGGGCGTAGCGACCACCAAGCCAGCATCCGAACGCTCAACCGAGGTTACGCTTAGTGTTCCCTTCGGCGTCGGCAAAATCAGAGCCAGGCTCAGGGTGAGGCTGGTCACCTGATCCCAGGCAATCGCAATGGCGTCGGCATATACGGTCTTAAAGGTGAGCTTGCCGTCCGCCAGCTTGACCGCTGTTCCGGTCAGCCGGTCGCCATTCTTCAGCACGACTGTATCCGCGTGAAGGTGCGTTGGGGCAAGAAACAGCAACAGTGTGACCAGGCAGATGGCGATGGAACAACTTGAAATACGCAGATTCATGAGTGGGGACCTCCTGGATAACGCGTTTAGGCTGTGAAACGGGTTCAAGAGGAGTCAGACACGCATGAATTTGTGTCTGGCTTCTCACAATTCCTTTCCACAGACTATAACGCCTCGGAAGCCTCCAAAATCAGTTGATAAAACTCGATTTTTCCAACCTGGATTCCAGCCAGCCGGCGCGTCCCCATGTTAATCCACGGCGGCGCGCCGCGCTGGCTGCAAAAGCCTGAATCTCTATCGCTTGACGATCTTCGCCAGACGGGGATCGCTGAAGAGAGCGGTGAAATCCGGATCGTCATATACCTTGGCCAGTTGGGGATAATGCAGATCCTTGGCCCTGCCTAAATAGTCCAGCGCACCTTCGATGTTGCCTCGCTTCATGTACGACTTGGCTATCAAATAGTCAATCCGGGCTTGCTGTTCCTTAGTCCTGATCTGGGCGATCGTCCCGTCTTGTTCGCCGCTCAGCACATCGGCGTCAAGTTCCAAAGCACGGGCATATTCGGTCATAGCGCGATCCGTCTGGCCCATGCCTATCCAGGCTTCCGCCAGGTTTACGTGCGTGGGCGCGCTTAACTCATCCATGGCAAGAGCCTGTTTGAAGTAGCTGACGGCAACCTTGTACTTCTTGTCGAGCAAGGCCGTGGCGCCAAGGTTGTTCAGCGCAGGCGTGAGTTGAGGGTCGTACTTGATCGCCAACGCAAAGGATTTGCGCGCAGCGCCCCTCTCGTTCAGCTGGAGTTCGGTAACCCCCAGCTTGTTATAGAGCGCGGCATTCTGACGGTCGGCGCGAAGGGCTGTCAAATAGTAGGCGGCGGCCAGCACATTTTCATTGTGGATGCGCGCGAGGTCTCCTTTCATCTCGGCAGTTCTGGCTCCTTCAAGCTGATCTGTCTTGGTTACATTAGGCATGGGATCTGTTCTTCCGTATGGAGCCGCGCCTATCAGCACGGCTGCGGCCGTCAGCAACGTTGCTAGTCTGTTCATGAAATCACCTCTCCCGCGCATGGGCATTTTCTCGTAAGCCGATTGCCACATCTTTCCGGCCCTGAGACCTGCGCCCTGCATCCATCCCAGTAGAGATCGCGTTTCAACAGCCCGCAACGCTATACCTGCTACCTGCCGGTTGCAACGGGGTTAAATCTGTGGCGCACACGGGCGAACTGATTGGCCTGCTTACACTTATACCAGCTATGCGCATCTGTGAAGGGCTTCAACTGCGGCGGAAGAACGGAGGTTAATTGCCGTTACACGCCGAGTTCCATCATCGCCACAACCGTTAAACACTTCCCAACCCGAGCTTCATAGAGCTATAGCATTACAATCAGTCCGGGTAAGGTCGGGTGTGCAAACGATGGCAATTGAGATCCCCAAATTGATCAATCTCGATGCTCAGCGCGAGGAACTGGAGACGGTGCTTCGATCAGAGCACTTTACGCGCGCACCCATGCTCGCGCGCCTGCTTACCTATCTATGTGAGAAGCTCTTCGCCGGAGAAGCCGGCCAGATCAAGGAATATACCGTCGGCGTGGAAGTCTTTCAGCGCCAGCCCTCCTTCGATCAGAACTCCGACTCGATTGTGCGCGTGGAGGCCAACCGCTTGCGCAAGCGCCTGGATGCTTACTACGCGGGACCAGGCTCATCCAATCGTCTCCGTATCACGATTCCTTTAGGGCAATACGTTCCTGAATTCAAATCCTCGGCGCCTGAACTTGTGGAGGCAAAGCCAGTTCCGCTCGACCCCCCGGTGGCAAGCTCGCCTGAAACCAAGAGCGAAGCTATCAGGCAAACGGCAACGCGGATTGGCCTTTCAGGTTACCGGATTGGGCAGCTCGCCGCCGTGCTGGCACTTCTAGCTTTTGGTCTGTGGTATGTGTTCGGTACACACCGGCAAACGAAGCAGTCGCCAACGGGCGCAATACCAAATGAGTCCCCAGGCCCATCCACGGAATCGCAGCTTGGTCCGCCCATGGGGGAAGAGGTTCGCATTCTGGCAGGCTCAGGCAGAGGCTTTGTGGATCACGCCGGCAAGTTGTGGAGCGCCGATACATGGTTTACAGGCGGCACTGCGGTGAAAAGTTCCGCGCAGCTCATCTGGCGTACCCAGAGCCCCGACTTCTACCGCAGTAGCCGGCAGGGCCAATTCAGCTACGCGATTCCTCTGAAACATGGGATATACGAACTGCGCCTTCATTTTGCCGAGACGGTCTTTGACCCGGAGTCTACACCAACAGGTGGAGAGGGAAGCCGCCTGATGACCGTTCGCGCCAATGGAAAGACTCTGCTGACGCGCTTCGATATTGTGGCCGATGCTGGCGCCAGCCGCACCGCGGACGTAAAGGTCTTTACCGGCATTTCGCCGGCGGCTGACGGCCTGCTCCATCTCGATTTCTCGGGCGATGACGGGAAGCAGGCGAGTCTCTCGGCCATCGAGATCTTGCCGGGCTTCCGCAGTCACATTCGTCCTGTGCGCATCCTGGCTAGGCAAACGCCCTATTACTCCAACGATAGCCGCTGGTGGAGTCCGGACAGCTACTTTGAAGGTGGGCAGTTGGCCGCATACGCAACTCCGGTTCGTGGGACGGATGATCCAGAACTCTACGAAACCGAGCGCTGGGGGAACTTCTCCTATGCGATTCCAGTGACGCCGGGAAAATACACGGTGACTTTGTATTTTGCGGTGCGCCACGGCGACTGGGACGAGTCTCCATCACCATCCAGCGAACCCAGAGACGCGGTTGCCCATATCTTCGATGTATCGTGCAATGGAATCGTGCTTCTCAAGAACTTCGACCTGGTCAGGGAGGCAGGCCAGGCAGACGTGGTGATCCGCAAGGCCTCGAGCCTGGAACCGAACTCCCAAGGCAAGCTGCTTCTCAGTTTCATTCCAGTTGAGGGCTATGCAACAGTGACCGGCATCGAAGTCCTTCCCCAGTAATCCTGCTAGATTCACCTTATCCGCGCCTGCGGCGATCGCCACCGACCCGCCGGTCTCCATTCACAGGGATATGGGCAGCAGATGAGACATTGCCCGGATCAGAGCTCCGCCGGTCGGTCGGCGAAGGCTCCGAACCGCTGGTAAGCATCTTATTCAGAACCGGCATGCGCCCGCGTTGCGTCTCCACGAAGTCGACGCCGTCAGCTGTTAGTGTGAAAGCTGAGTTATCTGATCGGGTGATATACCCCTTTTTGTGAACATACCAGATGGAGAACTCCAGATAGTCACGGGGAAAACCCATAAGCTTTTCGACCTCGTGAAGCGAAAGTTGAGGCCTGTCTGGGTCGGTGCGGCGTTGATTGTAGAGAAGAGCCAACAGACCGAGCCTCCGATTCAGTTCGCCCTCGACGGTGTCCATGAAATCGACCGCAGTGGAGAGCGGGGCGGGCTGGGGAGCATGCATCTCGCGGGCCGCATCATACTGGGCACGGAGCGAGGGATCCGACAGGGCATCGTAGGCTTCCTTCACAAGCATGAACTTTTCGGCGTCGCCGGTTGTCGGGTTATCCGGGTGCAGACGAGCCGCCATAAATTGAAAGATTCGGTGGATTGTTTCAGGATCGGCATTCGGACTAATTTGCAGAAGCTCGTAGTAATTCGGAAGTTTCACTTTGGTTTGGCCTGCTAGCTGGATCGCTGTACTAACAGGAAGATAACGCAGAATGGCGTCGAACGATACGGAACCAATGTGCCAGCTGCTGCTCACTCTTTGGTTGCAGGACACCACCCATTCGCATTTCGGTGGCCGGCAAGGCGAGGTTAGAGCCAACACGGGTTTTCCTGCCTGAGCCTAAGCTGCTATGCTGCCAACGCTGGGAAAAGCGATTTATGCGGGGAGAGAACGGACCATGTGGTTTCTTGGAATGGATGTAGGCACGGGCGGAACGCGCGCCGTGGTTGTGGATGGCGCAGGCAAACTGATCGCCGGTGCGGCAAGCGAACATGAGGCATTCAAAACGGCACACCCGGGCTGGGCTGAGCAGGACCCAGAGGATTGGTGGCGTGCCGCGAAGGAAGCGATTCGCGAAGCCTTGGCGGCTGCGCCAGAGCCGCGCCAGCCGATTGCCGCCATTGGCCTTACCGGCCAGATGCACGGCGCGGTACTGCTGGATGAGGCGGGTCAGGTTCTGCGCCCGGCGATGATCTGGTGCGACACGCGCACCCAGCCGCAGTGCGACTGGCTCACGGAAAAGATTGGCTACGAGCGGCTGATCGAACTCACCTGCAATCCAGCGCTGCCGAACTTTACCGTGACCAAGGTGCTGTGGGTGAAGGAGCACGAGCCGGAGATCTTTGCCAAAATTCGCCACATCATGTGCCCCAAGGACTATGTGCGCTACCGGCTCACAGGCGAGTTTGCCATCGACGTGCAGGAGGCTTCAGGGACGCTACTGCTGGACGTGACGCACCGCCGCTGGTCGAGCGAGGTCGCCGAGGCGGCGGGGATTTCCGAGAGCTGGCTGCCCACGGTCTACGAGTCGCCTGAAGTTTGCGCGCACATCAGCGAGGGCGCGGCGGGACTGACCGGGCTGGCCGCAGGCACGCCAGTTGTGGCCGGCGCGGGCGACCAGGGAGCGGGCGCGGTGGGCATGGGCATCTTGCAGCCTGGTTCGGTTTCGGCCACCATCGGCACTTCCGGCGTGGTTTTTGCCGCCACGGCTGCCCCTACCAAAGATCCCAAAGGACGGCTGCACACCTTCTGCCACGCGGTTCCGGGCCTGTGGCACGTCATGGGCGTAACCCAGTCGGCAGGGTTGAGCTTCCGCTGGCTTAAGGAGACCTTCTTCGCAGGGCAGGACTATGACAGCCTGACCGCCGCAGCTGCCAGGATTCCGGTGGGCAGCGAGGGGCTGGAGTGGGCGCCGTATCTGCTGGGCGAGCGCACGCCGCATCTTGATCCTGAGGTGAGGGCCGCCTTTGCCGGCATCTCGACGGTGCATACGTCGGCGCATTTTGTGCGCGCGGTGCTGGAGGGGGTTGCTTACTCGCTCGAAGATACCTTCACGCTCTTTGCCGAGCTGGGCATTCCGGTCAGCGGGATTCGCCTGGGCGGCGGCGGCGCGCGCGGGCCGCTGTGGCGCAAGATTCAGGCCGGGATTTACGGACACGCCGTCGAAGTACTCACCGCGGAAGAAGGCGGCGCATTTGGCTCGGCGTTGATGGCCGGAGTCGGGGCAGGGCACTGGGCCAATCTGGACGAGGCCTGCGGACAAGCCATCGAAGTCGCCCAACGCATTGAGCCGGATGCCGCCGATGTAGCGGCCTACAAGACCGGCTATGCGAAGTGGCGCAAGCTGTATCCGGCGCTGAAGAGCCTGCGGTAGGGGTAGGTTGGGCTCTCCGGCCTCAGAATCGAGACCGTGGAATCTGACATGAGACCGCAATCCGCGTCTATCCGGCGGATTGGCTCCACCTCGCGTCAGTCGATTTTATTTGTTTGCTCCTCTGTTGTCCGTTTGCTACACTTCCACCTCCAACAGATTCCACAATAAAACCGTGGAATGGTTGAGGCAGTCGGTCCGCCTTGAAGCCGGACCGAGCAAATTAGGAGGAACAAATGGACGCGCACGCCGAACGGCTCTACAAAGCGTTTCATAACCCGCCCGCTGCCATGCGAGACAACGTGCGCGCGGAGTTGGATAGCCAGCTCAAGCAGCGCAGTGAAGCACTGACGCGCCGTCTCGAACAGGAGAGAGCTTCGCGATTACTCTCCGAGCCGATCCTGCGCAAGGTTTTTCAAGAAGCGCAGGAACTCGCGTTGCCTGCGCCGCCAAAACTTGCGCCCACTGCGCCTCCCATTGAAATTCCAAGGCCAGAAAAATCATGGTTGAAGCATGGATCGGTATTCATGCTGGATGTGCCACCCTTCGACGATGCGTCTGCGAGTGGAACCGTAACAGGCGGGGGTATTACGCACCCACAGGCCAGCACAGACGGATTTCTGAACGTGAATGTCGACTGCTTAAGCAACAACGGAGGCACAGCAACGAGCTTTGCCGCAGTCGCAATAAACTATAGTCCTCCCGGACCTTCTTGCCGCCAAGGTGTCACGAACGGATTGATGACCGCGCGCACTTCTGTCTCGTTCAGCTGGGGATGGGTGGCCGGTTCAAAATTGTGGGCCGCCGGTGTCGTCGATTTGGTGATTGGGCTGCAAGTTCAAAAGTATGACATCTCAGGCAACTTGATCGCACCAATCGGGGATCAATTCGTGAGCGTAGTCTCGGAGAATTTTCAGGATTTTCTCAATCAAGGCGGCGCCTCAAACTCGGGGACGCTCTCGCTGGCGACACATTGCAACGCCTCAAATCTCTTTAACTATTCTGTTTTGGTAACCGCGTTTGCTGACGCATCTGCGTGGGGCGGATTTGGAAATCCCGGCTTCTTTGAAAGCTTCTCATCGGGGTTTATGCAGGTGCATGTCCCTTTCATGGAAATTGACATCATCTACCCGTAATGCCAGTCCAGATTGCCGTGGACTGGGCGTTTTCTCCTGTTGCGTTGATGGCCGGAGTGTGGGCAGGGCACCGGGCCAATCTGGACGAACTGCGGTAGGGAACCGGGAGCCCGGCGGAATTCGTTGCCGGGCATTCCACTATTTGAAGTCGGCGAAGACGAAGCCGTCGCGATCGACGATCTCTCCCGCTTCCAAACACAGCGGCCCCGTGAACATCGGCCCGGCGTAGACGCAGGTGTGAAACTCACCGCGCTCTCCACAGGGGTCCACTTCCGGCGGCAAGTCCCGCAATAAGGCCGCGTCGAATTCGCGCCCGGCAAATGAGGCTGGCAATTGCTTGGAATCTATGCATGACAGCCGGGCGCGGAGGCCGCCGGCAATCATGGCGCGCGCCAGCTCGGTGGTCGGAATCTCCCAGAGTGGAAATAAGGGTTCCAGGCCGGTTGGCTTCAACTGCCTCTCGCGATAGGCGCGAACGTCCTGCAAGAACAGGTCGCCAAACGCAATCGCATCAACGCGCTCATCGACAGCGCGCTGGCAGACTTCGCTCATGCGCTGCTCGTAGATTTCGTTCGAGCATGGCCAAGGCAGCGGCACAACCCACAACGGCAATTGAGCGGCCTCGGCCTGCGCTTCCAGCACGGAACGGCGCACGCCATGCATGGCCACGCGCTGAAACTCGTCGTTCAGGGTGGTCACCAGGCCAACCAGTTCAACGTCAGGCTGCTGGCGCAATACGTGGAGCGTCCACGCACTATCTTTACCGCTGCTCCAGGACAAGAGGACACGCTTCATAGTGCGATGATACCCCCCACCCCGGATTCTGCAAGGAAGTTATCTATTTTCAGTGCTTTACGGAGATACGCTGACTGCAAATTCCTCATTCCAAAAGTAGTTATCCGCAGAATCCTCATGACAAAGGGTTTACGGGCTTTCCCGGCACATGGGGTGCGCTTTGCGGCGTACAAGGGACGTTTCCTTGTTGATCCTCTTCTGACTATTGTGCGTCAACGGAGCGTAAAGATCTGCAAATCGCAGACGGCGAACAGGACGGATTGCACGGTGTGTTGAACCCTAGTGTGGTGTCTCAGAAGTTCATCGCACAAATCAAGCATTCCAAAATGCAGGTCCTTCGACTCAGTTTGGCGCCCAACCACCCCAGCGGGCAAAAAGCGCCCGCCGGGAGCCCCGGTCACGCGCCAAACCTTGCTCAGGATGACATGGTTTTATGAAGCGCATTTCAGAGACAGGCCACTAGTCGGCAGCGTCGAGCGGGTGTAGACAAAAGGTATCATTTCGATCATAATGACCATATTGGTCTTTATGGTTGGAGGTTGCGATGATATCCGAAGTTAGTGCAGTCAACTTTCGGCAGAACCTGGGCGAGATGCTGAACCAGGTGCAGTACAGAAATGACAGCATCGTGATCAACAAGGATGGCAAGCCGGTGGCCGCGCTGGTGGATGCTGAACTCTTTGCCCGAATTCGGCGGATGCGGGAGCGGTTCGACGAGTTGAGCAGCCGGATTGCCGAGGACTGGGCGGGTGTACCAGCCGATGAGGGCATGGCGGAGATCGATGCGGCCGTCGCGCGCGAACGGCGGAGCTGATGGCTGGGTTGCGCGTGGTGCTGGATACCAACGTACTGGTATCGGGGCTGGCCTATCCGGGCAGTGTGCCGGGGCGCGTTGTGGGTGCATGGCAACGCGGTGGTCTCGACGTGGTGTTGTCCAAGTACATTCTGGATGAGATGGTTCGTGTGCTGCCGACGCTCTCGAGCAACAAGCGGAGTCCCGCGGAGATTCGCGACCTTGCCGACAGCTTTCTATTGATGGCGGAGATCGTCGAGCCGAGCGGGGAAGTGGATGAAGAGTTGCGCGATAGAGCGGACCAGCCGGTATTGGGAACGCTGCTAGCGGCACAGGCCGATTACCTGATCACCGGGGATAAGGATCTGCTTGCGCTCGCTGGGCGATACCCCGTCGTAACGCCCGCCGCCTTTTGGGAACGACATGGGAGTTAGCTCGATTCTGCGGAAACTTCGCCTCGGCCAATTGCTCAATACTTCAATACTCTGTGTTGTCGGCACGACTGAAGTCGTGCCCTGACACTTCTTGCAGTCTCTATGGAGTTTTGCGAGTGGCTCCCTTGTTGATCCTCTTCTGACGATTGTGCGTCAACGGAGTGTAATGATCTGCAAATTACAGGCAGAGATTCGCGACCTTGCCGACAGCTTCCTGTTCATGGCGGAGATTGTCGAGCCGAGTAGGGAACTGGAAGAAGCATTGCGCGACAAGGGGGACCGGGCAGCGCTCGGAACGCTTGCCTAAGAATTTGCCAGGGCAATCGCATGAACGTCGTCTTGGTG
>Ga0302320_10015008_pt1 | contig 15961 bp, 13 predicted proteins | sample Bog_T0_3_FD_202130 | JGI IMG/M metagenome (GOLD analysis project Ga0302320, IMG submission 202130) | Peat permafrost microbial communities from Stordalen Mire near Abisko, Sweden - Bog_T0_3 | ecosystem: Environmental > Terrestrial > Soil > Wetlands > Peat | place: Sweden: Abisko, Stordalen Mire... | reverse complement strand
CTCGACCGGGACTCCCCGCCAGCGGAATTGGCTGCGGATCTCGCCGGACCAAAGAGCGAGCACCTGGTGGATCTCCGCCAGGTCCGCCGGCCGCAGCGGCTGGCCGTCCCGGTCCCGGAACCCGATCTGCCCGAGCGGAAAATCGCTCGGGTTGCGGCGCAGCCATTGGCCGGCCGGGGTGGCTTCGCGGGTCGGGTAGCGCACCGGCCGTCCCTGGGTCTCGATCGTCTCGGCGGCATCGCCCAGCGCATAGCCGGCCGGGTTTGGCTCCGTGTGCCAGGCCCAGCGCGCCATCGTTTCGAGCGGGATGCCGCGGTCGTGGTAGGTGTCCTCGAGCGATTGCAGTCCGGTCACGTCGGCCGTGAAGGCGAACTGGCCATTGCCGACCGAAAGGGGGGCGTGCGGATCGATCGCGGTCAGCGTCGGGTCGTGGCGGGAAACCAAGTCTTGCCGGTCGAGCTGGGCGCGGGCAAGCGGGGGAACGAGCAGGACGGCGCCGAGCGCCAGGCGGCTGGCGGTCAAAAACATCGCCGGCAAGATTCGGGCCGGCAGCGCGCCCAGGCAACCAAAAGGACCGGGAGCGCGGAGTTTTTTTGCCAGCGGGGAACCGTTGACAACGGGATCATCCGATGCGACTTAGGATGCCGTGGCGGTCCTTGCCGGATCCCAACCCAATCCCCTATGGCTCGCCTTCGCGTTTTGCTTTTTTGCGTCGGCCTCGGCGCCGTTTCGGCGGCCGGCCGCGCCCAGGATCTTCCTGCGGCCCCCGCCGTCCTAGCCCCGATGCGCCTGGTCAATGGCCACTTCATGCGGGAGTGGCCCGACCCGGGCCAAGCCATCGTCACCGACCACGCCCGCCCCAGCAACATCTGGACGCGGGGGGTGTATTACGAAGGGCTGATGGCCCTGCAGGCGGTCGACTCCGATCCTCAGGAGGAGCGCGCGTACGCCGTGGCCTGGGGCGAGGCGCATCATTGGGGCCTGGCCGGAGGGCCGCGCACGCGCAGCGCGGACAATCAATGCTGCGCCCAGACCTACCTGGAACTCTACCAGGCTGATCCCCGGCCCGAACGCATCCGCGACATCAAGGCCTCCGTGGACGCCATGGTGGCCTCCAGCCAGGTGAGCGATTGGTGGTGGGTCGACGCCCTGCAGATGGCGATGCCCGTGTTCGCCAAACTGGGGGTGATCACGCAGGACCCTCGCTACTTCGAGAAGATGCACGCCTTGTTCGTGGCCACCCGCGACGGCACGGGGGACCGGCCGGCCTTGTTCAATCCCCGCGACGGGCTGTGGTGGCGGGACCACGATTTTGTGCCGCCCTACCGCGAGCCCAATGGCGCGGACTGCTACTGGTCCCGCGGGAACGGTTGGGCGATGGCGGCGATGGCGCGGGTCCTCGAGGTGATCCCCGCTGGCGCGCCCGGGCGGGAGGATTACGTGCGGATGCTCCAGGCCATGGCCGCGGGGGTCAAGGCGGTCCAGCGACCGGACGGCTTTTGGAACGCGAGCCTGCACGATGCGGATCATTTTGGAGGCAAGGAGGAGTCGGGCACGGCGCTGTTTGCCTACGGCCTGGCCGCCGGAGTCCGCCTGGGGATTCTGCCCGCTGCGGAGTATCGGCCGGTAATCGCCCGGGCATGGACGGGTCTGGTCCGCGAGGCCGTGCATCCGGACGGCTTCCTGGGATTTGTCCAGGGCACGGGCAAGCAGCCCTCCGACAGCCAGCCGGTCGGGTACGACCGGCGCCCCAACTTCGACGATTTCGGGGTCGGCTGTTTCCTGCTGGCGGGGAGCGAAGCCTATCGCCTGGCGGACGCCGCCTCCGCGCCTTAGGCCGCGGCGGTCATTGCCCGGCGGGTTCCGCCCGCAGGACCACCGGCCCGAGCAGGCCGGAGGGGCAGACCTGGATCCGGGCCAGGTCCTGCGGCTGAAAACGATTGCCCCCGTAGATCGGGCTGGCGTTCAGCGCGCGGTAGTCGGGCAGGGGATGGTGGACCGTGTCGGCCATGTAGTTGACGGCGCGGTTGGCCACTTCGATGCGCAGTTCGTTCGCGCCGGGATGCAGCAGGCCGGTCAGATCCAGCGTGTAGGGTGGCGTCCAGAGCGAACCGGCGCGCTGGCCGTTGACGTAGACGACGGCCGCGTCGCCGATCGGAGGCTGGAAATTCGCTCGCACTCCCATCGCCCGGCCGACGGTCGGCGCGGGGGCGCCGGAGCCAAAATCAAGCACCTGGCGCAGCCCGGCGCCGAGCAGGGCCGCCGGCACGTCGACTTGCTTGGTGTAGGTCCCCACACCGGAAAAAAACTTGGTGGCGGGCTGGTCGGTCCAGGAGGCCAGCACCGCAAGGTGCTGCGGGTCCGGGTTGGGCTCGCCCGAGGCATTGGCGAAGGTGACGTCCCAATCCGTGCTGAGGTCCACCGTGGAGCCGGCCGCTGCCGAACCGCCGGGCGCCTCCGCCGGGACCGGCCGCGCGGAGAAGACCAGGAACTTCGCCCCGAGGGGGGGCAGGGCGATGTCGACCGTGCTCGTCTGATCGGCCGCCGCGACGGCGCCGGCGGGCGTGATCCGGCCGGTGGTGGCGTCCCACCACTGCGCCAGCTGGCCGCTGGCGCGGAACTTCGCGCTGGTGGCGACCGGCACGTTGGCGGTGTTCGCCACGAAATAGATCTCGGCATCGGCGGTGTGCCGGTGGATGAAGCCCAGGGTGGGCAGCGGCTGCGCGAGCGCGACGTCCGGCTGGGCCACGCGCGCGAGGGTGGCGGCGAGCTGATCGTCGGGGACCACGATCCCCTTGGCCCCCGGGCCGCTGAAGAGCTGCGCCGAAAGGGCCTGGACGCTGTCCTGGTCGGACGCGGAGGCGGCGAAGCCCGGGGCGGCGCTGGGCGGGTGGCCGGTGGCGATCAGGATCCCGCCCTGGGCGGCGAAGGCCGCCAGCGTGCGCAGGGCGCTCGGCTGGATCCGGGTCAGATTCGGCAGGACCACGATCCGGTACTTGACGTCCGCGAAGGCCAGCGCCGATCCCTGCGCCGAACCGTACTGCGCGAGCATGGCGCCGTCGATCCCGTCAAAATTGAACCCCGCGTCGAGGATCGGCGGGATCGCGCTGGCGACCAGCTTGTTGAGGATCCCGTTGCCGGAGGCGCCCACCATCTGCAGGTCGGTCGGGGTCATCGCCGTGAAGGCGTCCTCCTCGGGCAGATATAGGGCCACGTCGTTCGCCGGCGAGCCCTGGCGCAGCAGATAGGAAGTGGCGCCGAGGTAGCGGGTGATGTCGGGCATGACGAGCCACCATGGGTTTTTCTCGTTGAAGACCGCGGCGGCGTAGAAGCGCCAGCCGGGATACTCCACGCCGGGGGCGGTGTAGGGCCAGCCATGGAAGAGCAGCTGGTTGATGCCATTGAGAAACTGCAGGTTCGACTCGGCCTTGATGTCGATCGGCGCGGCCATGAACACGGGCGAATGCAGCCAGGTGAACGCCTCCGAGCTGGTGACGGGCCGGCCCAGGAGATGGTTGGCGGACGAGGCCCAGCGCGTGCCGGACAGGGCGCGCCAGTCGTGGCTCTCGCCTTCGGCGATGTCGACCCGGGCGTAGGTCGTGAGCGTGGTCGGCGGGGTGCCGTAGGCCTGGAGCCGGAAGCGGGTGTGGTTGTCGTGGGCCAGCGCCGTGAAGCGGCTGGCGAAGACGTCGTCGAACAGCTCGGCCACGGTCCGCCCGTAATCGCCGCGGATTTCGGCCCCCCGCGGAAAATTGCGGTCGAAGAGCGCCGGCAGGAGCGGAAGCAAGTCGTAGCCGCGGCGGCGCTTGAATTCCGCGGGGAAGTTCGGGGTCCAGCCTTCGCCGGCGACCTCCAAGCTGTCGCAGAAGATGGAAAAGGGCAGATTGGGGCCGCAGGCGTCGATTTCCGGCTGGGCGACGGTGGCGATGAACTTCGCCAGCGCCTCCGGGCTGTAGTGGTCGACGACAAAGCCCTCCGCGCCGTAGGCCGGGCGCTTCACCTGCATCAGGCCGGCGGGGGCGTAGTCGAAGAAGCGGACCTGGGTCGCCCCGTGCAGGTCGGCGGGCAGCTGGGCCACGCGGCCCTGGAGCGGCAGCGGCCGATACGCGTCGGCCCCGGGCGCGGCGTCGGTGACCGGGCCCAGCAGGGCCGCCACCAGCGGCGCGTTCGCCACGGCGCCGCGGCCCCTCGGCTCCGGGGCGGCGACGCTCGCTTGTCCCGCGGCGATCGGCACCGCGCCGTCGTCGCGGATCGACTGGGCGGCCTCCTCCCGCGTGAACATCGGTCCGCCGTACGGCCAGCCGCTGCCGAGGGTGAGGTCCATGCGCAGGCCCAGTTCCTTCGCCTGGGCGGCGACGAAGCCGAGCGCCGCGTAAAACTCCGGCGAGCGGAACTTGAAGTTCTGCAGCCCGGGGTACTGCCCGTCGAGCGCGAGCGGGTAGGTCGGCTGCACCTCGAAACCCTGGAAGCCGCCTTGCTTCATGAACTGCAGTTCGCGCTCCAGCTGGGGCTGCACGACCGCCGGGCCGAACCACCACCAGCGCACCATCGGCCGGGTTTCCGGGGGCGGCGCGGCGAAGCCTTGCTGGAGCGAATCGACCGAGGCGGCGGCGAAGCGCGCCCCGAGGAGGGCGGCCGCGAGGGCGAGGGCGGCGCGGGAGAGGAGGGGTTTCATGCGGGGGAAGGGGCGCCGGCGGGCTAGTCCTGGTGGAAGACTTCTTTCAGATTGCGGCTGACCGGGCTCGAATCGGGGTTTGATGGCATCACATCGCCCATGTGGCGCCACCAGCGCCGGCAGGCGTCCGTCTGGGCGATCGCCTGCCAGCGGGCCTCGTCCTCGATCTCGACGTAGGCGAACAGGATCCCGGTCGCCGCGTCGTGGAAGATGGAGTAATTGTGGACGCCGTGGGCGCGGAGCACCTCGGCGAGCTCCGGCCAGATCGGACTGTGGCGGCGCTGGTATTCGGCCTCTTGGCCGGGATTGACGGACATGGCGAAGGCGTGACGTTTCATAGGGAGGGGGTGGAGAGGCTGGGGGTTTCGACGGCGGGCGGCAACCAGGGAAAGCCGGCTTCGCGAAAGAGCTGGCAGGCGCTCCAGGCGCGCGCGACCAGCCCCTCGATGCCCGCGATCGAGATTTGCTCCCCGCCGGTGGCCGCCGGCTCCCGGCGCAGGAAGCTCTCCGGCACGGCGTGGACCGCCGATTCCTGGGCGAGTTGGCAGCAGGCGGTGTGCGCCGCCGCCATCGCCGTGTCGCAGACAAATGCCGCGGGCTCGCGCACCTTGCGGATCACCTGGCGGAACATCGCCCGGCGCGCGGCGTGCGCATCGCCCAGGGCGATCACCTCCGCCGGCGCGCCGGCGGGTTCCAGCCGGATCTCGCGCCCGTAGCTCCAGCTCGCCCGGCCGCGGTCGCCCTCGAAGACGAGCTCGGGCTCCAGGTTCTGGGCGCAGCTGTGGCTCACGTAGAAGAGGATCTCCACCTCCGAGCCGGTGCGCACCCGCAGCGCGGCCGTGTCGAAGTTCTCGATCCGCTGGGCGCGCAGCAGGTCCGCCTGCACCCCGGTCGGGGCGGCCGAAGCGGCGGCCTGGGGGCCGGCGAAGAACAGCGCCAGATTCAGAAAATGGCCGAAGGCGTTGCTAAGCGGCGAGTCGAGCACCCAGTGGCCGGCGACCTGCCGCTGGCCGGCCCACTTATTGCGCCGGTAGTAGGCGGTGTCGCGGGGCCACAGCCCCCGGCCGCGGATCCGGCGCAGCGGCCCGATCGCCCCGGCCAGCAGCCGCTGCTTGAGCACCCGGGTCTCGGCGGCGTAGATGTCCTGGAAGCCGACCGCGACGAAGCGCCGGGCGGCGCGCTCGGCCGCGCGGATCGACTCCACCTCCCGGATCGTCGGGGCGAGCGGTTTTTCGACCAGCACGTTGGCCCCGGCCGCCAGGGCGGCGATCGTCATGGGCGCGTGCAGCGGAATGCCGGTCGGCACGCAGCACAGGTCGATCTCGCCCTGATGGCGGGCCAGCATCTCGCGATAGTCCTGGTAGACCCGGCAGCCCTCGTCCTGCAGCTGGGCGCGGATCGCCGGCTCGCGGTCCGGATTGACGATCGTCGCGGCGCTGAGGCGGATCGCCCCTTCCTGCTGCAGCTCCTGGAGCAGCGCATAGTAGACGCGCGCATAGCCCGAGACGCCGATCAGGGCGACGCGGGGCGGGGTGGAAGCGGACGAAAACGACATGACTCGGACCAGGGCCGGGTCCGGACCGGAGCGGGCGCGGCCGAGGGGGGCGGCCTAGGCGTAGCTGCCCCCGCGGCTGAGGCCCTGCTCCTCGCGGCGGCGGCGGCGGTCGCTGGCGGCGCGGGTCGCGTACCCGCTGCGCCGGTGCTCGCCCAGGGGATCGAGGGGCAGGCCGCGGCGGCGGCGCCAGGCGGCCAGCGCCGGGCTGATGTCGGTGAAGAACGCCGCCTTGAGCAGGAGTTCGGCGGTGACGACATCCTCGCGGGCCTGCGCCGCGCGCAGGGCGGCCGCGTCGACGAGCGCCGCCTTGGCGAAGAGCTCCTGGGCGATCATCACCGTCTGGAGCGTCGCCTCGACCTTCGGCTTCTCGTTGTGCGACTGGTCGATCATATAGGCGATCTTCGGCAGCCCGCCGTGATCGGCGGCGTAGGAGTGGATCTCGTGGAAGATCCGGAACGCCTGGTAGGGATCGATGGAGCCGAACGTCAAGTCGTCGTCGGCGTAGCGGCGGTCGTTGAAGTGGAAGCCGCCGAGCATGCCCTCATCGAGGAGGAAGGCGACGATCTGCTCGACATTCTGGCCGGGGTAATGGTGGCCGGTGTCCACCAGCACCTTGGCCCGCGGGCCGGCCTTCTTGGACAGGACGTAGGACATCCCCCAGTCGGCGATGTCGGTCGCGTAGAACGCGGGCTCGAAGGGCTTGTATTCCACCAGCATCGTCTGGTTGGGCGCGAGGGCGCGGTGGCAGGCCTGCAGGCAGGCCTCGAAACGCCGCTTGCGGTCCCGCAGGTTCGCCTGGCCGGGGTAGTTGATCCCGTCGGCGAACCAGAGCGAGAGGTACTCGCTGCCGAGCTCCTGGCCGATCTTGATCGAGCGCCGGCAGTGCTCGAGCGCCTTCTTGCGGACCGCCGCGTCGCTGTTGCCGAAGGAGCCCCACTTGTACTCCTGGTCCTGGAAGAGATTGGGGTTGATCGAGCCGATGCGCACCCCGTGGCTGCGGGCGAGCCGCGCGATCGTCTTGGGGTCGACCCCCGGAGCAAAATCCCATTGCACGTGCACGGCGACCGTCGGGCAGCAGCCCGTCAGGCGGTGCACCTGGCCGGCGTCGGCCAGCTTGTCGTTCAAGTCGATTGCCGCGGCGTCCTGGAAGTACTTCCCGAAGCGGGTGCCGGTATCGGAAAAGCCCCAGCTGGGGATTTCAATTTCGAACGCGTCGAGCGCCGCGCGCACCGCGGCGAGTTGCTTCTTGGTCATGGGAGGGTTGGGGGTGAGCTAACCTGGGGGGGCGGTCAGGTTGGGCCGCCCGCTCCGGGCTGACACGCCCGCCAAAATCTGACAGTCAGAGGGACCCGCGTCCAGGGCAATCAGGAGCGCGGCGCCAGCGTCGGACCGTCGACCCACAGGGCCGGAATCATGGTCGTGGACGCGTGCGCCGGGATGCCGCGCTCGTTGCGCTGCAGCTGCGCGACCAGCATTTCGGCGCTGCGGGCGCCCAGGAGGCGCGGCTGCAGGTCGAGTCCCGCGCAGGCGCGCGAGTGGAGGGTGACATTCAGGCAGAAGAAGGCGGCGCGGGGACGGGCGGCGCCGTTGTGCGCCTCGAGCCAGTCGATCGCGGCCGCGTCATGGCCGAGGACCACGTCCGGCCGGTAGCGTTTGAACCACTGCAGGAAGGCGGCCTTGCCGGATTCTTCGGCGACCAAAGGAGGCACGGCCCCGTTTTCCGGGTGATTGCGCTGGTAGGCGAGGAAGGCTCCCTCCCACCGGTGCTGCAGCCGCTGGTCCTGGTGGCGCTGGAGGAACAAGCCGGGCCGCCGGTAGCCCATGCGCTCGAGGCGCTGCAAAACCCCCGTCAGCGAACGGTAGTGGTCGCAGCACACCGCGTGCAGGGCCGGATGCTCGATGATGTAGTCGGAGTAGATCCCGGCGTAGCGGCTCCAGTCGAGCTTGGAGAGGTCCGGCTCCTGCCAGGCGGGCAGCACAAGGACCCCCTGGATGCCGCGCGACTGGAGGATCGTGTCCAGCCGCAGGAGGTCGACGCCCTTCTTGCCGACCAGGAACGACTGCAGCTTGTAGCCGAGTTCGGCCGCCCGTTTGCGGGCCCCCTCAATCAGGGCCTGGTGAAAGTTGACGGCCGAGACCGGCCGGTCCGCTTCGTCCAGATCGATCGCGGCCAGGCCGCCGCGGAAGGTCTGGCCCTGGGAGCGGCGGATTTCGGACATCACGGCCCCGGCCAGAGGATTGGGCCGGTACCCGGCGGCGGCGGCCGCGTCCCAGACACGCTTGGCCGTGTCGGACTTGACCCGCGGGGAGCTCCGCAGGGCGTCGGACACGGTGGTGCGCGAAAGCCCGAGCTGGGCCGCGAGCGTGCGGATGGTGGGGGAGCTTTGCGGCATGAAACAAAAAGCGGGAGCAGGGATGACGGGCAGCCTTGCATCCCGGCAGACGCATGGGCGCGGAGAAAGGTTCCGCGGCGGACTGTCCGGACTAATGTTCAAAGATCGGGCGAACCTTTCGATAAGTTCCCCCCTCGCTTGACGGTCAAGGGAGGCCAACATCGTGCGCTCGGCGGAGCGGCTTCTAGCCTCCCGGTCGCCCCGGCGTCCCCAACCCCCGCCTTGTTGTCATGCCTGCCCCGACTTCGACCCTGAACGGTCTGGATTGGTTAGCGATCGCGCTCTACTTCAGCCTCTTGCTCGGGGTCGCCGCCTGGGTCGTGCGCAAGGGGCGCGACACGGCGGCCGACTATTTTCTGGCCGGCCGCAATCTCGGCTGGTGGGTGATCGGGGCCTCGATCTTCGCCTCCAACATCGGCTCCGAGCACATCGTCGGTCTGGCCGGATCCGGAGCGACCGACGGGGTGGCGATGGCCCATTATGAGCTGCATGCCTGGTGCCTGCTGGTCCTGGCCTGGGTCTTCGTCCCATTCTACTCGCGCTCGCTGGTCTTCACGATGCCGGAGTTCCTCGAGCGCCGGTTCAGTGTCGCCTCCCGCTACGTCCTTTCGGTGGTTTCGATCGCGACTTTCATCGTCTCCAAGATCGCGGTCGGGATCTTCGCCGGCGGGGTGGTCTTCGCCACCCTGTTGCCGGAGATGCACCTGCAGATTGGCGGGCTGGCCATCGACAGCTTTTGGATCGGCTCGGTGGCCGTGATCGTCCTCACCGGCCTCTACACCCTGGCCGGCGGCATGCGGGCGGTCGTCTACAACGACGCCGTGCAGGTGGTGGTCCTGATCGGAGGGTCGGCCCTGCTGACCGGCTATGGGCTGCATATTCTCGGGGGCTGGTCTGAGGTGCGCCGCCTTTGCGGCTCGGACATGCTGAACCTCTGGAAGCCGATCACCCCCGCGGGGGTGACGTCGACCTGGTTGCCGGTGCTCCAAGTCGATGCCGCGGGTGCGGTGGTGAAGCAGGCCTGGTATTTCAACGGCAACTTTCCGTGGCCCGGCATGCTGATCTGCGCGCCGATCGTCGGCCTGTGGTACTGGTGCACCGACCAATACATCGTCCAGCGGGTCCTCGGGGCGCCGGACCAGCGGACCGCCCGCCGCGGGAGCATCTTCGCCGGCTTCCTGAAGCTCTTTCCCGTCTATCTCTTCATCATCCCGGGGCTGATCTGCTTCGCCCTGGCCAAGAGCGGAAAGATCGCCCAGTTCGCCGACATGGTCGGGGCCGACGGCAAGCCCGTGGCGAGCGCCACCCAGGCCGCCTTTCCGATGATGGTCAAGTACCTGCTGCCGCCGGGCCTGCGGGGCGTCGTCGTGGCCGGACTCCTGTCGGCCCTGATGGGTTCGCTGGCGGGGGTTTTCAACGCCTGCTCCACGCTCTTCACCGTCGACCTGTACCAGAAGTTCCGGCCGCGGGCCTCGCAGCGCGACCTGGTGCGGATGGGCCGGATCGCGACGGCGGCCATGGTGGTGATCGCCCTGGCCTGGATTCCGGTGATCCAAGGCGCCCACGGCCTTTATGCGTACCTCCAGACGGTGCAAGGCTACCTCGCGCCGCCGATCTTCGTCGTCTTCTTTTTCGGGATCTTCTGGAAGCGCCTCAACGCGGCGGGCTGCCTGTGGTCGCTGATCGTCGGATTTCTGGTGGGCGGCTTCCGCATGCTCGTGGACACGCCGGTGACGATGAAACTGCCCGGGTTTGAGCATGGCTACCCGGTGGGCACCTTCCTGTGGATCGTGAACAACATCAACTTCCAGTACTTCAGCGTCTTCATCACCCTGGTCTCCGCCGTGATCCTCGTGGCGGTGAGCTATGCCACGCCGCCCCCGGCTTACGAGCGCTTCGCCGGGCTCACCTATGGCACCTCAAGCGCGGAGGACCGCGCCACCACGCGCGCCAGTTGGGAGAAGGAGGACATCGCCTTTTCCCTGGTGGTGTTCGCCTGCATCGCCGGCGCCTACCTTTATTTCACCGGTTGAATCCGGGCGCCCGGCCGGCAGGCTGTCCGGGAACCTGCATGAACTCTGGTCGATTCAACGGACTGGCCGGCCCCGGCGCCGCGCCGCGCCGGCCCTAGCGGTGCTCATCGGACTCAACAAGCCCTACGGGATGCTTTCGCAGTTCACCCCGGAGCCCGGCTCGCGGTGGCGCCCGCTCGCGGGCCTGGGCCTGCCCCCGGCGGTCTATCCCGTGGGCCGCCTCGATGCCGACTCCGAGGGCCTGCTCTTGCTGACCGACGAGCCGGGATTTGCCGCCGCCCTGCTCGATCCGGACCGGGGACACGGCCGGGAATACTGGGTCCAGGTGGAGGGGGTGCCGACCGCGGCCAGCCTGAGCCGGCTGGAGCGCGGGGTGGAGATCGGCGGCCGGCGCACCCGCCCCTGCCGGGCGCGCGCGCTGGAGCCGGCGCCGGACTTTCCGGCCCGGGTGCCTCCCATCCGGGTGCGCAAATCGGTTCCGGACACTTGGATTGCGATCGAGCTGACCGAGGGCAGAAACCGCCAGGTGCGGCGCATGACGGCCGCCGTGGGTCATCCGACGCTGCGCCTGGTGCGCGTGCGCATCGGCGGCCTGCGCCTGGCGGATTTGGCGCTGGATCCGGGCGCCTGGCGGCCGCTCACCCAAGCCGAACGGGAGCGGATCAAACCCCGGGACTAGACGGGGGTGAGCCGGCCTTTCAGGATCGTCTCCACGGTCGCCAGGACGCGGGGGACGGAGAGCTCCCGCATGCAGACGTTGTCCCGGCAGGCGCTCTGGCGGTTGTTGAAGGCGTTGACGCAGGGACTGCAGGCCAAGCCCGCCCACAGCGGGTGGCTGCGGGGCCCGCGGGCGGCAAAAAGCAAGGGAGTCTCCGGCCCGAACAGGGTGACGACGTCGACCGAGGTGAGGGCGGCGAAATGGGCCGGCCCGCTGTCGTTGGTGACGAGGATCTCGGCTTGGTTGTAGAGTACGAGCAGCTGGCGAAGGGTCGTCTGGCCCGCCACCGACACGCACCGCGGCGAGGCGACCCGCCCGACGAGGGCGGCGATGCCGGGCGCTTCCTCGGGGCTGCCGGTGAAGGCCACGGACACCGCGGGAAAGGCCGCCAGGATCTGTTCGGCCAGGGCCACGTAATTGTCCTGGGACCACTTGCGCAGCGGCAGCAAGTCGCTGGCGTTGGCGTTGAGGAGCACCAGGTGGCAGTCCGCCGAAAGGCCGAGGCCGCGGATCAGGTCCCGCAGCTGCTGCTCCTCCGCCGGTTCGGGCGCGAAGCGGGGCAGCGGAGACCACGGCGGCGGCAAAAAATCAAACGTGGGCAGCTTCGCCGGATCGGTGTCCAGGGCGGCGACCAGCCCGAGAAACGTGTCGCTGGTGTGCAGATGCGGGTTATAAAGCAGCCGATGGGTGAACAGGTCGCCGCGGTACGGGCCCTCTCCAAAATAGCTGTGGAAGCCGACGCGGATCCGGGCGCCGGTCAGGTAGGCGATCGCGGCCGAGGCCCGGGTGAAGAACTCCATGTCGATGCAGGCGCTGATCCGTTGGCGCCGCAAATCCAGCAACTTGCGCAGCGCGCTGGCGACCAGCAGCGGCGCGGAGCCGGTCTGCACGGCAATCACGTTTTGCGGCGGGATCAGCCCGAGGACATCCACGATGAAGCGGTTCTCCTCGAACACGAGGAAGTAGACGTTCTGCCGGCCGACGCGGTTGACGGCGGCCTGGATCGCCGCATGGGCCAGGACGGTGGAGCCCTGCTCGGCGAGCTTGAGGAAGAGAATGCTGCCTTCGCGGCCGAGTGGCTCGGGGGGCTTGGTCCAAAAGAACAGGCGCCGCGCCACGGTCAGCAGCCAGCAGACGGGCACGCCGACGAACCGATCGATCCCCAGCAGGAGCCGGGGCCGGGCGCTGAAGCGGCGCTGGGGAGGCGACAAAGGGGCGGGTTTGGGCACCCCCGATGCATGGCGTAAGCGGGGCCGGGACCGCACGCCAAAAATTGGGGCGCGCCGCGGCCCGCGCCGGGTTGGCCTGGAGGTCTTCGCGGCATTTTGGCTCGCGCGGGCCTGTGCGGGCGTGCTGCCGATGCTGCGCGCCGGCGCGGGCGGCCGGGAAAACTCCGGCGTCCGTTCCAGGTCGCCGCTTAGGCTAGCGGCAGCTCAATCGCCGGTCCGGTCGCCAGGGCCCGGCCCTGCGCATCGTGCTCCAGGCTCTGATAGGCGGCCGCGACCGGCAGCACCTGGATCGACCGGAGGAGCTTCAGCGCCGCCTGGAGGCAGGCGGCCGGCTGCTCGGTCAGGATCCACAGGGTGGTCCCACCGCTCGGCAGATCGTTGCCTTCCACGGTCCCGAGTCCAAGCTCGTCGCGCAGGAGCCCTTCGGCGTTCATCAGCCGCTCCGGGGTCTCAGGTCCGCGGTCGGCGAATTTCAGATTCAGTTGGTATTTTTCCGGGCGCATGGCGAGCGATTGGCGGGAGCTAAGCCGGTGCGGTCGGCCGTCGGCGCAATGGTCCTGGGAGCGATGCGGACTGGGCCCGGCGGAGGCGGCCGGAGCGCGGCGAGGAGCCGGCCGGACGACCTTAGGCGAAGCCGATCTGGCTCGAGCGCCCGTCGTCCCAGGCGGCCGGGCCGCCCGAGAAATGGCCCAGCATCGTCTGCATCGAGCTCTGCTCTTCGCGGATCTGATTCAAGACCTTTTGAACGCTGCCGGGTCCGGAAACATCAAAAGCCGGCGCTTGTGCCGAGGCTACCTTGCGGACGACAAAACCGGAGTAGGCGTTAATAGGGTTGATCATGGCGAAATTTAGGTGATTCAACCTAGCCGGCCGCCCCGCGTTTACAATCAGAAACGCTGGGTCGAGAGCTCAGACCTTTGAGCTGTTGTCGCTCTTGAATTGGGCATGGGAACGACGCAGGGCGTGGGAGCGCAGGGCCGCGCCTTCTGGGACAATTCGGCGCTGCAGCTGGAATCCGCCCGCCGGCAGGGGCGTTTCGGCCTCGGCCAGGGCGGCCACGCAGATGAGGATTTCCGCCCGGGTGTCCAGCCGGCTGCAGGGAAAGCCGGCATGGGCCCGGAGCCAGCGGATAGTCTTGGCTAACGGGACGTTAGGCTGGGAATCGTGAGGAATGCTCATCGGCCGGTCCTTGCGACGGCGATGATGCAAATGTCGTCTTCGAACTCCTTGCGCCCGGTGAAGCCCTCAACGGCGACCATCAAACGGGAGATCACCTCCGGGCAGGGACGGCCGATGCTCGCGGCGATGGTGGGGGCAAGGGCCGCCTCCCCAAACATCCGGCCGGCCGTGTCGGAGGCTTCATAAAGGCCGTCGGTGTAGGCGAGGAGGACGTCGCCGGGTCGAAACTCCCGGCGCTGCTGGGAATAGGCGAAGTTCTGGACCAGGCCGGCGGCCGGCTCGGGATTGGCCGCGACCAGCGAATCGAACGATCCGTCGCCGCCGTGCAGGATGAAGGGCGGGGGATGGCCGGCGTTGCTGAAGAGCAGCGTGCCGGCAGCCAGGTCGATCACGCCAAAAAACGCCGTCGCGAACGTCGGCTGGCCGGTTTGCTGGATGATGGGAATCAGCCCGCGGTTGATTTCCCCGAGCACCTGGGCCGGATCGTCCGTCCGAGCGCCGAACTCCTCCACCACCCCGCGGATCAGGGCGGTCAGCAGGCCGGCGCGCACGCCATGGCCCATGACATCGCAGATCAGGACGCCGCAGCGCGTGTCGGAAATCGGGATGACGTCGAAGAAATCGCCCCCCAGGGTGCTGGCCGGCACGTAGCGGTGCGCGAAGCGCAGCGCGCTCGCCTCCGCCGGAACGCCGGCCGGAAAGGTCGGATAGTTGCGGGGAAAGAACGCCTCCTGCAGCTGGCGCGCCATCAGCAGGTCGGCCTCCATCTCGGCGGAGCGGCGCTGCAGCTCCTGCTCGGTGCGTTTGCGATCCGTGATGTCGTGGCTGATCCCCACCAGGCCGATGATGCGGCCGCGCCGGTCGCGTAGCGGCACCTTGGTCGTGAGCGACCAGCGGGTCTGGCCGCCCGCGCCGAAATTGGATTTTTCCTGGTCGAGGATCGAGGCGGCGCCGGTCAGGACCTTCGCGTCGTCGTCGAGCGCCTGGCTGGCCCGCTCCCCGGTGTAAAAGTCGCTGACCAGCCGCCCGCGGGCCTCCTCCTGAAGATGCACCCCCAGGGCGTCCAGATGGGCCACGTTGTTGATCAGATAGCGCCCGCCCGTGTCCTTGACGAAAATCCGGCTCGGCACGTGGTCGATGATGGTCCGGAGCAGGTTGTGCTCCTCGATCAGTTTTTCCTCCGCTTGCTTGGCCAGCGTGATGTCCCGGGTGAGGCCGAACGTGCCGATGATGCGGCCGCGGGCGTCCCGCCAAGCCATCTTCGTGGTCGAGCCCCAGCCGTCGTCGCCCCCCTGCTTGGTGATGTGCTCGACCCGGCCGATCACCGGCTGGCCGGTGCGGATGATCTCGAGCTCGGCCGCCAGCGCCGCGCTCGCGTGCGCCGCCGAAAAGAAATCGCCGTCGGTCTTGCCGGTGGCCTGGTCGGGCGAGCTGAGGCCCAGCCACTGGGCATGCGCGCGATTCACCCGCACAAACCGGCTGTCCAGATCCTTGAAATAGATCCGATCCGGAATCGTATCCATGAGCAGGCGCAGGATCGCCGAATCCAAGGATTCATCGGTCCCGGCGGGAAGCGGGAAACCGGCAGCCGGATCGCTCATAGGTGCCGCCCAGCATGAACCGGGCCCGCCTGCTAGCAACCCTTAGTATTGGCCGCCGGGGGGCCGCCGACGCCCCGGAGCCGGCCCGCAAGCCCAAACCGATGCTCGCCCGGGAGAAAAAAAGCGGCAGGATCGGCGTTCGCTCCTGGCGGCAGGCCGCCCGGCGCTCTTGCTTGCCATCGCCCGACCCTCAGTTCCCACCCGGCCTCCGGCCGCCCGCCGCTCCCCGGGTCAGCCTGTGCGTGATCGCCCGGAACGAAGCGGCGAGCCTGGGCCGCTGCCTGGAATCGGCCCGGGACCTGGCGGACGAGCTGATCGTGGTCGACACCGGCTCGACCGACGCGACCGCGGAGGTGGCGCGGCGCGCCGGGGCCCAGGTGATTGCCACCGTTTGGGAGGACGACTTCAGCCGGGCGCGCAACCGCGCGCTCGACGCGGCCCGGGGCGCCTGGGTGCTGGTCCTCGATGCCGATGAATTCCTGCTGCCGGAAGCGCGCAAGGCCTTGCGGGAGTTGGTGCGGGCCCACACGCCCGTCTCGGGCTCTCCGGCGGTCGCCTTCCAACTGCTGCAGAACAAT
>Ga0302320_10015007_pt1 | contig 15963 bp, 15 predicted proteins | sample Bog_T0_3_FD_202130 | JGI IMG/M metagenome (GOLD analysis project Ga0302320, IMG submission 202130) | Peat permafrost microbial communities from Stordalen Mire near Abisko, Sweden - Bog_T0_3 | ecosystem: Environmental > Terrestrial > Soil > Wetlands > Peat | place: Sweden: Abisko, Stordalen Mire... | reverse complement strand
ATCCACTGAGGCTCACGCCTTGGGAAGGGGGACCTAAAGCGATAACCCGGAAGCCAGGAGACCTGCCTCGCGCCGTCGTCATGTTATTGGCCGGGGTGCGCTGATAGCTGCGGGGGAAACCGTCGCGACGACAGAGTTGGAGTCGTCGTCGCGAAGCCCTGAAATCCGTTGATTCAGCGTTTGTAGCTTCGCGTGCCGGCTCTTGGGCCCCGATCCAGGAGAACCTTGTGCGCACATTGTCGTTTCTTGCCGCCGCCGCATCCATTGCTGCATTTGCTCAGCTTGCCGCCGCAAATACCGAACTCGAAGACAACCCCGAGACCATCGTGGTGACCGCGACCCGCATTCCCACGCCGGAATTGCAGGTGGCCAGCAGCATTTCAGTGATCACCGCGGATGACATTGCGGTGCGGCAGATCCAGACCTTGTCCGATGTGCTCAAGGACGTTCCCGGATTGAACGTGATTCAGACCGGCGGTCCCGGCGGCCAGACATCGGTGTTCATGCGCGGCACCAATTCGAATCATACGAAGGTGCTGGTCGACGGCATCGACGTCAGCGATCCGAGCAGTCCCACGGGCACGTTCGACTTCGGCCAATTTCCGAGCCAGGACATTCAAAAAGTCGAAATCCTGCGAGGCCCGCAAAGCGGCCTGTACGGCTCGGATGCCATCGGCGGGGTCATCAATATCATTACCCAGAGCGGCTCGGGTCCTGCGCAGTTGCATGCCAGCGCCGAAGCCGGTTCCTTCGATACCTTCAACCAGGCGGGAGGCATCAGCGGCTCGCAGGATGGTTTCCACTACGTGGCGAACGTAGAGCATTTGCATTCGGGGGAAACGCCGGTGACGCCGTTGGACCTGCTGGCACCGGGAGAACGGCGCATCGATGATTACTACGACAACATCACCGGATCGACCAAGCTGGGATTCGATGTGACGGATCATTTCGACGTGGGCCTGGTGGCGCGCTATACGGATTCGCAGCTCAGGCTCACCGGCGAGAACGAGGATAATTATCCGCTGGATTTTCCGGATTCCAAGCAAAGCGAAAACGACACTCGTCAGTACTACGCGCGCGCGACCGGGCATTTGACGTCCTTCGACGGCGGGCTGGAGCAGTTGCTTGGGGTGGCCTACAGCAACATCAAGTCCTATGAAACCAGTCCCGAGAGTCCGCAGAGCGATTTCTTCGGCTCGCGCGTGAAAGTCGATTGGCAGGGAAACATAAGGCTCGCCACGGATGAAAGCCTGGTGCTGGGCGCGGAGCATCAACGAGATGAGATGACGGTACCGCTGTCCGCCGACACCACCATCGACTCAGGCTATGCCGAGCTTCAATCCAGCGTTGCCGATGCTTTTTTCAATACCTTGAGCGTGCGGTACGACGATAACGACCGATTCGGGGGCAAGGTCACGTATCGCGTGGCGCCGGCCTATGTCATCCAAGACACGGGAACGAAATTCAAGGCCAGTATCGGCACCGGATTCAAGGCGCCCACCTTGAGCCAGATGTTTCAGAATTTCCCGGAATTCGATTTCTTCGCCAATCCGAACCTGAAGCCGGAAAGCAGCCTGGGGTATGACCTCGGCGTCGAGCAGTCAGTTCTCAATGACACCGTCCGATTCGGCGTCACTTACTTCCGCAACAACATCAAGAATTTGATCGATGACAATGCGGATTTCACGACCTATGTCAACGTGGGTCGCGCGGTGACCGAGGGTGCCGAGAGCTTCGTTTCGTACCAGCCGCTGAAGGAACTGACATTCAGACTGGACTATACCTACACCCAGGCCATGGATGATGTGCTCCACGAGGAATTGTTGCGCCGGCCGAAGCACAAAGGGGACTTGGCCACGACGTGGAAGGCGACGCAGCGATTGTCTTTGAGCGCGACGCTACTGGCAGTCGGTTCATGGATCGACGGCAACCGGGATTTCTCCATTCCCCGATTGACCGCCGCGGGCTACACGACGGTGGATCTCGCCGCCGGCTACGACCTGACGAGTCACTTGAACGTGTATGGCCGAGTCACCAATCTTTTCGATCGGCACTACGAGAATCCAATCGGCTTTTTGCAGCCGAGCATCGGGGCATTTGCGGGAATCAAGACGCGCTTTTGAGCGCGTCGTTATCGGCCCTGAATCAGCGGTTCTGAGGTGATGCGTCCGTCGAAGTCGGTCCACACATGTTGAGCGAAATCGTACAGCTTGCAGCGGCGCACCGTGTTCCAGTAGTAGCGCCAGGTGAAGACTTCCGAATTCAGCCGCTCGTCGAGCGTGGCGCTGAGCCGCGCCTGCGCTTCTTTGAGACGATACAGCGGTATGCCCATGTTCACGTGATGGGCGCCGTGCTCGAGGATGTAGTGGATCAAGCCGTCGAGCGGCCGCATGAGCTTGATGTGCACTGTGGTGGTGGCATAGCCGGCGTTCGCAGACCACTCGTCGCGCCGCTCGTACCAGGCGACGCGGGGATGGGTGTGCTGCACGTAAATCACGAAGCCCATCAGACAGTTCCAGAGGAAGAACGGCACCACGAATCCGAATACCAGCAGCGACCAGATCGAGCGGCCGCTATAGACGCCCCACACCACGAGGCCGCCGACCCATAGGATGCCGAAGGCCGCCACCAGCAGGCTATCCCAGGTGTAGCTGATGCGCCGGGTGGTGACGTGCTTGCGCCCGGGGAAGAACAGCTTCTTCCACCACATTTCGATCATGTAGTACACGCCCTGTCCCACGCCGCTGCGGTAGATGCGCTCGAGCAGGCGGCGGATCCACGGCAGATTCGCGAATTCGGAGGGTGAGTAGGGGGTCCAAACGTAATCGCGCCCTTTGAGATTGGTGAAGCCGTGGTGGGCGAGGTTGTGACCGATTTCCCACAGGCTGAATGGCGTCAGCGAGGGGAGGAAGGCGATTCTGCCGATCCACTTATTGAGCGTCTTATTCGGCGTGTAGGAGCCGTGGCAGGCATCGTGACCGATCACGAACAGGCGGGCGATCCACAGCGCCGCCACCAGCGAGGCGAAAATCTTGACCCACCACGCTTCCACGAACAAAAGGCTGGCGATGGATACGCCGAGAACCAGCCAATCCAGCAAGAACCAAATGATGGGTGTGGCAATGCCTCGCTCGACCGTGAACGGCTGCAACAGCTTTTGAAATTTGAAGCGCGACTTGTCGGCAATGGGTGCCGCTGCGGCTTCAGTTTCGGGTGTGGGAGGTGTTTGCATTCAAAACTCCGGCCTTCAAAACCTTCGAGGAGCCCGTTACGATCAGCGTAAGGTCGACTCCGTATTATACGCCTGTTCAGGCTGCTGACACTTAAATGCGTCAAGCGCGACGTCAGGCCGCGTCTAGCGCGGGCTTAAGCCGTCTCGGCATCCGGCCAGAGCAAAACCCCCAGGTGTTCGCAGGCCTCGATCAGGGCGGTGGCGGCCTCCCGGGTGCTGGCGTCCAGACGCCGGTCATGGGTGAGCAGCCAGGTCAGGCGGGCCCTGCGGGAACGGGCCGAGGGTTCACTGTCGAAAAGCGCCGGGAACAGCCCCAAAGCATCGACGAATTCACGCATGGGCGCGCTGGACGGCGCGTTTGGCGGCGGGGTGAGGAGCAGCTTGAGCCAGGTGACGCAGCGCTTGGCGAGTCCGGCGCGGGTAATCCCCAAGCTGGTGCGGCGCCGAGATTCGCCGTCCGCCAGGGAGTCCGCGAGATTGCGATACCGCTCGACCGACCATTCGTCGGCCGGCAACGCCGGGCTGGCGTCGGAGAGGATGGATCGCAGCAAGTCGGCCAGCAGCAGAGACAGCGACTCGGCCAAGAATCGCTGGCACTGTTCGGTATCCGGCCGTGCCAATGTATCCCAAGACAGAGGACCACCAATTCGTCTGGCGTTCGGTGACTTTGACATGTCTCCCAGTGTAGCGGCTCCGCCGCTCATCGCAACTATGTCAATATGCGACCAACATCACTGACTTGTTGAAAATTATCAATCGCGCCTGCGCCAAGCGAAAAGGCGCCCGCCGAACCGCCGATCCATTGCAAAATTTAATTAATTTGGAAGCCAGAACTCAACTCGCTCCGGGCCAGTGCCGCTCCTTAGCCCCCGGCGTGCGCCGCATCGTCGCCGGCAATGCGGGCCTGATGACGGGTCCCGGCACGAATACCTATCTGTTCGGCATACGGCAAGTGGCGGTGCTGGACCCGGGGCCCGATGATGATGAGCACCTGGATGCCATTTTGGCCGCGGCGGGACCTGCCATCCGTTGGATCATCGTGACTCACACGCATCCCGATCACTCGCCTCTGGCCGCGCGGCTCGCCGCGATCACCGGCGCGCGAGTTCTGGGGTTGCCGCCGCCGGCCGACGGCCGGCAAGACGAGCGCTTCGCGCCGGACCATTTGCCCCGCGATGGGGAGCGATTGTCCGTGGGCGAGGCCCAGCTGGCCGCCATCCACACGCCCGGACATGCGTCCAATTGCGTGTGCTACCTTCTGGAAAGTGAGCGGCTCTTGTTCACGGGTGATCACGTCCTCGAGGGAGTATCGCCGGTGATATTACCGCCTGACGGGAACATGGCGGCGTACATGCACTCTCTCCAGAAGCTGCATGCCTATGACTTCGATCGTATCGCTCCGGGACATGGTGGACTCATGGAGCGTGGCAAGGAGGTGCTGACGTCGCTGCGCGATCATCGCCTGGCGCGCGAGCAGAAAGTGCTGCGCAGCCTGAGGCAGTTGGCGGCCGCCACGCTCGATGAGCTCACGCCGGTGGTGTATGACGATGTGCCCGTGGATCGGCACCGCTGGGCACGGCTTACATTGGAAGCCCACTTGATCAAGCTGGCAGGCGAGGGCCGCGCCGGCGAAATCGACGGCGTCTGGCGGCTCAGTCAGCCATGACGCACCGGCTCGAGATGCGTCTGCACGCAGTCAGCGTGCGGCGCGGCGATAAATGGGCTTTGCGCGACGTTTCGTGGCGGCTGCGGCCCGGCGAGCGCTGGGCGCTGGTCGGAGACAACGGCGCCGGCAAGACGCAATTGCTCAAGTTATTGAGCGCAGATGTCTGGCCGACTGCGCGCAGCTCGCTAGCGAGCGGGGATGGGCGAACTTATCGATTGGGACGCCATGCGGTGGATCTGATCGAGGCCAAGTGCCGGGTGGCCTACATCGGCGCCGAACAGCAGGACAAATACGCGCGCTACGAGTGGAATCCGCGGGTGCGAGACTTGGTGGCGACCGGGCTGCACCGGTCGGACCTGCTGCTGTTGCCGGTTACGCCGGCGCAGGCCAAGCGAGTGGCGGCGACCTTGCGGGACTGCGGCCTCAGGGCTCTCGCGGCCCGGGAATTTTTATCCCTGTCCTACGGTGAGAAGCGCCTCGCCCTGCTCGCACGCGCGCTGGTGCAGGATCCTGACTGGCTGTTGTTGGATGAGTTTTACAACGGCCTGGACTTGGGATTTAGGCAGCGCATCGATGACATACTCGAGGCCGCGCGCCGGCGCGGCCAGTCTTGGGTGGCGACGGCGCACCGGGCCATGGATGTGCCTCGCGGAACTTCGCGCCTGCTGGAACTTCGGGCAGGGAGGGTGGGCGCTGTCAAACGCTTGGACTCGTCGGATTTGCGGCGTCTCGCCGCGCGGGCCGATGAAGTTCGGCGTGCGCGTCGCCGGCTGGCCGAGGCCCACGCGGGCGCAGCGGTGCTGATACGGCTGTCGAAAGTGCATTTGTACGTCAACTATCGATCGGTGTTGCGTGATCTAGACTGGCAATTGCGCTGGGGCGAGCATTGGGCCGTGTACGGCGCCAACGGTGCCGGAAAATCCAGCTTCTTGAAGCTGCTGTACGGCGATCTGTCGCCGGCGCTGGGCGGGCGGATCGAGCGCACGGGCTTTCCCAAAGGAACGCCCATCGTGGAGTGGAAGCGGGAGGTGGGCTATGTGTCGCCGGAACTGCAAACCGACTATGCGGTGAACGTGACTGTCCGCGATCTGGTGGCCAGCGGCCGATATGCCAGCATCGGTCTGGTGAATGAGCCTACGTCGCGCGATCTCGAGGTGGCGACCCAGTGGCTTCGATTCTTCGGGCTTCTGATGGTGGCCAAGCGACGGCCGCGAGAGGTGTCCTACGGACAATTGCGCCGCGCGCTCATCGCGCGCGCGCTCGCCGCCGATCCGCGCATCCTGTTGCTGGACGAGCCTCTCACCGGGCTCGACCCGACTCAACGCGCGATGATGAAGCGCCTGCTGGGGCGGCTGATGAAACAAGTGACACTGATCGTCGCCGTACACCACTCGGAGGACCTGCCGCGCGGCATGACTCATGGTTTGCGTTTACATAATCGGCGCGCGCAGCCGGTGGATTCTTATTCTGCGACTTGAGTCAGGGGCAAGACCCAGCGTACCCGGCAAAACTGTGTCTGCCCGGGACGGCTCGTCCACCCGGGAAGAATGTGATCTTTCCCGGCGTGAAATAAGGTGCCCATTATGTTGCGTGTTACCAGTGCGGCGATGGCCGTGGCAGTGTTCGGCTTGGCCGCCTGCAGTCACTCGGGATATGCCGTTCGCACGGTCCCGAGCATTGCCGCGGCGAATGTTGGAAAACCGGTGAGCCGATTGCAGGAGGCGTTCGGCGAGCCGCGCAAGATCGAGCATTCATCGACGAAGTGGGTGTACGTGTGGTTTCTGGCCGAGAAGCCTGCCGGCGCTCCCACGGGCTTTCACGGCTGCGAAATGGAAGTGACCGTCGATGCGCGTTCTCAGCAGGTGCTGGGATATTCTCTGTCGAACATCGGCTGGGCCAACTGCCGTTCCGTTGAGCGGCGCATTCGGGTGGCAGAGACCTGAGAGTAATCGCGCGCGCGGGACCCGCGCGCGGCGCCCGCGAGCGCGGCGGGGTTTCTCGCTACAATAGCCGGCTTGAGGCCCTTCGGGGCATCGCGCAGCCGGAGATTCGCCCTTGTATCTGATACCGATTCTGTCGATCGCCATTCAGGCCGGCTTGATCGTGCACGTCATCAAGACGGGTCGAAACATGCTGTGGATCTGGGCCATCGCTCTGTTGCCCTTGGTCGGCTCACTGGCGTATGCCGTCGTCGAAGTGCTGCCCGATGTGTGGGGCGGCGGTACGGCGCGCCGCGCCAAATCGGGGGTACGGCGCATGCTGGATCCGGACCGGAATTTGCGGCAGGCCAGCGCCGAGGTGGAGATTTCCGGCAACGTGGATGCGCGCCGGCGGCTGGCCGAGGAATTGTTCGGGCGCGGCCAGTACGATGCCGCGATCGACGTGTATCGGGGCGGCTTGAAGGGCATTTTCGAGCACGACCCCACCCTGCTGCTGGGGTTGGCCCGCGCGCAATTCGCCAAGCAGGATTTCGCCGCGGCGCGGGCGACACTCGAACGATTGACCGATCACAATCCGGATTTCAAATCGGCGGACGCAGAACTGTTGTATGCGCGGACTCTCGACGCGTTGGGTGCGCTCGAGGAGGCGGAGCGTGTCTATGCGGCACTGGCACCGGGGTATCCCGGCGCTGAAGCGCGAATGCGTTATGGCTTGCTGCTCAAGAAGCGCGGCAAATTGCCGGAGGCGCAGCGAGTGCTCAAGGATCTGTTGGACGGCGCGAGGTTGGGTCCCGCGCACTATCGTAAAGCTCAAGCGCAGTGGTTGGAGCGCGCGAGGCGCGAATTAGGCTAGAATCTTAGCGCTAACCCGAGCAACCAGGAGAGGAGTTTCCCATGCAATTGATCCAACGAGCCGGTCATTACGCCCTGATTTCCATGGCGGCGATCATGCTGGCGGCCTGCGCTGGCCAGAAAGAGCCCGCGCAAAAACTCATCGGCGACATCGAGTCGACGGTCACCGCCGCCTCCTCCGAAGCCGCGAAGTATGTGCCCGATCAATTGACCGACGTTCAAACCAAGCTGGGTGACCTGAAGGCCTCCTACGACAAGCAGGACTATGCCGCGGTCGTCACGGGAGCACCGGCGGTGCTGAGTGCGGCGCAGGCGCTGGCGACGGCCGCTGCCGCCAAGAAGGACGAGGTCCTCAAGGCCTTGAACGACGAATGGACGGGTCTCGCCGGTTCATTGCCGGGCGCCGTCAGCGCGATTCAAAGCCGTATCGACTTTCTGGGCAAGAAGGCCAACAAGAAGGCGGCGGCCGGCATCGATCTGGATGCCGCCAAGGCCGGTTTGACCGACACGACCGCACTCTGGTCCAAGGCGCAGGCGGCGTTTGCCGCGGGCAATATGGATGAGGCCGTGAGCACCGCGAAGGACGTGAAGGCGAAGATCACCGCCTTGGCGGCGTCGCTGAAGCTGGACCTGCCGGCGAGCGCGCCTGCAGCGGCCGTTACTGCGACCGCGTCGTAATTCAGGGGACGTTTGTTTTAGTCTCGAAGGGGGCTGGGCCGGTTTGCCGGCTCAGCTGCTCTAGAGAGCGAGAGTCCCTTCGCTGACGATGATGGCGCTGCCGCCGATATGCGCGGCCACCATGGCGCCCTGATCCACCTCGAGCTGCACGCTGACTCGTCCGGGCCGGTTCATTTGGCGTCCTTGGTGGCCGACGAAGGCCGTTGAGCTCTTGCTGAGCTGACCGAGATCCCAGAGATAGGCGGCCAGCATGGCATGCGCGTTGCCGCTGACCGGATCCTCAGGGATGCCGAGCGCCGGGCAGAACATGCGCGACTCGGTCGATAACTCGTCCAAATGTCGATTCAAGGCAAATACGAAGAAACCGTCCGCCCCCAGCTCATTGCCCAGAGATACGAGCGTGTCGGCGTTCGGCGCGAGCGTGTCGAGCTGGCGGGGATCGGCGATGGGCAAGAGCAGCCGGCGGCTGCCCTTGCGGGCGATACGAGCCGGCATGACTTCGTGTAGCTGGGTCGCGGGCAGACGCAGTGCCTCGGCTACCCGTAAGGTGGTTTTAAAGGGCAGCGGCGTCTCCAATTCCGGCACGGTCTGGCGAAACTCAATGAGGGTTTGCGCGTCCGCGGAAGAGCGTGCGGGGCCGGCGGTCACCTCGATGATGCCGGTGCCGGAATGCTGCCGCCAAACCCCGGTGCCGCGCCTGCCCAAGGCCAGCAGCACGGCATGGGCCGCCACCGTCGCGTGTCCGACAAAAGGCGCTTCCTTGTGGGCGTTGAAAAAACGCAGCCTGACATCGTGATCCGGGCCGCTCGCGGCGAACACGAAGGCGACCTCGGCCTGCGAGAACTCGCGCGCCACGCCCTGCAAAGTGGCATCGCTTTGGCCGTCCGCGTCGAGCACCACCGTCGCCGGGTTGCCGTGGAAGCGTGTGCTGGTAAATGCATCTACTTGGAAAATGCGCAATGGTGTCTCCGCAGCCTTACGCTGAGTTTTGCACGCATCCGTGCCTCAGGCTACACTTCCTTGAACCTTGGGGTGGTCGTTGAGGGCCTGAGACGTGGGCAATCGAATACTCGATTGGCCTGCGAACCCGTTGAACCTGACCCGGCTAATACCGGCGTAGGGAGTAGGTATCATCATGCGCGCAGCCGTAGAAATCAGCATGTACCCGTTGACCCGCGAGTACCTGTCGCCCATTCAGGCCTTCATCGACGGCCTCAACACCCATCCTGGATTGATCGTGCGGACCAACGCATTGGCGACCCAGATTTGGGGCCCTCTCGATCAAATCATGGCAGTCCTGACCCAGGAAATGACGCACTCCGCCGATGCCGGCGACGCGCCGCAATTGGTGTTCGTGATGAAGGTGCTCCCGGGCCTGGCGCCCCCGGCCGACGCCTCGCGGTGATCCACGATCTCTCGGTCCAGGTGGTTACTGCATGGCAGGAAACGAGCGGGATCGAAATTCTCGCGGCGGTGCTCGCGGTGTTGTACCTGGTACTCGCGATCCGGCAACGGCTCTCCTGTTGGGTCGCGGCCTTCATCAGTTCCTGTTTGTATGTGTGGGTGTTTTTCGGGGCCCATCTGTACATGGAATCGATGCTGAATGTCTTCTATGCAGCCATGGCGGTGTACGGTTTCTGGCAATGGCAGCGCGGGCAGGGTGGGGCGGCCCTGAAGGTATGCCGCTGGCCGCTCGTACCACACCTGGCGGGTGTGTTGGGCATTGTCGTCCTGGCGTTGATCAATTCTCATTTCTTGCGACGATACACCCCGGCCGCATCGCCCTTCGTGGATTCGATGGTGACGTGGTCCAGTGTCTTCGCCACTTTTCTGGTGGCGCGCAAAGTGTACGAGAACTGGCACTGGTGGCTGGTGATCGACTCCGTCAGCCTGTGCCTGTATTTCACGCGGCATTTGTATATCACCACGCTGCTGTTCGGTTTCTATCTGGTATTGATCGTGTTCGGCATGCGGCAGTGGCGCAATAGCTTGCTGTCGAGGACCGCTGCGGCGGACCCGGCGGGGGCCCATGCGGCGAGTTGAAGTGGCCGGTATGACTGATTTCGAGAAAGAGGCCGATGTCCAGAGCGTGGCGAACCGGCATGTGCCGGGCGTCGGGGAAATCGAGATTCGACGGTTGAGGCAGGGATTGGTCAATGATACCTACCGGGTGCTGCGCGATGGCAATGCGTACGCCCTGCGCACGGCGGTTGCAAATACCCCGGACCTTGGTCTCGATCGGCGGTGGGAGGAGCGGGTGCTCGAGGGCGCGGACTGTGCCGCATTGGCGCCCGCCCTGGTGTACTGCCACCCTGAGCGCGGAATACTGATCTCGCGTTGGGTGGATGGGCGGTCATGGAGTCTCGAGGATACGTTGCGGCCGGCGAACCTCACGAGAATGGCCGAGCTCCTGCAGCGGATTCATGCGTTGCGCTTGCCGGCGCCGACGAGAGTCATCACGCCGGGTCAATGGGTGGACTACTACTCGGCGGCGGCGCGGGTGGAAGCGCAAGCACCTGGAGTTCGGGCGGCCGCGCTGCGCGCCATGGCGCTGGAGCGGCTGGGCGCGTTGGCGGCGCTGCCGCGTGTCGCTCCCATGGTGTGCCACAGCGACCTGCACACGCTGAATCTGATCGACCGCGGCGATTCTCTGGTGCTGTTGGATTGGGAATATGCGCATGCCGCGGATCCGTTCTGGGATTTGGCGGGCTGGAGTGCGAACAACGATTTTGAGGACTCACCGACGTTGGAGTTGCTGGCGAAATACCTGGGCCGGACGCCGACGCCTGCGGAGTGCTCGAGGCTGCGGCTATTGAGCTGGCTGTATGACTATGTGTGCCTGCTGTGGAGCGAACTTTACTTAAGCCTGCACCGCGGGCGGCCGGGTCGTGCCGGGGGCGAAGTCGTCGCCGCCGCCGCCGCGTCAGAAGAGTCAACCCCGGCCGATTCGGCGCTAGGCGAGGTTTGCGCCCGGGCCCAATTGCTGGCGGCGCGATTGCGCTTAGCTGAGTAGTCTGGCCGGTCAAGTTCCGGCACACTACCGGGCCTTGAAGGGCCCCACGGGGGGATATCCAATGGAGAACTCAATGGCGCGGATGATCGTAGTGGACCGGGATGGGAAAGAGCATGAGATCGAGGCAAAGCCCGGTTTGAAGGTGATGGAGATTCTGCGCGAGCTCGACTATGGGGTCGCTGCCATTTGCGGAGGTCTATGTTCCTGCGCCACGTGTCATGTCTATGTCGATGCGAACTGGGCCGGCCGCCTGCCCAAGCCGCAAAGCGATGAGCTGGAACTGCTCAATGAATTGCCCGATTTCAAAAAGGACGTCTCCCGGCTGTCCTGTCAGGTGGATTTCACCGAAGAGCTGTCGGGTCTCAAGGTGGCGATCGCCCCGGATTCTTGAGGATGGGCGCCCTCATGAGCGCGGGCCCCGTTATGAGAGCCGGCGCCCTTGAGGTTGCGCACTCATTTCTTTTCTGTTTGCCGCCGCACGGCCTCTTGAGCCGCCGCGATGGCTTGTGGGTCGCCCAAGAAGCGGCGGCCCAGCGGTTGTAGCTGCTCGTCCAATTCGTAGAGTATGGGAATACCCGTCGGGATATTGAACTCCACAATGTCGCTCTCGGACATCATGTCCAGCATCTTGACCAATGCACGCAGCGAATTGCCGTGCGCCACGACCAGCACGTCTTTGTCGGCCCTAAGCTCGGGAACGATTCGAGACTCCCAATAGGGCAGTACCCTCGACAGGGTGTCCTTGAGCGATTCGGCCGCGGGCAGCGAGCGCACGTCGACGTCGGCATACCGAGGATCGAAGCGCGGGTGGCGCGGGTCTTGCGAATCTAAAGGCGGCGGCGGGATGTCGTAGCTGCGGCGCCAGATCTTGACCTGTGCCTCGCCGTGCTTGGCGACGGTCTGGGCCTTGTTGAGTCCTTCCAAAGCGCCGTAGTGCCGCTCATTGAGCCGCCAGCTACGCTCCACCGGAGTCCACATACGGTCGGTGGTATCCAAGATCAGCCACAGCGTGCGTATGGCGCGTTTCAACACCGAAGTGAAGGCGATGTGCGGTTTGAGGTTCTCGCGCTGCAATTCGCGTCCGGCCTGCCCGGCCTCCAGGCGGCCCTGATCGCTCAGGTCGACATCATGCCAGCCGGTGAAGAGGTTCTCGACATTCCAAACGCTTTGTCCATGACGGACCAAGATGAGTTTTCCGGGCACCTTTCCTCCTATCGACGTACTGCTGCGGCAAACACACCCTCGAAGAGCATGGCCAAGGTCTGCTCGTATTCTATCTCCACACGCAGGCGAATTCGTCCGCGGCCGGATCGCTGCAGCATTTTGCGGAACTTGTCGAGCTGCGCCGCGGCCGGCGCCACGGCCGTGGCGCGCAATTCGCCCTGGACGGGACGCAGAAACTGCACGTTGGATTCCTGGATAACGGCGTCGGCTGGCACGCCCTGCGCCGCGAGATGGCGTGTGGCCCAGGCCCAGCCGGCAAGCACGGCCACGGAATACAAGCTGCCGCCGAACGCGGTTCCCTTGTGATTGGCATTGAGCGCCAACGGCGCGCGCAGAACCACGGCCGCATCGTCCGCCGATTCGACCACGATGCCCATGTGCTTCGCCAGGGCAAACTCCTGCACGATGCGATTCTGCAGGTCAGTCTTGAGCAAGGCGTCTCACCGCTTGTATGGCAACCGACAGAGTCGCGAAATCCGGTGCGGCGCCGGTGCGCAAATCCACGACCACCCGCTTCAGCGCATCGACGGGGCCCGCATGGCGCGCCATCCATTGGTCGACGCGCGCGCCGGCATTGCGGCCCTTGCAGGCGAGCACGGCGCCGGTAATTTTCCGCTGTAGCGCGTACAAATTGTCGCGCAAGGTGCCGCGAGCCACCGCCTGCCAATGGCCTTCCGCGGCCAGACCTTCGATTTGTTCCTTGATCCAAGTCAGTCCAATGCGTTCGCCCAGGTCGAAGTAGGCCCTGGCTGCGTAGACCACTTCCAAACGCGCGGCCATGGCGACCTCGACCAAGTCCAATCCGCAATGCAACACCTCGAGGGAAGCAATTCGAGCCGCGAGATCTTCAGGCACGTGCTGCTCGATGAGGCGGGAGCGCTGCACTTTGAGACGCGCCTGCTCGGTGACGCCCAGCACGTCCGCCAATCCGCGGAACAACTCGCCCACCTTGCTGGCATAGCGTAGGACGCCGCGCTCGATGTCCAGATCTTCGCGCCGATTCTCCAGCAGCCAGAAGGTCATGTGCCGCAGCAGGCGGGTGGTTTGAGACATGGCCGTGTACTGCACGGCGGCGGGAATGCGGTTGTCGAGAGCCTCGATCTGGCTCCAGATGTAGCGTGCGGCAAATACCTCGCGCGCGATGCTGTAGGCGCGCGCGATGGCCGCTGGATCCGCTCCCGTGTCGTCCTGTGCCCGCACCGGGAATACAGGACCCATGCGATTGATCAAACTATTGGTGATGGCGGTTGCGATGATCTCGCGGCGCAGGCGATGCTTCTTGAGACGCGCCGCGAATCGCTTCTGGACCGGCGTCGGGAAGTAACGCGCGAGTTCGGTGGAAAGATAGGGATCCTCTGGGACATCGGAGTGTATGAGCGCGCGATACAGCCAGATCTTGCCGTAACTCAAGGTGATGGCCAGTTCCGGACGAGTCAGCCCTTCGCCGGCCTTACGGCGTTCGGCGATCTCCTCGTCGGTGGGCAGGAACTCCAGCGAGCGGTTCAAATCTCCGGAACGTTCGAGCGCGCGAATCACGTAGGCGCTCTCGCTCAGGCGCTCCTTGGATTGGAACTCGCTGGTGCTGATGGCCTGACCCTGCAGGTAATTGTTGCGCAGTACCAGGGCCGCCACTTCGTCCGTCATCTGCACCAGCAGCCGGTCGCGCCCCGCACGCGTGAGCTCCTTGGCGCGCACGGCGCCGTTCAAGAGAATTTTCAAATTGACTTCGACGTCGGAGCAGTTCACGCCGGCGGAATTGTCGATGAAATCCGTATTGAGCCGGCCGCCGCGCCGCGCGTATTCGATGCGTCCGAGCTGCGACACTCCGAGGTTGCCGCCTTCGCCGATGACCTTGCAATTCAGCTCGCGGGCGTCGACCCGCACCGCATCGTTGCTGCGGTCGCCCACATCGGTCTGGCTCTCGAACGTGGATTTCACATAGGTGCCGATGCCGCCGTTCCAAAACAAGTCCACGTGGGCCTTCAGTATGGCCTTGATGACCTCGTTCGGCGTGACCACGGCCGCAAGCTCCAGCAGAGTCTGTGCTTCGCGCGACAGCGTGAGGGTCTTCGCCGCCCTCGAAAATACCCCGCCGCCCTTCGAGATGGCATCGCGCGAATAGTCGTCCCAGCTGGAGCGCGGCATTTTGAACAGCCGTTCGCGCTCGGCGAATGAGCGCTTGGGGTCCGGTTGCGGGTCGATGAATATGTGCAGGTGATTGAAGGCCGCGACCAATTGGATGTGCGGGGATTGAAGCATGCCGTTGCCGAAGACGTCGCCCGCCATGTCGCCGATGCCGCTGACGGTGAAGTTCTGGTTCTGGATGTCCACGCCCATTTCACGGAAGTGGCGCTTCACGCATTCCCAGGCGCCGCGCGCGGTGATGGCCATTTTTTTATGGTCGTAGCCGGCGGAGCCGCCCGAGGCAAAGGCGTCGCCGAGCCAGAAGCCGTACTGCTCGGAGATGGCGTTGGCGATATCGGAAAAAGTCGCGGTTCCCTTATCGGCGGCCACCACTAGATAGGCGTCGTCCTTGTCGTGGCGAACCACGTTCCGAGGCGCGACGATTTTATCGTCGATGATGTTGTCGGTAATGTCCAAGAGCCCGCGGATGAGGGTTTGATAGCAGCCAATCACCTCGGCCTGCTGCGCTTCGCGCTCGACGGGCAGGCGCTTGACGACGAATCCGCCCTTCGCGCCCACGGGAACGATCACGGTGTTCTTGACCTGTTGTGCCTTCATGAGGCCGAGTACTTCCGTGCGGAAGTCCTCGCGCCGATCCGACCAGCGGATGCCGCCGCGCGCAACGTAGCCCATGCGCAGGTGCACGCCCTCCATGCGAGTCGAGAACACGAAAATCTCGAACAGAGGTTTGGGCAGCGGCAGCTCGCGCAGCTGCTGGCTTTCGATCTTGAAGGAGAGGTATTCCTTGAACTGGCCGTCGCCGCCGGTCTGATAGGCATTGGTACGCAGGGTGGCCGACAGGGCATTCCACAGCGCTCTGAGTATCCGGTCCTCGTCGGAGCGGGTCACTTCTTCGAGCGCCTCGCGGATGCGCTTGTCCAGTCTCGCGAGCGCGCTCTGCCGTGCCGACTCGGAACCCTCCGGGTTGAAGCGCGCGACGAATAGATCGGCCAGGGAGCGGGCGATCGGCGCATTGTTCACCAGCACTTGTGCAATGTAGCCCTGGCTGAACGGCAGTCCGGTCTGCAACAGGTAGCGGCAATAGGCGCGCATGACGATCACGATGCGCCACGGGATACCGGCCGACAGAGTCAGCTGATTGAAGCTGTCGCTGTCCATGCGTCCGGTCCAGACGGCCGTGAAGGCGCTCTTGATTTCGCGCGCGAGGGCCTCG
>Ga0302320_10015006_pt1 | contig 15963 bp, 16 predicted proteins | sample Bog_T0_3_FD_202130 | JGI IMG/M metagenome (GOLD analysis project Ga0302320, IMG submission 202130) | Peat permafrost microbial communities from Stordalen Mire near Abisko, Sweden - Bog_T0_3 | ecosystem: Environmental > Terrestrial > Soil > Wetlands > Peat | place: Sweden: Abisko, Stordalen Mire... | reverse complement strand
ACCAGAATGAACTTTGAGGCGCTGCAAGACTTCCATCGCCTGTTTGCTGAGCGGAACAATGTGATGGTCATCCATCTTCATCTTCTCGGCAGGTATGCGCCAGATCCCTGTCTGAAAATCAATTTCAGACCATTCCATCTTTCGCAATTCACCGGGACGCGTAAACACCATAGCCAGAAGTGTCAACGCGCCTGCTGTGAGTGGTGAACCCTCGTAGTGATCTATATCACGTAGCAACTGACCCAACTTCTTTTCGTCAACAATGGCCGCGTGGGACTTTTTCTTTGGACGATTGATGACGCGGTTGAGTGGAGAGGCAATGTCGAGTGGAGCCTTACCTTCTGTAACGGCTTCTTGCCAAATCGCTCGGCACATCTGAAGAATTCGATGAGCCGTATCATTGATGCCTTTCTCCTCAACCTTGCGAAGAACACTCAGGAGATCCTGTCGCGTGATTTCGCTGATGGGTTTCGAGCCGATGAAGGGATATACATACTTTTTCATTCGATACCGGTGTTTCTTGAGCGTGCCCTCTTCCACGCCAACTTCCCTGTCTATCCAGGCTTCAGCCAATGTCTGGAAGAGATTGGCTCCGGTTTTTACCTCGCGTTCCTTTTTGCGCTCAGAGGAAGGATCTAGACCAGCCTCCAACTTAGACCTCTCCGCGTGGTGTTTGTCGCGAGCCTGCGCCAGCGTGACATATGGGTAAGCACCCAAAGAGATTTGCTTTTCCTTTCCCCGGAAACGGTACTTGTATTGCCACAGGACGCTGCTGTTGGGCTTTATCAGCAGAAAAAGACCGGTGCGCCCATGGTCGTACTTTACAACCCGTTCCCCTGTCCTCTTCTGGTCTGCTATGGCTGCTTTGATCGTGATGTCTTTGAGCGGTGCCTTGCCTGGCATATACCCGGTACCCTGCCAACTTTGGATACCCTGCATAGTACCCCGAACGGTGCCGGGTTAGGCGGGAACTACCTGAGACTGTGTGACACAGTTCTCTGTTTTCAATCAACGACTTATTGAAATATGGGAAAGCCGGGGAAAGTATGGGAAGGATAAATGGTGGGACGGCTGGGACTCGAACCCAGGACCAAAGCCTTAAAAGGGCCTTGCTCTACCAACTGAGCTACCGTCCCATTGAACCGCGCATGATAGCCCAACTGCAGCGCCCGATCACCGCTTCTATCGATACCGAGTGGGGTCCGGCACCCCCGCTGCCGCGAATCCTTCAGTCCGTAGGCGGCAGGAATCGCATTTCCCGCAGGCGCGGCCGGCCGCATCGGCCTGATAGCAGGACACCGTCAATCCGAAGTCCACCCCTAAGCGCAGCCCCGCGCGGATGATGTCGGCCTTGCTCATCATGATCAGGGGTGCATGAACCTTGAACCTTCCCCCTTCCACTCCGGCCTTGGTCGCCAACTGCGCCAGATTCTCGAATGCCTGGATGAACTCGGGGCGGCAGTCCGGATAACCGGAATAATCGATGGCATTGACCCCGACGAACACATCCCGGGCCCCGATGACCTCGGCCCAGCTTAAACCGAGGGATAGCAGCAGCGTGTTGCGTGCGGGCACGTAGGTCGCGGGAATGCCCTCGCTCGGCGACTCCGGCACGGACAGATTCGCATCGGTCAAGGCTGAGCCGCCGATGCCGGCAAGATCGACGCGCATCAGGCGATGTTCATGCGCACCCAGGGCCGCAGCAATCTGTTTCGCGGCCGCGAGTTCGGAGCTGTGCCGCTGGCCGTAGTGCACACTGAGCGCGTAGCAGTCGAATTGCTGCGCCCTGGCAAGCGCCAATGTGGTTGCGGAATCGAGCCCACCGGACAAAAGTACGATGGCTCTGTTCATTTTCCCGGGATGTCGCCCCACAGGATCTTGTGGAGCTGCAATTGGAAGCGCACCGGCAGGCGTTCCGCGAGGATCCAATCGGCCAGCTGCGCAGGCGCGATTTGCTTGTAGCTCGGCGAGAACAGAATCTGGCAGCGTCCGCTAAGCGCGTGCTCGTGAATGAACGCCTTGCTCCAGTCGAAATCCTCGCGTGAGCAGATCACGAACTTGAGCTGGTCGTGCTGCGTCAGCAGCGCGAAGTTGTCGATTCGGTTGCGTTGCGCCTCGCGCGATCCCGGCGTCTTCACATCGACCACGCGCGCCACCCGTGCATCGAGGCCCGAGATGTCCATCGCGCCGCTGGTCTCGAGCGACACCGTGAAGCCGTCGTCGCACAATCGCGCCAGCAGTGGGCGGCAATTCGGCTGCGCCAACGGCTCCCCGCCGGTGACACAGACGTGCTGCGTGCCAAAGGCGCGCACCTGCTCGATGATCGCATCGAGATCCAGCCAGCGGCCATCGTGAAAGGCATATTCGGTATCGCAATACTGGCAGCGCAGCGGACAGCCCGTCAGCCTGACGAACACCGTGGGATAACCGACCGCATCGGCCTCGCCCTGCAGCGAATGGAATATCTCATTGACGCGCAATCGCTCGGAGGTCGCCACGAGTTCAATCAATGCCTTTCGGTGGCAATCTTATCGAGCCGTTGCTGCGCCAATCGGCCTGCGGGAGAGTCCGCGTAATTGGTCGCGACCTGCGTGAGCACCGTCTTGGCCGCGTCCCATTGCTTCAGTTCATAGTCGCAATAGCCGATTTTCAGCATGGCATCGGGTAGCTTGCGGGATTGCGGGTACCTGTTGACCAGGTGTTGGAATGCATTCAGCGCCTCGGGAAACGACCTGTTGACATAGTAGGCTTCGCCCAGCCAGTACTGCGCGTTATCCGCCAACTGGCTGTCCGGGTTGATGATCAGAAACTTCTGAAATGCAACGATGGCAGCGTCGTATTGCCCGTCCTTCAGCAGTTCGAACGCCGCCTGGTAGCTCGCCTTGTCGGCGCTATCGCCGGATGCGGGAGCCGACGTCGCCGGCGGCCCGCCACTCAGCGTAGCGCCTGCGGCGCCGCTGGCCATGGCGCCGGCGGCTGAGCCCGGTGCGCCTGCACCAGTCGTATTCGCCGCACCCACGCCCCGCCCTTCCAGGGCCCGCAGCCGCTGGTCGAGATCGGCGTACAGATCGTGTTGTTGCTTGCGGCTGGCGTCCAGGCTGTGGTTTAGCTGGTCCACATCATTGTGCATGGCGCGCACATCGCTACGCAGCGACTCGATCTGGTTTGACAGATCCAACAGGCTTTGATTTGCCACCACCCGCTCGATGCGCGCCAACCGGGTTTCCAGAGCGTTGAGCTTGATCTGCACCGGGTCTTGCTCCGGCGGCGTGCTGGCGCATCCCGCCAACACCAGCGCAGCGAGGCTTGCCGCGCGCAGACCGGCTACCCGCATGGTCACGGCGAATAAACCAATTCCACGCGCCGATTTTGGGACCAGGCAGATTCGTCGTCGCCTTCGACGGCAGGCCGCTCCGCACCGTAGCTGACCGTGCTGATCTGATTCTCGGCGACTCCTTGCAGCATCAACGCGCGCCGAACCGCCTGCGCACGGCGTTCACCCAGCCCGATGTTGTACTCGCGCGTGCCGCGATTGTCGGTGTTGCCCTCCAGCTTGATGCGCAAATTCGGATGGCCGGTCAGATTGCGCGCATGCGCGGTGATCAGGTCGTTATATTCGGGCTTGATTTCTGATTTGTCGAAATCGAAATAGATGATTCGGTGTCCCAAGGCACCGCCCGCCATGCCCGCCCCAGTGGTGTCGGCGCCTGCGCCCAGCGGTGATGTGCTCGTCGAGGCGCCCCCGGCCCCGCTGCCGGATCCGGGAACCTGGGTGCCGGCCACCGGTGGCTCGATGGTGGTCGGCTTTTTAGCGCAGCCGGCGATGAGTGCCGCGCCGGCCAGCAACAGGGCGATCGATACTATTCTTTTCATTGCAATCTCCATTGGAATCCAACCATTACCTGCAAGCCTACCGGCGAAATCGGTGTTTGTGCAATTTGTTCGCGGCCACGGTATTTAAAAAGGCGACCAAGCCGGCTCTTGCACATCGCCCTCGCTCGACACCAAGCGCTCCTGCACCCGGCCGTCCGAACTGACCATCGCCAGCACGCCGCGTCCGCGATCGCGGCTGGCATAAATGATTTGCGCGCCATTAGGCGCATAACTGGGCGACACGTCGGATCGGCCCTTGGTAAGCACCTGCATATCGTTGTGCCCCTTCAAATCCATCGTGGCGATGCGGAAAGCGCCATCTTCCTGGGTCACGAACGCCAGCGTCGACTCATCCGGCGACAACCGCGGCCTTGCATTGTACGCGCCTTGAAACGTCAGGCGGCGCGGCCGGTCGCCCGGTGAAAGGCCCACACTGTAGATCTGCGGCCCTCCGGCACGATCCGAAGTGAAGTACAGGGTGTGGCCGTCCTTGGACCACTGGGGCTCGGTATCAATTCCCGGGTCATCCGTGATCCGGGTCAGGGCTTGAGTGGCAAGGTCCAGCACGTACACATCCAGGTTGCCGTCCCGAGTCGACAGAGTCAGCGCCAGCTTCTTGCCATCCGGCGACCACGCCGGAGCTTGATTGACCCCCGCCCGCGCCGATACCTGGCGCCGCTCGCCGGTCTTCAGATACTGCACGTAGATCGAGGGCAGCTTATCCTCGAAGGACACGTAGGCCAGGCTCTGGCCGTCGGGGGACCAAGCGGGCGACATCAGTGGTTCGTTGGATTGCATCACGATGTGCGGGTTTTCTCCGTCGGCATCCGCCACGATCAGCCGATAGGTCCTGTGGGGAACCGCCCCCAGCATCGAGATATAGGCAATGTGCGTGGCGAAGGCGCCGCGAATTCCGATGATCTTCTCGAATATCATGTCCGCCACTTGGTGGCTGGCGAGGCGCAGCCCGGCACGGTTCGAACTGATCTGGAATCCTAACAGCCGCTGGTGATTGAGCACATTGTAGAGTTCAAAGGCGATGTTGAAGCGATCCTCTCCCTGCGGCTGCAATTGTCCGACCACGATGTAGTCGTTGTTGAGCCGCCGCCAATCATCGAAGGCAATGCTCGAGCCGGTATGCGGCTCATCGATGAAGTCCTTGCGATCCATGGGCTTGAAGCGTCCGCTGCGGGCAAGATCATTGCTGACCACCTGCGCCACGTCGAACGACGCGGCCGCGGCTTCCGCCGAGGAGAAAGGCACCACCGCAATCGGTATGGCCTGGTCCTGGCCGCGAGTAACCTCGACGACAAATTCAGCCCAGGTTCGCGGACAGAACAGGAAAAAGCCGATCACGGCCATGAATTGCAGCTGCTTAGTCATTGGGCTTGAACCTGAATGCAAAATTTCGTTGGAACAGGGCGGGATCGGGTGGATCAGGCAACGGCGAGGCACGATACACCGCATTCTCGATGGACTGGCGCACGGCAGCATCCCCATTGCATTGCGTGACTCGGGCGCCGGTAACTGCGCCTCCCGGAACCTGGGTCACCTCGACCAAGCAGTCGACGCCGACGCGCGCCGACGGCGGCCTGATCCAGGCGTGCTGGATCGCATTCTGCAGGCTCGCGACGTACTGGTCGCGCTTGGGGCTCGCTTCCACGGCATCCACGTGCTCTTCCTCCGCCAGTTGCCGTTTGAGCTCCGCTTCCCGGTCCGCTTTGGCGCGTTGCTCGGCAGCGCGCTTGGCGTCGGCCACGCGCTGAGCCTCCGCTGCTTTCTGCGCTTCGGCCACCTTCTGCGCTTCGGCTGCCTTCTGCGCTTCGGCCGCTTTTTGCGCCTCAGCCGCCTTTCGCGCCTCAGCGACGCGCTGCGCCTCGACGGCCTCTTGAGCCTCCTCGGCTTTTTGGGCCTGCGCCTTCTGTGCGGCCACGGCCTGCTCATCAGCCGCTCGTTTCTGATCGGCGGCAGCCCTTGCCGCATCGGCCGCATGCGCTTCCTGCACTTGCTGGGCCGCATGCAAGACCTGCGAGCTGATGACCACCGCGTCGATGGGCAAGGGCTGAATGCTTTGGCGCGGCGGAGTGAATGAAATCCGCGTCATGAGCAGCAACGCCGCCGCGATCGCGCCATGCAGCAGCACGGAGAAGACCATCGGCCAGGAATATTCGCGGGCGGAGACCATCATTTACTGTGTGCCGGCCTCGGGCGGCACCGGGCGCACGGGATCGGTCAGAAAGCCGACTTTGGCCGCGCCGGCATGCTGTAAAAGCACCATCGCGCGCACCACAGTCCCATAGGGCACCGTGGTATCCGCCTTCACCAGCACCGGTGTCTGCGGATCGCGGTGCAGGACCGCGACAGTCCGGGCGCTCACCGTCGCCTCGCTGGCGGGCTGATCGCGGTTCTTGCCGATGTTCACATAGAATCGCCCCCGCGCGTCGATGCTGAGGATCAATGGCTCGTGCTTGGCCAGGAACTCCGGATCCAGCGGTTGCGCGCCGGCGTCCGGCAAATCCACTTTGACCCCTTCCTTGAGCAGCGGCGCCGTCACCATGAAAATGATGAGCAGCACCAGCATCACGTCAATGTAGGGCACCACATTGATTTCGCCCATCAACTTGCGGCGGCGTACCTTTGCGGCCATCAGCTTTGCGCTTGTGCCGGCCGGGCCGGCCCGTGGCGCTGCAGGATGGTTGAAAATTCCTCCACGAAGGTATCGAAGCGCATTTCCAGCCTGCTGACTTGATCGGCAAACCGGTTATAGGCGACGACCGCGGGAATCGCGGCAAACAATCCAATGGCGGTCGCGATCAAGGCCTCGGCGATTCCCGGGGCCACCGCGGCCAAGGTTGCCTGTTGCACATTGCCGAGGTTGTGAAAGGCACTCATGATGCCCCAGACCGTGCCGAAAAGACCCACATAGGGGCTCGTGGAGCCGACGGTGGCCAGCATGGCCAGATTGCGCTCCAGGCGATCGAGCTCGCGCATTTGCGATCCGCGCATTGCGCGCCTCGCCCCCTCGAGCAATTGATCCGTGGGAGTGCCCTGCTGGCGCAGCCGGCTGAATTCCCCAAAGCCGGATTCAAAGATGCTTTGCATGCCGGTGCCGGCGCGGCCCTTGGTTTCAATGCTCCGGTACAGCGAGGCGAGATCTCCGCCCGACCAAAACGCGGTCTCGAATTGATCGGCCTGGCGCCGCGATTGGGAGATGACCCGGCTCTTGCCGAAGATGACGGTCCAGGATGCGACCGAGGCGATCATGAGCAGCACCAGTACCGCCTGCACGACGGGGCTCGCGTCGAGCGCCATGTTCCAGACCGATACATCATTGCCCATTACGCCACTCCTGAAATAAGTCCTTGGGGATAGCACGCGGCCTCAAGGTCGCGGAATCGAGACACGCGACTCGCGTGCCGGCGCTGATGAGCTGCAGGTCGCCACGGTATACCGCCTGCTTGAACTCGATTGTCGCACCCGTCAATCGCTGTAGCTCGGCGGTGACGAGAATTTCATCATCGAGCACCGCCGGGCGCAGAAATCGAACCTGCATGTCGACGACTGCGAACTGCAATTGCCGCTGCGCGCGCATCCGATGCTGGTCCACACCCAAGGCGCGCAGCCAGTCGGTGCGGCAACGCTCCATGAATTTCAAATAATTCGCGTAGTACACCACCCCGCCCGCATCAGTGTCCTCCCAGTAGACTCGAAATGTGCAGGAAAAGTTCGGCGCCGGGCTCATAACTTAAGCATCTCGAAACAAAGGCAAATTCGGGTCCCTGTCAACCACGGGCGCCGCGAGTCCGAAATGCGCATAGGCGCTGCGCGTCGCGACCCGGCCGCGCGCAGTGCGCATCAGAAAGCCCTGCTGTATCAGGAAAGGCTCGATCACATCCTCGATGGTGTCGCGCTCCTCGCTCATGGCGGCCGCCAAACTGTCGACGCCGACCGGTCCGCCTTCGAACTTCTCGATCACCGTCAACAGCAGCTTGCGATCCAGCATGTCGAAGCCCTGCGGATCGACCTCCAGCATGTCCAGCGCCGCGACCGCCACCTCGCCGCTGATAAGGCCGGAGGCCTTGACCTCGGCGAAATCCCGCACCCGGCGCAGCAGCCGGTTGGCGATGCGCGGCGTGCCGCGGGACCTTTCGGCGATGCGGTCCGCGCCGTCCGCCTGCAGGCGCAGCTTCAATATCGAGGCGCTGCGCACCACGATCTTGGTCAGTTCTTCGGTGGTATAGAAATCGAGCCTTTGCACGATGCCAAACCGGTCGCGCAGGGGCGATGTCAGCAGGCCGGCGCGCGTGGTCGCGCCGACCAGCGTGAACGGCGGTAAATCGAGCTTGATCGACCGTGCGCCGGGGCCTTCGCCGATCATCAGATCGAGCTGGGAATCCTCCATCGCCGGGTATAGGACCTCCTCGACCACCGGGCTCAAGCGGTGAATCTCGTCCACGAACAGCACGTCGCGCGGCTCGAGATTGGTCAACAGCGCCGCAAGATCGCCCGGCCGCTCCAGCACCGGGCCCGAGGTCTGCCGCAGATTCACCTTGAGCTCATTGGCGATGATGTGTGCCAGGGTGGTCTTGCCGAGTCCCGGCGGGCCGAAGATCAGCACGTGATCCAAGGCCTCGCCGCGGTTGCGCGCCGCCTGGATGAAGATCTCCATCTGGGTCTTGACGTTGACTTGCCCGACGTAGTCGGCGAGCACCTTGGGACGCACCGCGCGGTCCACGACCTCGTCGTCGCGTCCGGCTGTGGTTGCAATGATGCGGTCCTGTTCGATACCCATGGGCTGCCCTACGCCTTCACTGCGGATTTCAGTGCGCGTCGAATGATCTCCGTGGTCGAGAGCCCCGGCTCGTCCGCGGACTTCAACAGCCGGGTCGCCTCCGGCGGCTTGTATCCCAGCGAAATGAGCGCGCTGTAGGCCTCGCCTTGCGGCGAGAGGCTTGCGCCGATTCCCGCGGTGCCCGGGACTTCGGCGCCCGGCATCGCGAACTTCTTGACGCCATCGCGCATTTCGATGATCACCCGTTCGGCCGTCTTGCGGCCGACGCCCGGAATCCGGGTGAGCAGCGCGACATCCTCGGCTTCGATGATGCGCAGGAAATCATCGACGCTGGATCCGGATAGAATGCCCAGCGCAATCTTTGGGCCCACTCCCGACACCTTCAGCAGAGCGCGAAACAGACGACGCTCGCCATCGGTGCCGAACCCGAACAGCACATGGGCATCGTCCCGAATCACCAGGTGGGTATGCAGCGCCACCGGCTCGCCGATGGCGGGCAGTGCATAGAATGTCGACATCGGCGCTTCCAACTCGTAGCCGACGCCATTCACATCGACCAGGAGCATGGGGGGCTGCTTGACGGCAAGTCGCCCCTTGAGGAAGCCGATCATTACCGGCCGGCCGTGCGCGCCAAGGGTAGGCGCATGCGGCCTCTAAGCGCATGGCACACCGCCGCCGCCAAGGCATCGGATGCATCCGCGGACATGGGTCCCTCGAGCTTGAGGATGCTGCGCATCATGAGCTGCACCTGCGCCTTCTCGGCACTTCCCGTGCCGACCACCGCCTGTTTGATCTGGCGCGTGGCGTATTCGAATACCTCGGCATTGGCGCCGGCAGTGGCGCAAATCGCCGCGCCGCGCGCCTGGCCCAGTTTCAAGGCACTGTCGGGATTTCGATTGACGAATACACGCTCAATGGCAATCTCCTGCGGCCGGTATTGCTCGACGATGCTCTGCACGCAGCGGAATATCTCGCACAGGCGCTCCGCGAATTCACCGCTCTGCGTGCGGATCACGCCGCTCGCCACGTACGTCAGGCGCGGACCTTTGGCGTCCAGCACTCCAAAGCCGGTACGCAGAGAGCCCGGATCGATGCCGAGCACTCGCACGCTGCCCGCCTCAAAGCCTACTCTGAGATGTGTCATTGACGAGTATGATACCGGCAATAGGCGCTTAAACCCACCCGCAGCGCGAGCGCGATTCACGTGGAAACCACCGCGACAACCCCACTCACGGCCAGTCCCCGGCTGCGCGCCGCCATGGAGCTGGCGCGCGATCTCGATCTGCCGCCGGCGGCAGCGGCCCTGCGCGATCGAGCCCTGGCCGTCGCGGAAATCGTGCGTTCGCTCGATGCCGACGACGACGTGGTGATCGCCGCGATGCTGGCGCCGCTCATGGAGGCCAAGATCTTGGACCGGGAGGGCGCGGACCAGCGCTTCGGCCCCGATGCCGTGCACCTCGCCCGCGCCCTGAATCAACTCGGCCAGTTCGGCCTGCCGCCCGATTGGACCCCCGAGCGGGGCCTCGAGGCCGGTCAGGCCGAAGCGCTGCGCAAAATGCTGCTTGCGGTGATCGGCGACGTTCGCTTGGTCGTGGTCCGGCTTGCGGAACAGTTGCAAAAAATGCGTGCCGCCAAGTCCCTGGGGATCGCCGCGCAGCGCAAGATTGCGCTCGAGTCGCGGGAGGTGTACGCACCGCTCGCCAATCGGCTGGGCGTATGGCAGGTGAAATGGGAACTGGAGGACCTGGTATTTCGCTACCTGCAGCCGGTGGAATACAAGCGCATCGCGGCGGCGTTGAAGGTGCGCCGCTCCGAACGCGAGCGCTACATCGAGGAGCTGAAGTCATTGCTGCTGGCCAAGTTGCAGGACTCCTCCATTGCGGCTCGCATCGAAGGCCGGCCGAAGCACATCTACAGCATCTTTCGCAAGATGCAGGCCAAGCAGCTTGCCTTCGAGCAGCTCATGGATATTCGAGCGGCCCGCGTGCTGGTCGATACGGTTGCCGATTGCTACGCCGCGCTGGGGGTGGTCCACTCGCTGTGGCAATTCATCCCCGGGGAGTTCGACGACTACATCGCGACACCGAAGGACAATCTCTACCGCTCGATTCACACGGCGGTGATCGGCCCGGGCGGCGAGCCGGTCGAGATCCAGATCCGCACCCACGAAATGCATGCAAACTCCGAGCGCGGAGTCGCGGCGCACTGGCGCTACAAGGAAGGCGGCCGTGGCGACCTGGCCTACGAGCGCAAGATCAACCAGCTGCGCTCGTTGCTGGCGCCCGTCGAGGGCAGCGAGACGGAACGCGACTTCCTCGATCGGGTGCGAGTCGATCTATTTCAGGATCGGGTCTATGTATTGTCGCCCAAGGGCGAGGTGGTCGACGTGCCCATCGGCGGCACACCGCTCGACTTTGCCTATCAGGTGCACACGGACCTGGGCCATCGCACGCGCGGCGCCAAGGTCAACGGCCGCATGGTTGGGCTCGATTACCCCCCCAAGAACAGCGACACCGTGGAAATCATCGCCGCCAAGTCGCCGCAGCCCTCGCGGGATTGGTTATCCGCGCAATCCGGCTTTCTCGCCAGCCCCCGACACCGCAACAAGGTTCGGGCGTGGTTCCGCAGGCAGAACGAGGCGCAGAACAAATCCGCCGGGCGCGCGATATGGGATCGGGAAATACACCGCCTCGGCATCACAAGCCTGCCAATGCCGGAGTTGCTGGACGAGCTCAAGCTGGCCAGTTCCGAGGCCCTGCACGAGGCGCTCGGCTTGGGGGAAGTGAGTCCCGCCCAGGTGGCCGGCGCCATTCAGCGCTTGCTGCACGCCCGTGAGCCGCCCGCCGAGGCGCCCGCGCGCTCGCGCACGCCCGCGCCGCACGAGCCGGACATCGCGGTGCAGGGCATCGGCGATTTGCTGTCGAGCTACGCGCGCTGTTGCAAGCCCGTGCCGCCCGAGCCCATCGTCGGGTACATCACCGTGGGCCGCGGAGTCAGCATCCATAGCCGCTCCTGCGCCAATCTCGCGCGCCTGAGCGCCAAGGCTCCGGCACGTATTCTCGCGGTGGCGTGGGGCGAAATCGGCACAGGCGAATTCCCGGTCGACATCGAGGTGCAAGCCTTCGATCGCCGCGGCCTGGTGCGCGACGTGAGCGCGGCGCTCGCCGACGAAAAAATCGGCATCCAGGCGATGACCACCCGGACCGATCGCCGGGACAATGTCGCGCATATGCAAATCGGGATTTCCATCGACGGCCTGCCGCAGCTATCCCAGATCCTGTCGCGGATCGCGCAGCTGCCGAACGTCATTTCGGCCAGGCGCAAGAAATAGCGCCGGCTCGAGCGCTATAGCTCGAGGTTGTCGATCAGCCGGGTGCCGCCCAGCCGGGCGGCCGCCAGCACCACCAATGCCGAGCCCGGCGCCGGCAGACCGAGGTCCTTTTGGCGGCGAACCGACACGTACTCAGGGCGCCAACCGCGCGCGGACAGAAATTCTATTGCCTGCGCCTCGAGCCGCGGCCAGTCCGTCCGGCCGCCGCGCGCCAGCTCGCCGAGGTTGCGCAGGCTGACATGCAGCTGAGCAGCCTCGATTCGCTGCGAATCGTCGAGATAGCCGTTGCGCGAGGACAGCGCAAGCCCGCTGGGTTCGCGGATCGTGTCCCCGGCCAGAAGTTCGATGGGCAGCGCCAGTTGCCGCAGCATTTTCTTGATCACCAACAGCTGCTGGAAGTCCTTCTTGCCGAACACCACGCTGCCGGGCTGAACGATGTTCAACAGCTTCAAAACCACCGTGCAAACGCCGGTAAAGAACCCCGGCCGCAACTGTCCCTCCAGAATGTCGGCCAGCTCCGGCTGCGGGTGCACCCGGTAGCCCTGATCTTCGGGGTAGATCTCCTCCTCCGTGGGCGCGAACACGATGTCGCAGCCGCTGGCCGCCAGCATCTGGCAATCGCGCTCGAGGGTGCGCGGATATTCCCCGAAGTCCTCATGCGGCGCGAACTGCAGCCGGTTGACAAAGATGCTGGCGACCACGGTGGCGGCGCGCGCGCGCGCAATCCGCACCAGCGACAGGTGTCCATCGTGGAGGTTGCCCATGGTGGGGACCAGCGCGACCCCGCGCTTGTCTTCCAGCGCTGGCCGTAGCGCGGCAATGGTGTGGATTAGCTGCACGGGGACTTAAGAATCAGAAGCTGTGGATGGCATCGTCCGGAAACCGGCCGGCCTTCACGTCCGTCACATACTGGCGCACCGCAGCCTCGATGCTCGCTGCGCCATCCATGAAATTGCGCACGAAACGCATCGGCTCGAAACCTGTCAGGCCCAGCATGTCGTGCAGCACGAGAACCTGCCCGCTGCATCCGGCGCCGGCGCCGATGCCGATGGTCGCGACAGCCGCGGCGCCGGTCACCTGCCGCGCCAGGGCGGCAGGAACCATTTCCAGAACCAGGAGCGCCGCGCCCGCCTCGGCGAGCTCCGCGGCGTGCTGGCGAAGCGCTTGGCCCGCTTGCTGATCGCGGCCCTGGACCCGATAGCCGCCCAGCGCGTGCACCGACTGCGGCGTGAAGCCCAAGTGGCCGCACACCGGGACGCCGCGATCGACGCAATAGCGCACGATGGGCGCGGTCCAGCCGCCGCCTTCGATTTTTACCATGTGCGCGCCTGCCTGCATCAGCCGGGCGGCATTGCGGAACGCGACTTCAACCGATTCCTGATAGCTCCCAAACGGCATGTCGGCGATGATGAATGCGCTGCCGCCACCCCGTGCCACGCATTCCGTGTGATAGGCCATCTCGTCCATCGACACGCCCAACGTGGTGCTGCGCCCCTGCAGCACGTTGCCGAGCGAGTCTCCGACCAGCAGCACATCGACTCCTGCCTGATTCAATACGCGCGCAAAGGCCGCGTCGTAGCAAGTCAGTACGGCGATCTTTTCTCCCGCTGCATGCATTTCACGCAGGCGGTGCAACGTTACGGGCTTGGTGCTGGTCATCGATTGATGCCGTCGATCGCTTTCTTGTCGGCGGCCAGAGCCGCCTCATGCAGAGCCTCGGACAAGGTCGGATGCGCATGGATGGTGAGCTGGATATCTTCCGTGCTGGCGGAATACTCCATGGCGAGTACCGCCTCGGCAATCAATTCACCGGCCATCGGACCGATGATGTGAATGCCCAGCACCTCATCGTCGTCCTTGGCGGACACTATTTTTGCGAATCCATGCGCGGCCTCCATGGCGCGTGCCCGGCCGCTCGCCGCGAAAGGAAAGGTTCCCACCTTGTAGGGCCGGCCGGATTGCTTGACCTGCTCCTCGGTCAGCCCGACCCAGGCGATCTCCGGCGCCGTATAGATCACCGAGGGAATGACCTTGTAATTCACCTCGCCGATGTGGCCGGCGATGAGGTCAGCCACCATGACGCCCTCCTCCTTGCCTTTGTGCGCAAGCATGGGACCCCGCACCACGTCGCCCACGGCCCAGACATTGGGCACGGTGGTGCGGCAACTCTCGTCCACTTGCACGAAGCCGCGCTGGTCGAGCAGCACACCGCTGCCCTCCCCCAACAAGCCCTCCGTGAACGGACGCCGCCCCACCGCGACAATGAGCTTGTCGACTTGCAGCGTGTGTTCGCCGCCCGCGTCCTTGTAAACGACATCCACCGCGCTGCCGGCAACGGCGGCGCTGGCCACGGTGGCGCCCAACTTGATGTCGAGCCCTTGCTTCTTGAAATGACGCTGCGCTTCCTTGGCGATCGCGGCGTCCGCCACGGGCAGGAACTGCTCCAGGGCTTCGAGAACGGTCACTTCGCTGCCCAAACGCCGCCATACGCTGCCAAGTTCCAGGCCTATGACTCCCGCCCCGATCACCCCAAGACGCGCCGGCACGGCATCGAACTCCAGCGCATTCCAAGAATCGACGATGTACTTGCCGTCGTACGGCACCGACTTCAGCCGCACCGGTACAGAGCCTGAGGCCAGAATCACGTGCTTGGCCGACAAAGTCGTCTCCGCGCCGTCGGCGCCGGTCACCACCACCTGGTTGCCGGGCAACAGCCGGCCATGTCCCTGGTAGCCGACCACCCCATTGGCCTTGAACAGCGCCGTGATGCCGCCCGTCATGGTCTTGACGATGGACGCCCGGCGCTTCTGCATGGCCGCAAGATCGAGCGCGATGCCGCTCAGCTTGATTCCATGAACCGCGAATTCGTCCTTGGCCCTCTGGTACAGCTCGGAGGACTCGAGCAAGGCCTTGGAGGGAATACATCCGGCATTGAGGCAGGTTCCGCCGAACGCATAGCTGCCGTCGAGGTTCTTCCACTCGTCCACGCAAGCCACTTTGAGCTTGTTCTGTGCCGCACGAATCGCCGCAGGGTAACCCGCGGGACCCGCGCCGATAACCACCACATCGAAGCTCTCGCTCATATGCTCAACACCATACGCGCCGGATCCTCCAAACACTGCTTGACCGTCACCAGAAACTCCACCGCCTCGCGGCCGTCGATCAATCGATGATCGTAGGTCAGGGCGATATACATCATCGGGCGCACCACGACCTGGCCGTCGACCGCCACCGGGCGATCCTGAATCTTGTGCATGCCGAGGATGGCGCTCTGGGGGGAATTGACGATCGGCGTCGACATCAGCGATCCGAACACGCCGCCGTTGGTGATGGTGAATGTGCCGCCGGTCAACTCTTCCATGGTAATGGCGCCGCTGCGGGCGCGCGCGGCAAAGTTGGCGATTGATTTTTCGATGTCGGCGAAACTCATCTGATCCGCATCGCGCAGCACCGGCACGATCAGCCCGCGATCGGTGGACACGGCCACGCCGATGTCGAAGTACTCGTGATACACGATGTCGCCGCCTTCGACCGATGCGTTCACCGACGGATAGCGCTTGAGCGCCTCGACGCAGGCCTTGGCGAAGAATGACATGTAGCCGAGCTTGACCCCGAATTGCTTCTCGAACCGCTCCTTATAGCGCGCGCGCAGCTCGTTGACTGCCTTCAGGTCGACCTCGTTGAACGAGGTCAATAGAGCCTGCGTCGCTTGCGCCTGGACCATGCGCTCGGCGATGCGCGCGCGCAGCCGGGTCATCGGAACCCGCTGATCGCCCCGGCCGGTGCGTGCGACGGGCGCCGTCGGCGCAGGCGGCGCCGCGGGGACTCTGGCCGCGGGTGCCGGAGCCGCCGCCGCGGGCAGCGCAGCCGGCGCGCTCGTGGCGCCCGAAGGTGCGTCTTTGGCGGCGAGGTAATTCATGACGTCCGACTTCGAGACGCGGCCGTCGCGTCCGGAGCCGGCAACGAC
>Ga0302320_10015004_pt1 | contig 15964 bp, 15 predicted proteins | sample Bog_T0_3_FD_202130 | JGI IMG/M metagenome (GOLD analysis project Ga0302320, IMG submission 202130) | Peat permafrost microbial communities from Stordalen Mire near Abisko, Sweden - Bog_T0_3 | ecosystem: Environmental > Terrestrial > Soil > Wetlands > Peat | place: Sweden: Abisko, Stordalen Mire... | reverse complement strand
CCATGTGCGCCTGTGGATCTACCAGGGGCTGAAGCACGACTGCTGGACGCGCGCTTACAACGAGCCGGAACTTCCCCGCTGGCTGCTGGCGCATCGCGCCCTGCCGGCTCCCACTGGAAAGGCCGGCGCTGGCCTGCCGGCGCTGGCGGAGCGGTTGGTCATTCCTTTCCACCCGCCCGCCATCAAGCTGCCTGCCGCCCTGCTGGACGCGCTGGCCGGCGAGTATCGAGATGCCAATGGCCATCCCATTGTCAGCATCTTCCGCCAGGGCGACCAGATTTACGAGAAGAACCTGCAGGGAGAGATCGCGGAATTGGGCGCGGAGTCTTCGAGCGTCTTCTTCTACGCCACCGGCTCCGCCACCACCCGCCTCACCTTCGAGCGCGACCCGCAGGGCCGCGTCTCCGCCCTCGTCCTTCGTGACGACCGGCACGAGGAGCGGTGGGAGAAGCGCAATTCCCCCTCCGAACGCTGACATCCTCTTCGCTTGCCAGTCGGTCATGCCTGCGGTTTTGTTCGCCGGCCCAGCCCCGCGCCCATTTCGGCGGGAAAGAACGCCCCGCCTTCCCTCGACTGCGTGAGCGCCGTTGCATGCGCCGGCATTATTTCAGCGCCTCGCTGGCCCAGCCCAACGCCTCTGCATGGCAGTGCAACACTTGCAGGTGGTCGATCCCGGCGCTGCGGACAATCTCGTCGCAGGCCTCCCAGTTTCCATACTCCGCGCACTGCCGCCAGCGCAACAGCAGGCCCTCGGGGTTTTGCTTGCCGAGCAGTGCGTCGCGGGCCTCGGTGCGCAGCGGCAGCAGGCGCAGCAAATCCTCCATAAAGATACGCAGCATGGCCGGGAAGAGGCTGACCATGCCGATCAGGTACTGCTCGCCTGGGTTCAAGCCGCACAGCCCGCCGGCCAGTTCGCAGAACCGCGCCCGCTCGAACGCCATGCGAAGGAGTTCCGCCGGCTGGTCAGCGTTGAAGTCGCTTGCGATCGCCAGCACGGCGATCCGCCGGAAGGTCGCCTCGCCGACCAGGTTCAGGGCCATCTGGATTGAGGTCACCTCCTGGCGGATGGCGAACAACGGCGAATTGACGTAACGCAGCAGCCGGTAGGTCAGGTCCGCGTCGCACATCACCAACTGCCGCAGTCGGTTGATGTCCACCGGGTCGTTTTGCAGGGTTTCCAGAATCTCCAGATGCACCAGGCGGTTGCCTGGAATCCTGTGGTTTTTCAAGGGCTCCGGCCGGCAAAAATAGTGGCCTTGGAAGAGTTCGAAGCCCTCCCCGCAGGACTCGGAATACTGTTCCTGGCTCTCCACATGCGTCGCCACCGCGTGTGCGTTGCAACTGTCGAGGGAGCTAAATAACTCCCGGCGCTGGTCGGCGTTGACCTGGGTAACGTCGACTTTGATGTAGTCGGCCAGATCGACCATCGGCCACCACCCCGGCTGGCCGGAGAAATCGTTCAGAGCCAGGCGAAAGCCCTGCGCCTTCACCTTCCTGCACATCGAAAGCGCGTCGGGGCAAACCTCCGTCCCTGTAGGAAGCTCCAGAACGGTCGAACCCGGCGTAAGGTGCTGAATCCACTCTCCGCTGAGCGACTCCAGACTACAGCGGACAAAGACAGGCAGCCCGCAGCCAAGCTCCTCCAGGCCGAAGACCGAGGCTGCATCGAGCGCGGCGTCGTGGCCCGGATCGCTCTCCGCCCTTGCGGCCGACGCACCCCCGTTCCAGAACAGAAGCTCGTAGCCATGCGCTTTGCCATTCCGGTCCAGGATCGGCAGGCGCGCCACATAACCGAGATCGCCCGTCTGGTCTCTGTCCGGTCCAGCAAGTCTTGCGGTTGACGCTTGTGTGGCCATGCTGACCACCTCCATCAGCGTTTATCGGCGCGCGCGAACAAAACGTCAGAGGATTCTGCCGCATGGGGGAAAGCGCCATAAACCCGGCCCTGGCGAACCGGGCAAACGTCGCACAAGCCGAGGAAAACCGGTCGCGAGAGAGGTGTTGCCGCACCGCCTTCTCTCGCGCTTTCTTGCCGGGGGGCCGCTCGCAGGCCTGTTACTGTGCCTGCGCCACCAGATCCTCGGCCAGCTTGAAGTGCACAACCGACTCGGCCGGAATGTCGAGGTCGCGATTGCCCGTCAGGCCGGCCGCGGCCGTTCCCGCGCCGCCGCCCACCAGGCCGCCGACAACCAGGCCCACGCCGCCGGTGGCAATGCCGCCCACCAGCATGCCCAGTCCGGCCCCGCCGCCGATCATAGCGGTCGAGCGCTTGCCCTTGCCCTTCTTGCGCTCCGTCAGGTCGCGGGTCGCGAGCGGGTACCGCGTCCCGTTCAGCGTCAGCGAGGTCAGGCGCAGCTCAAGCAACGAGGCGCCTTTGAAGTGTCCGCGCTTGTGCGACACAGCGACTACGCCGCCCACTGGCGAGAGCTTGGGGACCAACACACTGTTGTCGGTGGCAAGAACCGGATCGACCACCTCGCCGGTGAATTTGTCGCCCGCGCGGCTGCCTTTCACGCTGATGCGCTGATCGATGCGGATGGCGAGATTGGTCCCCGCCGGAATGGTGATGTTGGCCGGAACAACCGGCGCGGGAGGCGGCGGCACAACGGAAACCGTGGGCCCGGCGGGCGGCGGAGCGGTGGTTCCCGCGACAACCGGAGTCACCGTAGTGGTGACGGCCTGGGCGCTCTGCCCGGCAGCCGGCGGCTGCACCACCGTGGTGGTCGTGGTGCCATTCTTGTCCACGGTAACAATCTGCTGCGCCTGGCCGGTCTTGGCCGCCTGCTGTTTGGCCTGCTCCAGCGCCTTCTCCTCTTTGGACGCGCAGCCGGATAGGCCGCCCACCACCAGCGTCACGGCCAGAAGCGGCGTCAGCAGCGAGGCAATCCTTAAAGTAAACCGGGAGTTTGTGTGGGGTACGTCATCTTCCAACAAGCTTGAATTGAACATTGCTGCTCCTTGCTTTCTCTGTCTCTGCTACGTTGAAGTTCCAGCACGGTCCCCAGATCCTGCCAATTGCAACGGTAGAAATTCTAGTACGCCGCTGTACAGTCTTACGATGCATTTTCAGGGTTCAGGGCTGCGTAGCGCCAGCAATCTTTGCTCCGCCGCGGCCCATGCGGGTGCAGTTGCCCGGCTGGAACGAGCCGCCGCAGCAATTTGGAACGAATCGCAGTCTGGTTCCGTAGTAATCTCGGTATGTCTGTTCGGGAGGCTCTATGTTTTGCAGCGGATGCGGTCAAGCCTTGGTACAAGGGCAGGCAGTTTGCACGCAGTGCGGGCGTCCGGTTGCGCCTGTGGTTCCCCCCGTGCCCGGCCTGCAATTCCAACTGGACAGCTATGCCGGCAAGGTGCGCGCCCTGAGCCTGGCCTGGTTCCTTTACGCGGCCCTTTCCCTGCTCAGCGGAGTGGCCGGGCTGACCTTCGCCCACGCCTTCTTGTCCAACCATTTCGGCAACTGGGGCCACGGCCCGTGGTCCGATGGAGGAATGCCGCCGATGTGGTTCGGGCCGGCCCTCTTCCACCTCATCTGGGTTGCCGTTCTGGTTCGCTCCGTGCTGGCCATCGCCGCCGGTTGGGGACTGCACGAGCGTTCGCAGTGGGGCCGCATTGTGGCCATTGTGGCCGCCGTGCTCAGCCTGCTCAAGTTCCCCTTCGGCACCGCGCTCGGCATCTGGACGCTGGTGGTTCTCCTGGGCTACCGCAACACCTCCCTCTACGAGCAGTTGACCTGGAACCCACAGGCCGGTCCCTACCGCTAAGGTGAGCTGGATCACGATCGTCGGCGCCACGTAGCTTACAATCGTGACCATGAGTTTTCCCCAGATACGCATGCGCCGCCTGCGGCGGAGTGAGCCCCTGCGGTCGCTGGTGCGCGAAACCAGTGTGGAACCAGGCGACCTGATCTATCCCCTTTTTCTCTGTCCCGGCGAGGGCATTCGCCACGCTGTGGGCTCCATGCCCGGCGTCTTCAACCTTTCCATCGACGAGGCAGTGCGCGAGGCCGAGGAAGCGGCCAGCCTGGGCATCGGCGGCCTGCTGCTCTTCGGGCTGCCTGCAACCAAGGACGAGCAAGGCACCGGCGCCTGGGACGAGAACGGCATCGTGCAGCAGGGGCTGCGCGCCATCCGCCAGTCCGCCGCCTCCAGGAAACTGGTGCTCATCGCCGATGTCTGCCTGTGCGAGTACACCAGCCACGGCCACTGCGGCATCGTCCACGAAACCCGCGACGGCTGGACTGTGGAAAACGACCCGACCCTCGACTTGCTGGCCCGCACCGCGGCCAGCCTGGCCCTCGCCGGCGCCGACGTCGTCGCTCCCAGCGACATGATGGACGGCCGCGTGGGGGCAATCCGCGCCGCTCTCGACAAAGCAGGCTGCGCGGACACGCCCATCCTGAGTTATGCCTCGAAGTTTGCTTCGGCCTTCTACGGGCCCTTCCGCGAGGCCGCCGACTCCGCGCCCCAGTTCGGCGACCGCAAGACCTACCAGATGGATGGCGCCAACCTGCGCGAGGCCATGCGCGAGATCGAGCTCGACCTTGACGAAGGGGCCGACATGCTGCTGATGAAGCCGGCCATGCCCTACCTGGACGTGATCCACGCGGCCCGGGAGCGCTTTGGCGTACCCATCGGGGCTTACCAGGTCTCCGGCGAGTACTCCATGTTGCAGGCGGCGTTCGAGCGCGGCTGGCTCGATCGCGACCGCACCATCCTCGAATCGCTGCTCGGCATCCGCCGCGCCGGTGCCGACTTCGCCGTGACGTACTTCGCCAAGGATGCCGCCAGGCTCTTGAATTAAAACACTTTCCTCGATGGAGAGCGCCTATCCCGGTGTCGGGTTGCGCTCTCTTCTTCCCTCTTTACACGGTTCTACGAAGTTTCTTCTATATCTTCATAAACTTTATAGAGCCCACCCCCGTGTCCTTGGATTCGCCGCTTCCGCGTGCAGCTCTATATTCCTTACAGCCTTATATGCGTTTCTCTTTATAACTAACAAAACCCTCTATCCCCGTCCCTGAATGGCAGGGCACTCTTGCAACTCCCGCTTGTACTTTCCTTCGGTTCTTATACCTATTCTCTCGTATATCCTGCTAATCTTTGAATATGGAGCCGCGCATCAACCCCTTCGCGCCCGGCGCCGGGTCGCCTCCGCCCGAACTTGCCGGACGAGGTCCAATCCTCGATTACGCCGCGGTTGCGCTCGACCGGCTCTGCAACGGCCTTCATGCCAAAAGCATCATCCTGGTCGGCCTGCGCGGTGTGGGCAAAACCGTCATCCTCAACCGCATCCACATGCACGCCCAGGAGGCTGGGTACCATGCCGCCTTCCTCGAAGCGCATGAAGGCAAGTCCCTGGCCGAGCTGCTCCTACCTGCCTTGCGCCAGATCCTCTACACTCTCAACCTGCGGGAAAACGTCAGCGACAAAACGCGCCACGCCCTCCGCGTCCTGCGCAGCTTCCTCGCCGGTCTGGGATTGAAGGCCAAGGCCGGCCTGGGCGATCTGGAGCTGGAACTGGCCATCGACCCCGAGACCGGAACCGCGGACAGCGGCGACTTCGAGGCCGATCTGTCCGAGCTTCTCCAGGCCGTTGGCGAGGCCGCCGCCGATCGCAAACGCTCCATCGCCCTCTGCATCGACGAGGTGCAGTATCTCCACGAACGTGAGTTCGGCGCGCTCATCATGGCTCTGCACCGCGTCGCGCAGCGCCGCCTTCCCCTGGCCCTGATTGCCGCCGGACTGCCTCAGGTGCGCGCCCTTGCCGGCCGCTCCAAGTCCTACGCCGAGCGGCTCTTCGAATACCCGGAGATCGTCCAGTTGCAGCCCACCGACGCAACCGAGGCACTGCAAATTCCCGTCCGCAACCAGGGGGCTGCGTTCTCCGCCGCGGCCATCGAAGAAGTCGTCAAGGTCACGCAGGGCTATCCGTATTTTCTTCAGCAATGGGGCTACGAGGCCTGGAACATCGCTGCCGGCCCCACCATCGAACTGGCCGACATCCACCGCGCCAACAAGCTCGCCATCCGCCGCCTCGATCAGAGCTTCTTCCGCGTTCGCTTCGACCGCCTCACGCCGAAAGAGCGCGACTACATGCGTGCGCTTGCCGAGCTCGGAGCCGCTGCGCAGCGCTCCGGCAACGTTGCAGCGCGCCTTGGCGTCAAGATCCAGTCCGTCGCCCCGGTCCGCGACTCTCTCATGCGCAAGGGCATGATCTATAGCCCCGTGTATGGCGAGACGGCTTTCACCGTCCCCCTGTTCGACCAGTTCATGCGCCGTGTCATGCCGCAGTTTCCATAAGGCCATTCCGCGACGGAGCGCCCCTCGGCCTCGCCCCAAAACAGGCAGGCCGCATAAATCGCTTTGCTTCGCGCCCCGCGTGTGGTCTTCTAAAAGCACCCGCCTATGCTCAAGACCCTGGAATCCTACTTCGAATTCTCACGCCTGGGGACCAACTGGCGCACCGAGATTCTGGCCGGTGTCACCACTTTCCTCACTATGGCCTACATTGTGCTGGTCAATCCAGCCATCCTGTCGGCCACCGGCATGCCTCTGGCCGCCGTCACCGCTGCCACCTGCCTCTCGGCTGCGTTCGGCTCCATCCTCATGGGCATTGTGGCCCGCTACCCCATTGCGCTGGCGCCCGGCATGGGCCTTAACGCCTACTTCACCTACACCGTCTGCCTCAAGATGCACATCCCCTGGCAAACGGCCCTGGGCGCGGTCTTTCTTTCCGGCATCATCTTCCTTGCGCTCACCGGGGCCGGCATCCGCCAGATGATTCTGCGTTCCATCCCCCACGAGCTCTACGCGGCCGTCGCCAGCGGCATTGGCCTGTTCATCGCCTTCATCGGCTTCCGCAACTCCGGCCTGGTGATCGGCGATCCGGAAACCTTTGTCGGCCTGGGCAACCTGCGCAACCCCACCACCGCGCTAGCCTTGTTCGGCCTCATCCTCATGGTGGCTCTCGAAGTAAGGAAAATCCGCGGCGCCATCCTGCTCGGTGTCCTCTCCACCACCGCCATCTGCTGGGCCTGGGCCTTCACCGTCCTGCACGCGGGCGCAACCTTCAGTTCCATGCTTTCGCCGGCCACCATTGCCTGGGCGCAAAATCTCGTTCACTGGACGCCCGCTCCCGGCGGCTTTCATGCCCTCGCCGCCACCGCCCTCCAGCTCAATATCCGCGGCGCCATCAACAAGGGCCTGCTTGAAATCGTCTTCGTCTTCTTCTTTGTCGATCTGTTTGACAACCTCGGCACCCTGGTCGCGGTCACCAAACGCGCCGGCCTCATCTCCGCCGACCATTCCATCCCGCGCCTGAACAAGATCCTCTTCGCCGACGCAACGGCAACCGTCTTCGGCTCCCTCACCGGAACCTCCACCGTGACCAGCTACGTCGAGTCCACGGCCGGCGTCATGGCCGGCGGACGCAGCGGCATCACCGCCATCGTCACCGGCCTGCTCTTCCTGGTCGCCATTGGAGCAGCGCCGTTTGTGGGCATTGTGCCCGCCGCCGCCACCGCTCCGGCGCTCATCCTGGTGGGATCGCTCATGCTGGCCACCATCACCGAGATCCGCTGGACCGACCCGCTGGTCGCCGTGCCCTCGTTCCTCACCCTGATCCTGATCCCGCTCACCTACTCCATCGCCAACGGCCTCGGCTTCGGCATCATCTCCTGGGCTGTCCTGCATCTGGTAACCGGCAAATTCCGCCGCCAGGACTGGCTGCTTTACGTCCTGGCCGCGCTCTTTCTCGCGCGCTTTATCTACCTTGGCGCAGGCTGAGGCCGCATCCCCGCCGCTATAGTAGGAGTGGAAGACGCGCGTTGCGCCCTGGAAAAATGCTCTTCATGATGAAAGCCCCTCACTTGCAGCGGAAAACGGCCCGGCGGCTCACCCTGCCCATCCTGGCCGCCATTGCGCCCCTTACCCTGGCCGCGGCCCTCGGCCTGGCCGCCTGCGAAAACGTCGCCTCGTACTCCCAGCCCAGCCTGGTGCGTGTCATTGACGCTTCCTACATCGCTCCGGCCATCAACGTCCAGGTCGAAGGCACGCTGCTGGCAACCAACATCGGCCAGGGAACCATCTCCTCCTACGGCACCCTGCCCGCCTCCGGCAGCGCGGTCATCGACGTCACCGCAACTACTGGCGGAGCCGGCCTGGCAACGACCAGCGCCGCTCTCCTCGCCGGCCACCAGCACTCCGTCTTTCTTACCGATAACAGCGCAGCCTCCGGCTATGTGGTCACCCTCCTTGAAGACCAGCAGGACGCCGCGCCAAGCGGGCACTCCACCTTCCGCTTCCTCAACCAGGCAACCAAAACCGGCGCCGTGGACATTTACATGGTCCCCGCCGGAAGCACCCTGGCCACTTCCCTTCCGCTGGTCAAGGCTCTGGCCGCGGGCTCCGCCACTCTGTACGTCAGCTTCGCCTCGCAGACCGTCAATCTGGTCGTTACGCCCTCCGGAGTTACCAGGGCGAAGTACACATCCCCATCGCTCGCGCTCACCGGCGGCGAAGTCCGCACTGCCTTGATCCTCGATACCCAGCTCACCGCCAATCCACCGGTCAATGTCTTCCTGGCCGACGACGTAAACTAGGGCTGGCAGAGCTTCCCACCATGCAAACAAAGACCACCTCCCGCATCCTCGCGCTCTGCCTTGCCTTCACTGGGCTCACCGCCTGCTCCGTGGCCCAGCCTGCGGACACCTACCAGGTGGTGCACGCTTATCCCCACGACGCCCAGGCCTTCACCCAGGGACTGGTCTACGTCGATGGCCATCTTTATGAGAGCACCGGCCTCAGCGGGCAATCGTCTCTGCGCATGGACGACCTCGAGACCGGCAGGATCCTCCAGCTCCACGATGTGCCCGCAAAGTACTTCGCCGAGGGCCTCACCGAGTGGGGCAACACCCTGGTCCAACTCACCTGGCAAGACCACGTCGTGTTCGTCTACGACCGCACAAGTTTTCACCTGCTGCGCACGCTGCCCTACCCCGGCGAAGGATGGGGCCTGACGCACGACGACAAGAGTCTCATCGTCTCCGCCGACGGCAGCGCCACCCTCCACTTCCTCGATCCTGTCACGTTGCACGAACTCCGCCAGGTCACTGTGAAAGATCGGGGCAAGCCTGTGACCCAGCTCAACGAACTGGAATTCATCCACGGCGAAATCTACGCCAACATCTGGCACACCGACCGCATCGCCCGGATCGCGCCCGCAACCGGCCGCGTGCTGGGATGGATCGACCTGTCCGGCCTACTCCCATCCTCAGCCAAGTCCAGCCCCGAGGCCGTGCTCAACGGCATCGCCTACGACGCCGCCCACGACCGCCTGTTCGTCACCGGAAAACTCTGGCCCAAGATCTTCGAGATCCGGGTAATCCCCGCCCCGAAAGCAATGTCTCCGCCGTCCCGCACCCGGTAGCTCGCCCCGGCAACTCGCGCCCGGAGCCCCTCGCGATTGCCCATTGCCGGGCTTGCCCCAGGGATGAAATCCTCTTTCGCCAATGCCGCCGCTAACTCGCCATGTGCGCGAAGCGCACGCTATAGCAAAATCAGAGCAGGTGTACCCAAAGGCACGCCCCTCAAGTGGCTTTTTCCTCAAGAAAAAGCCACCTTGCAGGGCTCCTGTTAGGGAACGGTTGCTCTGGTTTTGCTCTAACCTGCCGATTCCATTCCAGAGATCCGGGCTTTCCTGCCTTCGCGATTGGCCCGCCTCCAACAGAATCCACACTCTCTTTCTTCCTGGGCGCGACCGGGTTCCGGAGGACCTTCCACATGTGTGTCGAACGTCACAGATCGAGTCAGCCAGAGGACATAGATTGGTTGCGCCCGAAAGATTTCCTCCATAGGAAGCTGGTACCCTCTGCCACTCGGCCAAGATGGGTTCCAGAACAGCAAGCCCGGGTTCCGCAGCACACTTACCTCTTCCAATCCCTCGAGCCTGCCCGAAATTCGAAGGGCCAATTTCTGCAACAACAAGGTCCTCAGCCCAGCCTGGGCAGAAATTCACCTCTTCCCATCTGCGCGTCGCCGGAGCTTAACTCCGTAGATGCTTGGAGGATGTATGAAATGCCTTTGGTGTGGGTCAAAGAGAATGCGGCTTTCGCGGCTGCAACCGTTGGATCTGGCGCAATTGCTGCGCCTCAAATACCCCGTCCGCTGCCATGCCTGCCTGGAGCGGGCGCATGTCAGCTTTGCGCGAGCCTGGGACATCCGCGTCCAGGCCAAATGGGTTTCGCCATCGAAATCCGAGTCGAATGCACGCACCGTGCAACAAAGCATAAGGACAACTGTCAACCGGCGCCGCGCGCAGGCTATCTTGGACACGCATCGCTTCAGGGCTGGAGAGTGGTAACGGCGGCGCCTGCAAGGTCACTGCCTCTCGCTCGCTTCTGCGCTATACTCTTGGCCAATGTTGCACTCCAACTTACTTGCGCTCTCGCTGGGCAGCCAGTTGCAGGACACTGCTACGTTGACCATCATCCTCGCCTTTGCGGGTTACCTGGTCGCGTTCTTCAGCAGCCGCATGCTGGCCCGGCGTCAGGACAAGCTCCGCCTGGTGAACATGCGCCTGAACGAGTTCTACGGGCCTCTCTACGTAGCCTCCCAGGCCGGCAACATCGCCTATCGCTCCCTGCTCAGCAAGCAGGGAAAGGCCCAGTGCCATCCCATCCTCGACGGCGAAATGAAGGAGTGGATGCTGTGGATGACCACCATCTTCGCGCCTCTCAACGACGTGCGCGAAAAGATCATCATCGAGAAGGCCTACCTCATCGTCGAGGAACAGATGCCGCAATGCCTGCTGGACTTCGTCACCCATGTGGTGGGATACAAGGCGGTGCTGGCCAAGTGGGCCGAAGGCGACTACTCCGAGCGCCGCTCCACCATCGGCTGGCCCCCGGAGTTCGACCGCTATGTCGCCCACTCTTACCAGGCCCTTAAAGCCGAGCAGACCGACCTGCTCCACAATTCGCTCGTGCGCTTCTGGATGCGCCTGACCCGGCGCAGAAAGAAGTAGGTTCGCTCAAGACGGCCGCGGCAACCCCAGGTTCTTCCACAGCCGCAGCGTCGGCTCGGACTGGTTGACCGTGTAGAAGTGCAGGCCCGGCGCGCCGTTGCGCAGCAGCGTATCGCACAGCCGCGTCACCACCTCGATCCCGAAGTCGACCAGCGCCTGTTTCTCGTCCTGCAACTGTTCCAGCCGCAGCCGCACCCAGCGCGGCAGATCCGCCCCGCAGCCCGTGCAGAAGCGCACCGCGCCCGCGAAGCTGGTAATCGGCATGATCCCCGGAATCACGGGAATCCCGATCCCCGCCTTGCCGCACCGCTCCATGAAGTCGAAGTACGCGTCGGCGTTATAGAAAAGCTGCGTCAGCGCCCCGTCAGCGCCAGCCTCCACCTTGCGGCGGAAGTTCTCGAAATCGACCTCCGGATTCGGCGCCTGCGGGTGCATCTCCGGATAGGCGGCCACACTGATCTTGAAGGCATCCCCGTGCGTCTCGCGAATGAAGCTCACCAGCTCATTGGCATAGTGAAAATCGCCCGGCGCCGACGGGCTCATGGCCGTGGCCGGCAGATCGCCGCGCAGGGCCACAATGCGCTTCACCCCCGCCGCCCTGTAGCGTTCGAGTTGCGCGGCAACCTGGTCCCGCATCGAACCCACGCACGTCAGGTGCGGCGCAACCTCCGCGCCGCAGTGCTCCACCACCGTCATTAGCGTCTCGTACGTTCCGTCCTGGTTGGAACCGCCCGCCCCGTAGGTGACGGAAAAGTAACTCGGACCCACTTCGGCCAGTTTGCCGATCACCCCCGGCAGCTTCGCCACACCCTCCGGCGTGCGCGGCGGAAAAAGCTCAAACGAAAATGTCAGTGGAGAACCCATGCACATACACCTGAAAATCAACTTGCACTACGGTTGGAAGCGGCCGCCTTGCGCCCCAGGGCCCTCCGCCACAATCGTGCGCGACAGAGAGCCCCGGAGTTCCACAGCCCATGCGGTGAACAGCGCCAGCATTGGATCACGGGTCAGTAGCCACTAACCACTGATCCTTGATCCCTGATCCCTGACAACTAGTACCGGTAATTCTCCGCCTTGTACGGCCCTTCCACCGGCACGCCGAGATACTCCGCCTGCTTGGCAGAAAGCGTCGTCAGCTTCACGCCGATCTTCTCCAGGTGCAGCCGCGCTACCTCTTCGTCCAGCTTCTTCGGCAGCACGTAGACGCCCACCTTGTAGGTGTCCTTGTTGGCCCACAGGTCAAGCTGCGCCAGCGTCTGGTTGGCAAAGCTGTTGCTCATCACAAAGCTCGGATGCCCCGTCGCGCAGCCCAGGTTCACCAGCCGTCCCTCCGCCAGAACAAAAATGCCATGCCCATCGGGGAAGGTGTAAAAATCCACCTGCGGCTTGATGTTCAGCTTGCTCACGCCTGCTTCCTGGTTCAGCCGGTCCATCTGGATCTCGTTGTCGAAGTGCCCAATGTTGCACACGATCGCCTGGTCCTTCATCTTCTTCATGTGCTCGAGCGTGATGATGTCCACGTTCCCCGTCGTGGTCACGTAGATGTCGCCGCGTCCCAGCGTGTCTTCGATCGTGGTCACTTCGTAGCCTTCCATCGCCGCCTGCAGCGCGTTGATCGGGTCGATCTCCGTGATCACGCACCGCGCCCCCATGCCCCGCAGCGATTGCGCGCAGCCCTTGCCCACGTCGCCGTAGCCGCAAATGACCGCCACCTTGCCCGCCACCATCACGTCCGTCGCCCGCTTGATGCCGTCCGCCAAAGACTCGCGGCAGCCGTAAAGGTTGTCGAACTTGCTCTTGGTCACCGAGTCGTTCACGTTGATCGCCGGAACCAGCAGCTTGCCCTGCTCCATCATCTTGTAGAGCCGGTGCACGCCCGTCGTCGTCTCTTCCGAGACCCCGCGCCACTCCGCCACAACCTTGTGCCAGTGCTGCTTGTCTTCCGCATGAACCTTCTTCAGCAGGTCCTTGATCACCTGCTCCTCGTGGCTGCCGCTCGGCGTGTTCACCCAGCCGTCGCCCGCTTCCAGCTCGTAGCCCTTGTGGATCAGCAGCGTCACATCGCCGCCGTCGTCCACCACCAGTTGCGGCCCTTTGCCGCCCTTGTGCGCCAGCGCCTGGTACGTGCACCACCAGTACTCCTCCAGCGTCTCGCCCTTCCACGCAAACACCGGCACGCCCGCCGCGGCAATTGCCGCTGCCGCGTGATCCTGCGTCGAGAAGATATTGCAGCTCGCCCAGCGCACATCGGCTCCAAGACTCACCAGCGTCTCAATCAACACAGCCGTCTGAATCGTCATGTGCAGCGACCCGGTTACCCGCACCCCTGCCAGCGGCTTCGCGGCCGCGTACTTGTCGCGGATCGACACCAGTCCCGGCATCTCGTGCTCGGCAATGTTGATTTCCTTGCGGCCCCAGTCGGCCAGCGAAAGATCGGCTACCTTGTACGCCTGATCGGTGATTTCGAGGGTTGTGCTTGCCATGATGTTTCTCCTTATATCGTCGAATCGTGATATGTTGATATGTATCAGAACCCTCTCCGGAAAGTCAACCGCATTCTATGTCCGCGATCGTTAAAACTCTTCGCGCCGTCGCCGATCCCAACCGGCTGCGCATCCTCCTGCTCCTCCGCGGCGAAGAACTTTCCGTCGCCGAACTCCAGGAAATCCTCACCATGGGCCAGAGCACCATCTCCACCCACCTCTCCCAGCTCAAGCAGGCCGGCCTCGTCGAAGACCGCCGCACCGGCAAGAACAACCTCTACAGCCTCGGACCCACCGTGCGCGGCGGCGTCCTGGACGACCTGCTCGCCCAGGCCAAAAAAGAGATTGCCGAATCCACCCCCGACCAGGCAGCCATGCGCCGCGTCCTGAGAAAGCGCCAAGACAAGATGCGCAGCTTCTTTGACTCCGTTGCCGGCCGCCTCGGCAGGGACTACGTCCCCGGCAAGTCCTGGAAGAGCGTCGCCGAGGCCCTGCTCCGCCTCATGCCCCCCATGGTCGTCGCCGACCTCGGCGCCGGCGATGGCAGTTTCGCGCTTCTGCTTGCCCAATCGGCCCGTCAGGTCATTGCCGTCGACACATCCGATAAGATGCTCGAAGTCGGCCGCGAGCAGGCCCTCCGCCACGGCGTCGACAACATCGAGTTCCGCCTCGGCGACATGGAAGAGCTGCCCATCGAATCGGCCTCCGTCGATCTGGTCTTCTTCTCCCAGTCGCTCCACCACGCCCTGCACCCCGGCCGCGCCGTCGAGGAAGCCGCCCGCATCCTCGTCCCCGGCGGCCGCATCGCCATCCTCGACCTCGTCAAGCACCGCTTCGAAGAAGCCCGGGAACTCTACGCCGACGAGTGGCTCGGCTTCAGCGAAACCGAGCTGGAAACCATGCTGGAAAGCGCCGGCTTCCTCGAAGTCCGATCCTCCGTCGTCCACAAGGAACCCGAAACCCCGCAATTCCAGACCCTCCTGGCCGTCGCCAGCAAGCCCGTTACTTAAGACTGCGCTGTAAACCTGTGCCGCAAAAGGGGCATTCCCAGCCCCGGCCTTCACTCACCCACTGCCGCGCCCCCGGCCAGCCGCCTCCCCTTCACGTCCCGCATCGGCGGTTGCCCGAAAAATCGGCTGTACTCCCGGTTGAACTGGCTGGCGCTCTCGTAGCCCACCTCGAAGGCCGCGCTGGCCGCATCCAGTCCTGCGTTGAGCATCCGTTCCCGCGCCACATGCAGCCGCAGTTGCTTCTGGTATTGCAGCGGGCTCATCGCCGTCAGCGAGCGGAACTGGTGATGCAGCGTGGAAACCCCCATCCGCGCCATCGACGCCAGCTCCTCCACCCGCAGTGGCTTGGCATAATTCATGCGCAGCCACTCCACCGCCTTCGCCGTCCGGTGGCTCTGCTCGCCCAGCGTGGCAATGGCCCGCAGATGGCCTCCCTGCGGACTCCGCAGCAGCCGATAGACAATCTCCCGCTCCACCAGGCCGCCGAGAAACGGAATGTCCTGCGGCGCATCCAGCAGGTTCACCAGGCGCAGGCAAGCGTCCAGCAGTCCGGCCGAAGTCACCCCCACCGCCATGCCGCGCGCATCGGCCGGTTCCCCGCTCAAATGAAACTCGTGCTGCGAGAGAATCTCCCGCACTACCGGCATTTCCAGCCGCAGCACCAGCGCCAGAATCGGCTCCTTCTGGCTGGCCGCAGTCACCTGGCTCACCACCGGCAAGTCGATCGAGGTCAGCAGGAACGTCGATCCGTCGCAGATGTGGATCGTTTTGCCCACATTGATCCGCTTCTGCCCCTGCACAAACACCACCAGGCTCGGCTCGTAGGCCGCCGATGCGCAGGCCGTCGGCTCGGAACGCCGATAGAGGCGCAGGCTCGCGATCCCCGTCTGCACATCCCCTTCCCCGTGCGCATGGGCCGCAATCCTGCGCGCCAGCTCCGCCCGCATCGCCGCCACATCGCTCGCCCCACCCACCCCTCTGTTCCCCATGGCTCCCTCCATCTTCAAGCTAACGCCGAAGCTTCCCGAAACTGCACAAAAATGTATGCATCGGCAGAATCAGGCAAGAGAAAGGCAGAATTGGGATACCGCACAGCGCGGTCCATTCCGTACTCTTGCGATTGGGACGGTCGCACATCGCGAGCGTCCGCCGATCGACACGAGGGAACCCATGTTCAACGCCAAAGCCTACTCTGCCACCAGCTCGACCTCGCCGCTTGCCTCCACCACGATCGCGCGGCGCGATCCAACCGGGCACGACGTGCAGATCGAGATCCTCTTCTGCGGCATCTGCCACTCCGACCTGCACCAGGTCCGCAACGAGTGGAGCGGCGTGATGCCCACCGTCTACCCCTGCGTTCCCGGTCACGAGATCGTCGGCCGCGTCACCAAAGTCGGCTCCGCTGTCACCAAGTTCAAGCCCGGCGACCTGGCCGCCGTCGGCTGCCTG
>Ga0302320_10015001_pt1 | contig 15965 bp, 12 predicted proteins | sample Bog_T0_3_FD_202130 | JGI IMG/M metagenome (GOLD analysis project Ga0302320, IMG submission 202130) | Peat permafrost microbial communities from Stordalen Mire near Abisko, Sweden - Bog_T0_3 | ecosystem: Environmental > Terrestrial > Soil > Wetlands > Peat | place: Sweden: Abisko, Stordalen Mire... | reverse complement strand
TCGTAAGCGCTTATCACGAAGTCTTAGGTGTGAAGTTCGGTGAAGAGCGTGACCCAACAATTTTTTGGCGCGACCGGAAGTTGGAAGGGCCTCGTTATCACATTGATTATTGTTTCCTCCCGGAAAGCTGGATCCCGTTTACTTCCGTCACGATTGGGAGTTTCGACGAGTGGATTTCGCCAAAGCTCTCCGATCACGTGCCATTGATTGTTGACGTGAAAATGTAAGCGTGAAGGAACCACAGAGATGGGTCAAGCCCGTTAACAGATGCGATTCGAACACGTCAACCGTCAAGTGAGCAGAAAGTCGGCCAGAGCTCCTGAACCGCACCTTGCGAAGTGAGGAAAGACTTTAGCCAAACGTGAGGGGGTGTGCGCCTTCGGCCTGATCAGTTTGACCAGTTTCTCGAAAGTTTCTGGCTTCATCACCACACACGAACGCGAATGGTTCACTGCGGTTGATTGAGGCAACCAACGTGGTGACCACCCACCCAGCGCGAAGAAGACCTGCATTAGTGCGCGATGTTCGAGTAGCCCCAAGCAAGAGCGCCTCACCGTTCACCAACTTGACTGCGCACAGGTACTCGTCGGCGCTGGATGAGGAGGTGATTCTCCACAGATCAGAGAAACCGCCGCGGATCGGGGCCACAACATCAGGCGGGAGGAGGTCTAGAGGATCCTGGGCTAGCACCGGCGGTGACGAATCATTTCCTCGCCGAGCGCCACTATCGAACGACCAGGTACTCGTCTCTCGACCCCCTACCCCAGAAAGGTGATGGACGACGCCGGACACGCTCCAATCACCACGAGGAGCGAAACGCTTGCCACCGCGATGCTCCATCTCGCGCTGACATTCCATGAGTACAGCCCGCGACTCGTCACCCCACCAAGCTGTTCCTACCTGGTAGTGACCTCCGTCGGACCGCCTTCTCACTGTTAATTCTGAACAACTTGCTGAAATCGGTTGCGAACCAATGAAACCGTCTAAGAAGAGGCGGGAACGGGCTATCTCGGGGAACAGGTCGAAACCTACTTCAGCAGCGACCTCGTAATTGGCCGTCGAAGGCCCCCGGCCGTTGATCTCCTGACCTTTAGCTGCCTCCAGGCGACCATCACCCTGTGTCGAACTCATCGTCACCACCTATCGCTTGCGCTTACGTCTACGCCCTGAACTAGATGCCGACAATGCGGCCGCAAACATTCCAAGAAAAATTACGAGTAGACCTTTGAACACACTCGGGGCGCCGGCCCTCAATTCGTCTGCGAGCAGCGTTCCTCCAGTTCGCGCTGGCCCTGAATCCTGGGTCGCTAAAAAATCGATCAACCGATCTCGATCCCACATCTCGACGCTATTGGATCGGGCAAGTTCGTAGGCAGCCTTGGTGAAGTTGCTGTTCGTGATGACTATGGCTCGGCTGGCACGATAGTGGGATCGACTCGCCGCTGCCTCTTGGACGGCACCCGGACCAACACTTTTGTTCCACCGCTTTGCCTGCACCACGACCCGATTGCCAGGGGCATCAAGAACAAGGTCTGCACCGAAGTCACCTCGACCTCCCACGTGGTACACGGTGAAGCCGGCGAGCTCAAAGGCAGCCTTCAGCCGTAACTCAAACTGGGTCCCATTCATCGCGTCAATGTCACCGATGCCGGCTCGCCGCATCGCTGCAGCATGAGCAGCCTTCCGACGGCCGAGGAGGCCCACAAATCCGATGAACATCGCGACGCATCCAAGGAGGATGAGATCAGAAGCGGATCCACCGAAGTCGGAGGAGAAAAACAGGAGAAGCACACCAGCAATCAACAATGCACCCGACGGACTTTCGGCAATACGTCTCCGCATTCCACTTCGGAAGTCGCCAACTTTCAGGTCGCTGATGTTTCCAGCTTGACCGGTCCCAGTTGGTGGCGGTGTTGGCGGAGGCTCATGCGTTCCTTGACCGGCAGATCCCGTTGCAGAACCACCACTCGATCCAGGATTTTTAGTGGAACCCGCGTCAGTGCGACGCCATCCGGGTGCCGTCGCATTTGCGTTTTTCACACCATTGTCTACAAAGCCATTGTGGTCATAAGCCTCCCGGCGTACAGGGTCGCTGAGAGTTTCGTATGCGAGATTCACTTGCTGGAAGAGGGCCTCGGAGCCCCCTGCATCGGGGTGGACCTGCTTAGAGATTCGGCGAAAGGCCGCACCAATCTCCTCGGGCGTAGCCGAGGAGTCCAAGCGCAGGAGATCGTAATAGTTGAAGTCGGCCACCAGAGGAAGTCTGTCAGCCTCATGCTTCATCTGCCAGCGTGTCAGGTTCACCCCACCAGCTCTGGGCGACTGGTCACACACCTGCTGAAGAAGACCTTCAAAGTCGTCCGAAAGTTGAGTCGACTAAGCCGGTCGGTGAAAGTGCGTCCTTTCGATTCAAGACGACGAACTTTGTAGTGCCCATGGAGTGCCCGAGCTTCAGAAAGTAACAGATGCTCTGCGGAAATAAGTATCTTGATCAGGTATTTATTTGGCAACACCAATTTTGCGATATCGGCTTCCCAAGCTGAGAACGCGAGTTCGATTCTCGTCGCCCGCTCCAAGGATATTCATCTAAAATCCAATAATTGCAAAGGTTTATAGTTGACCAGAAGTGACCCTCATTAGCCACTAATGCCCCCTGTTACATGCCCATATAAGCCCGTGGTATGCCCGTGGTATGCCTGAAAGTAAAAGCCAAGCTAACTGCAACACTCAATCCTGATGACAGACTGGGCCGCCATCGCCACCGCCGTCGGCACGATCAGCCTCGCGGCGGTCGGATCGGCAACCTGGCGTCAGAATCGCTCGCTCGTGAAGGCTTCATCGGATGAGGCATCTGCCTCGAACGCTCTAGTCGCGGAAACCATTCGTGATCGAGAGATTCGGTGGGAGCCGTGGCCAGGTGTCCGCTGGACCGGGAGCGTCGGCGGTTCCGGTGGTCCGGGTCTCAACATAGAGCTAACTAACGCAGGGGGCGGACCAGCTGTCTCGTGTCGACTTGTCGTCAAGGGAGTTGGTCAGCACGGTTGGCTCACGCCGGCCGTGGATATTCCAGCCGGTGCCACCGTTGTCGTTTGTGCCGATCAAGTGCTCGATGGCTCGGTCTCCGTTCCCCTCTCGACTTGGAAAGGCGATGATGGCTTCAATCACAACGTGGAGTCTCTCGGTGCAATCTTCACTAAGGACATCCTCGGCTCCCGGTATCGGTTCCTCGTTGTCAAAGATGGCTCGTCGCGAGCGATCATCGAACACCGAGAGCGCTGGCGTCCTGGCGAAGATCCAGACCCGTCGTGGGCCGGCTACCGAGTGATCTGGCCCGATTACGGCAACTTGAATTCGTAGAGATTGTTGTCACGCGCGGCTTGATGAATCGCGCAGCCATCTTGATAGGGGTAGACCGGGTGGGCCTTGTTCGGTGTGGTCGTCTTTGGCTGTGGTGAAATACTTCTGATCCCCATGAGGCGCATGAGGCGCTGGACGCGCTTGCGATTGATGTGGCGACCACGATGACGCAAGACTGAGGTCATCATCCGCGAGCCGTTCTCAGGGTGGGCCAGGTAGAGCTGATCAATCTCCTGAATGAGAGCGAGATTCTCTGGCGTTTCGGTGTTGGCGCGCTCGTAGTAATAGATCGAGCGAGCCACACCAAGCAAGCGGCACTGATCTGAGAAGGGTAGTGCGTGGCCGGGGTCGATCAGCTGGCGCCTCTGCCCAGATGACCACTCGCTCCTGGCCGCGAGACTAAAAAATCGCGCTCCATCTCGAGCTTGCCGATCTTCTTGTAGAGCTCGTCGACGGTGACCGACGCGGCCTTCGTCTGACGACCCTCAAAGACGCTCGACGCTTGGTCGAGCAGTTGCTTCTTCCACTGGGTGACCTGGGTCGGGTGCACGCCATAGATCTGGGCTAGCTCGGCCGTTGACTTGTCGCCCTTTAACGCTTCGAGGGCGACCTTGGCCTTGAAGTCAGCCTTGAACTTGGTTCTCTTTTCTTGCACTTCGACCTCCGTGAGGTTTGGTCTCCATCTTAAGAACGTGTCCAAGATCCGGGGTCCACTTCAATCTTCTATTTAGGACGGCGCAAATGGACAACCTAGGCCAGGAGTTGAGTTCGGCGCTAGGTAGTGAATGCCTGATGGCGCTCAAGATTCGGAACAAGTCAATGTGACAGGTATCTTCTAGATTCGTTCCGTGACAACTTGTCGTCGAACCAGTGTCAGCGGGGTTCATCGCTATCAGCGTAATTCCACGGCCAATGCGTGTTAAAAGGGTGTGATGGCCATCGATCAGAACGCCGATCCGAGTGCGGGAACGAGCAGCCTGGTGAGCGTGCTTTTGCCGAACGAGGCTGATGAACCCCTGGACGAGATCTCCTTTGTCGTCTTCATGGACAACGGAGCCGATGTAGCGATATCCGGCGTTGACCTTTTTCTCATGGCAATCGCCCGCCACATGGTCGCTCACTCCACCTTGGGCCAAGCCGTGGTGATCCAGTTACCTCGAGCTCGACATCGCAGTGCGCTATTACTTGCAATTACGAGCCACTTGATTTGTCGTCAAGAGCCCGTCTACTTCAACGGTCCCGTGGTACTCGTAGCTCTTGACGTGGATCTGTCGGAACAATTGCGCCATCTGGCTGTTCGGGGCCATCGCCGGATGAGACTTCTTCCTGGGAACCCTCTGTCGGCGCACCGCCTCACGAGAGACGGTGATGCCCAACCTTTGATTGGGACCGATGCGAGGCTCGTTGACCGTTCGCTCATCTACTTCAACACCCGTGTGGGCCAGCCTGAATTGAGGTCGGAGCGGCCACTTGTAGTCCTCGACTCGACTTCGGTTACGAACCCTGACGCGAGGGTTCGAGCGTTGCAGTGGGCGCTCGATCGAGGCGCAGCAGGAATAGTCGCCATTGGCGATCTTGGTGATGACGGGCCGGTTGAGAGTATGACATCGCTCGGACTCGTGCCCACTGTATTTTCCCTCACTAGTTCTGTAGCCGCCGACCTCGTTGCCGAATTCAGCCGCGGCGACGTCCCCGCTAGCACTTTGTCTAGCATGGCAATGCTCGGTCCGAGAACGGCAGTGGTACTCCACAAAGTCCTCGGTGACGAAATAAACGATTCGATCGCCAAGGCGTTCCAAGCCATAGCAACAAAACCGCCTGGTCCGATTCCCCACCAACTCCAGACGCCTGTGAATTTGTTGCGTAACGGCGCACGCCTTGCGGCGCGAGTAGCCGACTATAAGAGGGCCTCCGCGTTCAATCCCCGACCGGGAGAACTCGCATCAACTATTTGGCTCAGCAGGATGGATCCTCAGTTACCCAAAGAGTGGAATTCATGGAAGACGGCTCGTTGGGGCGCGCTTCGCAATGCAGTTGCGACCCTTTGGCAGGCACTCGAAGCCGATACGCCGAAACTCAAAAGCCTTTGGAGCGTCCTCGACAGTATGGATCGAGAAACAGAGGGCCGTATATTGATTCGCGCTCATTCTCGTGCGGCCGCCATCGCGACCCAGACTTCACTTTCAAGCGGCGATCGCACTCCAATCCAAGTTGAGGTGTGGGATCGCATCAGCGGCAGAGTCGAATTCTCGACATTCAAGGATCGATTCCCCGCATGCGCTTTTGAAGCCCAAATTCTCACTGGCGCGCCGCCCCCTTGGCTGCTTTCCTTACTACTCGGAATCGAGGCCGAAGTGACTCACGTTTTGTTGTATGAAGCAGAAGAAGCATCGCTTCGTCGCCAAGCCGAGGCGTGGGCTTCGACCCTTACGGGATGGCAGAAGGCAGCTTGCCGTACTCTCGGCGCCGCGCTTGAGACTCCGCAACTGACACCGCTACCCGAGCAATCGCCACTCGAGTTAGACCGGTCTCGGTCAAGACTTGAGTTACCGGGATTGTCGTTGGCGGAGGTGTTGGATGCAGCCGCTCAGGCGATGGACCCCGAAGAGGAGGGGGCTTCAGTATCGTTACTCGCGGCTGGCTCAAGCTCAAAGCGTTGTATTCCGATCACTTTGGTTGATGGCCGAACTTGGTGGTGCGAAGCCGACGATGGCGAAGGTCGTCCCGTTGTTGTCGTCACCGCTGGTGGACACGAGAATCGTCTGGCCCACGAACTTCGCCCCGGCGACCGCGTGATAATTCCTGCAGGTGAAGGTACCGACTCGATTCATGCCCGACTGGTCGCACTCAGCCGCGGTAATGACGACGTAAAGTCACTCGACCTGATTCTGGGCCAGTTCAGAGCGGCGGCTCGGTCTCTCCTAGATGGTCGTAGTCGAAGCGATGCCGTGGATATGGTCCGAGTTGCTGGGGCCGAAGCTCCTGACCAGTTGCCATACTGGGCGAAGGGCACAACCATCGCGCCGCGCAATCCAGAGGACGTCGCAGCAGTATTCCACGCGGCGGGACGACCTCAACCAGATCTTGGCTTGATCTACGCGGTGGCTGGCGCTCTTCGAAACCTGAATCAGATGCTCGGCAAATTCGTCGCGGCGATAACTCGAGGACAAGGAGATGCGGCGGTGATGAAACTCAGGGACGTCGTCGGTGACGCAGCGTTAGAGTTGGTCGACGAATTCCAATTAGCGACTGTTCAGGACGTGGCACCCGTCCAGGAAGTCCTAAGCAGTCTGGCTGGGAAAGTCAGATGAACGAATTCTGTCACCTCAGGCGAGGCAGTTCTAGGACCCTGATTCTTAGACCAGTACTGGAACTGTACCTACCAGCGAACGCGCAACTTGCCGGACCCGAGCGTTCATCCGAAACATCGAAGACTGGAGCCTGACGTTGTGACCACCATTTCACAATCCGCTTTTGAGACTCCGGCGCAGGGAGTACTTCAATCTGAAGACAACCGGCGAGAGCAAGTCATGGTTCACCATCTTCTGCGAGAGTTGGCGTTGAAAATGACCGATCGCAACGGTGAGAGCCACGTGTTCCCTTGGGCTCCTGACCAACAGGTCCGAGTCGGTGTTCTCGGTCCGCAATACAAGCGAGCAGACCCCATCCCGGATTCTGATGCCGATGACGATGTCAACGCTGACGAGGTCGATGGCGTAGATGATTCATCGACGGTCGAGCAGAGTCTCCTCGCCGCCGCCCCACCAATTGAAAATCGTGGTGTCATTGGAGTTGACTTTGTCATTGCGGGTACCGACTCGATGGTTGACTTCTTGATCGACCTTGAGTATGCCATCTACGAACCTCTGCTACCCGATTTCAGTGAGATCTCAAGTGAGGCGAAGCGTCAAGCGAGCGCAGCGTCTGGCAACCCGAAGAAGAGACCCCGCGTACCTGTCCGGCCAGGTTGGCGACGCGACAACCGACGAGTCACGGTAAGTGTCAGAGTGCCAGTCGGCACCGACGAGACTGAGTTTTCTTCGGCATCCGGCTTTCCCGGCGGAGATCCCTTCGAGGGGGACGCGCGCGATGCAGTTATCCAACACTTCCTCGATCCGCTCGCACTGTTCAAATTGGAGAACAACCAGACTGTTGCCGTTGCGGACGCCATGAACACTCCCGAGCACTTTTCTACTGCAATGCAGAACAGAAGAGATCTCGATTGGTCGCCTACATGGCCGATTCCGCGTCTCGAAATAACCACATTGTCAATTAGCGAAGGGGCTGTGGCTATTTCCGTGTCGGTCAGGAATGCCCGAGAGGCGGAGAATCCCAAACCGCAAGATCTTGCAATCTATGACACTCGGTTGGAAGTAAGGGTCGACGGAGGTTGGTCTATCACCCCGCAACGGCTTCACTTCGTCGACGACGATGTTCGCTACGCTGAGGTTGCCACGGTCCTAGGTCGCGGTCGCGGCTGCGTCGCCGTTGCCCGTGAGACGAGTGAGACGAGTGAGACGATATTTGCCGAGACCTTGCCGGTCTATGTGCAGCGCGTGATGAAACCGTTGACACACGGAGCCGATTTAAGGTTCTCCTCTCTCGCCTTGGACTACTTGCCCACACTCGATCAGATTGCTGCCGAAATGAGACTATTTGATGAGTCTTGGGATTCGACCGGCGATGGCACGGTCGACGGTCGAGCTCAGCTTGACGAGTTGCGGCGCCGTTTTGAACTAGAGGTAGAGCGCTTCGAACTCGGCCGCGATCTTCTACAACGTGACCCGCAATTAGATGAAGCCTTCAAATTCGCGAACCAGGCGTTCTCGGGCTCGCGTGGTTCGGACGCATCTTGGCGCCTATTCCAGTTGGTCTTCATTGTGACCGAGCTCGGCGCCCTCGCGGGTCGCGAGGACCCGGACAATGAGCGACTTAGGACTGAACTCAACAGTGTTGACGTTCTCTGGTTCCCTACGGGTGGAGGAAAAACCGAGGCCTATCTCGGCCTGATTCTCGTTGCGATGTACTTCGACCGTCTTCGAGGCAAAGAGCGTGGCACGTCAGCGTGGCTGCTTTTCCCGCTGCGAATGTTGTCGGTCCAACAACTGGCCCGCGTGTCGGAGATCATTTATCACGCCGAGTGCATTAGGGACGCCAACGATCTCGGAGGCGATCCGTTCACGCTGGGATATCTTGTCGGAGCAGTCAACACACCGAACCAACTTCGCTACGACGACTCCAACAGTTGGTGGCGAGGCATCAAAGTATTCGCTCAATTGGACCAGACGGAGCGCGACAGCAGGCGACTCGTCGGAGCATGCCCGAAGTGTTCGAACCCTGACAGTGTTGGGCTTGATGGAGACGTAGTTGATCAGCGCTTACGTCACATATGTCGTGCTTGCGGGTTTGAGCTGCCGATTTATCCAAGTGACGAAGAGGTCACTCGATTTCAACCTTCGATCATCGTCTCGACAGTCGACAAGCTCACAGCATTCTCACGAAATGGTGAACTCACCGCTCTTCATCATGGCCCCAGAATGCGATGTTCGGACCATGGTTGGTATACACATGGCGGCTGCCGCGTCGAGGGTTGTCGCGTAGATCCGTCAACACACACGCATCCCACGGGATTCAAGGATCCAGTACCGAGCCTTTGGATTCAAGATGAACTGCACCTCGTCCGTGAAGATCTGGGTGTATTCGCTGGGCACTATCACACGCTCTTGGCTGAGTTAGCCAAGGGTGCGGGATTGCTACCTTCGAAAGTAATCGCGGCCACCGCAACGATCGAGCAGTTCGAGGATCAGCTCAGGCAGGTGTACGGGCGCGAGCCGCGACTGTTTCCAATCGGAGGACCGTCGCTCAAGTTGAGTTTTTACGGTGAAGAGATAAACGACGTCCGCAGGATATTCTTCGGCGTCATGCCGTCCGGCGGGGGCACGGCGAAGGTTGATCTAGCGGCGGATATCACTCGGTTTCTAATTGAGCGCGTCCACAATCTGATGGACAACCCTTCCGAGATGGTGTCGGTACTCGCGACAAACGGAATCGTAGCGAATTCGGCTGATGTACAAAGAGACCTCTTTAATTATGAATTGGCACTGGCTTACGTCAACTCGAAGGCGAACGGAGTCGCAATTCTGGACGACGTGCTTCGGCTCTCGCAGGACCTAGTAGACCAGGGTTCGGACAGGATTCTTGCGCACTACGTCATGGGTGAAACGCCGTTGAGTGAGTTGGCAAGCGTCGTCGCACGAATACAGACAGCGTCCCTCTTGGACCCGCGGGCAGATCGAATCCGAGCGCTCGTTGGCACTGCGGTGATTTCGCACGGAGTGGACCTCGATCGTCTTAACTGCGAGGTATTGGCGGGCATGCCATCTACTTATGCCGAGTACATCCAATCAACATCAAGGGCGGGCCGGAGCCATGTCGGACTGGTTACGTCAACTTTCGATAGAAATAACAGACGTGAGACGTCGATGTTTCAAAGCTTTATGACCACACATGCAGCGCTCGAACGCATGGTTGCCCCAGTACCGGTAAATCGATATGCAACGAGAGCCGTGGAGAGAACGTTGCCGGGTATTGTCTGCGCACTCTTGTGGGACGAAACCCGCAATCCGTCCTGGCCCGAGACTGCGAGAATATCTAAGACTCGCTTTTTCGCGAAGTGGTGGAATGCCAACGCAGCCATTTTGATGCCCGTTCTCAGAGATCGAATTGAGAGCGCTTATCGGTGTCCCGTGCCCGACCCCACGCGCGCACTGGATGAAGAGAAACTCGTCAACGATGCAATTAACCGCTGGGAACAAGTTGAGCGACAGAGAATGCAACAATGGCAAGGCGAGTGGATGAGCGACTTGTTTACACGACCGGCCATGACGAGCCTTCGAGACGTCGAAGCGCCAGTGGAATTTTCAGGGGGCAATCGGGCCCAACGAATTATTGAGCGAATTCTAGACTAGGAATATCTTCGATGAAGAGATCAACAACGCAAGTCCTACTGAGATATCTCCCAGACGCAGTCTTCCTACATGAGGAGGGCTACATCGCCAAGGTCGACCACGTCGATGGTTCCAGAGTTAATGACCTCAATCAACGCGTGCTGCTTGAAGAATTGGCGATGGAATTGGAGCGATGGACGCCCGAGCAGGTTGGGATTCCTAATCCGCGCTTGAATGCCTCCGAATATGTGTTCATCCAACCGAAGGAGGTCTCGTGGGACGTATATCCGCTCACCTTCGAGTGTCGACGCCAAAACTGTGGGCGAGTAGCCCGCTTCTTCACTCAAGTGGACTTGCTGACTAAAACTGATGTAGCTGGGCGCCTTCGGTGTGCGAGTTGTAACTCACGAATGCGGCAATTGCGCTATCTCACCGCGCATAACTGCGGGGCAATGGATCCCATGCACACTCCGAGCTGCCCCGTCTGCAGAGATGCCAACGACATGTACCTTGAAGATCTCGGATCCTTCGCCACGTCCTCGTGGAGATGTCGTAAGTGCAATTACGCGATTGGCACACGATTCACTCCTTGCAACTGTGGCCGATATCTCCGCGGCGCCACGCGGCCATATCGTCGTGGCTTCACCGAACGAGATCAGAGACTGTGGTACCCACAAACGCTAACGATTCTCAATATCTCAAACTTCACGTTTGATCAGTTCCAGCAGAGCCCTCAGCGAGGAGCCGCGGCATTGGCTTCTTGGATCGGTGACGAACTTGACCTAGCCACTTCTCTCAGGGATTTGGGCCAACTGAGCGGCGGCAGTCGACTTAGCGCCGAAGCGTGGGCGACCCAAGAACGCGGCTTGAGAGAAAGTGGAGTGGATGAATCAGTCATTGATGAGGTAAGAAGACTCAAAGGTCCCATAGATCTCGGAGTTTCTGCAATTGCGGCGAGAGTGGACCCGCGAGTGCTCGAAGTTTTCGGCCGGCGCCCGATGGTTGAACGAGCTGGTCTTTTTGACAAGAAGATTGTTGACGACCGATGGAGTTTCGAAGAGCTGAGAGCGGTCACTGAGGGCCCGGAGCGCACGGCGGCCAACTTCACCGCGGCGAACGTTGCCGCCCTGGGAATACGCGACGTCTGCGTAACACAGAAGTTCCCAATGCTTCTCGCGAGTTACGGCTACTCAAGATGTCAGCGCGAGCCGGGAACATCCGATCTTCGCAGTTTCGCCAAGCCATCGCAACACGGAGGAAAGACTCCAGTGTTCGCAATACCTGCGCATACTGAGGCCATCATCGTCACGTTCGATGCGCTTAGCATCCTCAGATTCCTCGCACAAAATGGGGCATACGCCGGTTCCCTACCGAGCGACAATCGAGAGGCCAGTTTGGTGATCGCGGAGATACTGGCGATTTCGTCTGAGGTTGGCGGAGATGACGCGGCCGGCCAAATCCGGCGGCTCGTACATTCGGCTTCTCACGCTCTCTTGCGAGCCCTCGATGATGGACGAAGCGGATTCGGCGAGTCAAGTCTTGCCGAGTGGGTGGTTCCTGACGCTTTGACCACGGCAATCTACGTGGCGTCGTACAATGATTTCACGCTGGGCGCGCTAGATACGGTTCTTAGGCGTCGGCTTGCGCAGTGGATGTTGTCGACATCGGAATCGGTCGGCCACTGTGACAACGACCCCTTGTGCTCTCAAACGTCTGCGCATCGTCCCCACGCTGCTTGTGATCGATGTCTGCACATGTCGTACGGGTGCCGAACGTGGAACGCCGACTTAGACCGAAGACTACTTCGCCGCTTTTGGTTGTGGACCGAGGCAAATCCGGCGAACCTATGAACGGAATCTCTGATTTGGTTCCATTAGCGGAGTTGTTAGCACTCGTAACTGGAGGTAGGTCCGCCGCGACCGAAGCGGCGGCCAAGATCATGGAGCATGGCGAAGCTACATTCCTGCTCGCCCGCGATGACCTGCATATTGCAGCGCGCCATGAACTTGTGCGATCTGGGGTGATCGACACTATGGGTCGTCCCAATCTTGGCCGCGCCTCGGATTTGGTGAGCGTCTGTCAAGTATTGGCGAAGATCGCGACGCCGGTTGCATCACCTTTGCACGAACCAAGGATGGTGCTGTCCGCTCCTCCGGGCACGATTCAGCTCTCAGACTTGGAGCGATTAGATGCTCTGGTGCTGGACGTGATTCGCCGAGCGACATCGAGCCTGGTAATTGGAGGACCATATTGGAATGACGCTGGTTTTGAGCGACTGAATGACGTTCTGATTCCTGCGATCCGATTTCGAAATGTCGATGTCACACTCTTTCTGAACCCTCTAGAAGGTGGATATCAAGCGACCCTCGAGAATCGGGTCGCAGAACTTCAGCGTGCCGGACCGATACGGGTTCGATGGTTCGTAGGGCCCCAACCCACGATGCTTCATGCCAAATTTGTCATTCGTGACGACGAACATGGATACCTCGGAACCGCCAACCTAACCTCGTGGGGGATGGCGGGACATATCGAAGCTGGAGTTGAATTGATGCCGGGACAGTGTCGGCGATTCGTGGGTTTCCTTGCACAACTTGAGGGTGCCAATCTGTTTGCGGAACGACCGTTGTGATTGGTGCTCGGCAATGATTGACTTTGAAATGACATTATTTAGGGAAGGGTGCGAGCGATTGCACAATGCGCCCGACGTACAAAGTAGAGGGTATGTTCCATGAACCATCGGTGACCGTGAGTGTTCTGAGGAGTCTGAACACCGAGAGACTTCGGGCCGAGGTCCACCGGGAAACGCGGGCCCGTCAGCATCGTGTGCCACCCGTCAGCGTCTATAGGTGGTGGGCGCGACGGACCGATGCGGTCTCGGGCGCGATTGTAGATGCACTCGCGGCTGAGAACCCGGGGCAGCGATTGCTAATCGCAGATCCGTTCTCTGGTGGCGGGGTGATTGCCTTGGCTGCTGTCCTTCGGGGGCATCGGGTTTATGCCCAGGACATCAACCCGTGGGCGGCGCGGAGTCTCACGACCATGCTTGATCTTCCAGACGCCGGTGATCTAAGCGCAGCCGCTGACCGCCTTCATAGTTTGGTCGGCAAACTCTTATCGAAGGCTTACGACACGACGATGTCTGACGGGTCGCCAGGCAAGATTGTTCATACGATCCGCGTGGCGAAAGGCGTATGCCCCGGATGTTTGCGCGAGCGACGCCTTTACCCCTTTGCTCTTGTATCTCTCATCAACCGCGTTGACGCAGGTGGCACCTACGGTTACATCGCTTGTTCGGTGGGCCACCTTAACCTCGGATCAGCGGTTGTGCCGTCAAAGTGCAAGACCTGCGGCAGGAAGATTGACCCAGGGGACCGATACACCACCGGTCGCATTGTTTCGTGTGTGGAGTGCGGATGGAACGGGAGCCTAAGCGAGTTGTGCGGAGCAGTCGGACTCAGTTGGGTTGTCGCGCTTGTAGAGCGTGCGGGAAATGGTTCCCGCGAGTTGGATCTTCCCAGCCCTTACGAATTGACTTTGGCCGACTCGGCGAATTGGAATCCCAAGCGAAAGTTGCCAAGAATCCTGGTGGGTTCGGAGACGAGATCACTCATTAAGTATGGGATGCGCGATTGGCACGATCTTTATCCGTCGCGTCAACGTGTCGTGTTAGAGGCGTTGCTTGGTTCATGTCACAAAGCGACGGATGATCCTCGGGTCGTGCGAGCTCTTGAGACGGCTGTAATTGGCTCTGTTGAAATGGCGGGTCACGTGTCTAGATGGGATGCGAAATACCTGAAGTCCTACGAGGCTATTGCCAATCACCGATTCAACTTCACGACATTGCCTGTTGAGCCCAACGTTTGGGGAGCGGGCAATCTAGGCCGAGGGACTGTCAGTCGGCGGCTTGAACAAATCTCAAAGGCCTCGATTTGGCTCGACGAACGTGTTGGTCGGCATCTGGTGGTAGATGGAACTCGTGATGCAAGTGATCGTCGGTCTCCGATGACCGCAAAGGTTGATGCTCGGATTGTCTCAGGAAGCAGCGGCCGGGTCAACCTTCCCGCAGGCAAGCTCGACGCCATTGTGACCGACCCTCCGTATCACGACGATGTTCAATATGGCGAACTTTCTGATCTTTTTCGTGCGTGGGCTGGCGATCTCACTGGCCCGCTTCTGGACGACGCGGTCGCTTCTCCCAAAATTGGAAAGGATTCAACTGACCAGTATCGATTCGTGCTGACGAAGGTGTTCGCTGAACTATTCAGAGCGCTACGACCGTCCGGCCATCTAGTGCTCAGTTACGCCAATCGCGATCCAGCGGCGTGGGTTGCTCTCTTGTCCGCGTTGCAGGATGCCGGTTTCGTCGGACTCGGTTACTGCGTCGTACTAAGTGAAAACGACTTCGACCATTCTAAAGTGGGGAAGCGTGCTTGCAATCTCGACGTACTTCTTGATCTGGTGAAGGCGCCAGCGGGTCGCATACGGAGATTCCGGCCACCTAACAAATCAAATGGTGATGAAGAGACATTCTGCCGCATCGTGGGTGAACAGTTCTTGCGCGTCGGTGGCTTGGTCGAGGGCTGGGAAGACGCGTTCACTCTGTCGTTGAATCAGAGCGCATTCATTGTTTAGCATTCGGCGTCTAGTGGAGATATTGGTTGGTACTGGCCGAAAGATGCCCTAATCGGTCGATTTATCTGACGAGACCTTCGCAGGAAACCATGTCAGGCGTGCCTGTGTAGTGCCATCACTCGCCACTGCCGAACCGTAGAGTTTGATTTCGAGACTTTTGAGCGAAGGGAAGCGAGATGACTGCGGACGACCGCGCACGGATGCGAGATTTCTACGACAACCTGGGAGAACGGGAATGGAGTCGTCTCGAAGAGACCCCGCGGGGTCGCGTTGCTTACGAAGTCCATCGCCAGTTCCTCGAGCGCTTTGTCCGTTCCGGCGACCGGGTCCTTGAGATCGTAGCTGGACCCGGACGATTCACCTTCGACCTTGCTCGATTGGGCGCCACCGTCGAAGTCACTGATCTCTCAACTGTCAGGAAGCCGAGCGAAAGGCCCTTGGAACTTCGTGGACTGAAACCAGTTTCATTTTCGCGAGTGCGATGGGAACACCCATCGATCCTCGGAATTTCTACCGCGAGTTCACGAGGATCTGCCGCGACGCCAGCCTCGGCGACTGGCGTCCCCGCGAGCTTCGCCACTCGGCAGCGAGTCTGATGCTGGCTCAGGGCGTCAAGTTGCAGGTGGTGAGTCAAGTCCTCGGTCACGCGTCGATCCGCATGACGGCCGACGTCTACGGACATGTCCTTGATCCCGATCGCCAAGAGGCAGCCGAAGCCATGGGGACGTTGCTCTGGAGCGACGAGGGCTAGCACGACTGCTCTGACTGCGTTTGGACAAGTTCGTCGATGTAGCGCTGTATATCGTCACGCACGACGAGTCGTCGTCGACCAACCTTGTTAATACGTAAAGAACAGTTAATCCCCCGAGGCGCTTTTCAAGAATTTTCAAGGCAAGTCCTAAGGCCCGCGGACGGCGGGCGCGAAGCGCCAAGACGTCCGTACGGGCCAACTGTGTGATCATCAAAATCTGAATACGAAAGAAAAATAAGGAATTTCGATCTTATTGCAAAAAGTCGTGTCCCGAAAAT
>Ga0302320_10014999_pt1 | contig 15965 bp, 15 predicted proteins | sample Bog_T0_3_FD_202130 | JGI IMG/M metagenome (GOLD analysis project Ga0302320, IMG submission 202130) | Peat permafrost microbial communities from Stordalen Mire near Abisko, Sweden - Bog_T0_3 | ecosystem: Environmental > Terrestrial > Soil > Wetlands > Peat | place: Sweden: Abisko, Stordalen Mire... | reverse complement strand
AAGCCCGTGCGAGCCTCCCGCGAGCGTCTGCCCGACCGCAGGTGGCAGGTGCCCGTCCCGGAGGGACGATGTGAAAATAGCCACGGGTGAAACCCGTGGAAGGCGTCCCAATGAAGCCCTCGCGTCCGGGAGGGACGCGGTGAAGACACTCCCCATTTGCGGCTTCCTCCTGCCGCAAACGCAACCAAGCCCGTGCGAGCGAAAAGCGAGCGTCTGCCCCACTGCAAGTGGCCGCACTGCAGGTGCCGCGCCTTGATGTCCGCATACGCCGCCTCAACGAGCCTTCTGAGCGACGCGGCATCCGTGGCCGTTCCCGGCCTCAGAACTTGCCCGCGCCCTGCAACAAGCCAGCCGGATCGGGCAGCGATGCGCCGCAGAATGTCCCCGGACGCTTCGGCAAGATGCGGCCGCGTATCGATTTTGAATTCGTCTATGTTGTTCGGGGGCGACGCCCTGGATTTCATATCGAGGCGAAGAGGCTTTATCGCTCGGATTCGATTAATGAATACTTCGAATCCGGTGGGCTGGTAGTGGTGCAGTTTGAAATTAATGGCAAGTGTGATTTCGATCCAGCCAAACTATGAAATAGACCCCTCTATCGACATATCCAATCATCGGGCACTTTCCAAAAAATCTGACAACAGTGAAAAACTCCTGATCCTCACTGACGTGAGCAGGAATTCCGACTTTCATTTGTTTCTTTGCTATTTTTTCGCTACCGGAACCGTGTTTGCCATCCTGAAGGATTTGCAGCCATGTGCGCTTGCCGAGCTGCAACAGCGTATTTGCAAATGCGATCTTTTGATCATGGTCGCAATCGGCCACACAGAACCCCGGAACGGTGTACTGAAGTGAAAAACACCGATTGCTTCTGCGCCAATCCTCTTGTTTGTCGGCGCCCACTCTGGAAGATAGATTTTTACTGCGATTAGGCTGGGGCTTGCGGAGGGTCATCAGGAATCACAATCGTCTTGAAAAAATGAATTGCTTACTCTACGCCTAAACGTGTATAAATCAGCGCATTGGCGCACTCATTTTCGTCCCCGACTGTTTTCATGGTTGGGAAGGTGGGGAACGATAAGCGCCCGCTCCCGCTAATTTCTATTCTTTACGAGTTCCTACTCCCCTCTCAAGCCGGACCTGCGCCGATACGTCGCGCCTGCGCGCAACATGTTGGACGATGGAGGATCAATGCGCTCCTATTCTCGCTGGTACATCCCGGCAGCTAGCATCCTGTTGCTGCTATCCGCACTCCAAATCACGCAGCGCGCTGTCGCGCAGATTTCCTGTACAGTCACATACAACTGTCATGGCAACTCAAATTGCGCCGCGGCGATGGGGGGGCCGAATCTTAGTCAACGTTCTCTTAGCTTTGCCTCGGCAGCTTCCTGCAGTTCCCAGGCCGCGACTGTCTTTGACGGTACAGTCGCCAGTTGCAGTTGCGGTTCGTCCGCTGCTGCAAACATTCCCTCAATTCCTGCCGGCGGAACCGCCGCACAACAGTTAGGTACGGCTCTCGGCCAGGCCGGCGCGAATTTGATCCTCCAGGGCGTGCGCAGTTTGTTCTCCAGCCCGCCACCGCCACCGCCCGATCCAGGAGTGCAGCAACGGGCTCTCGAGGCGCACCAACTGAACGAGAGCGGCATTTACCTCCTGAAGCAGAGGAACTACGCAGGCGCAATCAATGATTTTCAGCAGGCTCTGGCCATTTCTCCGAGTGACACAACCATCGCCAGCAATCTCGCCATCGCCAAGCAGATGCAGAGGAACGCAGCCCTGGCCGGACAAAACAGTAACGCGTTGGCCCAGCTTCTGGGCTCACTCCAGCAGACTTCGCTTGGCCCGAATGGCGCTCTCAACCTGGTGAAGCTTGGTTCTGACACCAGCGTGGTGGATCTGAGTCACGCAACGGGGACGACTGTGGATCCGGCAACGCTCAAGGGGCAACTCGACAACATTTTTTCGAATAATCCACCGACTGCTGCGCAATCAAACTCGCAGGGCGCGCCGCAACCCCAGGATATCGACAAGCTTTTTGCGACGCAATCCTCGCCAGCGACTTCCGCACAGGGAAATGTTGACAGCTTCAACGCACAATGCTCTGGCGCAGGGCCGGGGTCCGCGGCAAGCGCGGCGTGCGGACAGCAACAAGCGGGGCTGGTGGAAGATAAAACGAAGCAGCTTGATCAGATACTCAACGCACCCTCCGCTCCAATAGTTGGTCCCGACGAGCAGCTGAAGGACGCCCCGAACGGCCAAAGTTCGGGATCGTCGCCGGCTGCCAATAATGCGGGCAGTAACGGCCAGCCGGCTGCCGGAGGCCAGACGAGTTTCTTCGGTTCGTCGAACGGCGTGACCACGGCGAATGCCGGGCTTTCCAATTCCGTACCCACGAAGCAGGTCACGATCACGAGCACAACAGACGCGCTTACGAGCACGAGCAAGTCAGGCGCGGCTGCAAACGCAGCCGGCAGCAGCAATGAAACAGGCAGCGTCCAGTCGGGCTACGGGTTTGACAAGGCTCCCAACGCCCCTCCTACCGCGATTCCCATAAACAAGGCCGCTCCCCAAATGCCCGCCGCAACGGCGCTTGCAGCACAAATTCCCTCCGCGGCCATGACCGATCCAAGAATCCAGAACGCAATTCAAAACGGTCTTAACTATTATGGACATTTGGACGCAAGCAGGGCCGATGAGCAACAAAGGCTCGACCTTATTCAGCAACAAATCAACAGCGGGACTGGGGATGTTAAAACCCTTGGTACACAGAAACAGATACTCCAGTCGCAACTGTTACAAACCACCGCTGATGAGACTGGAGCAAAGAGCCAGATCAAGGATATTCTGGTTAAGAACAACTACAGCATCAACGCGAATTGGGGCGACGCTTCCACGCCGGCAACCGCAACGCAGTCACAATCTACTAACGGAACGCCAGCCACCGGTGGGTCGACGCCGCAATGATCAATAAGCCGGCCCCCGTCCTGTCGCAAATCGTCGATGGGTCCTGTGGGCTGCGGCGGAGCCCCGGCTATGCGAGGTGCGCGGCTTTTCTGGTCGCACTTCTCCTGAGCCTGACGGCGCAAGCTCCGGCTCAGCAGATTCCCGCTCTTACCGTTCTGCCGCCGGATCTCGCTACGTCCAATCCCGCCCTCGCCCAGCGCCGGGCTGCATTGGTGCAGGAGCGAGCGGCCCTCCACGGCAAAATCAACGACTTGAATGGACGATGCGCATCTGTTTTGGCCGGTTCGGAAGCAGACACAGCGTGCCAAAAAGATCAGGCTCAGTTGTCGACCGCCCTGAATTCCCACATTCAAAAGAGTAAGGATTTCAACGCCGATGCGCAGCCCGAGGTAAAGGACAACATTGTAACCACGAATTTGGAGGCTCTGGCCAACAAACTGGGTTGGAGTTTGGACAAGCAGGCACGGCTCAGAACGGCCTTGCACAAGTTGGGTTCAGATGGCGATCCCGATGCAACAGGAGGCCAGGTCCGCGATACATGGCAGGAGATTCTCAACCGAGGCGATGATGCAGACCTGGTGCGGGAAGCCTCGCAAGGCAGGGGCCTGGGCTCCCCCGGAGCCGGCACTCAGACCACGCACGAAGATTGCACCATCTTCGCCCTCGCCAATGCCACCGGCCTGCCCTATGGGGTCGTTGCGGCACGCGCAACCGAGCTGATCAGCCAGGAGGACTGGCGCAGCCCCAGCGAACGGGACAATCCGCAGTCCTACGTCGAAAGCAAAGGTCTCAACGGCGGAGAGGTGGTCATGCTGGCCGAATCCTTCGGTCGGGCCGAAGTGGTACCGAGTTCAGAATTTATCAAAACCCTGAACGCCGGCCAGCCCATCATGCTCAGTGTCGTCCCGTCGGATGGGAACGTGCACGGCGGACACGAAGTCGTGCTTACCAAGACGTTTCAACATGGCGCGGAAACTTGGTTCGTGATGTCGGACTCGAACCAGGGACCCGTGAAGCGGCTCTTTTTGAGCAGCAAGGAATTGGACACAATACTGCAGGAGAAAGGCGCGGTCTATCGCCCGGAGCCAGGAACGACTCCGGCTCTGCTGCGCTAGGCGAGGGGACCAATGGAAAAGACTAAAAGAAAGCTGCCAGTGTTTCTCATTCTCGCGGCGCACCTTGTCCTGGCCGTGCTTCCACGGCTCCATGGCCAAGCTGCTCCCAAACCGGCTCCCAAACCGCGGCCAACCGTTCAGCCGCAGCCGGACACGCCAGCGGCTGCAAACACCACGGCAATCCCGGATTCCGAGGTGCAGGCGCCGTCTGAACCCGCTCCCGGACCTGAAGGCAATGCGCCAGACGAGATGACCAAGATAATCACCGACATGGTTCACGCCGGAAAATATGTAGAAGCGCGGAAGTTGACACAAAGTTTACTCATCGTCTATCCCAGCGATCGACGCCTCATCAAGGCCAAGACGCTTATAGCGGAGATGATTGCATCGCCGGGCTCAGCCGCTTCGGCGTCTGACAACAGCCTGCCCGAGGCTGCCGCGATGAGGTCCGAAGCGGCACCTCTCACAGGGATGGACAAGGTGGATTACGACGCGCTCATTCTTTTGGGGAAAAATGCGCAGCAAACCACCGAACTCTCGGAACAGACCAAACTTATGGGACAGTTTATGAGCCAGAGCACCGTGTTCCTGCAAAAGCATCCAGACCAGATGCTACTCTGGCAGCTTCGTGCAGCGATCGCAATGGTCGCGAATCTCCCGGTTGCCGGCTATGAGGCGGGACATCGGCTTCTGGATGCTGGAGTTGGGGACAGCACCGATCCAAATTCACGGCAACTCTTGGCGGAACTCAAGAACAGGGGCTACCTGGACCACGGGGTAATGGAAACGGCGCTGGTGGAGCGAAAACAACACGAGGAGTTGGAGAGATACAACTGGTTGTTAGGCTCGTGGAGTGTGTCCTGGTCTTCGAATCAGCATGTGCTTTTTACGCCTCTCCATGTCGCTTACGAAGAAGAGTTTGCCAGATCCGGCGCTGGTTTTGAAGGCTATTCGACTAACAAGTATTCGGGCAAAAGTGCGAAGCCTGATATAAGGTTCGCCATCCTTGATTCAGGAGAAATAGGTTGGGAGGGCGCTGATGCATTCGGATGGAAACCAGTTGTGTCGTCAGAAATCGACAACGATCGTAGGACGATAAAAATAGTTGTCTCCTACCGGTATGAAGGAAAAGCATACACTGCGACTGAAATCCTAAAGAGGAAATGACAACGTGAGCAGAACTCCTGCGCAATCGCTAACCGTTCGGATTGATTGGAGAAACATGATGAGGGAGCTGTCAACGTCGTTCATCCCCGGAATATTCCTGGCCTTGTGCTGTCTCCCGCTACCGCATGCGCAGACGCCCACCAACCCGCCTGCTGATCCCAATACAGTGAGGCCCTTGCCGACCGGTCAGGCACCGGACGAAGCAACGAAGAAGATCACTCAACTGGTCCACGCCGGGAAATACGCCGATGCGCAGAAGTTGACGGAAGGACTGCTGTTGGCCTATCCCGACGATCAGCGGCTCATCAAGGCCAAGGCGCTTATCGATAAGATGCTCGCACCGGGTGGCTCAACGGAGTCTGTCCCGAGAAGCAGCGAGTCAGCCCAACCTGCGACGACCGCAAATGCCGAACGACTTAGCGGCATGGATAAAGTCGACTACAACGCCCTGATTGTGCTCGCTCGGCAGGCGCAACAAACCACTGATCTCGACGAGCAGAAGAAGCTTCTGAAGCAATTCATGGATCAGAGCAACTCATTTTTGCAGAAGCATCCAGACCAGGAACTTCTTTGGCAACTGCGCGCTACCTCGGCAATCAGTCTGAACGACCCAATGGAAGGATACGATGCGGGCCAGAAACTCCTGGCTGCAGGGGCTGCAGACAGCACGGACCCGGCATTGCAGCAGTTGTTGGGACAGATCAAAAACAGAGGATGGCTGGACAGGCAAGAGGCGCAAAAGCAAGATGAGAAAAAGCACGATTATACCCAGATATTGGGAACGTGGAACGCACACTTTTCCTGGGCTGAAGAAAGGGGGCATGAGATCCAACGAGGCGATTTCACTGCTGAATTCTCACAGTCTGGCTCAGAGATTCAAGTGTCTACGCTCAACAGCAAAGGAGTAAAAGACAAAGAGCCGGCTTTAAGAGGGGCAGTCCTTGATTCAGGAGAAATAGTTTGGGAGCGCGCTTGGGGTTCTGACTGGAAGGAAGTTTCACCTGTATTAGGCGCCGATCACAGGATCATGACGATTACTTTTACTGAAAACAGGCGGATCGGACAGAACGGGTTGAATATGAGCGGCAACTTGGAGAAATGCACATACACGGCTGTATTTACCAAGAAATGACATAAACACTCAGTTTGTCTCCAATTCAGAATTGACGGATTGTTTGGTGAAAACGTATGAAGAAGCTTACACTGTTGAATCTCGCATTGATTCTGGTCCTGAATTTCGTGTCGCTCCATGCTCAAACAGCACCCCCCGAAGCCAAGTCAACGGCAGCGGCTCCCTTGCCGTCCGGCCACGCACCGGACGAAATGACAAAGAAGATCACCGACCTCGTCCACGCCGGTAAATATGCCGAAGCGCAGCAGTTGACGAATGGGTTGCTGATTGCGTATCCAGATGATCAGCGGCTCATCAAGGCCAAGGCGCTGATTGAAGGGCTGCTTGCCTCTGGCGATCCAACCAGTGCCGCTCCGGGCAATCCAGGAGTGGCCCAACCTTTGGCTGATGGAAATGCAGAACGGCTCAGCGGTATGGAGAAAGTGGAGTTTAACTCGCTTCTTCAGCTTGCTCGCCAGGCGCAACAGGAAACCGCCCCAGAACAGCAAACTGCGCTCCTGCGCCAGTTTGTGTCGCAGAGCGATGCTTTTCTGCAGAGGCATCCCGATCAAATGTTGCTCTGGCAGCTTCGCGCGGTGGCGGCATTAGGTTTGCATGACCCATATGCGCAATACATTGGATTCCAAGCAGGTCAGAAGCTGATCGCGGCCGGCGCGGCAAGCAGCAACGATCCGAATCTTCAGCAACTGCTTTCCAGGCTGAACTTGATGGGCTGGCTTGACGGACAGAAGATGGAGGAAGCGACAAAAAATACAGCTGACAGCCTGACAAATGGCATGGGTACGAAATTTGCGCGCGTGCCCGGAACAACTACCGTATTTTCAATCTACTTAACGAAAGTAGGGGCGTTTCAGGCGTTTGTTGATGAAACTCACTACGACGCGACACAGGGCATGCAAGCGGCCGTGCCCGGTCACCAGGGGGCGACCCTCCTCGCAAGCTACGTCCAGGCGCACTACGAGTCCCTCGGAGGCTCGTGGCAGGATCCCGCATTCGGTTACCGGCAAACGCCTGACAGCGCGGTTATTGGAATTAGTTGGGAAGACGCCGAGGCGTTCTGCCAATGGCTTACCGAGAAAGAAAGGCGATACGGAAAGATACGCATAGACCAGCGGTATCGCCTACCAACAGACGCTGAGTGGAGTCTGGCGGTAAGGCTGAGCGACGAACAAGGGGAAACCCCAGAGGCTAAAAGCGGCAGAGTCAAAACACGTCTATCCAACTGGCGGGACTCCAACACTCCAAATGAATATGGGCTCTATTGGCTGGCAGGCTATGAGTCTCAGCACTGCGAAGATTGGTATAACGCGAAGCACGTAGACAAAGTCAGTCGTGGTGGTTCGTGGTTTTTTGACGATCCGCGAGCCTCCTATCGAAGGGCGATTGGTCCCACCACCCGCGCGAACGACTTCGGATTCCGCGTAGTTCTGGCAAATGACACAGACGATAAGCAAGGTGTGACGCAGCGATGAAATCATTCATCCTGAGTTCCGTCATCATTGGAGGCCCGGGGACAGACGGGATGTTCCCTGAAATCTCAGGACAGGTGGCCCCACGTCTCGACCCAGGCACCTGAGAACCCATGAGCGTTTCTGTCACGGATTACTCATGACAAACGCCTAGGTCCCCCAACCCACCACACAGAAGCCCGCTCCAGCCCATCCGCACCCGAACTGAGGCGCGAACCCAACCTCTGCACCTTCCTGAAAACCCGGATCGCGGCCAACATGCGTGCTCCCCATCACACGTCGTTTTGCCGATTAATTCAATCCGTTGGCGCACAATTCTTATAGTGCAGCACAAGAACCCACATGAAGCCCCACGTGAAAGGGAATCCAATGGAAAAGCATGAATCTCCCGCGAGCGAAAAGCGAGCGTCTGCCCCACTGCAAGTGGCCGCACTCCAAGTGCTTTGTTTTCTCATATCTGCGAATAAGTGATTTGTTATCGCAAATCTGGCGCCCCTTAATCGCTATCCACATGGAAACAAGCCACTTATTTTTAGAAGGGAGAGGGGGGTATACCGATACGGACCGGGCACATCCCTGACAGACTGAACCGGAACCGCTGAAAGCTAGCAGTTGGAAGCTATAGCGGTTTCAGGATTGCCGTACCCAAAGGGAATACACTCAAGTCGACGCGACCCCAAGGAGCGGCGACCTCGCAGCAGTGCAGATAGGGTATACCTATCCTGAAACCGCTCTAGAAGCTAGCAGTTGTTTTTCCGTCCCAGGCAGACCCCAAACCACCCGCGCTCATCCGTCCAGCTCTCCACCGCCTCAAAGCCCGACGCCTCCAGCAACTCCTCCGCCTGACCCGGCCGGTACTTGTAGCTGTTCTCGGTATGAATGCTCTCGCCCGGCGCGAAATCTGCCTCGAAACCCAGTCCATCCAGCCGCACCGTCTGCGACTTCCTGCTTTCCAGGTGCATCTCAATCCGCGACTCCGCAGGATTCCAGACCGCCCGGTGCGCAAAAGCCTCGGCATCGAAGTTCGCGCCCAGTTCGCGGTTAAGCCGCGCAAGCAGGTTCAGGTTAAAGGCCGCCGTCACCCCAGCCTCATCGTCGTAAGCCGCCAACAGCGTCCGCTGATCCTTCACTAGGTCCACGCCCAGCAGCAGGCCGTCGCCCGGCTCGAGCTCCGCCCAAACCCGCTCCAGCAACTCGGCCGCTTCCCACGGCTCAAAGTTCCCAATGCTTGACCCGATATAGAGCACCAGCCGCCGCTCGCCCGCCGCGGTCTGCTCCAGCCCCAGCCCCTGTGTGTAATCCGCCACCCGCGGCCTCACAGTCACCCCATCGAACTCCCACTCGATCCGCTCCCGCGCCGCATCCAGCGCGCTCGCTGAAACATCCACCGGCTCATACACCACCGCCCCCTGCTGCGCGACTGCGGCCGCCAGCAGCAGCCGCGTCTTATCTGCCGAGCCGGCGCCCAGCTCTGTAATCCGCAGCGGCCGGCCCCCCGCCGCCCGCGCAATCATCTGTCCAGCGTGAGCCGCAAAAATCCCCCGCTCGGTGCGCGTCAGGTAGTACTCGGGAAGCTCGGTAATCTCGTCGAACAGCCGCGACCCCGCCTCGTCGTAGAACAGCCAGGGCGGAAGCCGCTTGGGCATCGCCGTCAGGCCTTCCCAGACCGCCGCGGCCACCCGGTCAACAACAGTTGCGCTCGTAGTGCTCGGAGCGGTCTTCATCCTGTCTTCCCTTGCATGCCGATGGTTTTTGAAACGTTCCTCTGATATGCGTGGCATCTAGGAAGCCAGCCGTATTCCGGAAAACTGCCATCGTGTCTCCGGCGCGAAAAAGTTCCTGTAGCTCGCCCGGATGTGTGCCGCCGGCGTCACGCACGAACCGCCTTTCAGCACCATCTGCCCGCTCATGAATTTGCCGTTGTATTCGCCCAGCGACCCCGCCGCCGGCCGGTACCCCGGATAGCCGAGATATGCGCTCGCCGTCCACTCCCAGCAATCCCCAAATAGCTGCGCAAGACTCGTGCCCTTGCCCTGGACCGAGACTGGGCCCGAGGCCGCGAAGGGCATCAACCTGCCAGAATCCAGCAGGTTTCCTTCCACTGCCAGTCTTTCGGCCGCGGCCTCCCACTCAAACTCGGTCGCCAGCCGCCGTCCCGCCCACCGCGCATAGGCATCGGCTTCAAAGTAGCTGATGTGGCTCACCGGCGCATTCTCCATTCGCTTCAACGGCTGTTCTCCGCGCAGAGTAAACAAGCTCCAATCGCCGCTCTCGCTGGTCCAGTAGAGCGGCGCTCGCCAGCCTGTGCTCTTCAACAGCGCCCACCCCGCCGAAAGCCAGCACTCCGGTCGCCTGTACCCCCCGTCCTCCATGAAGGCCGCATACTCTCCGCAGGTCACCAGCCGAGTAGCCAGCGCATACGGTTCCATCCAAACCCGGTGCCGCGGCGTCTCGTTGTCAAAGCTGAAGCCCACGCCGCCGTATCCCACGTCCAGCAGTCCGCCGGGAAACTCCAGAAAGCCACTCGCGTGCGGGTGCTCCAGGCCAATATTCTGAGACCTGGGATCCGAAAGACTTCCCTCTGCCAGATAAACCGGCCGCAGTGGGTTGGTAAAGAACGCATGCAGGATGTCGGTCAGCAGCAGTTCCTGGTGCTGTTCCTCGTGATTCACGCCCAGCTCAATCAGCTTCAGAGCCTCGGGCTCGGGATTTCCGGCCAGCAGCCGATCAATCCCAGCGTCCACATGCGCGCGGTAGCGCAATACTTCGTCCAGCCCGGGCCGCGAAAACGACGATCTCAGCCGCTTCTCAGGAAACTTGGCAAAAGTCTCGTAATAGCTATTGAAGAGCCATTGAAAGTCCGGATTGAAAACCCGGTAGCCGGGCAGAAACTCCCGCAGAATGAAGGACTCAAAGAACCATGCGGTGTGGGCTAGATGCCACTTCACTGGCGAGGCCTCGGGCGTCGACTGCACCATCATGTCCTCGGGGGTCAGCGGCCCGCAAAGCGCCAGCGTGCGCCGCCGCGTCGCCCGGAACCGGCCGGCAATCTCCGCAACGTCGGTACATCGGGTCAGGGGGGATTCGGGGATTGTGCTCATCGTTCGGCCTCTGCACTCAAAAGTGTACCTTGAAAACGACACTCGACCAGGATTTGTCGTGGTATCCCCGGACTGCTGCTGGAAACCTGCCTCAATCATTTGGTGCAAATGCCGGAAAAAAGGTGCATCATAGTGTGCATCGCAACGGATTCCTTCGCCAGGAGGGAATATGTGCAGGTTCAATCCGCTTCGCCGGCTAGTTGTTGCGGCTGTTTTCGCAGCCCTCGCAGCGCTCGCCATCACAACCCAGGCCTTTGCCGCGTCCTCTTTCCAGGCGCCTCCGCAGACCGCGCCCCCCAGCCCGATTGCCCAGGCGGCCACCGTTCAGGCGCAATTCCAGCCCACTCCTGAAGACATCGGCGACTCGATGATTGCGCACCAGCGCTACCAGGCGGCCATTGAGGCTTACAAGAAGGTGCCGCGCACCTCGGCCGACGTGTGGAACAAGATGGGCATCGCCTACCAGATGATGTTCAACCTGGTTGACGCAGCCCGCTGCTACCAGGCGTCGCTCAAGCTGGATCCCAGGAACGCCCACGTGCTCAACAACCTCGGCACAGTCTTCGACTCGCAGAAGGACTATGGCGCGTCCGAGCGCTTTTACCGCAAAGCGCTCAAGTACGACCCCAAGTCGGCGCTGATCCTCAAGAATCTCGGCACCACCTTGCTCACCGAACACAAATACAACAAGGGCTGGGAGGTGTACCAGGCCGCTCTGGCGCTCGATCCCACCATCTTTGAGAACAATGCCAACCCCAAGGTTGAAAACCCAGCCTCCGCACAGCAGCGGGGCGCGCTCAATTACTACATGGCGCGAGGTTGCGCGCGCGTGGGCCAGAACGAATGCGCAATCGAATACCTGCGCATGGCGCTCAACGAGGGGTTCACCAGCCCGCAGAAGATTGTGGCCGACAGGGACTTCGCCATCCTGCGCGGCATGCCGGCCTTTGAACAGCTCCTCGCCGCCCAGCACGCGCAATAGGGCATCCCGTAGTCTTCCACTCACTCTCCCACGTCTATCAGCATGGGCCTGCCCGTGCAGGCCCGTTTGTGCCCGTGGAGTCCGCCATGAAAGTCCGTCTGCTGTCCGTCCTTCTCTCCTTCCTCGTTTTCAGTGCTGTTGTATCCGCCCAGGATCAGGACGGCGCGCCCCCCGCAGGCCGGCAGGAATCTGGCCAGGGCCGCCGTGGCGGCTGGGGTGGCGGCATGATGGGCGGCCGCGGCACAATCGGCACCGTCACTGAGGTCGCGGCCGACCACTACACCATCAAGACCGAAACCGGCGAGACCTACATCATCCACTACAGCGTGAACACGCGCATCCTGAAACAGATCGCGTTGAAGCAGGCGGCCAGTACCGGCCAGCACGGCGGCGGCCAGGGCGATAGCGCAGACCGCACTCCTCCCACTCCCATCAAGCCAACCGACATCAAGGTGGGCGACGCCATTGCCGCCATGGGCGAAGTGGATGCGGCCGCCAAATCCGTGGGTGCAGTCACGGTCATTCAGATCGACCCGGAGCGCGCCAAACAGATGCGCGAGATGCAGGCCAACTACGGCAAGACCTGGCTCGCGGGCAAAGTCACGTCCATCGATGGCGTCAAAGTAACCATCCAGGGCATCAACGACAATGCAGCGCACAGCTTTGTCGCCGATGAGAACACCACCTTCCGCAAGCGCCGCGAACCCATCACGCTGGGCGATATCCAGGTGGGCGACGGAGTACGCGTGGAAGGCTCAGTAAAGGATGGAGCGTTTCTGGCAACAACAGTGAACGCGATGACGACTCCGCCCGAGAGCAGCGTCCCGCGAAATGCGCCGCCAAAGCGATAGCTAGTCGCTCAGAGTGGACGGGTGACCCATATCTTAATATTTCCTCATAAGATTGGGAGCTATCCCCGCCGCGGCCGAACAGCTTCCTTCGCCTCAGTAGGCCCGGCAGCCGGAACCTCGGGAATCTCCGCCTTCACCGCGCCGATATTCAGTTTCTTCCTCAGCTCGGCATCCATCTTGGCGAAGATGTCCTTGTTTTCCTTGAGGAATCCGCGGGTGTTTTCGCGACCCTGGCCGATGCGCTCGCCGGCGTAGCTGTACCAGGCGCCAGACTTCTCCACGATGTTGTTGGCCACCGCTAGGTCAAGCACGTCGCCTTCCCTGCTGATGCCCTCGCCATAGAGAATGTCGAACTCGGCCTCCCGGAAGGGCGCGGCCACCTTGTTCTTCACGATCTTGACCTTGGTGCGGTTTCCGGTCACCACGTCGCCCTCTTTGATGGCTGCAATGCGGCGAATGTCCACGCGGACCGAAGAGTAGAACTTCAGCGCACGGCCGCCGGTGGTGGTCTCCGGGTTGCCGAACATGACGCCAATCTTCTCGCGGATCTGATTGATGAAAATGAGCGCGGTGCGCGACTTCGAGATAGTGCCGGTTAGCTTGCGCAGGGCCTGCGACATGAGACGCGCCTGCAAGCCCATGTGGGAGTCGCCCATCTCGCCGTCCAGTTCGGCCTTGGGAACCAGGGCCGCCACGGAGTCCACCACCAGCACATCGATGGCGCCGGAACGGATCAGAGCTTCCGTGATCTCGAGCGCCTGTTCACCGCTATCCGGCTGAGAAACCAGCAGGTTGTCCACATCCACGCCCAGCTTCTTGGCGTAGCTGGGGTCGAGGGCGTGCTCGGCGTCCACAAACGCCGCCAGGCCGCCCAGCCGTTGCGCCTCTGCAATCACCTGCAGCGTGATGGTGGTCTTGCCCGAGGACTCGGGGCCAAAAATCTCCGTGACCCGGCCGCGGGGAATGCCGCCCACGCCCAGCGCGGCGTCAAAGCTGATTGACCCGGTCGAAATGACGGCAATGGGGAGAAGAGCCTCCTTGGACCCAAGGCGCACGATGGAGCCTTTGCCAAACTGTTTTTCGATCTGTGCGAGGGCGAGTTCTACGGCTTTGGCGCGGTCGTCGGCAATGGCCATTGGGAGTGCTCCTTGAAATGCTCACAAAATGCGGGCTTTCCCCAGTTTCCTTCTAGGAAATACGCGGCGAGCTGAATAGGTTTCGATGGGATTGTAGCAGGGTGAGACAGACATTGACACAAGAAAATAGCGAAGAAATGGAGAAAGTTGGGTGATGGGCGGTACAGCTGTGATCCCCTGCCGGTTCGCTGTTACACAGAGTAGGCGCCGACGCGGGTTTCGCGGCTGGTGAGCGAGTCGCAGGAGCGGTCGATGGATTCGTACTCCGCGTCGTGGTCTTTGCGGAAGGCGCGGAAGGCCTCTTCGCTGGCCCAGCGGTCGATGGTGAGGTAGGAGCCGGGGATGTAGGCGTCGCGCAGCAGTTCCGTGCCCTGGTAGTCGGACGAAGAGCGGAAGAGCTTGGCCCACGCGCCCTCCGATCCGTAGGCGGCCTCAAAGGCGGCAATCTTTTCTTCGGCAATCTCAAACTGCCAGACTACGACGAACATGGGAGGCTCCGGTGGCTGTGTCCATGGTAACGCAGACGTCGGAAGGCTGGGATCAGGGCCAAATCTTTAGTTTCTGGGCTTTTGATCAGCCCACGTCTTCATTGGCGCGCCGCGGGAAGGTCAACGTCCAGGCGTCGTAGCCGCCGGATAGTTTGACCGCAGGGTCGAAGCCGGCGGCCTGCACTACTGACCCAGCACCGTGCGTTGCGCGGTGAAGATCTCCTTCAATCCCGACTCGGCAAGATCGATGAGGCTGTTGAGCTGCGCGCGGGAGAAGCTTCCCTTCTCGGCCGTGGCCTGCGTTTCGATAAGGCCGCCATCCTCCGTCATCACCACGTTCATGTCCACCTCGGCGCCGGAATCTTCCTCGTAGCAGAGATCGAGCAGTTCGTTGCCGCCCACGATGCCGACCGAGGTGGCTGCCACCAGTTGTTTGAGCGGCGACTTCTTGAGCGTTCCAGCGGCGACCAGCGCGTTGAGGGCAAGGGCCAGGGCAACCGCCGCTCCGGTGATGGCCGCAGTGCGCGTTCCGCCGTCAGCCTGCAGCACGTCGCAATCCAGGATGACAGTACGCTCCCCCAAAGCACTCATGTCCACAACCGAGCGCAGGCTCCGGCCGATGAGGCGTTGAATCTCGTGGGTGCGCCCGCCGATCTTGCCCTTCTCGCTCTCGCGCGGAGTGCGGGTGACGGTGGAACGGGGCAGCATGGCGTACTCGGCGGTGACCCAGCCGCGCCCTGAGTTGCGCAGCCAGCCGGGAACACCCGGCTCGATGGTGGCGTTGGTGAGCACGCGGGTGTTGCCGAACGAGACCAGCACTGAGCCCTCGGCGGTCTGGACAAAGCCTGGGGTGAGGATGAGGGGACGAAGCTGGGCAGGAGTCCTGCCGCCGGGGCGAAAGACGAGGGCGTGCATACGGCGATTGTACGGGAACCGGCGTGTCGGCCGGGAGCGGCAGGCGGCGGGAAAACACCAGTTCCGGGATGGGAATTCCGCAATTTTGCGACCCGAAACAGGAATACACAGATAAGCGATAGAAAACAAAACGTTTAGATGAGTGCTGCCCGAAGCGCTCATCCCGTTTTGGAACGAATCAGCCCCGATGGGCGGTGGGCGAGTGTGTGGAAATCGGACACTAAGCTGTTCCCTTATCAGGAACTTAGGCGAGACGTTCTGGTTTGGCACTCCACGTGTAATAGAACGTGCAACCGGGAACAGCGAACGGGTCCAAAACTGAATTGGGAAACGGAGCGGGCGATGCAACAGGCGGAGCAGACGGCGGGACGGGGCGAGTTTGAGCGGAGCCGGGTGGAAGCGGTGGTGGAGACGCTGGCGGCGCTGCACGGGCAAGGTGAAAGCCTTGCGGAAGTGGCGCACGACGCCAGAAATATGGTAACTGCGCTGGGGCTTTATTGCGATCTGCTGGAGGAACCGGGGGTGCTGGCGCCTCCGTTCCATCACTATGGAGACGAGTTGAGGCTGGTGGCCACTGCCAGCCGCCGGCTGGTGGAAAAGCTGGTGGCGCTGGACTCGCATGGGACTCCGCGGGAGGGGTCAGGC
>Ga0302320_10014997_pt1 | contig 15966 bp, 9 predicted proteins | sample Bog_T0_3_FD_202130 | JGI IMG/M metagenome (GOLD analysis project Ga0302320, IMG submission 202130) | Peat permafrost microbial communities from Stordalen Mire near Abisko, Sweden - Bog_T0_3 | ecosystem: Environmental > Terrestrial > Soil > Wetlands > Peat | place: Sweden: Abisko, Stordalen Mire... | reverse complement strand
GGCGACGCGCTGGCCATCGCGGTGAGCCTGCGCAAGGGCTTTCGTCCGGAAGATTTTGCCGAGCTGCATCCCGGCGGCAAGCTGGGCAAGCGGTTGGCCAAGGTGCGGGATCTGATGCACACGGGCGAGGATGTGCCTGTAGTAGCGCCGGCAACGCCGATGACAGATGTGATCTACGAGATGTCCTCGAAGAAGCTGGGCATGACGACGGTGCAGCAGGATGGCAAGCTGTGCGGCGTAATTTCAGACGGAGATTTGCGGCGATTGCTCGAACGCGAAGGCGGCGCGGCGCTGAGCAAGACAGCAGGTGAGGCCATGAATCCGCATCCACGTACGATTGCATCCGGAGAGTTGGCGGCGAAGGCATTGGCGATCTTGGAAGAGCGGAAGATCACTTCGCTGATTGTTGTCGATGCCAAGCTGAAGGTGGAAGGCGTGGTGCATCTGCATGACCTTTGGGGCGTTGAGCTGATCTGAGTGGGCGAATCGGAAATATGCAGGCAAAATCTCCCCGGAAGGGCTCTTCCTGACGCCCTGTTAAATTTCCCTATTAATTTTCCCCATTTATTTTCCCCATTTATTTTCACTGACTGTGAAGATTTTGCTTCAAAGGTGTCGTGTGTTTGTTGTAGCGTAATGGGCGGGCATCAAGTCCACAAAAAATACCATCCCCAACAAATCAGAACCCAACAAGTCAGAACCCCCAAAATCAGAAATGGAGAAGAACGATATGAAGCAAATGAAAATGGCCCTCGCTTTGGCTTTGGCATTTGGCGCAGGCGCTTTCCTTACCGCACAGGCGCGTGACTGGCACGATCTCGACGCGGTCCACAACCATGTGATTGAAGCCATCCACGAAATGGACCGCGCTCGTGAAGCCAACCACTACGACATGGAAGGCCATGGGGCCAAGGCGGAAGAGGCCCTGCACACGGCAGAGCATGAACTCGATTTGGCTGTTCGTTCCGCCCGCAGACGGTAGCTGATGCTCGCCAAGTCGGGCGCGGGGGCTGGCCGCGCAGCCTTGCCAGCCCCTGCGCCGGATTTCGACTGTGAATGGCGTGAAATGGATGCAGTGATGCCCACCGAATCATCGAACATGGGCGCATAATTAGAGAAGAGGTTTTGCATGGAGCAAACATCGATTCTTGTGCATCTGGATGAGGCAGTGCAAGCCCGCTTGTCAGCCCTTGCGGACGCTCGCAAACAACCAGTCTCCGATGTTGCCGCAGACGTGATTGCGACCTACCTTGCACCCGATAGCTGGGAGCATCAGCGCATTCGTGCGGGCCTCGCCGAGTTGGAAGATGGCAAGGCCGTCTCGAATGAACGGGTGATGGAGTGGCTGGATAGCTGGGGAACAGAGAACGAGCTGCCAGCGCCAAAATGAAAGTTCGCTGGTCTCCTGCGGCAATCTCCGATCTGGAATCGATACGCGCCTATATCGCGAGGGATAATCCTGCGGCAGCAGCGCGAGTAGCTGGCGGGATCAAAGCCGCAGTCCTTCAGCTTTGCGCATTTCCGCTGTCAGGCAGAGTCGGGCGAGTGCCTGACACACGCGAATTGGTCGTTCCCGGCACTTCCTACATTGCTGCTTACGCGATTAAAGAAGACGAGGTGCGAATCGCAGCGGTCCTGCATGGGCGTCAGAAATGGCCGGAGTCTTTCTAAATGGGAACATCCTCAACATTTAGAATAAACACTGCCTTAATTTGCTCTGCGTTCGCCCCCGCGAACGGGAAAGTTTGCGCACTCCTCTTATGCATCGCTGGTCAAAACTCTTCGTTCCCACTCTTCGCGAGGCCCCGGCGGATGCCGAAGTGGCCAGCCACAAATTTTTGCTCCGTTCCGGCTACATTCGCCAGCTTGGCGCCGGCATCTATAGCTATCTCTTCCTCGGCCAGCGCTCGCTGAATAAGATCATCGGCATCATTCGCGAGGAGATGGACCAGATCGGGCAGGAGTTTTATCTGCCGGCGCTCTTGCCCAAGGAACCGTGGGAGCTGAGCGGGCGCTGGACCGCTATGGGCGAAAACATGTTTCGCCTCAAGGACCGCAAGGGCGCGGATCTGTGCCTGGGCATGACGCACGAAGAGATCATGACCTGGATTGCGCGCAGCGAGTTGCGCAGCTACAAGCAACTGCCGCAGATCTGGTATCAGATACAGACCAAGTTTCGAGACGAGCTGCGGCCCAAGTCGGGCCTGCTGCGCGTGCGGCAGTTCACAATGAAGGACAGCTATTCGTTTGACATCGACAAGGCGGGGCTCGACAGGAGCTTCGACCTACACTATGCGGTGTATCGCAAGATTTTTACGCGCTGCGGGCTGAAGTTTGTTGCCGTCGAGGCGGATTCGGGCTCGATGGGCGGATCACAGTCGCAGGAGTTCATGGTGTATACCGATGCCGGCGAAGATCTGATTGCGAGCTGCCCGGTTTGCGGGTATGCGGCAAACATCGAGAAGGCAACTTCCCTGCTAGCGCCCGTCGTTGAGATGGAATCAACGGGCAACGGCATGCCGGAGCTGGTGCACACGCCAGGATGCGCGGCGATTTCTGATGTCGCGGCGTTTTTCAAAATATCTCCTGCATCTGACATCAAGTGCGTGGCCTACATGGCGCTCAACCGCGGAGCCGATGGTAAGTCCGATACTTGGCACGGCGTGGCGGCATTCCTGCGCGGCGACCATCAGGTGAATGAGACCAAACTGCTGGGCGCAGTGGGTGGTGCGGAGCTGCGGACGATGCAGGCGGAAGAGCTCGCTCAATATCTCAATGGGCCGGCAGGATATCTTGGACCGGTGGGATTGAAGCCGGATGCAGCGTTACTCGGCATGGGCTTGACTGTGGTCGTGGATAACGCTCTCGATGGCCGGAAGAATCTTGTGGCGGGAGCCAACAAAGCGGACTATCACTTGCGCAATGTGACGCCGGGGCGCGATTTCAAATGGACGCTTGCGGCGGACATTCGCAGCGTGAATGAGGGTGAGAGCTGCCCGCAGAATGGATGTACCGGTAAGTTAGTTGTCGGCAAGGCCGTTGAGGTTGGGCATATCTTCAAGCTGGGCTACAAGTATTCTGAGTCCATGGGCGCACGCGTGCTGGACCCCAACGGCAAGGAAGTGACGCCGATCATGGGCAGCTACGGTATTGGCGTGGAGCGCATTCTTACCGCTTCGATCGAGCAGTCGCACGACGCGAACGGTTTCTGGCTTCCGGCTTCGATTGCGCCGTTTGCCGTGGTGGTGACGGTGACCAACGTCGGCGACGATCTGCTGCGCGAGACCGGCGAGAAGCTGGCGGCGGAGCTTGAGGCCGCAGGGCTGGACGTCCTGCTCGATGATCGAGACGAGCGCGCGGGCGTGAAGTTCAAAGATGCCGATCTCGTGGGGATTCCCTACCGCATCAACGTGGGCAAGAAGGCTGCGAGCGGGCAGGTGGAGTTGGTGACGCGCGCAACTTCGAGCAGCGTGGATGTGGCAATTGTCGACGTACTGGCTCGAGTCAAGGAACGGGTGGCAGAGGATAAGCTGCTGGAGTCGATTGTCTAGTTTTGTGGATACCCACCCTTTCCGCAACCAGCGCGAAAAGGATGGGGCGCCATCTTTCGTGGCGGATTGAAAGAGGCAAATTGGGATTTGTGGCTTCCCATGTCTCAAAATCGAGACATGGGGCACCCAGTTTCTTCGTGATGTTGAAAATGCTGCGTGAGGTTGATAGCGGAATTCAATAAAACGCAAGCGCAGGATTGATTCGAAAATAATCTCGAACGGAACAACCGGGAACTGATCGAAATATGGCATACAATCTCCAGTACGCGAAGACGCCTGTCAGGCACACGCTTGCCAGGTTGGCACTGCTGACAGGAGGCGTGGTGTGCGTGGTGATTGCGCTGGCGAGCCTTAGCGTCTTCTCCTACTACTACTTTGCGTATCGCGGCATTGTGGACGAGCGGCTGAAGCAGCCAATTTTTGCCAGCACGGCGCAGATTTACGCCGCGCCGCGCCAAGTGCGGCCAGGGCAAAAACTCTCCGTCAGGCTGATTGCGAACGAGCTGCGCCAAGCCGGGTACACGGAGGCAGGCGCCTCGCAGCCGTCGGCACTTGGCACCTACGACGAAAGCTCGGATGCGATCACCGTGCATCCGGGGCCACAGTCCTACCATGCGCCGGACAGTGCGACGATCCATGTCAATGACAACGTAGTGGATTCGATCACCGACGCGCACGGCCAGACATTGACCAGCTACGAGCTGGAACCAGTCTTGATCACCGGGCTGAGCGAGAGCGCCAACCGCATCAAGCGGCGACTGGTCACCTACGATGAGATTCCCAGCAATCTGGTCAACGCGGTGGTGGCCATCGAAGACCGGCGCTTCTTCGATCACGGAGGCGTGGACTATTGGAGGCTTCTCGGCGCGCTGCGCAACGATCTCACTCCGGGGCACCGTCTGGTTGAGGGCGGCTCTACGCTCACCATGCAACTGGCGAAAAACTTCTTCCTCTCGCCGGAGCGCAGTGTGAAAGTGAAGATCATCGAGATCACGATCACCTTTCAGTTGGAACATCGATTTTCAAAGCAGCAGATCTTTCAGATGTACGCCAACGAGATCAACCTCGGGCAGCGGGGCAGTTTTTCGATCGATGGCTTTGGCGAGGCCGCGCGGACTTACTTTGGCAAGAACATTGGCCAGCTGAATCTGGCCGAATGCGCACTGCTGGCCGGGATGATTCAGAGCCCCAACCGGCTGAATCCCTACCGGCATCCCGAGCGGGCGCTGGAGCGCCGCAACCTGGTGCTCGATTCCATGGTGGAAACCGGCGCGATCACCAAGGAAGCGGCCGAGGGCGCGAAGGGTCAGCCGCTGCATCTCGCCTCGGCCAGCTCCGTGGACGCGAGCGAGGCGCCTTACTTTGTGGACCTGGTGCACGAACAACTGCTGCAGAAATTGGGCGACCGCGATTTCAACCGCGAGGGGCTGCGAATTTACACATCGCTCGATCCGGACCTGCAGCGCACCGCACAGAACGCGGTGGATGCGACGATGCATGTGATCGACGCGCAGGTGGACCGGTTGCATGCAAAAGAGAAAAAACTCGGCCAAGCTTATATCTATCCGCAAGTGGCGCTGGTGGCGCTTGACCCGCATACCGGGCAGGTGCTGGCCATGGTGGGCGGGCGCAGCTATGGCAACTCGCAGTTGAATCATGCGATGGCGCAGCGGCCGACCGGATCCACATTCAAGCCGTTTGTCTACACGGCCGCATTCCAGACGGCGGTCGAGGGCACGATTCTGCCGGGGCAGACCAAGCTGTTTTCGCCTTTGACCATGCTGAGCGATGCACAAGCAACTTACGGCGAGGGCGACCAGCCGTACACTCCCAAAAACTATAAAGACGAATACTACGGAGTGATCACGGCGCGCTACGCGTTGATGCGGTCCGACAACAACGCCACCATCAGCCTGGGCAGCATGGTGGGTTTCGATCGTGTGGCGGCGCTGGGGCGAGCGGCCGGAATTGTATCCGCGCGCGGCACGCCATCCGTGGCCATTGGAACCTATGATGCTTCGCCGTTGCAGGTGGCGGGAGCGTATACGATTTTCGCCAACAAGGGCGTGCATCTGGAGCCATGGCTGCTGGCCACCGTTCGTACGGCTACGGGCGATATCGTGAGCGACTACTCTCCGGCTTCCAAAACCGTGCTGGACCAGCGCGTTGCCTTCCTGGCGACCAGCATGATGGAAGATGTATTGCGCGGCTCGGGTACGGGCGCTGGCGTGCGCGGCATGGGCTTCAACGCTCCGGCTGCCGGCAAGACCGGCACCGACCACGACGCATGGTTTGCCGGGTTCACCTCCAATCTGCTGTGCGTGGTGTGGGTGGGAAACGACGATTATACGGACATCAAGATTGAAGGCGCTCATGCGGCTGCGCCCATCTGGGCGGAGTTCATGAAACATGCGGTGCAACTGCCGCAGTACTCCGATACCAGAGATTTTTCTCCTCCTGACGGCGTAGATGTGGTGGACATCGACAAGGCGACCAATCTGCTCAGCGATGCGAGCTGTCCGGAGAGCTATCAAGCGGCATTCCTGGCCGGTACCGCGCCAACGGAGACTTGCGACCACTCCGGCGAGCATCGCAATCTTTTTGAAAAAATATTTGAACCCGGTAAGTAGCGCTCTCTGTCTAAAATCATCCGTCTACCTCTGATCCATCGGGCATGGGCTGGCAGCGCGGGCACCAGAAGGTTGTGCGAGCGTGGGGGCCCTGGGTGCGGCGGCGCACCGGCTCGGCGCAGCGGCGGCAGGGTTCGCCGGCGCGGCCGTAAACCCACACTCTGGCAGTGGGGTCCGATGCATTTGTTGTTCGCCTGTGACGCCCGCCATAGGTGACGATTGTGTCGCCGCAGTCTTCCAGAATATTTGCCGCCACCAGCTTTTGCGATGCGGTGATGACGGCTTCGATCTGAGCCGCTGAGAGCGCTGAGACTTTGCAAAAGGGATGAATCCCGGTGACAAAACAAATCTCCGATTTAAATTCGTTCCCCACGCCGGCCAGGACGCTCTGGTTGAGCAGCACATCGGCGATGTCCTCGCTGCCGTGCGCCATCATGCGACGTGTGACAGCGGCAGTATTGAATTCTTGCTTGAGAACGTCGCTTGCGGGCGCGGGTAACTTCGCGTGGCGAGCCAGAGTTTCCGCAGTGTGCATCTCCGCGACGGGAACGGTGAAGCCGACGGCAATGTAATCGCTGTTCTCTATGACGATGCGCATGTGTTGGTGGGGCCTCTGCCAGCGCTCGCCATGGCGGTAAATGTGCCAACTGCCGCTCATGAGCATGTGCGTGGCCAGCGTAGCTCCGCCTGAGAAATGAATGAGGAGCCATTTGCCGCGCGACTCGACGCGATCTACTAACTGACCGGTGAGGGGTGTGTCGTCGTGAACCCGCGCGAGGTTGGGATAGGTGGAGCGGAATGCGGTAACGGGCTTGCCGGCCAATGCGCGGCCGAGTGTGCGGGCAGTGCGAAAGATGGTGTCGCCTTCGGGCATTTGTCTATTGCACCTCAGGCATTGTCGGCTCGTTATGCGCGACGGGGAGAAGAATGCGGCGCAGGTGCATGCCCAGCGGGCCGGGGTGGAAGCCTGCGTCCGCGAGGTATCGCGCCATGAAGTGAGCGGCGACGGGCTGCCCGTTGATGGTGGTGATGAGCACTCCGTCGTGATGATGGAGGCGCATACGCTCCTGGCCGCGCGAGCAGAGAAAGTGCGCAAGGCCAGCGGCAACTTGCGAGCGTTCCGGCTCTTCAGCGGGCAGAAAGACGAGCAGATTGGGGTTGCCGCGACGGAGCCACGCGACCAACTGGCCGTTGCGCAGGATCACTTCCGCATAAGCGGCGCGAGTGAGAATGCGCGGGGCGGATTGAGAGTCTTCTTCCGCCACTGGAAGATTGGGCCAGCGCAGGACTGAGCCATATGGATTGGCTGGGTCGGTTGCGGCTAGTTGCACGAACTCAGGTTTTTCGGCAGGTGGCGCAGTCCGCAGTTGACGAAGAAGATCAACGGCAGCGGGAAGCGCAAACTGCGTAGCGCCGAGGCCGGCGACGAAGTATCCGCGGCGGATGCGGCCGCTCTGTTCGAGAGCCTTGAGCACATCGTAGACGGCGCTGAATCCACCGGGGATGTTTTCCGTGGCGACGGACTCGCGGAGGAGAATGCCGTAACGATTGAGCAGTTGCAGAGCGAGGGCGTGGCTGGCCTCGGTGGCTGTGGGACGGAGATTTGTGGGTAGATTAGTTTGGGCCGATTGAGAGTTGTGGTCTCCCACCCTTTCGCCGAGAGCGCCAAAGGATGGGGCACCCAGCGGATTCGATATGGACGCTTCCCTTCCCTGCGTCACGGATCGTAAAGGCAAGAGCGACCAGCGGCCTTGCGCTGTGGGCGGCGTTGTGCGGCGGGAGCGGAAGACCATTCCGGTTTGCGCGCGGCGCGGAGTGCGGGCGCTCTCGGGGCGCGCGATGTAGGCGCGGAGGGCGTGAAGAGAGTCGTTGGTGATGAGACCGCGCCACACCAGGCTCCAAAGAGCATCGATGGTTTCGCCGGGATAACCGCTGCCCGCGGCCTGATGGAGGTGGTCGAAGAAGCTGGCGCCGGTGGATTCGAATATGGCCAGTAGTTTTTCTTCTCGCTCGGTCAACGGCTCGGTCTGTGGACGAGTTTGCGCCAGCAGTGGCAGCTTGTCGGCGAGGAAGAGAGCAATGCGACCGTCCCGCTCACCGATAGGGTCAACGCCGGCCCAGGTTACTTCGCCGGCGGCGATCAGCGTGTCGAGTCCGGCAGGAGCGTAATCCGCAATGCGCGCGGACAGGATGGAGGATTCAAGCAGCGAGGCCGGCAGAGGCGCAGATTGCAGATTTTCGACGGCATCGAGCAGCGCATCGAGATGCGCGGGGCCGCCTCGACGCGGCGCAAGCAGGCCCTGCCAATGCGTAAGAAAGCGCGCCAGCGTGTGCTGCTCGACTGGTTCTACTTCACGGCGAAGTTTTGCGAGCGACTTACTGCGGATTTTGCGAAGGATCTCCGCATCGCACCACTCGCGGTGAAGGCCGCCGGGACGGAAGCCGCCTTCGAGAATGCGGCCCTCATGCGTTAGCTGGCGTAGCGCTTCTTCCACGGCTGGCGGGTCAAGCGCAAAACGCTCTGCGGGTTCACGGAGCGTAAAAGGCCCATGCGTGCGTGCGAAGCGGCGGACGAGTTCGAGCACCGGATGAGCGACCGGCTCAAGGAGGGCCACTGCAAGTCCGGGTGGAAGCGGGATGCCGAGAGCATCGCGATACCGCGCGGCATCTTCGGCGGCCACGAGGCGCTTTTCTCCGGCGATGCGCAGCTCAAGCAAACGGCGCGCGCGGATGAGGCGCGGCAGGGATTCGAGCAGCAGCGGGTCGGCAATGCGCAGCGCAAGCTCGGCATGGGAAAGGTCGCCCAGGCGCAGGCAGAGATCGTGAATGCCGTCGGTTGATCGGGCGCGATAGTTTTCCGCAAGGCACTGCGCTGCTTCTTCAACTTCGGCGATGGCGGCGGGATCGAGGAGTTCGCGCAGGTCAGCCTCCCCAAGCAGTTCGCGCAACTGATCCTGATCGATAGTGAGGGCCTGTGCGCGACGCTCGGCCAGCGGCGCATCGCCGTCGTAAAGAAAATTGGCAACATAGCTGAACAGCAGCGACGCGGCGAATGGGGATGGTTTGCGTGTGTCAACGACGTGAACGCGGAGCTTGCGTTCCTCTAATTCCTTAAGGATTTCGATCAGGGAAGACATGTCGAATACATCGCGGAGGCACTCGCGGTAGGCTTCCAGCAGCAGCGGGAAGGATGGGTAACGCGAAGCGACGCTGAGCAGGTCGTAAGAGCGCTTGCGGAGTTGCCATAGTGGCATGCGCTGATCGGCACGGCGGCGGGGCAACAGCAAGGCGCGGCCCGCTGCTTCACGAAAGCGGCCTGCGAAGAGCGCGGTTGAGCCGAGCTGGCGCAGAACAAGCTGCATGGCTTCGGCGGCCTCGACGAGTATCCAGTCGGAGTCCGGCGGTTCCGCGGTGTCAGGGAAGCGGAGCACGAAGCCGTCATCGCTCCACAGCGTTTCCACTTCAGCTCCGCCGGCGGCTCGAATGCGCGCGGCGACGGCCATGGCCCAGGGAATGTGAATGCGGCTGCCGAAGGGCGTCAGTACGCAGACGCGCCAGTCGCCGAGTTCGTCGCGGCAACGCTCGATGACAATGGTGCGGTCGTCGGGCACCTGGCCCGTGGCTTGCGCCTGATCGGCGAGGAAGCGCAGCAGATTTTCCGCGGCGACGGGATCGAGATCGTGCTCGGTGATGAGGCGCGTGAGCGCGGCGGGCGCGGGCAAAGCTCTCAGCTCGCGCACCATGGCGCCGATGCGGCGGCCGAACTCCAGCGGGCGGCCAGGGCCGTCGCCTTTCCAGAAGGGCATTTTGCCGGGCTCGCCGGGTGCGGGCGTAACGAGAACGCGATCGTGCGTGATGTCCACAATGCGCCAAGTAGACGCGCCGAGGATGAATGTCTCGCCGGGGTGGGACTCGAAGACCATCTCTTCATCGAGTTCGCCGACGCGGATGGATTTGCCTTCGCTGTAGGCGAGGAAGACGCCGTAGAGGCCACGGTCGGGGATGGTGCCTGCGTTGAGAATGGCAAGCCGGGCCGCGCCCTGGCGCGCGGTTACGACGTTGCGGATGCGGTCCCAGGTGAGGCGCGGGCGCAGCTCGGCGAATTCGTCAGAAGGGTAGCGGCCGCTGAGCAGATCGAGTACGCCTTCGAATGCGGAACGCGTGAGCGAGCCGAAGGGCGCGGCGCGGCGGACGAGGTTGAAGAGAAAATCTACAGATACTTCGGGAGTGATTGGTTCAAGTGTGTTGGTCTCCCTGGTCTCAAAATCGAGACCAGGAGCACCCAGCAGCTTTTCCTCAGGAAGAAGAATTTGCTGTCCCGATTTCGGTATCGGCTTTTTCCTATTCCCTATTCCATGTTCCCTATTCCCTGTTCCTCGTTCCCTATTCCCCGCTTTGCTCGGCGGATGAGCGACGATGGCAACCAACTGCTGCGCCAGCACGTCGAGAGGATTGCGGGGAAAGCGCGTGGACTCGATGTGGCCCTCGTGCATGGCGCGGGTGACGGCGGCGCAGGCAACGAGGTCGGCGCGGTATTTGGGAAAGAGAATGCCTTCACTGATTGCATCGACGTCGTGGCCGGCGCGGCCGATGCGCTGCATGCCGCTGGCGACCGAGGGCGGCGCTTCGATTTGGATGACGAGATCGACGGCACCCATGTCGATGCCGAGTTCGAGTGTGGATGTGGCGCAGAGGGCGCGAATCTGGCCTGCCTTCAACTGCTCTTCGATCACGGAACGCTGCGCGGCGGCAAGCGAGCCGTGATGAGCGCGGGCAATGGGCTCGCCGGCCAGGTCGTTCAGTGCGCCGGCCAATCGCTCAGCCACCTGACGGCTGTTCACGAAGAGAATGGTTGAGTTTCGCTGGCGGATGATTTCAAGCAGCCGTGGATGGATCGCATTCCAGAGGGAAACGCGGCGCGGAGTTTGCGAGGCGGGGCCGGAGGGAATCTCTTCCATCTCGCCCAAGCGGGCCATGTCTTCTACCGGAACCTCAATGCGCAGCTTGAGCTGCTTGGGCGCGGCTGCGTTGACGATGGTGACGGGGCGGTAGCGCAGCGAACCCGCTTCCGCGGGTTCAGGGAACGAGGGAACGAGGGAACAAGGGAACGAGGGAGGATTTTGAAACTCATCATCCTCCGGAGCCAACTTGGACAATACCAAAGGGGCCTGCTCTGCGGAATGCTGCTCATATGTGCTTGTTCCCTCGTTCCCTGTTGCCTCGTCCCCTGTTACTTCTGTCCCTCGTTCCCTCGTTCCCTTCACTTCCACTCCGCCGAGAAAGCGCGCTACCTCATCAAGCGGGCGCTGCGTGGCGGAGAGGCCGATGCGCTGGAGCGGCTTTCCGGTGAGGGCTTGGAGCCTCTCAAGAGTCAGTGCAAGATGTGCGCCGCGCTTGGTGGGGACCAATGCGTGAATCTCGTCGATGATGACCGTGTCGACGGTGCGTAGAGCATCAGCAGCTTGCGAGGTGAGCAGCAGGTAGAGCGACTCGGGCGTGGTGATGAGAATGTCTGCCGGGTGGCGGGCGAAACGGGCGCGCTCCCGTTGGGGCGTGTCGCCGGTGCGAACGCTGATGGTAGGCTCGTGGATGGCAACGCCCATGCGGCGAGCCATGTTGGCCATTCCGGCCAGTGGCGAACGCAGATTGCGTTCCACGTCCACCGCGAGCGCCTTCAGCGGCGAAATGTAGACGATCCGGCAGCCTTGCCCAGCACTGCGGCCGACAGTCTTCTGATCCCTGATCCGTGGCCCCTGATCTCTGTCGCCGAGCATCAGCCGGTCAAGGCACCAGAGGAATGCGGCAAGGGTTTTGCCCGTTCCCGTGGGCGCAAGGATCAATGTATTTTCGCGGCGCGCAATTGCCGGCCAGCCCTGACGCTGTGGCGCGGTGGGCGCGTCGAATACAGCTTGAAACCATGCTGCTGTCACGGGATGAAAGCAGGCAAAGGGATCGGAGTAGATATCGGGCTTGGGCGAAGTAACGGACATGCTGATCTGAGGATAGCGCATGGCGAACAACAAGCGAACAGCCCGAGAACAAGCGAGAGCAAAACAGTTTCCTGAGCACCAGTACCGGGTGGTCAGGTTACGAACGCCGAGGAAAGATATTTGTGGCAAAGCGCCATCCATCAACGCTGCTACCATGATCTTTGCTTCCCTAATCATGCGCGATCATTTGGCCACATTGCTTGAAGACTTCCGGCGCTACGACCGGGAGATAGCCGTTGTCCGGTATCAGGGGAACCGGCGGCGCGTAACGACCTATGGTGAACTGGCGCGGCTGGCGGGGCGGTTCGCCTCGCTGCTCGAACAGCGCGGCATTGGCCCCGGCGACCGGGTGGTGATCTGGGGCGAGAACAGCGCGGAATGGATTGCAGCTTTCTATGGTTGCATGGTGCGCGGGGTGCTGGCCGTGCCGCTGGACGCTTATGGGACGCCTGACTTTGCGAATCGCGTGACCGCAGACGTAGAGCCAAAGTTGGCCGTGGGAGACGCGCTGCTGTTGCGGCAATTGTCACCCAGGTCTCAAACGCGAGACCTGGGGCACCCGGCACCCGCTACTCCAGAGCTTCCCCTCTTGGCGTTTGAGGGCTGGAAGTGCGCATTGCCGGCAACCGAGGCATTGCCGGTAGCCGGGCTTTCCTCCGCTACGCCACTTGAGATTCTGTTCACCTCCGGCACCACCGGCGACCCCAAGGGCATTGTGATCACGCACGGCAACGTGCTTTCGAGCGTTGGTCCGGTTGAAGACGGGGCACAACCTTACATGCGCTACGAAAAGCTGGTGCACCCGCTGCGCATTCTTCACACCCTGCCGCTGAGCCACGTCTACGGGCAGACCATGGGGCTTTGGGTTCCTCCGATTCTCAAAGCGGAGCTGCATTTTGAGAGCCGCCTGGCTGCTCCCAGACTTATTGAGATGATTCGCAAGGAGCGCATCTCCGTGCTCGCGGCTGTTCCGCGCGTGCTGGCTCTGCTCAAGACGCATCTTGAAACCACGCATGAGAGACTCGCGGAGCGCGTGGCCGGCGCGCAGGGAAAGCTTGGCGCGCCGCGGCGCTGGATGCGCTTCTTGGGAGTGCATCGCGAGTTCGGACTGAAGTTCTGGGCGATTGTTTCCGGCGGCGGCGCGCTGCCCGGACCGCTCGAGCAGTTCTGGAACGCGCTCGGCTTCGTGCTCATTCAAGGCTACGGAATGACGGAGACAACGGCCATCATTACGCTCAATCATCCCTTCCATGTGGCCAGCGGAACGATCGGCAAACCGCTGCCGGGGCGCGAGGTGAAGCTGGGGCCGGACGGTGAGGTGCTGGTGCGGGGCGCGATGATTGCCGGCGCCACCTGGTCAGGCGGAAAACTGCGCCCTCGGCAGGAGGAGTGGCTGGCTACTGGCGACATTGCCGCGAAGAATGAATCGGGAGATCTGAAGTTCCTTGGCCGCAAAAGCGAGGTGATAGTAACCGCGGCAGGGCTGAACCTGCACCCTGAAGATATTGAGGCAGTGGTTGAGGAGCAGCCGGGCGTGGCAGCCTGCGCGGTGGTGCCAACAGAGACTGCGACGGGTACAGAGGCCTGCGCGGTGATCGCCTGCCGCGGATCGGGCGACGCTGCTCTCATAGCCGTTGAAAATGCGAACCTGCGGCTGGCGGAGTTTCAGCGCATTCTGCGCTGGGTGCTTTGGCCGGAGCCTGATCTTCCGCGCACTTCCACGGGCAAAGTAAAGCGCAAGGAAGTAGCCGCGTGGCTGGCACGGCTTCAGCGTGTAGGCTCGCTGCACAACGGCTCCGCGGAGTTGCATGGCGCAAGGGTTGACGCGTTTGGCCTATCGTCGGACTGGCTGCTTGCACTGATCTCTCAGGTCTCAGGCGAAGAACCGCCGGGCGTGGGCGACGAGCTGCGATTGACGGAAGACCTGCATCTGGACAGCCTGGGCCGAGTGCAATTGGCAGCGGCTATTGAGGAGAAGCTGGGAATCGTTTCCGGAAGCGGGCTGCTGGAAGAGGTGCACACGCTCGGCGAGTTGCGTAGGCTGGTGGCCGGCGAGTCTGACGATGGAGTGACTCCGAAGCTCAGCGCGGAATGGCCAGAGCGCAGTGCGAGTGGAGTTACTACTGCAACTGTCGGCGATGAAGTCGCCGAGAGGAGAAGCTCGGACAAGGAATTCGCACTCGGTTCCGCACAGCCGCGTACTAAATTCATTTATCCAACATGGCCATGGTGGAGGCCGGTGCAGTGGCTTCGCGTTGCGTTTCTTGAGGCGGTGGTGCGACCGCTGGTATGGCTGCTGGCTGCGCCGCGCGTCGCGGATCCCGCCAGGCCGTTGCCCGAAGGGCCGATGCTGATTGTGGCCAATCATGCCTCGGCGTTCGATGGGCCGATTCTCGAATACTCTCTCGAAGGGCGGGTGCGGCGGCATATTGCAACAGCCATGCTGGGCGAGATGCTTCAGGAGTATCGCCGCTTCCGCAATCCGGAGCCGGCCCATCCTTCGGGCAAGTTCTTTTTGCCGGGGCCGCTCTACTATTTTCTGGTGACGGCGCTGTTCAATGTATTTCCGCTGCCCCGGCAAAGAGACTTCCAGTCCAGCTTTGCTCATGCGGGGCGCGCGCTGGATCGGGGATACAACGTGCTGGTGTTTCCCGAGGGGGCGCGGTCCGCGGATGGAAAACTGGCGCGGTTCCGCCACGGAATTGGACTGCTTGCCAGGCAGAGCAATGTGCCGGTGTTGCCGATCGCCATTCGCGGCCTTGGCGAGTTGAAGGCCGAAGGGAACTGGTTCCGCAGCGGGAAGATCGAAGTGGTGATTGGCGAGCCGATCGAGTTTGGGCCTGATGCGAGCGAAGCGGAGATTACCGAGCGGTTGCACCATGCGGTGAAGACGATGCTGGAGATCAACAGCTAATACTACCATCGCCAAATTCAATTCAGCATTCACAAACAGCGCGAGTTATAGAATCGCGCACCGGAAGGCGGTGAGCGTCATGGGACAAGAAACACAAGTCGATGCCGAGATGCAGCGGTTGCTGGAGTGCGCCGCGCGGGCAGCGGAGAACTCCTATTCGCCTTACTCCAGTTTTCGCGTGGGCGCGGCGCTGCGCCTCAGCAACGGCGAGACTGTGACGGGAACGAATGTGGAGAATGTAAGCTACGGTCTCACTATCTGCGCTGAACGTTCGGCGCTGGTGCACGCGGTCTCGCAGTTTGGGCCGAAGATTCGCGTGGTGGCAGTGGCAGTGGCAAACCTGAACCATGCTGCCAGCCCGCCGTGCGGCGCATGCCGGCAGGTTCTGGCGGAGTTTGCAGGGCCCGATGTGCCGGTTGCCTTTCCCACTACGGATGGTACGCGCGTTATGAATTTCGCCGAAGTTCTGCCCATGGCCTTTGAGATGAAGCTGAAGTAAACGTACGCCTTCACTTCACCGCAGAACTCTTATTTCGTAAAGAAGCGATACTTGATCGTCCAGTGTCCCGTTTGACCGGGTGGGATGGTGACGTGAATGTAGGCTTCAGGGCACGCCGTGGCCGGAACGGACCAGAAGGTGATGGAAGCAAGCGGAACGTCAGCGGTTTGCTCTACGCCTGCGCCGGTGTGGGAATCCTCTAGGATGAAATCGTAATCAGATGCGCTATCGGAGAAGCCCGTGATGCCGCCCTGCGCCGACTCGCCGGTCTGCAACACGCGATCGTAAACAATCTGCTTGCCGTCGATGCGCGCGCCGTTTTTGAAGGGCTGCGCCACTTTCGGTTCAAAGGGAAAACGCACACGGATGGCCGGCCCGGTGG
>Ga0302320_10014995_pt1 | contig 15967 bp, 15 predicted proteins | sample Bog_T0_3_FD_202130 | JGI IMG/M metagenome (GOLD analysis project Ga0302320, IMG submission 202130) | Peat permafrost microbial communities from Stordalen Mire near Abisko, Sweden - Bog_T0_3 | ecosystem: Environmental > Terrestrial > Soil > Wetlands > Peat | place: Sweden: Abisko, Stordalen Mire... | reverse complement strand
CCGCTCGGCCATCTTCTACACCAGTGATGCGCAACGGCAAATTGCGGAACGGGTCAAGGCGCAGGTGGACAAATCCGGCAAATGGAAACGGCCCATCGTCACGGAAATCACCAGGGCCACGGTGTTTTACCCAGCCGAGGAATATCACCAGGATTACTTGCAGAAAAATCCCGGCGGCTACAACTGCCATTACCTGCGGAATTGAACGGCATGAATTCACAGCCTGACGCGCCCGAACCGGTGCTGCTCATCATCGCCGACATCAGCGGCTACACGCGCTACATGACCGCCAACGCCAAGACGCTCGGCCACAGCCAGACCATCATCACCGAACTGGTCAAAGCCATCATCCGCCAAATCGAATTGCCGCTGGAAGTGGCCAAGCTGGAAGGCGACGCCGTTTTTCTCATTTGTCGGAAGCAAAACAGCTCACAGCCCTGGCCGGTGGCAAAAAAGATTATTGGTGATAACTTGATCACCTTTTTCCGGATGTTCAGCGCAAAGATTATTGAGTTGAGCCAATCTACGACTTGCACCTGTAATGCCTGCACGCACATCGAAAAACTCCGGCTCAAGGTCGTCGTCCACAGCGGCGAGGCGCTGTTCCATCGCGTCTTCAGTTTTGTGGAGCTGGCAGGCGTGGATGTGATCATCGTCCACCGGCTGCTGAAGAATTCGGTGGCCGCCGACCAATACCTGATGCTCACCGAAGCCGCGCGGCAGGATGTGGAACTTCCGAAGGCCATCAAATTGAGCGGGGGACAAGAAACTTACGACGACATCGGCAAAATCAACACGCTGGTTTTCCTGCCCGAAGCCGGAGCCAAATCGACGGAAACCGCCGCGCGGGTTCCGTTCGTCAGCCGTTTCAGCCGCTCTTGGAAATTATTTTGCAAACTTTGGTTTGCACCATTTGCGTCCAAAACGAACGAGTTTCATCATGTGCAATCAGGCGCGACCAAGCTCGGCAGAATCAGTTTCGCCGCGTTGACCGCCCTGCTCACGCCACTGTTTCTGCCGGTCGGAACCATCTTCGTCCTTTTCCATGCCTTCAAATCACCGAATGCAATTCAACACGTCGGCCCGGAACATGAACACAGGGCGGACGGTTCGTGCTGCTGCGGAGATAAATGATTCAGTCGTTGGTGGAATTTCGCGCGGCTTGACTGGCTGCCATTTCATCAAGCAGATGAATACCACGTTCCACCTCGTCGGGGTGTTCCCACGGGATGAAATGATTCACGCCGGGCAGAATGATTTTGGCAAACAGATTGGTCTTGCCCAACGCGGTGAGTTGTTCCTCCAGCCACGCCACATTTTCCACTGGCACGAGCTGATCACGGTCGCCGTGCAGCATCACCACGGGCACTGAAAGCTTGGGGAGGGACATTTGCATTTCTGTTAAGTCGGCGCGGACGGTGAGCAGTTCGCGGTTGCACTGCCGCAGCGCCTGGGGCACGAACCAGGAGGTCGCCCGCCAGCCGAAAACATACTGCAAGATCCAGGGCTTTTCCTGCGCCGGGTCCACGTCGCCGCCAATCAACAGCACGCCGCCAATTTTTTCGGGATGCTCCAGCGCCGCCAGCAGCGTGATGGGGCAGCCGTAGCTGTGGCCAACCAGCAATACGCGGTTGGTGGTGAGGCAGCTCAGCAAGGTCAGCAGCGCGTCCGCCTGCAGCTGCAAGTGGGGCTGCGCGCAAACCGGCTTGGAGCCCCCAAATCCCGGACGGTTGTAAGCAAACAAATTCGCATTGGTGAACGGCGTTTGGAACTGCGACGCCCACACGCCCGCGCCGCCGGGGGTGCCGTGAACAAAAACCAGATTGAGCGCCGAGCGGTTGGTCGCATCCGGTTTTTCCACCCAGCGGATCGTAAATCCGTTGGTCACGGTGACATGAACGGGCACGCCGAGCCGCGCGGGATCGTCAAACTTGGCAAACAATCCGGGAACCGCGTGCGAGGTCATGAACGCAAACAAGAAGATAATTCCGGCGATGCAGAGGAAAATTTTCCAGCCGCGTTTGCGACTTGAATGGGTTTTTCCGTTTTGGCTCATGGCAACTTAAATTCTATGTTCCTCGGTCCGGTTAAATCCAACCAGATTTCTTCGCCCCGCGCCCGTGCCAGTAGCCGGAGACAAAAAACACGAGCGCACACGCCGCCGTGAAGTAAATCAGGAACGGCGAGGGTAGTATGAACCACGCGCCCACCGCCGCTGCCGCCGACAACCCGCCACACAGATAACTGTAGAAAGCACTGGCCTGGGCGCTTTGAACGCTTTTGTCGAGCAGCAGTTGCAGTGCCCGCTCGTTACGCCCGAGCGCGGTCGCACACTCGCCCGAACAAACCAGGCGCGGCGGCGGCGGCGATGGAATGCAACCGGGGCAAAGCGCCCGGCCGCAATGCGCGCAAACCGCCACGGCATCCGTTGAGTTGTGGTTGAAGCATTTCATATTTTGCGATAAGTGGCGGGATCGGCGCGCAGAATCAACAAGTCGCCCTGGCGTTCGACTTCGCCGGTGATTTGCACCGGCTCGGCGACCAAGTCGAGCACTTGTTGGTTGACCGGCTTGCCGTCGGCAGAGACGAGCAGCAGATAAATGGCCGGGCCGTCTTTTTGCCGCACTAGCAGCACGGGCGGCACGCCGCCACTGATGCAACGGATCGCGCACGCGCGATGCGGCAGGAGCTGCCCCGGATTCATCACGCCAAGAAAACATTTACTGTCCACGATTTCGCCGGTGAGTGTTTGCCGGCCTAGCGCAATCGCTTCTGCGCCGGGCAGCGAAGGAAATTGTTTGTCCGTTGCCTTGATGGAATCCGGCAGTGCTTCCACCATCGTCTGGTTGCCGCGATAAATCAGCGTGCCTTGCAGTGAAACGGTTTTGCCGTCGAGCGCGACAAGTTTTTCGCGGTCGAGGCCAAACTTGAACGGCGCGACCAGATAATACGTCGAGAAGCCCGGTTGCGTGCTGATTGCGCCGGGACGCGGCACAAGCAGATGCGGATACGGCTGAAGTTTCAGGACACCGGAAAAGTGTTTCACCGTGCCCCACTCAAAAACGCCCACGCCAATCGTGTGCTGCATCGCTGCCAGCACCAGTGCCAGACCCATCGCTGCGACGAGCGACAGCATCACGACCGCGCGCACGAATCTGCCGATGCCCGGCGGAGCCTTGGCTTCCCAGCCGATGTAAAACTCGTTATTCATTGTTCGATCAAGGCTGGCTCAGATTTTGTTCCCGCTGGATTTGGTTTTGGGTGAACCAGCACGCGTCCGTTTATCACGCGCACATTAAACGTCGGCACTTTCTCCACAAACGGCGGTGGCGATGCGCCCGTTTCCGGCACATATTGATAACCGTGCCACGGACAGGTGATGCAGCCCGCAACAATTTTCCCTTCGCCCAGCGGACCGCTCTGGTGCTGGCAGACATTGGAGACGGCGGAAATCTTACCCTCGTATTTGAAAATCGCCACGCGCTCACCGGACAAGCACACGATGTGCGCCCGATTTTCCGGAATGTCGGAAACGGCACAGGCGTCCACGAAACCTTCGGTTTCCATTGCCGATTTTGCGGAATCCAACACGATTTCTTTGCGCGCGGCGGCAATGTGCAATCCTAGAACGGTTGCAAAACCGAACGCCACCGCCAAGACATAAATCACACGCGTTTCGCCCTGCAAAATGCCGAAGGTCACATGCAGCACCAGCAGCGCGTAAGCGACATAAACCAGCATATGCAGTGTTTTCCAAACCGGCGCGCTCAAGTTCGCCAGCCAGAAGTCATGACTCGTCGCCGCCATCAGGAACAAAATCACCAGCGCAAAAAATCCGAACGGCTGGAATGGTACGCCCGCCACCGAGTTGGTGAGCGTACTGGAAACAAAGATGCTCAAAATGGGATTGATATCGCCACCCGCATGGTAGGTCGCCACGACGAGCACGGCGTGGATGAGCGCGAGCAGAAAACAAGTCACCCCCGCGTGTCGGCGATTGTAAAGCAGCGGCAGAAATTTTGGATTCAACCGGCAGAGCGGGCCGATGCAAAGAATGATGTGCAGCAACAGAAACGCCGCCGTGCCGAACGCACGCATAAGCAGAATTTCCTCGGTGACGAGCGGAAATAGGATTTCCGTAACCGCTCCAAACGCAAACAGATACAGCGCAACGCCGCCAACCAGCGCGAAGTCGTAAAACTTCTTCTGGCGGTTCCACTGAACAGAGGTGTAGGCGACGCCCATGAGCTTTAGGGTCTTGAAATTGCGAACGCTTTAGACTCCTCGACGATTTCGTTGTCCGCGAGGCTGTAAAGAACAAGCACGCCGGCCTGCCGGGTGGCTTCGGTTGGCAGGGCCAATGCGGTGAAGGAATCAAATGCGCCCAGCAACTGAGCGTTGGCCGGCAAGGTGTCCGCAAGGCTCGGATTGCCCGCAACCCAATAGACCAACAGATCAGGCTTGACGAAATCTATCGCAGCGGAAAACGCCACGGCGAAACGACCAGCGTTTGGGCTTTCGCGCAACAGTCGGACTGGAATCGGTGCTTTCACAAACAGATCGGCGCGTTCCCATTCGGTGACCGTGAATGGTGGCGGTGCGGTGGCCAAATGTCCCGGCAACGCATTCATACTGGGCAGCGGCTTGCGCACGGCGATCCCAAACACGAACGCAACCGGCAGAAAAATTCCCAGCGCGAAAATCGTGCGGCGATGGCGTTGGCGCAGTGAGTAGATCATGAGGATTGCCGATTGCCGATTGCCGATCGCCGATTTGGAACTTCGGCGGCACAGCGGTGCGCATTACATTCCTCCGGCGGTTCGTGGATCCCTTTGATCCAGCGTAATAACAGTAGCGGCCAGAAAGCCATCGTGCCGGGAATGATGAGCAGTCGAAATCCCCAGCTTCCTTGCGCCGCATGCGGGTCAATTCTTTTCACGCCGACCAGCGCAAACGGCACGGCGAAGATAAGGCCGCAGGCCAGGTAAATTCCGAGCAAATTTAAAAACTCAGCAGCAATCATGACTGAAGTTTTTTCGCGCGCAGTTTCTCCACAAAGCCGACGAAGCCCGCCGCCTGGTTTGCCAATCGCTTTTCCATGTCCGGACTGGTTAACCGGCCAGTCTCGTCGAGCAGCTTGTTGATGCCGGGCATGAACACGCGTTCGGGAAAAATGTAGGCGTTGCGATAACCGAAGATGGCCTGCAACTGTTCGACCGGTCGCAGCGCGCCCCAAATGCCGGCAGCCAACCCGACGAAACAAACCGGGCGCTGCTCGAAGCTTTCCGGGAACGGCAGCATATCAATAAAATATTTCAGAATGCCGGGCAGGCTGCCGTTGTATTCCGGCGTCACGATGACCAGTCCATCGGCGGCTAGAATCGCATCGGTGAATTTCTTGAGGGCAGTCGGCTTCTCGGCATAGGAAGTCGGCGAAAACACTTCCGGCGGCAGCTCCGCCAGATCAAGCCGATGAGTTTTCACGCCAAGCGATTGATAGATGCCCTCAACATGCGCAGTGACTTTGCGCGTGTTGCTGCCGGGCCGGTTGGTTCCGCTGATGATGACGATCATATATTGTTTGGTCGTGAAGGCCGGGGAAACCTTACAACTTAATTTGGTGCTGTGCCAAAGCGGGGCCGATGGGAGATTGCTTTTCTCCGACGAATCACCACAATTTTCGCATGGAAAAGGATAACGCTTCAGCATCGAACCCGTTGCCGCCCGGACTTTCCGACCCGGAACAGTGGGTGGAGTTGCACGGCGATTATCTGTTCAAGTATGCACTGATGCGGTTGCGCGACCCGGCCAAAGCCGAGGATGCGGTGCAGGAAACGTTCCTTGCGGCACTCAAAGGCGGTAAAACTTTTGCGGGTCGGTCGGCGGAAAAAAGCTGGCTGGTTGGCGTTTTGAAAAACAAGATTTACGATCATTATCGCAAGGCCAGCCGCGAAACGTCGTTCACCGACCTAGAGTTTTATAGCGATGAGGAAAGCGAACGATTCGTCCCGGATGGCCTTCTGAAGGATGGCTGGATTCACGAACTCGGGCCGTCCGAGTGGTCTAGCCCCGGCGCGAGCCTGGATAGCGAAGTTTTTTGGAAAACCTTCCGCGATTGCTCGGATAAGCTGCCCAAAACCGTCGCCGCCGTGTTCAATCTGCGCGAGGTGGATGGCATCGAAAGCAAAGAGATCTGCGCGCTGCTCCAAATTTCGGAAAGCAACCTCTGGGTGATGCTGCACCGGGCGCGCATGGCGCTGCGCCGCTGTCTGGACACCAATTGGTTTGGAAAGCAGGCCTGAACTCCACGCGAATAAACTTGTAAGGATTCACGCTGCGGAACGACAAACTATCTGAAATAGTGCGCTGACCAGCGACGGCCAATGAATTTATTGAACAAAGTCAAAGATGGGATGATCACTGGACTGCGGATGCTCATGCCTTCCTGCCGCGAGGCGCTCCGGCTCCAGTCGGATGCGCTCGAACGTCCGCTGCCGCCCACCCGTCGCCCTGGTCTTTGGCTGCACCTGCTCTTATGCAAATGGTGCCGATTTTACGGGCAGCAGATACGTTTTCTCCGGCATGCGGCGCACGAACATCCCGACGAATATACGCAAGCTACTTCGCAAAAACTTTCCCCGGAAGCGCGCGAACGCATCCGGCAAAAACTTCGCGCGGGCCAGAAATGATTTTCGTGTAAGGTTTGTCTTCCCGGCGCGACTTATTAGCCAGACCGAATTAACTCAACCGTCACCATTCTGACATCTGGATTTGAAAAGATGAATGTCGTGAAAACTATACTTGATTCCGTCCGTCTACTGGTCAGTTCGCCGGCACACTACGCCACTCGGCTGGCGCGAAACGTGGCTGAAGTTCGCGCCGCACAAGCCATGCGCTTTCAGGTCTTTAATCTGGAACTCAACGAAGGGCTTGAACAATCCTACGCGACCGGCCTGGATGAAGATCCTTTCGACGCGGTTTGCGATCATCTGGTCGTTGAACATCTGCCCTCCGCCACCATCGTTGGCACCTATCGACTGCAAACCGGCCAGAATGCGGCAACTCATCTGGGTTATTGCAATGTGACGAGCACTGGTTCGGTGAAGACCAGCACCAGTCTGACGGGAACCAGCGCTGGTTTTAACGCGACCGGTGCTTGTCCGTGGCGAACCTTGGAAGGAAAACGGCCAATTTCCCCTCAAATCTGCCTCAAAAGCCATTCGGGCCGGGCAATGTTGTATGGAAACAGGACAAAATGGCCATCTGTCCGCTGCCACCCTTCAGATTTTGCCGGCAATTTGGCTACGGACAGGGTTGTAGTGTCCGGCCTCTGGCCGGATGGTTCGAGCCGGAGGCTCGACGCTACACCATGCCGCCCACCGGCACTTTGTTTGGGATGTGCCGAGGGCGATGACGGCTCAGTTCTCAAATTCTCCATGACGTAGGAGCCGACGTGAGGAGGCTCTAACTGAAAACCCGGCATAGGAATTTGAAATGAGACTCGTCACCTCGTCTCCTACAAATCAAGGGCGGACGACGAAGCCGCGTCTGGCGCGCCAGAGCGGTTCGCTTTCCGGCAACGCGCAAACGTCGCGCCGGCGTTTGGTCATGACGCGGCAGGCATGGACTACTAGCGTTCAGCAGATGCTGGATTTGAGGGATTTGGATCCATAGGGCAGGGCAGGCACGTCGTCAATGTGGCGGAAGCCGGCAGCGGAAAAGAGGATTGAATGCCAGACAATGTCCGGTAGCATGACGCGAATTTGTTATGGCACTTTCTCCGCTCGCGGGCAAACCAGCGCCCAAGAACATGCTGGTGGATCTGGCGCGGCTCGAACGCGACTATTATGAACGCAAGCCCGACGTGGCCGACCCGAACCAACTGGTGAGTTTCGGCACGAGCGGGCATCGCGGCTCGTCGCTCAACGGCACGTTTACCGAGGCGCACATTCTCGCCATCACGCAGGCGATCTGCGATTACCGGGCGAGTCACGGCACCAACGGCCCACTGCAGATGGGCAAGGACACGCACGCGTTGTCCGCGCCCGCGCAACGCACCGCGCTCGAAGTGCTCGCGGCCAATGCGGTCGAGACGGTCATCCAGCGCGATGACGGCGTGACGCCGACGCCGGTCATCTCGCGCGCCATCATTGTTCACAATCGCGGACGCAAGAATGGGCTGGCCGATGGCATTGTCATCACGCCGTCGCACAATCCGCCGGAGGACGGCGGCTTCAAATACAATCCGACCAACGGCGGTCCGGCTGACACCGACGTGACCAAATGGGTGCAGGACCGGGCGAATGAATTGCTGCGTGGCAATAATGCCGGTGTGAAGCGTGTGCCGTTCGCCGCCGCCCTCAAGGCTGCGACCACGCAGGAAATTGATTTTATCCTACCCTACGTCGAGGATTTGAAAAATGTCGTGGACATGGACGCGATCCGCGACGCCGGTTTGAAGCTCGGCGTGGACCCGCTCGGCGGCGCGGCGCTGCCGTATTGGGAGCCGATCAACTCTGTTTACAAACTAGACATCACGGTCGTGAACCCAAAGCTCGACCCGCAGTTCGCGTTCATGACGGTGGACCACGACGGAAAAATCCGCATGGATTGTTCCAGCCCGTATGCGATGGCCAGTCTGGTCAGCCTCAAAGATAAATTTCGCCTCGCGTTCGCCAACGATCCCGATTCCGACCGGCACGGCATCGTCACGCCGTCGGCGGGTTTGATGAATCCGAATCATTATCTCGCGGTGGCCATCGGCTATCTGCTCACGCACCGGCCGCAGTGGTCGCCAAATGTGATTGTTGGCAAAACGCTCGTGAGCAGCAGCATGATTGACCGCGTGGTGAATCAGTTTGGCCGGAAGCTGTGCGAGACGCCGGTCGGTTTCAAATGGTTCGCACCGGGATTGTTTGACGGCTCATTTTGTTTTGGCGGCGAAGAAAGTGCGGGTGCAAGTTTCTTGCGGCGCGACGGCACGGTGTGGACGACGGACAAGGACGGCCCGATCATGAATTTGCTCGCGGCGGAAATCACCGCCGTCACCGGCAAAGATCCCGGTGAACATTTTCAAGCGCTGGCAAAAGAATTTGGGATGCCGCATTACACGCGCATTGACGCGGCGGCGACGCCGGAGCAGAAGGCGAAGTTGTCCAAACTTTCGCCGGAAGCGGTGAAAGAATCCAAGCTCGCCGGCGAAGCCATCACCGCCAAGTTGACCAAGGCTCCGGGCAATGGCGCGGCAATCGGCGGCCTGAAAGTCACGACGGCGAACGGCTGGTTCGCGGCGCGGCCGTCCGGCACGGAAAACATCTACAAAATTTACGCGGAAAGTTTCCGCGACGAACAACATCTGCAAACCATCGTAAGCGAGGCGCAACAAATCGTGAACAACGCGCTCGGCTGAAATTTTTAACTAAAATCCATGAGCATCAAATCTGTCATCAAACCCCTGACCCAACGCCTGGAGTGGAAAGCGCTGACCGCCCATCACAAGAAAATCTCGATGCTGCACCTGCGTGAGTTGTTCGCCGCTGACAAGAAGCGCGGTGAAAAGCTAACAGCCGAAGCAGTCGGGCTTTTTCTTGATTACTCGAAAAACCGCATCACCACCGAATCGCTCAAGCTGCTGTTGAAGCTCGCGGACGAATCCGGTTTAAAGCCGCGCATCAAGGCCATGTTCAGCGGCGAGAAAATCAACATCACCGAGAACCGCGCCGTGCTGCACACCGCGCTGCGCGCGCCGAAGTATGCGAAGATTTTCGTGGATGGCAAAAATGTGGTGCCGGAGGTCCACGAGGTTTTGGACAAGATGACGGCGTTTGCCCAGCGCGTCCGCTGCGGCGCGTGGAAAGGTCACGCTGGCAAGCGCATCAAGAATGTCGTCAATATCGGCATCGGCGGCTCCGACCTCGGCCCGGTGATGGCTTACGAGGCGCTGCGGTATTACAGCCAGCGCAATTTAGTTTTCCGCTTCGTGTCGAACGTGGACGGCGCGGATTTTGTCGAGGCGACGCAGGATTTGAATCCGGCGGAAACTTTGTTCGTAGTTTCGTCGAAAACTTTCACGACGCAGGAAACGATGACGAATGCGGAAAGCGCGCGGGACTGGCTGCTGAACGGTCTCGGCGGAAATAAAAAGGCGGTGGCAAAACATTTCGTCGCCGTCTCGACGAACGCGGAAAAAGTTTCGGCGTTCGGCATTGATACCGCGAACATGTTCGGTTTCTGGGACTGGGTCGGCGGACGTTACTCGATGGATTCCGCCATCGGCCTTTCGACAATGCTCGCCGTCGGGCCGGAAAATTTCCGCGCGCTGCTCGCGGGCTTCCATGAGATGGACGAGCATTTTCGCACTGCGCCGTTCGAGAAAAACCTGCCGGTGCTGATGGCGTTGTTGTCGGTCTGGAACACGAATTTCCTCGGCGCGGAGACGGTGGCGGTGCTGCCCTATGAAAATTTCCTGAAACGTTTTCCGGCGTATCTCCAGCAGTTGACGATGGAGAGCAACGGCAAGCACGTCACGCTCGACGGCAAAATAGTGAGCTACCAGACCAGCCCGATTTACTGGGGCGAACCGGGCACGAACGGGCAGCACTCATTTTACCAGCTCATCCACCAGGGCACGCGGCTGATTCCGTGCGACTTCATCGCGTTCGGCAAAGCGCTCACGCCGCTGGGCCGGCACCACGATTTGCTGCTGGCGAACGCGCTGGCGCAGAGCGAGGCGCTGGCGTTCGGCAAGACGGCGGCGGAGGTGAAGGCGGAAAAAGTTCCGGACGCGCTGGTGCCGCACAAAGTTTTCGAGGGCAACCGGCCGTCGAACACCATCCTCGCGGAGAAGCTCACGCCGGCGGTGCTCGGCAAACTCGTCGCGCTTTACGAACACATTGTGTTTGTGCAGGGCGCAATCTGGAGTGTGAATCCGTTTGACCAATGGGGCGTGGAACTCGGCAAGGCGCTGGCGCAGCGGATTGTTCCCGAACTGGAAAGCAAGACCGCATCGCAACTTAACCATGACAGTTCGACGAATAATTTAATCCGTCGCTATCGGAAGATGAAAGTGCAGGGGTAAACTGCCTGCTACCCTTCGGTGTTGATAATTGCGCGAAACACCCGGACGTGAATGAATGTCCGGCTTGTCCTTTGATTTTGGATTATGACGCTCATCACCATTTTCATTATGTTGATATTTCTGCACAGCCTGATTTCCCGCAGGCTGGAGCGGACTGTTTTTACGCCACCAATTTTGTTCACTGCGGCAGGAATGTTGACCCTGCTCATGCTGCCGGAACTGCGCGACCGGAAAGCGAACATCGAAATTTTTCTCCGGGTCGCGGAAGTGGGGCTGACGCTGCTGCTCTTCACCGATGCGAGCCGCACGGATCTGAAAGTGCTGAAGCACATCCGGAACCTGCCAGCCCGGTTGTTAAGCGTTGGAATGCTGCTGACCCTGATGCTGGGTGCGCTAGGTGCGCTGGTCGTCTTTCGTCAGCTCACAATTTGGGAAGCTGGCATCTTGGCCGCCATTCTTGCGCCCACCGATGCCGGGCTGGGACAAATCATCGTGAACAGCCCACGCGTGCCGATGAAAATCCGCCAGGCGCTTAACGTGGAAGCCGGCTTGAACGACGGTCTTTCCGTTCCGTTTCTGCTTTTCTTCATCGCACTGGCCGCACCGAACACAGATGGTCACAGTGCGAGCTTGCTGCGCTTCATCTTGGAACAACTCGGTTATGGCGCGTTTATCGGAATCGCCATCGGACTCGCTGGCGGCTGGCTGTTGGGCTGGGTTGGTCGAAATAATTGGATGGCGGAATCCTCCCAGCAGCTCGGCGTGGTGGCGCTGCCGTTGTTCTGCATGGTCGCTTCGGAGGCGGCGGAGGCGAGCATGTTCATCGCCGCGTTTGTCGCCGGATTGGCGGTGCAGGTGAAATTCAAGGAGGCCGGCAAACACAGTGTCGAGTTCACGGAAGAATGGGGGCAGTTGTTCAACCTATCCGTGTTTTTTCTCTTCGGCCTGCTGGTGGCGCGCGACTGGCGGCAGTTGAACTGGTTGCATGTGTTGTATGCGATCATCAGCCTGACCGTGGTGCGGATGTTGCCGGTGGCCATCGCGCTCACTGGCACGCGCCTGAACCGCGCCACCGTATTGTTCATTGGCTGGTTCGGGCCGCGTGGGCTGGCGTCCATCGTGCTTGGTCTGGTTTATCTGGAGCAGGGCATGCATCAATCGGGCGAGGCCACCATCCGGCTGGCGGTCATGATGACAGTGTTGTTAAGCATATTCGCCCACGGTTTCAGCGCGCTGCCGGGCATCCATTTTTATGCGGCGAAAGTGGCGACACTGAAAGCGGACGCGCCGGAGCAGCAGGAGGTTGGCGAAACAGCGGCTGACGGAATTAATAAAACATCAAATGACTGAAGATTTTCAGCGCGCGAATGTTCACTGCGGTTAAAACGGTTGATTCACAAAAACGGCGGCAAGGCACAAAAACGGCGGCAAGGCATTGAATGTTCTTGCTCATAAAACCATTCCAAAACAACATGGTTGCCTATGGCAAGATACCTTACCTTCAAGATGGCGCTGCCGGTTTTTTCGCTGTTCTTGTTGATTCCCTTTTCCGGCTGTAAAAAGGCCGAAGCGCCGGCGGCCGTCCTGCCGGATGTTCAGGTGGTCGCCGCTGAGCAGCGAGACGTGCCAATTTACCGTGAATGGGTCGGCACCTTGGAAGGCGACGTTAACGCCACGATTTCCGCGCAGGTAAGCGGCTATCTGCTCAGCCGCAACTATGAGGAAGGCAGCGTCGTGACGAATGGGCAGGTGCTTTTCCAAATCGACGACCGCACCTACAAGGCTGCGCTGGATCAGGCGGAAGCCAAGCTGGGCAAATCCGAGATGGATGTCCAGCGCTACACGCCGCTGGCGAAAACTCAGGCCATCAGCCAGCAGGAACTCGACGACGCCATCCAGGCGAATCTGGCCAACGAGGCCGCGGTCGAAGCGGCCCAGCTCAACTATGATTTCTGCAAGATCCTTTCGCCGATTGACGGTGTGGCCGGACTGGCGAAGGCGCAGGTCGGCGATCTGCTTGGTCCGGGCACCGGCCAGTTGACCACGGTGGTTAAGACCGATCCCATCCGGGTTTACTTTTCGGTGGACCAGGCGTTGTTGACCAAAATCCAGGAGGCGATGCTGGCCGAAGGTAAAACGTTGCGCGGGCAGAATGGCGATTATCAAGGGCCGCTGCTGGAATTGGACCTCGCGTCCGGTTCGGTTTATCCGCTGAAAGGGCACGTAAAATTTGCGAACAACCAGGTGGATGTCAAAACCGGCACGATCACCATTGTCGGGGAATTTCCCAATCCGCAGGGGCTGCTCGCGCCGGGAATGTTTGTCCGCGTGCGGGCTTTGTTGACCACGGAGAAAGGCGCGCTGCTGGTGCCGCAAGCCGCGGTGCTGGACATGCAGGGCCGCAATCTCATCGCGGTGGTTGGAGCCGACAACAAGATCAGCATCCGGCCGGTAATGACCGGCGAACGGGTCGGACAGCAATGGGTTGTGCAGGGAAATCTGCAAGCTGGCGACCGAGTGGTCGCCGAGGGCATCCAGAAAGTGCGTGATGGCATGGAAGTGAATCCGGTGCCGTTCACGGGTGACATGGCCGCAACTCCAACGCCGAGCGCCGGAGAAACGAAACCTTGAGCGGTTTTATAATTTTCCACCGCTGACTTATGTCAAAGTTTTTCATCAACCGGCCGATTGTCGCGATGGTGATTTCCATTCTGATGGTCATCCTCGGACTCGTGGCGATGTCCGGCCTGCCCATCGCGCAGTTCCCCAACATTGCCGATCCGCAGATCCAGGTGAACGCGACCTATCCCGGCGCGGACGCGACCACCGTTGAACAGTCGGTCGCGACGCCCATCGAGCAGCAAATGTCTGGCGTGGACAACATGGAATACATGTATTCCCTCAACGCCAACAACGGCACGATGAAGCTGACGGTGGACTTCGGCGTCAAGACCGACCCGAACACGGACCAGATTCTCTCGCAGATGCGGCAGAGCCAGGCCGCCTCACAGCTGCCCAGCGCGGTGAACAACCAGGGCGTCACCGTCCAGAAATCCACGATGGCGCCGCTGATCATGTTCGCGCTCTTCTCGCCGAACAACACCTACGACGGCGTGTTTCTCGCCAACTATGCGGTCATCAATATCAACGACCTGATGACGCGCGTGCCGGGCATCGCGAGCGTCTCGGTTTTCGGTGCGGGCAATTACGCCATCCGCCTGTGGGTGCGGCCCGACCGGCTCGCGCAAATGGGCGTGACCGTTCCCGAAATCATCAACGCGATTCAGGCGCAAAACACCGTGAACCCCGCCGGTCAGATTGGCGGCGAACCCATTCCGAAAGGCCAGCAGTTTACTTATGCGGTCCGCTCACAGGGCCGGCTGGAAACCGAGGAACAATTCGAAAACATTGTCATCCGTGGTTCGCCTGGCGGCGCGATCCTGCGGGTGAAGGATGTCGCCCGCGTCGAACTCGGTGCGCAGAACTACAACATGTCGGCGCGCTTGAACGGCAAGCCCGCCGCGCTGGTCGCGCTCTATCAATTGCCGGACTCGAATGCCGTGGATGCCGCGAACGGCGCGAAGCAGGTCATGGAAAAACTCAAACAAAGTTTTCCGCCTGACTTGGATTATGTGGTGGCGCTCGATACTACGCTGGCGGTGACGGAAGGCATGAAGGAAATCGAGCATACGTTGGTGGAAGCCATCGTGCTGGTCATCATCGTAGTCTTCATCTTCCTGCAAGGCTGGCGGGCGACCTTGATTCCGCTGCTGGCCGTGCCGGTGTCATTGATCGGAACCTTCGCGCTGTTCCCGCTGTTTGGTTTCTCCATCAACACGCTCTCGCTGTTCGGACTGGTGCTGGCCATCGGCCTGGTGGTGGACGACGCCATCGTCGTGGTCGAAATCGTGGAGCATCATATTGACAAAGGATTGTCGCCCAAGGAGGCGGCGCTGAAGGGAATGGAAGAAGTCACCGGGCCGGTCATTGCCATCGCCATCATTCTGGCGGCGGTGTTTGTGCCGACGGCGTTCATTCCCGGCATCACCGGACGGCTTTACCAGCAGTTCGCCGTGACCGTGGCCGTGTCGGTGGCTATTTCCGCGTTCAACGCATTGACGCTGTCGCCCGCTCTCTCGGCATTGCTGCTCCGACCCAAGGTCAAGGGCACCGGCCCGTTGCAAAAATTTTACGACCTGTTCAACAAATGGTTCGGACGTGCGACGGATGGTTACGTCGGCGTCTGCCGGTTGCTCATTCACAAAAGTTCCTTCGCGCTGATTTTGCTGGCCGGCTTCATGGTGTGCGCTGGATTTTTTGGCAAGATCATCAACACGAGTTTCCTGCCGGATGAAGACCAGGGCTATGTATATGCCGGCGTGCAACTGCCCGACGCCTCGTCCGCCCAGCGCACCAGCGAGGTGATGCGGCAGGCGGAGGAGATTTTGAAGGAGACGCCCGGCATCAAATATTATTCGTCGGTCATCGGTTACAGCATGTTGAGCGGCGTGCAGAACACCTACAGCGGCTTCTTTTTCATCACGCTCGAGGAGTGGCATAAACGTAAAGCGCCGGAGGAACAATACAAGGCCATCATGGCGCATTTGAATGCGAAGATGGGCCAGATTCCCGGCGCGATCGGTTTTGCGTTTTCGCCACCGGCGATTCCTGGTGTTGGGGCGTCGGGCGGCGTCACCTTCATCTTGGAAGACAGAACCGGCAAGGGCGGCAATTTTCTGGCAACGAACCTGAAAAAATACCTTGAAGCGGCAAACAAACGCCCAGAAATTTCCCGCGCGTTTACCACGGCCCTGCCGGCCGTGCCGCAGGTTTATGTGGACGTAAACAGCGACCAGGTGATCCAGCAGGGCGTGCGCCTACAGGATGTCT
>Ga0302320_10014994_pt1 | contig 15967 bp, 7 predicted proteins | sample Bog_T0_3_FD_202130 | JGI IMG/M metagenome (GOLD analysis project Ga0302320, IMG submission 202130) | Peat permafrost microbial communities from Stordalen Mire near Abisko, Sweden - Bog_T0_3 | ecosystem: Environmental > Terrestrial > Soil > Wetlands > Peat | place: Sweden: Abisko, Stordalen Mire... | reverse complement strand
TAGCCACCGGGTATGCCGGCGTCGTTTCCATCAGCGGCAACTCAATCATCCTGACGGTGACCCAAACCGGGGTGACGGAAACGTGGACGGAAGGCAGCGGTGATCAAAATTGGTCCGACGCAGGCAACTGGAACGGTGGTTTTGTGCCGCATCGTCCCGGGGATGTCGCCACGTTTGGCACGGGCGGAGTGGGTCTGCCGGTGGCTTTGAATCAAAACGAAACCGTGGGCGGAATTGCGTTTGCGAATGCCAGTTCTTATACCATCACCGGGGCCAACGCCCTGACTTTGGATGGTTCCGGCCATGGCGCGGCACTGAGCGTGACCGCGGGTGCAACCAATGCCATTAACACGGCGATCACCTTGAACGACAACGTGACGGCGACGGTGAATTCCGGGAATTCACTGACCTTGGGCGGCGCCATCGCCAACGTGTCCGGACCGGAGACTTTGACCGTCAATGGCGGTGGCACGCTGGCGCTCGCGCAGGCCGACTCCTTCGGACCGGCCGCCGGCACCGTGGGTACCACCCTGGGTGGCGCCACGGTGCAGGTGGGAAACAGCACCGCGCTCGGAGCGGGGGATGTGAATGTGACTGGCAGCTCCACCTTGCAGGCGGGCGCGCCAGGCGTGAACCTCGCCAATAACATTATTGTTGCCAACGCCAACACTGTCTCCGTGGCTGGCAATGGAAACAACCTGACTCTCGGCGGCGTCATCAGCGGCAACGGCGGCCTGACGGGAACCGGCATGGGAACCGTGACGTTGAACGGGGCGAACACTTACGCAGGGGGCACCCTGCTGAACGCGGGTGTTATTGGCATTGTCGAGGATGGCGCGGCGGCGGGCAATTCGGGCAGCCTGGGCGTTGTGCCAGCCCTGCCCGCGGCCAACAACATTTTGTTCAACGGCGGTGACTTGTTGGGAACCGCCACGTTGACCTTGAACCCCTATCGCGGCCTCGGCATCGGGTCGGCTTCCGTCGCCAATAACGCGGTTACCACCGCGCTGATTGACGCGGCCCCCGGCCAGACGCTGACGGTTGCCGGCACGATTGCTTCCGCCGGAAACATCGGCACGAACAACCTGACCGTGAACAGCGAACCCGGCAGCACCGGCACCGTGGTGCTGGCCGCCGCCAACACGTTCAACGGCACCAATATTATCGCCGGCGGCGTCGAGCAGCTGGGGAATGCCTTCGCCTTGCAGGACAGCACGCTCTTTTATAATAGCCAGGGTGGCGTGCTCAACTTCGGATCGCTTACTGCAGCCACCGTGAATGGTCTCATCGGTTCACAGAACCTGGCGCTGGTCAATTCCTTGGGCGCGGGCGTGGCCCTGACCATTGGGAACAATAACGCAAGCGGGACCTTCTCCGGCAATTTGTCGGGCCCCGGCTCACTAATCATGCAAGGCTCGGGCACGGAAATATTGTCGGACGCCACCTTTTCCGGCGGCACCGTGGTCGAGGCTGGCAATGTGATCTTTAACAACCCCGCCATTTATGGCGCCCGCCTGGATCTTTCCGGCGTGGTCCAGTATCTCTATGGAGCCAGTGTGGTCATCAGCGGTGGTTCGCTGACTTCAACCAACGGTATTTCCATCCTTTCGGCCACGGGTTACACCGCCACGTCCGGCGTCTATAACGACCTCTGCACCCTGACCATCTCCAACAATGCCATCGTCACGGCGGATGCCGATGCCACCGGTCGCGCCGTTACCTTCGGCACCGGCAACGCGCGCCCTGGGATTGGCAATTATCTGGCGGTCGGTACGGGTCCGGGGGACCATACGCTGGTGGTCGCAAATGGCGTGTTGGATATGTTTTATTCATCCGGTGGCAGCACGGTCGGCAACTGCGCCGTTAACCTGAACAGTGGCACCCTGGTGGTGGATCAAATTCAACAAACCACCGGCGGCGGCAATCAAACGGCCACCATCAACTTCAACGGCGGCGTGTTGGAAGCGGGAACCAATGATCCCGCCGGGGGCGACTTCCTGCCCGCCCTGGCCTATCTGACGGTGAACCTGACGAATGCCGCCGTTCCGGCGTTCATTAACAGTTCCAATTGGAGCATCACGATCGCCGCCCCGCTCACGGGTGGTGGCGATGCGGGACTGGTCAAGCTGGGTTCAGGCACCTTGGTGTTAAGCGGTGCCGATACTTATACCGGTCTGACCACGGTGAGCAATGGAACGCTCCTCATTTCGGGGGTGCTCGACAATCCCAATGAGAGCTTTGCGGTGAACGACGGCCATGCCTTTGGCGCCTACTACAATGGCTCAGCCACACCGCAGATCGGTTCCGTCACCCTCGGTCAAAGCGCTGGCTCAGCCCTGGTCTTCACCAACCTCTCCAGCACCTCGGCCGCGGCATTCCATGCGGATTACCTCTATTTGAACGGGACCTGCCCCCTCAAGGTTGAGGACGCGGCCAATATGTCGGCGGGTAGCGAGTATCCGCTCGCCCAGATCGGCGGCGCGATTGTCACGAACAGTGGCAGCGGCTTCAGCCTCTCCCTGCCGCCGGGCGTCTCCGGAACCTTGGTCCATGACATCAGCATCATCCCGGGTTACACCACCCTCGCCTTGAATGTGACGAGCATCGTTCCTTACACGCCGCCCGTTACCTTCACCGGCGTGACCGTTTCCGGCCACAACCTCGTGCTCAGCGCGACCGGCGGCACCCCCGGCGATCCAGTGACCGTGCTGGGCAGCACAAGCCTCACCCTGCCGGTCGCCCAGTGGACCACGGTGGCTACCGGAAACTATGACGGCAATGGTAACTTCACTTACACTGTTACCGGCGCTTTGAATTCCGGCCTGTCGCAACAGTTCTACCGCCTGCAGGGGCAATAAGCGCCCGGATATTTTCACGAACATTTGCGGTGATGGGGCATCGGATGGAATTCTGATGCCCCGCCAGCCCGGTTCCCTTTCTTGGTACGGTCATCGCCAACGGCATTTTCCAAGCCATCAATTATCGCCACATCTGGTGTTGGCGGAAATCGGGAGGATTCATATAGTTGTGGCCGATGACCATCATCCTAAAAGCAGCCGTACGCCTTTTCGCGCTCGCCCACAGGAGCAGGGACAATGGGCTTCCCAAAACCTCTTCCAACTCAATCCATGAAAAACCTTTTTCATTCCCCAATTGCAAACCGCGGAGGTCTGTCCGCGCGGCTGCAAACGCCATGGTTCGTCTTACTGGCCTGTGTTTGCCTGCTGGCCGCGCCCGCAACTCAAGCCGCGCCAAGAACCTGGTCTGGCGGCGGCGGCGACAACAACTGGGGTTCCGCTGCCAATTGGGGCGGCACGGCGCCGACCGTCGGCGATTCCCTGATCTTTGCTGGTTCCACCCGTATCACCAATTTCAATGATTTGACCGCGCTCAATTTGACCGGCATCAGTTTCCAAAACAGCGGGTTTTTATTTGGCGGAAACAGCATCACCAACCGGGGCGGCATTTACGATTATTCGGGCAACAACACGAACAATCTTCCCACGTATTTGAGCGGTGGCCAGGGGATTACCAATGCCGCGTCGGGCACCGTCCTGCAGTTGGGGGGCATCCAGACCAATCTGGCCACCGGCAATGTGCTGACCTTCGGCGGTGCCGGCAACATCTATGTCGCGGGGGTGATCAGTGGCATCGCCAGCGTAAATGCCAATGGCGACGGCAACGGCAACGGATTCCTTCGCCTCTCCGCCACCAATACCTTCATAGGTCCGTTAACCGTCAATTCCGGCACCCTCCAACTGGGAAACGCGGCGGCGATTCCCAGCGGCGCGGGCAAGGGCGACGTGACCAACAATGCCAGCATCGACCTGAATGGCAACAGCCTGACCATTAACGGCCTGTTCGGCTCCAGTTCCGCGGTGGTGGACAATACGACCGGCACCGCTACCTACACCTTGACCGTCGGCAATAGCGCCACCAACACGGGCGGGGTGTTTGAGTTCGATGGCACCATCCAAAATAGCAGTGGCTCGGTGGCCCTGACCAAGGTGAACACCAATTTTTTCTATCTTGGCGGTTCGGGGCAGTACAGCGGTCCAACCACCATCAATGCCGGAACCTTGGTGTTGACCAACGGCGCTTCGCTTGACAATTCTTCCACCTTTAACATTGCCGCAGGGGCGCAGTTTAATTATGTCAATGGCTCCTTTTCCCTCGACTCCAGCCAGACCTTGACGGCGGGACGCACCACCAACAACGGGTCGGCGGATCTGGTGGGCGATTTTAATAACAGCGGCACGATCGTTGTCTATAAGGCCGGTCAGGCAGGGACCCTGACGATCAACGGCAGCCTGACGCTTGACAACGGTGGCCTCGTTACGTTTGATCTCGGCAACAATCCCACGGCGGGCGCCGGTTCGAACGACCTGATTGTCATCAATGGCCAATTATACGAAAACGGCGGGATCATTCTCCTCAATCCCGTCGCGGGAACTTTCGCCCATCAAACCTATACGTTGATCACCAATCAGACCGCGCAGGTTTTTGGCGCCGCTGCAAACCTCACGGTCGAAACTCCGCGCGGCATTACCGCGACGTTGGATGACACGTCATTCCCGGGCACTCTGCTAGTGAATATTTCGGGCAGTTCTACTCCCTTCTCAGATATCTGGGTGGGAAACAACAACGGTGGCGCCTGGGACGTGAATAACTCGCAGAATGTCACCACCAATGGCTTGCTCACCACGTTCTATAATTTGGATAATATTGTGTTCAATGACTCCGCCAGTAATACCACCGTCAATGTGGCGGCCGGCGTTTCTCCGTCATCCATTTTGGTGAACAATACCTTGAGCAACTACGTCTTTTCCGGCAGCGGCTCCATTGCCGGTTCCGGGGGGTTGACCAAAACCGGCTCCGGTTCGTTGGCCATCAGAAATCAAAATATTTACACCGGCCCCACCGTGGTCAACCAGGGATTGTTGACGATCGACTTCGCCAATTCCGCCCCGGTGATTTCCCAACTCTTCAGCGCCCGTAGCACGCTGGTCCTGGGTGGCGGCACCATCACTTTGTCCAACGCGAAAACCACCGCGAACACGCAGACTTTTGGCGCCACGACGGTGGCTTCCGGCGCTTCCTTGATCACCAGCGTGCGCAACAGTCTTGCCAGCATTGATTTGACATTCGGGCCGATCACCCGCCAGGTGGGTGGCACCCTGTATTACCAACTTCCCAGCGGCGGTCCCGCCAGCGGTGCGGTCACCACCACTCCCTTGGTAAATGGCATTCTCGGCGGTTATTTTGCAGGATTCGTCAACCGCAGCTCTCCTTATCCCGATCAATGGATTACCAAAAACGCCGCCAACCAGCTCGTTGAATATGTGCACTTCGCCCAGGAAAAGAATGCCAGCGCCTTTACCATCCCTACCAATAATGTGGAAATATGGCCCCTCAACACGAATCCTGCCCCCGGTTTCGTGGTCAACAGCATTCATTTTGATACCAATTCCATTGCCAATGGTGCGGTAACTCTCAACTTGCGTGGAACCAATATGCTGTCCAGCGGTGGCGTTCTGGTCGCCGCCAGCACCGGTTCCGGCACGCAAACTATTGCCGGTGGAACTTTGTTGGGCGCAACGAACGCGGATCTGATCGTCATCCAGGATAGCCTGGGAACGCTCGTCATCAATTCAACCATTGCCGACAATACCAACCTCGCCGCCACTGGTGGCAGCGCCTTCACCAAGGCGGGGGGCGCAAACGCCGGCACGCTCGTATTAACCGGCGCCAATACCTACTCTGGACCAACTTTTATTGCCGCCGGCACCCTCCAGGTGGGCAACGGTGGCACCACTGGCAGCATCAGCAGCTCGTCCGGTGTCACCAACTTTGGCACGCTTGCCTTTGATCGTTCCGACGCGGTTAGCTTCGATGCTCCACTCACCGGATATGGCTCGTTGCAGCAGGCCGGCAAAGGTATTCTGACATTGACCGCCAACAACTCCTACTCCGGCCCCACCTTGATCAGCTCGGGCACCTTGCAGGTCGGGGCGGGCGGCGCAACCGGCAGTCTCGGCGACACTGCCAGTATCACGAACAATGGAACCCTGGTGTTTGACCGCCCGGACGCCATCGTCATCAACGCTCCCATACTGGGATCCGGCTCCCTGGTCAACCTCGGCGCCGGCACCCTCACTTTGACCAATGCAAATTCTTATTCCGGATTGACCACGATCAGCAAAGGCACGATCGCACTCGCCGCCGCCGCCTCCATTCCGGACAGTTCCGGCTTCCTGCTCGTCTCTCCCGGCAGCGTGCTGGATGTTTCCGCCCTCAGCGGCGGCATAACCCTGGCCGGCGGCAGCGTCGCCCAGGTGCTGGCCGGTCATGGCACGGTCAATGGCAGCGTCACCGTGACCAACAATACCACCCTCAGCCCCGGATCCAACGGCGTGGTGGGCACGCTCACCATCAATAATAACCTGACGCTCGCGGGTGGCACCCTCAATCTCGATGTGGGCGCCTCCTCCGGGGATCTGGTCGCCGTGGGCGGCGCCCTAGACTTTGAATCCGGCAGCATCGTGTTGAACCCCTTGACCACGCTGCCCAATGGTACTTATAAGCTGATCAGTTATGGTGGCTTCAATGGCGCCGTGGCTAATGTGTCCCTGGCAGGCTTTTCCCAAAGCGGCCAAGTGGCTTTCCTGACCAATAATACCACCGGCCAGGAAATTGATTTGTTGGTCTTCAGCGCTGCGGGCGCCAGTTTAACCTGGGTCGGCGATGGGGTGAATAATTTCTGGGATATCGCCAACTCTTCGGACTGGAACAACGCCGCTGGCCCCTCGGTCTTCCAAAACAGTGATAATGTGACCTTCAATGACTCGTCAACCAATCCGGTTGTGGTGCTTTATGTCGCGGATTCACCCGGCTCCATGACCATCAATACCTTGGTCAATAACTACACTTTCACCGGCGCCGGCAGCGTCAACGGCGGTGGCATGGTCGTCATCAATGCTACCAACACCACCGTCACGGTCGATGCCGCATTCAACAATTCCGGGCCCACCGTGATCAACACTGGGATCGTCCAGGTGGGCGACGGCTCCCACCAGGGGGCCCTGGGTACTGGCGTGGTGGCCAATAACGGCGTCATTAACTTCAATGAACCAGCCAACGCCATCTTGGCCGGCTCCCTGGCCGGTTCCGGCAGCCTCTTCCAGCAAGGTTCCACCCGCTTGACCTTGCAGGGCAACAACAGCGCCTATCAAGGCCCGATCACGATCAGTCGCGGAGTCGTGGATGTCGGCGGCGGCACCGGATCCGGTTCGCTTGGCGCCGGCCTCGTGACCAATAATGGCACCCTTTTGGTGGATCTGTCGGGTGGCGGCCATGTCATCAACAATACTATCACCGGCTCCGGCCCCGTGGCCTTCATCAACGGGGGCACCGTGACCTATGGCGGCATTAATACTTATGCCAACAACACCTACATTTCCAACGGGCTCGTGCAACTGGGTTCAAATACGGCTATCCCCGCCGACGGCGGGACGGGCGACTGGCTCGTCCTCGATGGCGCCGCCAGCGGCCCGGCCGGCACCCTGGATCTGAACGGATTTAATCTGTCCGTAAACGCTTTGTCCGGGGTCAATGCCAGTCAAGACGGGGTGATTGAGAATAATGGGGGCACCTCCGTCAATACGCTCTCGATCATCGGCTCCGCCACCACGACTTATAGCGGTGCGATTCAGGATAACTCGGGCGGCGGCGGCCGGGTCGCCCTGTGTGTCGGCGGCGCGGCGAATCAGACCTTGGATGTTGAAAGCCTAACGGGTAACACCTTCACCGGTGGCACCACGATCAGCAACGCGACCGTTCACCTGACGGCGGCAGCCGCGATTGGCAATGCTGTGGGTTTGGGCACCGGCCCGGTGACACTGCTGAGTAATGCCACCCTCTATGCCGTTGGCGCGGCCGGAAGTTCCTTTCCGATTTGGAATAGTCTGGCTAACCCCATCACCATTCCCGCCGGCCAGACCGCCACCATTTATGGCCCGCAACACGGCGCCATGCAGGCGAATATCACCGGCAGCGGAACTTTATTCTACGACACCACCTATGTCCTCGGCCAGATTAGCGGTGACTGGAGCGGATTCACCGGCCAGATCTTTGTCGGGCATTCGGCTACCGGTGGCAATTGGGGAATTAACCATATCGCTGGTTTCGGGCACCTCTTTTGCACTAATAATACCTCAACCTCTGGCCCCGGCTCGGGGGTGTTTCTGTACAACCTCGTCCCTGGCACCCCCACTATTCCCATCGGCGAACTCGCGGACGATGGCTCCTCCACCATTGAATCCACCAACTCCGGCAATGCCGGCGGCGTGGCGGCGAACTTTGCCGTCGGCGGCTTGAACACCAGCACCAATTATGGCGGCAACATTATTGACAACGTCGGCATCATCAAGGTCGGCTCCGGCTCCTGGACCTTGACCGGTGCGACGCTGACTTACAGCGGCCAGACCACCGTCAGCAACGGGGTGCTCGCGCTGGGCGCTACCTCAACCCTGGCCAACAGCACGCCGATCACCCTCGCCGCCGGTGGCACGCTGGATGTCTCGGCGTCCGGCACGCTGACGCTGGGCGCGCAAATGCTCCAAGGCAACGGCACCTTGAATGGTAGCCTCACCGCCAATGCCAGCGGCATCGTTTCGCCCGGCGGAGCCAATGCCATCGGCAAATTGACGGTCACCAACAACGTGACATTGGGGGGCACCCTCATAATGGAACTGGACCGCACGAATTCACCCGCGACCAACGACCTGCTCGTGGCCAATACCATCACCGCCGGTGGCACCTTGCAGGTGAATAACCTCGGCCCGGACCTGCACTCCGGCGACACCTTCCAGCTGTTCAGTGTGCCGGTCTCCGGCGCCTTTGCCGTGACCAATCTGCCCGCAACCAACGGTAACGGCAGTATCAATTATGTCTGGACCAATAACCTTGCCCTGGACGGCACGATCAGCCTGTTGGTCGGCGTGCCCAACGTCAAAACCACCCCCACCAACCTTACGGCCACGATTAGCAACGATTCGTTGACGCTGGCCTGGCCGGCGGACCACACCGGCTGGCGCTTGTTGGTGCAAACCAGCAGCCTGGCCGGCGGACTCGGCGCCAATACCAATGACTGGTTCACGGTGTCCGGTTCCTCCTCCGTCAATCAAACCAACCTTCCCATCGATCCCAACCAGCCGTCCGTTTTCTATCGCTTGGTTTATCCGTAAACAGACCTCTTCCGTCGGGCTTCTGCCGGACTTGAGAATTTTGGGGATTGCTGCTACTGTGCCGCCATGCCGATTTACGAGTTTCATTGCGAAAAGTGCGGGCGGGACAACGAAATCCTGGTCCGCTCCTCCAACTGGCGCGGAACGAAGTGTCCGCAGTGCGGATCCACCAAACTTGACAAAAAGTTTTCCACCTTTGCCGCGGGTGGCGGCGCCAACGAGGCACCCGCCTGCGTTGTTGGCGGCGGCAGTGGCGGTTGCTGCGGCGGCCATTGCCATGGCCACGGGAACTGATTTATTGCGGGCAAATCTCGCGGGGGGAGATTTGCGTCAGATCTTCGACGGTCCAGTCAGCCGCTTGTTGCTTTAGTTCACCGTACTTCGTGCCACCGGTGGCCACGGCGAGGGTTTTGGCGCCGATGAATTTGCCGCAACGCACGTCAAAGGGCGTGTCGCCAATAACCACGATTTCCTGGGGCTGCAAGTGGGTGTCCAGAACGCGGCGGCCCCGTTGCAGGGCTGCGGCCGCAATGTGGTTGCGGTCTTCATGGTCGTCAGCAAAGCCGCCCATCACAAAGAAATCCCAGAGGCCGAAGCGGCGCAGCTTGATTTCCGCGCCGAGCCGGATATTGCCGGTCAGCAGGCCCAGCATGGGCGGCTGGGGCAGCGCAAGGAGGCCCGCGAGAAAACCGCCGATGCCGGCGCACTGGCCGCCGGTGCTTTGCGCCACAATGTGATCCAGCCAAAATACATAATTGTCGAAAAACTCCGCGAAATGTTCGCGGGACACCGGCACGCCGTGAATTTGGAAAAATTCGCGCACGAGGCTGACGTCCGTGCGGCCGGCGAACTTCATCCGCTCAGCCCCATGATGCAGCCCAAACACCTGGCTTAAGGTCTGCGAAAACGCCTTCGTGCCCGCCCCGCCGGTGTGAACCAGCGTGCCGTCAATATCGAATAGAACCAGCCGAATCATGCCGCGCGGAGGTTAACAAAAGCAGCGGGCCGCGCGAGACAATTGATTGCAGCTGCAGAAGGGCGCGGTTGTGGTTGCCAATCGCGGTCGAAGCCGTGACGGTGACTTGAAGCGCTGGTGAACCCAAAAATGCGCTGCGCCAAACTCAATCTGCTGGCGAATCCCGGAATCCGGAGATTGCATCAATCCCACGCCCGATAGGGGAATCCGCCTTTCTCCATGAAACTGCCACAACGCGGACAGCGCCCTGGATCGTTCCACGGCTCCACCCAATGTCTTGGTTCGACTGGGCAGGCCGGCGCGGTTTCACGCCAGACCAGAGGCGGTGGCGAGGCCGATGATGAGTTGATGGAGCTTTGGCCCAAAATCACTGGAAGTATTTCCGGTTGGTAGAACCCACGAAACTTGACCAGATCCACCTCGTCCGCCCTCCGCCGCTGACGCGTAAACACGTCATACAATTCGCGACAATCGCGGCAGATCACCGTTTGGATGATACAATGCCGGCCGCTGTCCGCGCCGCCGGAAATTTTGGTGCGGTACTGGCATTGCGGACATTCAAACAGGTAGGTTTTGCCCACGCCTTCCAAATACTACCGCGTGGAGAGAAACTCAAGCTTGTTGGGGCGGCATTCCTTTTTGTCGGGGCGGGAACAAAAGGAGACAGGTGCGAGTTCAAAAGGAGACAAGTGATTTGGCTTTGGCAAATGTTCCTTGGTCGAGGGGTTGAGGAGGCCTGAGCATAGCGAAGGCCGACGAAAGCCCTCGATCAAGGAACAACGGTGGGGTTGACTTGTGGCTATAAAAAATGCAAATCGGCAAACGCCTTACCAACCTGTTTCTCCAGCAAATATTCCGGCAGTTCAATCAAGGTTATATTGACGCTGCAGATGCCTCCCACCACCTGCAGATCAGCCGCGCTCACCATTACCGGCTCCGCACCCGCTTCCTCAAAGAACGCTTTCGGTTCGCAGCCAAGCTTTCGGGCGGCGACCATTGGCCGGAATGGCCGCCGGAGGCCATCGCTTTCCTTAAAGAGTTCCTGCCGCTTCAGAAATCTCCCAACTTCCAACTCTTGGCCGACGAACTGGAAACCCGCCTTGGTTTCAAACGCTACCGGGGGTCGGTGGCCGCCATTGCCAGAACCCATTTTCCCAAGCTCATCTGCCAGCCCGAACCACACCCCAAAGCCCGGCGGCGCTGGTAACGCTCACGCATTGATGAACTCTGGCAACACAATTCCTCCATCCACCAGTGGTGGCCATCCGAGGAAAAGCAAACCCTGCGATGACCGCGATCCCTGCTCCGAGTTCCAGCGCACCTTCTCCGCACTTGGCCTCACCCATCTGGTCGCCCCCAGCCCGCAGGCCAAGGGCAAGATCGAGCGCCGCTTCGGAAACCTGCAACAACGTCTGGTGGCAGTCCTGGCCTATGAAAAAGTCCGCAGCTACGCCGCCGCACAAATCGTGCTCAACCGGGAGGTCGAACGCCAGAAGAACACCGTCTATCGCACCACGGGCTTAAGCCCAAACTCAGCGTGGAAAAACGCACGGATGGAAAAACGCACCGCCTCACGTCCCTGTCCGTCAGCAACCCTGTTGGACCTCCATCCGGCGCGCCATTTGAAACGCAGGGTCAATGCCGACAGCTAGATCGACTTTCTCGGCCAAAGCCGGCGTATTGCCCCCACCAAACGATCCTCCATCACCCTCCTCCATCACCCCAGGCGCCAGTTCTGTTTCGTCACTCAGCCTCCAATACCACCCCTCAACAACTGGCCCGAAATCCTAGGAGAATACTCTCTCTGAATCTGTCTCCTTTTGAACTCCCGCCGACAGGGCGGCATTCCCCTTTTGACACGGGCGAAGGGCCGTTTATGCTTGGGGCATGCGCCTTGTTCAAGTCCCTTTGGGTCATCGTAGTTATCATATCAAAGTTGGCGGCGGCCTGCTATCCAGGCTTGGTGCCGAGTGTGCCGTGCTGAAGTTCGGCCAGCGTTGCGCGGTAATTACCGACCGTAACGTCGGCAAGACATACGCTCAACTCGCGCTTAAATCCCTTATGGCGTCGGGCTTCAAACCAGTGTTGGTCACCGTCCCAGCCGGGGAAAAATCAAAGCGCATGGCCATGGTTGAAGCCTGTTACGACCGCCTGGCCACGCACCGGCTCGAGCGAAGCTCGTTTATCGTGGCGCTCGGCGGCGGCGTGGTGGGCGATCTGGCTGGGTTTGTGGCCGCCACCTATCTGCGAGGCATCCCCTTTGTGCAGGTGCCCACGACATTGCTGGCACAGGTGGACAGTTCGGTGGGCGGCAAAACCGGGGTGAACCTCGCGGCTGGCAAGAATCTGGTGGGAGCGTTTTACCAGCCGCGCCTGGTCCTGTGTGACCTCGACACGTTTCACACCCTGCCACCGCGGGAATACGTTTCCGGCCTGGCCGAAGTCATCAAGTACGGGATCATTTACGATGCGATCCTTTTCGCGCAGTTGGAACGGAATCTGCCGAAGCTGCTGGCGCGCGATGCCGCCTCGCTGGCATCGGTCGTCGCCCGATGTTGCGAAATCAAGGCCGAGGTCGTAGGCCAGGACGAGACCGAGACGGGCTTGCGCGCCATCCTCAATTTTGGCCATACCATCGGCCATGCCATTGAGAATAGCTCGGGCTATGGCAAATTCTTGCATGGCGAGGCCATCTCCATCGGCCTGGTGGCGGCGGCGAAACTGTCGCATCAAATCCTCGGTCTACCTTCCGGCGACGTGACTCGGATCGAAAAATTGTTTGCCCAAGCCGGGCTCCCCTTGACCATCGGCTTAAGCCCGGCACAAAGCCGAAAGCTATTCGCCGCCATGTTACTGGACAAAAAGGTAAATGCGGGCGAAGTCAAATTTGTGCTGGCCGAAAAGATTGGCCGCGTGAAATTTGGCTGCCAAGTGCCCACGCCGCTGATCGAGCGGGCGCTCCAGAAGTGAGGCTTGCGGCGGGCGTGGTTTATTTTGCGAGCTAGTTGAAACTTGCCGTCGCGGTGGTGCCGTGCGTCACCACCAGCCGGTCGTTTAGTCTGACTGGACGATCCCCGTTTTATCGGCGGCAAAATGCGGCCAACATGCTCTCTTGGGGGTGGCGCGCCAAAGGAGAGGGATTTCCGAATTGTATTTCGCGACCATCCGGATCAAACTAAGCCGTCACCAGGTCCAAAGCCAACGCCGGCAAGCCAATAATCATGACACCCAAGACAATACTCGTTCCTGTGGACGGCGCGTCCAACATCAAGCTGGAGACGCTCGATTTTGAAACGCTGGCCACCATACGTTCCGCCAGCACGAATACCCCCGGCACCGAATGCGAGGGATTGAAATACAACGCCACCGGCGCCGAATTTGACTGGTTTGATTCGATCATCCGCGCGCTTCCGGATAATTGCCGATCCGCGGCCGTCATCGCACCCGTGGCGCGCGGTGCCTCTGGCGGGTTGGTCGGGGCGGACAACACCTTGCTGGAAGTTCCCGGCCGGCGTTTGACCCTGGCTTACACGCAAATTTATCCCGAGGCGGTCAATGAAGCTTTCGCCAAGCTGGCTGGTTCGCGGGAGGAGTTTTTTCAGGAAACGGGTTCCATCCGTGATTTCCCTGGTTCGCTGACGATGCTCAAACGGCTCTTGTACGAGGAATTGGTGCGGCCTGAATTGTTCGCCAGGGCCGCGGGCTTCGGCCAGTACGGGGCCTTGATGGGCGGACATTTCATCGGCAATGATTATTTGAAGGCGCTCACCCTGGCTGGCAACGAACACAGTTATTGGATGTGCCACACCGGCACGCGGGACGTTCGCAGCCAGCCCGGCGCGCCCAGCCGGGCCGCGCAGCAGGTGCCGGGATTTCAACGGCTGGTACCGCAGACTCCGTCCGTCTGTTATCGCTCCCTCGGCGTCATGCCCGCCCCGCAGGCTGCAGAATTGAAGTTGTTGGAGCCGCCGCTGGTGGTGCCCGGCGGACATGACACCTGCCTCTCGCACATCCCGATTCTTTCGACGTTTTATCAGGCCTATCCCGCCGCAATCGGCAAGCCGGTGGTGCAGGTTGAAGCCGGTACTTGGACCATGATTGCACAGATGGGCGGCGTGGCCAAAGTGCCGGGCGACGGCTATACGCGCGACATCATCATCCAAGGCACCGTGGACGGCGAACCGGTGGTCACCGCCCGTTACGGCGGCGGCGCGGATTTTGCCCAACTCCAAAAACTGGCGAACCTCCGCGGTCGCGATTTTGACAGCCAGTGGAACGAAGCCAGGCTCTTAAACTTTTTGCGCGCGGCCAACTGCCTGGTACTGCCAAACATCGCTTCCGCTAATCAGGGCACCGGTCCGTTCCCGCAAGTGCAGGGCCGCATCATCAACGAACCGGACTTTTATGGCCAAGGCCTCACCGCTTATCTGGCTAGCAACTTGATGACCGCGATGACCACCGCGGAACAGGTGGCGGCCATTTCCCCAGCGGTCGAAGTGCCCATCGTCCTGACCGCCGGCGGTTCCAAGGATGCGTTTTTTGCCGCCGCGCTGGCGACCCTGACCGGCCACCCGGTTTATGCTATGTTCGACCGGGGGGGCCGGCCCGTGACGGAAACAACCACCCTCGGCGCGGCAATTGTGGGTAAGGCGGCGTACCTCGGGATTCATCCCTACCAGGTGGATGCCACGGCCCTCGGGTTAACCTATCGGCAAATCGCGGCGTTCACCGGTCAACTGGCGGGCGCCCTCGAGGCGTATCGCGCCATTTGGCGACAACACGTCGGCGGCAAATAAAATCGCCGCATTTTCTGTGCGCGGCCTTTTATGCTGTCTGAAATTTGAAAGGGGTCCTGCGGCTGGGGATTTTGAGGGTGGCCAAGGCGGCGAGGGCCGCGCATCCCCTTGTGGGCTGGGGCCGGGCCAACGCCAGCCACCGTCAAAAGACGCGCCGCCCGGAGGGTTTTCGCGGCCGGGCGCGAAGCGATGCACCACTACGCCCTGCCGACTCAACAAATTCGAATACTTTGGGTTTTGTTCCTCGCTCCTCGTGACTCACTTCGCGGCCGGAGCCGCCGCCGGCGGATCCTTGGGCGCCTCCTGCCCGAGCTTGCCGCTATAGCCGGAGAGCACTGCGGAACCGAGCAACACCACCAGCCCGAGCCCGAGCAGGCTACGCGTACGAATGCTGGTCCCCTTCCATTCGCCCAGCATCAAACCCAGTGCGCCGCTAAACATGATCGAGCTGGCCATCAATACCGCCCAGCCCACGTAACTTTGGCTGCCCATCTGCGGCTCGCCCGTTTTGAAGGCAATGAACTGGCACACCCAAATGGCGCCGGCGATGGCGCCAAAAATGAGATTGGAAATCAGTGGCGCGTCTTTCTTGGTGTAATCGCCGAACGTCTTGTTCTTGGCATTCAGGAACAGGCACCAGAGGAAATTTACCGTGAAGCCGCCCAGCAGGGCGATGACCAGCACGGGCATGCCCGCCCATGCCACCGGTGTGGCCGGCGCGGTCGTCAGGGCGAGCTTCTCAATGGTGGGGCCGCCGACCAGCCCGAAACCCAGCGCGGCGCTCATCAAGCCCGAAAAAAGGGCCACCAGCATTCCCTTGCTGAAATTATATTCCGCCACCGCTTTCTTCTTTTCGGCTTCCGGCAGCTCCTTTTCCTTGGACATGCCAGCCAGCCCCACCAGAACGATGCCGGCCAGGGACACGATCACCCCCACAAAGGAGGCGATGC
>Ga0302320_10014993_pt1 | contig 15968 bp, 11 predicted proteins | sample Bog_T0_3_FD_202130 | JGI IMG/M metagenome (GOLD analysis project Ga0302320, IMG submission 202130) | Peat permafrost microbial communities from Stordalen Mire near Abisko, Sweden - Bog_T0_3 | ecosystem: Environmental > Terrestrial > Soil > Wetlands > Peat | place: Sweden: Abisko, Stordalen Mire... | reverse complement strand
GTCATCGAGGTCGTCTCCATGCTGTTCGATTACCTGGGTCACCCTCCCTGGTAAATCCACCGGACCTCCCGGAAAGCCACTTCCCATCGCCTTTTCCGCGATCGGCCTGCACGCGTTTTACCCGCGCGCAGGCCGCCGCGTTAGAATGCGGTCATCGACGGAGGTGTGCCCTGCAATCCAATCCAGGTGAAGTCACCCAGCTCCTCAAAGCCATGCACGGCGGCGACACCTCCGCCGCAGGCCGTCTGCTGCCTCTCGTTTACTCTGAGCTGCATCGCCTTGCCCAGGCCTACATGCGACGCGAGCGTCCCGACCATACCCTCCAGGCCACCGCGCTCATCAACGAGGCCTACCTCCGCCTCGCCGGCGAGCACATCGACTGGAACAGCCGCTCCCACTTCATCGGCTTCGCTGCCCACGTCATGCGTCAGCTTCTGGTCGATTACGCGCGCGCCCACTGCGCCCAGCGCCGCGCCGGCGGTCTTCACCGCGTCGACATGGACGACGAACTCGCCATCTCTCCTGAGCGGATCGACGAAGTTGTCGCAATCGATGAAGCTCTCACCCGTCTCGCGGCTCAGAGTCCCCGCCAAGCCCGCGTCGTCGAGCTGCGCTACTTCGGCGGCCTCTCCGTAGAGCAGATCGCGCAGATCCTCGAGATCGCCCCACGCTCTGTTAAGCGGGACTGGTCCCTTGCCCGAATTGCCCTCGCGCGCGAATTGTTTCCGCAACACACGACCTCCCCCAGCCTCAGTTCTGAAGACTGACCATCCTTAAAAAAACTAAGAAGCCCTTTGCCCCTTTCTTCTCCTCGATGCGCATTTCTCAGTGAAGGCGGTCATCAAGGCCGCTATCCAAGAGGAGGAACTACCATGAAAACCAGCATCCGCACCTTTGTCCTGGCCTCCAACGCCGCCGCAACGCTATTTCAGCGAATCGAGCAGGAGGATATAAAAACGATGCGCGACGTATTTTCAGAAGGGCATGCAAATCGCGGCGCAGACAAATCGAGCCGCAACAGGATGAGCGCCAAACAGTCCAACGGGCGAATTGGCTGTGTGGAAGCTTCTCACACCGACAAGGAACAACCGCTCCCTTTCCTCGGATCGACGAGGGGATCTGGAACTGAAAACTCCCAGTCTCGGCGCCCTGCGCGGGTCTTTTTTATCCTGCTTCTGCTCTGCCTCGTTTGGGTTGCGCCCGCCGGTGTTTTCGCGCAAAAAGCGGTCTTTATGGGCGCGCAGAGCGTGTTTTCAAACCAGTTGTCATGGGTAGTTGCTGTCGACAAGGCCGGCAACGTATTTACCGCCGGCGCGGACGGCAGTATTGTGAAAACTCCTGCCGGAGGCGGCACGCCAGCTACAGTGGCCTCCAATCTAGGTGGATCGCCAATCTCATTGGCCGTGGACGGGGCGGACAACCTATATGTCGTTATCGAAGTTTTTGGCATCGAATTCGATAACATTGTCCTCAAGGTACCCGCGGGCCGGGGCTCTCCCGTCAAAATTGGCGGGCCTGGGTTACCTGTCGGCGTGGCAGTCGACCCGGCCGGAGACGCATTTATCGCAGAGGCAGGGGAAGACATCGCGGAGATCCCTGCCAACGGCGGTCCGGATTTCTACATTCCGTCCTCTGTTGGGCTGAATCCAGGGGGAGTTGCAGTCGATGCCAAAGAGAATCTTTTTGTCACGGATCTGAACACCGGTGATGTCTTTGAACTGCCCTTCACCAGCGGTTCCCGGATTACGTTGGGAACTGGATTCAGTTCTCCCGTCGGAATCGCGGTCGATAACGCGGGAAACGTCTTTGTTGCGGATAATGGAAACAACGATGTGGTAGAGATCCCTGCTGCTGGCGGTTCGCAGGCGGTCGGGACCTCTCTCAACGCTCCCGTAAACGTCGCTGTCAATGCCGAAGGCGATCTTTACATCGCGGACACCGGCAACAAGCGCGTTGTGGAGGAGCAACTCCGCTTCGTCAGCTTCGGAAACGCCAATGTCTGCCCGCAAGGCCAGGCCGGCGTCGCGCCGTGCAGCCAGACGCTCACGCTGAACCTCGGTTTATACCCAGGAGTCGTAGGGCAACCGGTGACGTTCACGCCGAGGATTCTCACTCAAGGCGCGCAAAATCAGGACTTCTCTCTGAGCAGCGAGTCTTGCGGGCTCTTCAGGCGACTTGGATACGGATGCACACTCACCGTAAACTTTGGTCCAAAATTCTCTGGACTGCGCGAGGGCGCGATGCAGGTGACGGATAGCCTTGGCGGGGCCGTCGCGCTCGCGGTGCCGCTCTTCGGAATCGGGAACGGTCCCCAGGTTGCCTTCAATTCGAGCGCGCAGGCCACGGTCCCGGCCTCAGGACTGAGTAGCCCTGTCGCGGTCGCGACCGATCTCGCCGGGGACGTCTTCATCGTAGACACGGACAACAATCGACTGGTGGAGGTGCCGGCAGGAGGCGGCGCGCAATTCACCGTGGACGATGAACTGAGCAACCCGCTCGGAGTTGCGGTGGATGGCGCAGGCGATCTGTTCATCGCGGACCACGGCAATGATCGCGTTGTGGAAATACCCTTCGGGGGCGGCGCCTGGCAAACGGTTGGCACCGGACTCGCTGGACCTGCCGGGGTGGCTGTGGACGGCGCAGGCGATGTGTTCATCGCGGATTACGCCAATAACCAGGTGGTGGAAGTACCATCCGGAGGCGCACCGCAAATGTTTGTGGCCACCGCCGCCGATGGCTTGAGCGGGCCGCGCGGGTTGGCTGTGGACGGATTCGGCAATCTCTTTATCGCAAGTAGCGAAAATGCGCTTGTGCTCGAGGTTCCCAGCATTGGTCCGGTCAGCCAGGTTGGTACCGGTTTGAACGCGCCATACGGTGTGGCGTTGGATGCGGCCGGGGACGTGTACATCGCGGACTACGGAAGCAACTCAGTGGTCGAGGTCTCAGCAGGCGGACAGCAGTCGACGCTGAGCTCAGGACTGAGCATTCCAACTGGGGTTGCTGCCGACGGCGCCGGCGATGTTTATGTGGCGGATTACGGCAATGCCCGTGTTGTCGAAGTTCCGCGTTCGGAGGCCCCGGCACTCAGCTTTGCCCCCACCGATGTCAATTCGACCAGCACGGACAGCCCGCAGACTGTCATCGTACAAAACATTGGCAACCAGGCTTTGAATCTGACGGGCGTCAGTTTCCCCGTTGATTTCCCTGAAGGAACGGGTGAGGAACTTTGCAGTACTTCTGTCAGCCTCATCCCAGGCCAGGGGTGCAATCTGCCCGTTAACTTTACTCCGCTTCATGTTGGGTCGCTGACGGAAAATTTGAAAATTACTGACAACGCCCTGAATGCAACAGGAGCGACCCAGTCAATTACTCTAGCTGGTACTGGGCTAGCCGCCACTCCTGCGGTACTCACTTCACCCACGCCGAACAGCACGCTAACGGCCACCGCCGTGAAGTTCACGTGGTCGGCCGGGACCGGTGTTTCAGAGTACGATCTCCACCTGAGCGCGGTCTCGCCCGGAGGCTACGACCTCTATGTATCGGGTCACATAACCGGCACTTCCAAGACCGTGAACGGGCTTCCGACGAATGGAGAAAAGATCTATGCACGGCTCTATTCGATTATCAATGGAGTCACACTCTACAACGACTACACCTACACCGCAGCGTCGATAGCCAAGCTCACGTCCCCGGCTCCGAATTCAACGTTGACGGCCAACAGTGTAAAGTTCACATGGTCAACCGGAACCGCTGTCTCGCAATACGATCTTCACTTGAGCGCCGTCGCGCCTGGCGGCTATGACCTCTATTTATCGGGTCATATAGCAGGCACATCTACGACCGTGAATGGCCTTCCAACCAACGGAGAGACGATTTATGCCCGGCTCTATACGATTCTCAATGGAGTCACACTCTACAACGACTACACCTACAAGGCAAAGTAGGTCTTGCCTTGTAGGTGGACGGCCGCATCGTGAACATCCTTCAAATCCTTCCACGCGAGTCGGGAGCTATTGGTCGCAGATGACATCCCCGGCTCGCGTGCCACTTACATCGATTCGCACGTCGGACTTGAGGTTCCACGAAATATCGAGCGATCTCTCGTCGAACGCCTTTTCCAAATACTGAAATGCCTGGTCCTTTTCTCCGAGACCGGCGTAAATAGTGGCAAGGACGTACGGCGAACTCATCTCCGCCTTATTTACGTTGAAACGGCCTCGGGAGAGAATTCGGATATTCACCGAGCGAGGGAGGGTATCAAAATGAAGCGACACAAAAAGCTGGTCGGACTTAGGAACCCTTTGGGGCAGGATCGCAATGAGCCGGAAATGGCTCCGGCTGGAAACTGGAACGCCAGATCCCAGTCTGAGGCCTGGCTACCCGTTCGGATCCTCTTCGTCCTATTTGCATGCTGCCTGGTTTGTATTTTCCCAGAACGGCTCTGCTCTCAAAACCCCGTGTTCGCCATCGCGGCGGACACAGCGTTCTTGATTGGTTCGTTGCAAGGCCGGCCCCAGTCTCCGGCCGCCGCTCAAGGAAATCAAAGCGCTACGCCAACTGGCGGTCTGGCCACCATTGAGGGCCACACGCCGTCCAAGGTGCTCGACGGCACGGCAGTTCGGGTCAGCCATTACAAGCCTGAGAATAAGCTGCGCCTGGCGCTGGCTATTCAACCGCCGCACATGGCCGAGGAAGAGGAATTCCTCAAGGAATTGACAATCAAAGGGTCGCCCAACTTCCACAAGTTCCTCACCCCGGAGGAATGGAACGCCCGCTTCGCGCCTTCTCCCGAAGACGAGCAGAAGGTGGTGGACTGGGTCGTGAGCCAGGGCCTGACGGTGACCCATCGCTATGCCAACCGGCTCCTGGTGGACGTGGAAGGCCCGGTGGGAACGATCGAGAAGACCTTCGGCGTCACCATCAATGACTACCAGGTTGACGACGAAGTGGATTTTGCCAATGACCGCGACCCAGTGGTGCCCGCCAGCCTGAATGGAATCCTCTACTCAGTGCTGGGACTCAACAGCATCGACAGGGTGCACGCAGGCTTGCACAAAGGCAAAGACGTCAAGGGCCCGGATTATGTGCCCGGTCCGGCCTACTTGGAGAGGGAATCCTCCCAAGGCGAGGGCGATCCCACCAAGAGTCCGGCAGCAGTTCGCGCCGCATTAAAAGCCGGCGAGCATTCGCCGAGGCCCAGCTTTACCAACAATTTTGCCGACCCAGGCGACATCTTCAGTTCCGAGGCCTATAACTGGGACGGCCTGCAGGCGTTCAGCCACTGCTGCAACCTATACAACGATTCTGACGGTTCTCCGAAAGAAACCTCGATTGCCCTTGCCACATACGCGAGCTTCAACGCCAGCGATGTAAACACATTTTTCGAGATGTATGGGTTCGCTTGGAATTGGACACCGCTCGCGATCAACGGCGCGGGCGGCACTCCCGGAACGGAGTGCGACACGCTGAACTCTGGCTGCACGGGTCCTGGAGTCGACGACGAGGCCACGCTGGACCTGGAGTATTCGACTGCCGCATCGAACAACTACGGACCCCACAACGGCACTGCTCACGTGTTTATATACGAGGGCGTCAACCAGGACTACGACACCACCACAGACATGTTCAACTACATGGTGAACGACGAACATGCGCGGGTCATGTCCACCAGTTGGAGCGGCGCCGAGGTGACCTCGGGGAATGGCTACACCTATTGGGAGGTCCCAAACCACGCCATCTTCAATAATATGGCCGGACTGGGCTGGACACTGATTGGTGCCGCCGACGACCAGGGTTCGACCGGCAACTGCTCCACAATATCCGTCAACTTCCCCGCCTCAGACAATAATTTTGTTGCCGCCGGTGGCACCGCGCTCAAGTTGTACACCAACGGAAATTGGGACTATGAGGTCGCCTGGACGGGCGGCACGGGGTCGAACGACTGCCAAAGCAACGACGGCGGCGGAGGCGGAGGGATAAGTGTGCTTTGGCCCCAGCCTTCCTGGCAGAGCAGGTACACTGCCATTGCCGCGCTCGGTTCCATGCGCCTTGAGCCCGACCTGGCACTCAACGCAGGCGGCATTGGGCAGAACTTCTACTACCAAGGGGCGCTGAGCCCGGTGGGCGGCACCAGCATCGTTGCTCCGGAGCTGGCCGGATTTTTTGCCCAGGAGAACACCTATCTCAGCTACATCGGCAGTATTTGCGGCTCAGGCGGGACCGCCGCATGCACTCCGATTGGCAACCCCAATCCGTGGATGTATGCTGTCGGCGGGTCTGGCGCGCCCCACGATCCCTATTACGACATTACCAGCGGCTGCACTTCAAATAACATCACGGTAGCAAACGATCTCACGCCGTGGTGCGCAGGGACCGGCTTCGACCTGGCTACCGGCTGGGGTTCGGCCAATATGATGCAGCTGGCCTGGGGCATCAACTGGCAATACATTCCGGGCGCCGGAGAACCTGTGATCACCTTCACCCAAATACCTACGACAAACGTCTGGTACAACACCGACGTGACCGTCGCATGGACCGTCACCGACAGTAGCATCAACTCAATGCCCGCCCCCGGCGTCGCTGGATTCACGCAAGGCTGGGACTCCATTCCTGCCGACCCATCCAGCGAGCCTCACGGCGGCAGCGGCAATTCGTTCTATAGCGGCCCCGAGTATCCGTTCTACACCAGCGGGTGCCTGGCCTTTACCGGTACCACCGCCTGTGCTGGCGGCGTCAGCCAGGGCTGCCATACCGTCAATGTTCGAGCATGGGACAATCAGGGTGTCACCGCGACATCGACGTATGGGCCACTCTGCTACGACACCGTGCCTCCCACCCTCAGCATCTCCACCACCCCCGCCACCCCGGCAAATGGCTGGTACAAAGGCTCTGTCGTCATGACGCTGAAGTCAGCCGATCCAGGCGGCAGCAATGCCTCCGGAGTCGCCGCGACGTATTACGGCGTTGGTTTCAACGGTAGCGCTAACGTCTACTCCGGCCCGGTCACCTTCTCGGCGCAAGGCGAGAACCAAATCTACTACTTCTCCGAAGACAACGCCGGGAACTACTCGTGTGAGTCCTCTACCTCGCCTGTGCCCGGTAATTGCACGAGCGTGCCCTATATTTCGGTCAACATCGACACCACCCCGCCGGTTGCCACTGCAAGCCTGACTGGGAATCTCACCAGCGGGAAGTATTTCTCCGACGTGCAGGTTACGCTCGCCGCCACTGACAACCTCAGCGGCGTCGCCGATACCTACTACACACTCGACGGCGGATCGCAAGTGACCTATTCAGTCCCCTTCACGGTCACGGCCATCGGCAGTCATTCTGTCAAATACTGGGCCGTGGATGTGGCAGGCAACGTTGAGGCCACACTCACCAAGACCTTTACCATTGCCGGGTTCCCGGCCGCGATGACCTCACCCACTTCGGGGAGCACGCTGACGGCAACCAGCGTAAAGTTCACCTGGTCGGTCGAGACCGGCGGTTCGCAGTACGATCTCCACCTGAGCGCCGTCGCACCTGGAGGCTATGATCTCTATGTATCCGGTCACATAACTGGCACTTCTGCGACGGTGAGTGGGCTTCCGACGAATGGAGAAAAGATCTATGCGCGGCTCTATACGATTCTCGATGGAGTGACACTCTACAACGACTACACCTACACCGCGGCGTCGATAGCCGCACTCATCTCTCCGGCACCGAGTTCAACGTTGACGGCCAACAGCGTAAAGTTCACATGGTCAACCGGAACCGCTGTCTCGCAATACGATCTACACCTGAGCGCCGTCGCACCTGGCGGCTATGACCTCTATTTATCGGGTCACATAGCAGGCACATCTACGACCGTGAATGGGCTTCCAACCAACGGAGAGACGATTTATGCGCGGCTCTATACGATTCTCAACGGAGTCACGCTCTACAACGACTACACCTACACGGCGGCGTCGTTAGCCAAGCTCACCTCTCCGGCTCCAGGTTCATCCTTTACGGCCACCAGCGTAAAGTTCACATGGTCAACCGCAACCGCTGTCTCGCAATACGATCTTCACTTGAGCGCCGTTGCGCCTGGCGGCTATGACCTCTATTTATCGGGTCATATAGCAGGCACATCTACGACCGTGAATGGGCTTCCAACCAACGGACAGACGATTTATGCGCGGCTCTATACGATTCTCAACGGAGTCACACTCTACAACGACTACACCTACACGGCAAAGTAGGGCTTGCCTAGGCGTTAGCCGGCCGCAGCGTATGCATCGCCCCAAACTCTCCTCGCTGGTCACCCCCTTGACCTTGTCAAAGGACCCTTCCCCTTCCGAAATAGTGCCATTTGCCACCACGAAGGTCAGGTCTAACCCGATGCCCCCCACAATATCCGGCCGGACACCCTCGCCCATCGCAACCGGACGGTTGGGAGCAGTCTCACACGGAACCTCGTGCCACTTTTGCTCTGGATAGGTGGCCGTTGAGCAGGTTTCTTGTGGCCGCGGAGTGTTCAGTATGGCATCGTGCCACGCCCCGCGATTGAGATCGGTCGGCGGTGCGGTGACGCTTTCCCGTGACGAATTTGCATTGAGGTCCGCTGTATCGTGCTCAGCGGCCGGCGAGCCCTGAACTTGTTCGGCGATCCGCGATGCGGCAGTCTGGCCGATGGCTGGCGAAGCAACGCTTAGCGCCAGCACCGCAAACATTGCGCTGGTCCTGACTCCCGCGCCCACGAGAATGCCAATCCAACCCGGCCGCGAAGGCTCGCCTCTGTCATACACATGGCTCAAGGATGGGTTGAACGACTTACTGAGCGAGTTACGCTCAAACGACGAAGTATTCCAGGTTTGACTGGTCATAAGGTCACCTCTTAACATTTGGAATTGGCACAATCTGCTCAGTGGGTACGGTGTCGCTCAGGTTTGCTTCGCTTCGACGCAGCTGAATCAACCGGGCAATCCGGATATTGGCTCTTCTGCCTTTTGGTTTCAATAGCGGACACCTGTCGAAAATCTTAGTTTTTCCTGTTCTTCTCAAACGCAGGATTCCATGCGAGATGTCGTTTGAATCCACGGAGAGTGTAGAATCTCAACACTTGGGCAAGGTCGAGAGGTGAGGCTGTGGGATCAAGCTCGGCTGTTACGCAGGGCACCATTCGGTTCGGAGAGGACTTCGAGTTCGATCCACGAGCCTTAGAGCTCCGAAACGATGGTCGCGCGCTAAAGCTCGAGCGCATTCCCGTGCAGGTCCTGCTCATTTTGGTCGAGCAGAAAGGTCAACTCGTCACCCGTGAGGAAATTGCCGAAAAGATCTGGGGTAAAGGCGCCTTTCTCGATACAGACAACAGCATTAACGGCGCTATTCGCAAAATCCGCCAGGTATCGAAGGGCGATCCCCAGGGGCCGCGCTATGTGCAAACGCTCTCGGGCAGGGGCTATCGATTCATTGCGCCTGTCTTTGGGCAGGAACTGGAGACACCCGCCCCGGCTCATCAGGAAGCTTCGGGCCCCCAGGACGCTGCACAAGGAACGACGCTTGCGGAGCGAACTGCTGAGGAAAGGCCAGGGAAGACGGAAGACGTGGCGCCGCCTGTCGCGATTGGAAATTGGCGGCGATTTGGATGGTTGGCCGCCGTTTCTTGTAGTTGCGCAATCGGCATTTCAGCCTGGATTGGGTGGATGACTTTTATGGCGCGGGTGCGGCTCACCCTTTTCGCTCCATCGCCGTACTTCCGCTTCAGAACCTTTCCGGCGATCCGGCTCAGGAATACTTCGCAGACGGCATGACGGATGAACTGATCACGGAATTGTCCAGAATCCATTCCTTGAAGGTGATTTCCCATACCTCGGTGACGGAATACAAGGGCACCAGAAAACACCTGCCTCAAATTGCGCGCGAACTGGGCGTTGATGCCATCCTCGAGGGTTCCGTCATTCGCGAGAATGACGAGGTTCGCGTGACCGTGCAATTGCTTGACGGTCCTAATGATCGCCACATCTGGAGCGAATCGTACGAGCGCCCTTTACACGGGGTTCTGAACTTGCAGAGAGAGGTGGCTGAGGCGGTCACCCGGCAGATTCGGATCACATTGACTCCCGAGCAGGAAGCCAGGCTCAATGCGCCGCGCACAGTAGATCCGGAGGCTTATGAAGCCTACCTGAGAGGGCGCTATTACCTCTCAACCCAGTTCACGATGGAGCAGCCGCTACTCCAGGCGAAGAGCTACTTCGAACGATCCATCCTCAATGATCCCGGCTTTGCTCCGGCTTACTCGGGTTTGGCAGACGTCTATTTTTACCTGACAATCTCCCACCATGTTCCCGAGGAAACCGGCTTGCAATCTGCGCTGGAAGCGCTGCACAAGGCATTGCAACTCGATGACAGCATCGGCGAAGCGCACGATACGCTTGGCTTGATCAATTGGCGGCATAACTGGAATTTGGAAGCAGCCGAACGAGAGCTGGACCGGGCGATTGCCCTGGCCCCGAGTTATCCTTGCGCCCATGAAGATCGCGCTGAGTTTCTCGCCTTTCTTGGCCGGCGCGCTGAGGCCCTCGCGGAGATGACCAGGATCAACCAGATCGATATCGGTCCAAGCGCAGCTATGACCGAAGCTGGTGTTTATTTTCAGCTTCGTGACTATCAGCATCTGCTGGAAGCGAGCCGTAAAGGAGTCGCATCGAATCCCAACGAGTGGTTGGAACACTACAATCTCGGGATTGGCTTTGAAGGCACCGGGAAGCTGCCGGACGCGATCTCTGAGTATCAAAAGGCCGTCGCGTTGTCGAATGGCGATCAGGACGCCCAAGGATCGCTCGCGCACGCGTTTGCAGCGACTGGAAACAGAGCCGATGCTGAAAAGATCCTTCGAGACCTCAAACACAGGTCGATGAATAGCTACGTTTCACCGTATATCCTCGCAACCATCTACGCTAGTCTAGGCGAAAAGGACAAGGCATTTCACTATTTGGAGGAGGCGTACGACGAGAGATCGCTCGACATTTCGTGGCACCTCAAGGCCGACTTGCGAATAGATAATCTCCGCTCCGACCCGCGATTTCAGGATTTAGCCCGGCGCGTCCAACTCTCGCAATGATGCCGCACGCAAGGAAGATCGCATCGGCGGACGCCGCCCGAAGCTCGCCGAGCGACAGGAGGCTGAGATTCGAAAGATGGTCGCCAAGGGCGTCAAGACTGCCGCCGAGGCCGCACGGTTGTTCAAGGTCCACCCAGCCACCGTCTCGCGGCTACTGGCGCGAGCGAGTTTTCGGGGAAAGTCAGTCACGTCAAATGGCGTGCAGACATCTAAGCCAAATATTCTGCAACGTGACATGTGAATCTGATTGCCGACCCCCGGGTTTGCACCAGGGGGTCGGGGAGGTACTTCCGGAAGAAACGGCGCTTGAACATTGGAAAACCAATTGAGCTTGTAGAAGGGTTGGTGTTCCGGAACATCGCAGTACCGAGGGGGCACACTGTCGCCGGTGATGCGAGTCCTTGTGTGCCTCTAGTGGCAATGGGATGCTGAAGCTAGCGGTTATACGACCGGAACTCGGAAAGTTGAAGCCATGGCATTCTCTACGGCTTGGAGCGGAAGTAGTCGGCAGAGGTAACCTTGGTAGCATGTGCTGAACAGATCAAACCGTTTCGCGGCCATGGTTTGGATTCGATTTAGAGACTTCGAACTGAACGAACAGACTTACGAGCTCCGCAAAGACAGTGTGCCAGCCAGGATTCAACAGCAGCCGGCCCGTGTTCTGGCGCTTCTGGTCGCTAACCGCGGCGCGCTTGTCAGCCGGGCACAGATCCGAAACGCAATCTGGGGCGAAGAGACTTTTGTCGATTTTGAACAGGGACTCAATTTCTGTATCCGCCAGATCCGATTGGTCCTGAATGACAAAGCCGAGAACCCTCAATACCTGGAGACCCCTCCGCGTCTTGGGTATCGATTCATTGCGCCAATTGAGCCAGTGAGTGAGGGCAAGGTCCAGGCGGGACGCACCAGACTCCGCATCGCGATTCTGCCCATCGGATATTTGCAGGGCGATGTCGAGGACTATTTCACCATAGGCCTGACGGAGGATACGATTTCAGCGCTCTCGCGGTTGGACTCCGAGAAACTGCGCGTCGTCATGGGCCCTCGTATCCGCCCGAACGAAATCGATGACGCGGCTCTTGAGCGACTTCAGCGCGAGCTGATTCTGGACTACCTGCTTCGCATTTCTGTGCGGCGTTCGGTCGATACGATTCGAATCTCCGCCCGGTGGCATGACCTGAAGGACAAGTGTGTCTTGTGGTCGGAGACCCACGACCGGAAGTCCGGAGACTTGCTCGCTGTGCAGGAAGAGGTGACAGGTCGAGTGAGCCGATCGCTGGCACTTGAGCTGTTCCCCAAGCCCGCCAGCGGATCAACGAAGTATGCCCGCTCTGCGGCGGCTTACGATGCCTACCTGAAGGGCAGGTATTTCTGGCACAAAATGACCAACGACTCGATGCGCCGCAGCATAGCTCATTTTTCCGAGTCCATCGCCATCGATCCCAACTTCGCTCCGGCCTATGTGGGTCTCGCCGACTGTTATGCGCAAATGGGATCTGTTCGGGTTGCCATGATGAAACCCCTCGACGCGCTTGCCAAAGCCACGCCGCTCCTCGAGCACGCCATGGAACTGGACAACTCCCTGGTCGAGGCGCACTGCACGCTTGGAATCATCAAGTGCTGGTACGAACTCGACTGGAATGGAGCCGACCGCGCATTTGAGGCGGCGCTTGGCCTCGATCCCAACAAAGTTGCGGCGCTAATATGGCGATCGGTCCTTCTCACTTCCCTCGGCAGGCATCAGGGGTCTATAGCCAGCGTGCAAAGGGCTTTGGAATGCGAGCCGCTGTCGCCGGTCGTTAATGCGTATCTTGGCATGGCTCGCGCGAATGCAGGCCAATTCGACCTCGGAATCCGGCTACTGAATCAGGCCATTGAGCTCGAGCCCCATTTCTACCGCGCATACATGTTCCTGGGAAATGTGCTATGCGAACTCGACCGCTACACAGAGGCAATCTCTGCCTATGAAAAGGCGCGCTCCATCAACACCGAAAACATTGAATTGTTGGCAAACATCGGCTCCGCCCTGGCCGCCGCGGGAGATCGAGACAAGGCTCTCGAAATACTGGAAAAGTTAAAGGCCGCTGAAGAGCGCGGTGAACCGCATCTCCTTTTCCTTGCTTGCTGCTTGACGTATCCGCTCCAGCGCACTGGGCGCGTCGTTCCGGCTCAAAGTCCGGGACGCGTTTTGCTGTTGCAGATTTCCCTTGGTCAAACCCCTTCCCTCCATCTCCTCCGCCACCGGTTGCCCGGCTTTGTTCGGGGACTTCACAGGTACTACAGGTCTGTCCGACTTCCCGCGTTCGTTCATCATCGGCGTACGTCCTCAGACTTCCCGATGCGTCCCAGCGCCGGTTCTGCTCTGGGAAAACGCGGGATCTCCCGGTTCCCGTGCAAGGTGTTTCGATACGTGCGCGGGGTCTGTGACCGCGCGGGGCTCGGAAGCACCTTGCGATTACGGCGCACCCGATGCTGCCTTCCGCTTCTCCTTACAGCGTCGGCACCCCGGAGGGATGATCTTTCGCGGCTGAATACCCGGCCCGCACCTTCCCCTGTCAACGCTTCGGCGACGCCCTCACGAGCGACACCGCATGACTCGGGGCCTGTGTGGTTCGCTAGACCTTCACAGTATGAAACTTTCATTCACTACACCTCGCCGGTTTGTCCGGCGCACAAGGAGAATTTCCATGAAATGCAAAATGACAATCGCTATCGCTGCTTCGATGCTCACCCTGGCACTGACCGCAAGCCCGCAGCATGCATTGGCCTTGCACTAGGGCCGGGCACATGAGATTCCGCCACCGCCTCCACCTCTCCCAGCGGCTATCACGGACCTCATCGACACCATCGTCTCGGTGCTGCTGTCTTAGGGCTACCGCACCAATCGCGCCTGCATAGGTGCAGGCTTTTGATGACGCTGCACCTTCAACCAATCACCATCGCGCTATCCGGCGCTGCCGACTGAGGCGGAGCCAATTCCTAAAACGGGGATACCTGCCTACCAGACTCGCTGCCCAACCTTCATCGGCAGAACCTAGCAGCGGCGATCCATGGTCTGTATGAGTTGAAGGCCGCAAAACAACTCATCCGCAACTCATCTCCGCCTCATTTACCTTGAAGCGGTTCTGGCCGAGAATTCGGTTAATCGCTGAGCGAGGGAGGGTATCAAAATGATGCTGCACCAGGAAGTGGTCGAATCCAGAAGTTTCAATTCCCTGGGACAGGGTCGAAATGAGCCGGGCATGCGTTCGCCTGAGAACCGGTTCAACGAAGCGCGCCCTGGAGCCGGACTTTCCGCCGTGGCACTCTTCTTCTGCTTCGGCGTCTGCCTTGCCTTCGCGCGCCCCATCCCACTATTTGCGCAGACTGCGCATTGTAGCGCCGCAATGAGAACCCTCAGCGCCAAACCCAGCTCCCCGCTTTTCCTGGCAATGGACGGCAGCGGAAATATCTACTTCACCGAATACGACTCAAGCGCAATAAGCGAGATATTGGCAGTCGACGGCATAGTCCCGGAGAATCCTACCATCAGGACCCTGGCTTCCGGAGCCTACAACTCCCAAGGTATTGGGGTGGACGGGAGCGGGAACGTCTATTTTGCCGATGCCGACAGCGGTTCGGTCTGGGAAATTTTGGCGGTCGGCGGCGTCATCCCGGCCAACCCCACTGTCACCCAATTTGAAAGCGGCTTTAGCTTACCTGAGGGCATCGCGGTGGATGGGGCCGGGGACGTCTTCGTCTCCGATATGGACACGAGTAAGGTGTATGAGATTTTAAGGATTAACGGGCGTGATTTGGCTTTGCCCATCGGAAGCGGATTCGAAGAGCCCAAGGAATTGGCACTAGACGGAAACGGGAACCTCTTCGTCAACGACACCGAAGACTACTTCATAAAAGTGCTTGCGGCGCAACGAGGATCCACCGCCGTCACCACCGTGCTGAACGAAACGATGGATTCCATTGACGCCGTTGGGCTGGCCGTGGACGGAAACGATAACATCTTCGTCGGCGATTTCAATAGCTTCACAGTGAAGGAGATTCTAGCAGCAGGCGGGTACAGCACGATCAAGACACTGGGCCTCGGTTTCGGTAACCCTCACGGCGTGGCAGTAGACGCGAAGGGTGGCGTCTTTGTGGTTGATTGGGCGCACGACACAATTTATGAAATTCTGCCCATCGCCGATTTCGGGACGGTGAGCGTGGGGAAAGCGGACACGTTCAAAATCCCCCTTTACTTCACCTTTGACACCGCTGGAACGCTGGGATCGACGGCCGTTGGCTGCGTTCCTGATGAAGCCGCAACCGCTCCTCAGGTGTCAGGCCGCGCTCGCGCGCTTCGGCATCGTGGAGATATACCTGACCCAGCATCTCCAGCACATAGCGGCATTCGTTGGGGAAGTTCTCCGCCACATCCACGAACTGCCGGCGTCCATGAGCAAGACAGTTGGCCAGCAGGATCTCCACCCCCGCAGGCAGCTTCGGCACATTGCGCGACAACGCATCGCACATTTGAATCGGGCTCGGCAGTTCAGCACTCCGCTGCTTCAACACCTCGGCGAGGTTCTCGCCGGCATGTCGGCCGCCCGTGAAGTAGAGCGCGATCTTGTGCCCCTCACCGACAGACACGATTCCGCTGGTGAACACACCCGTGCGCTCATCGGATGGATCGCGCTTCAGCATCAGCACGCGCATGCCGGTGTCATCGTTGTGCACCACCGTGCCCTGTGCCGCCTGCCGGATCAACTCATCCCGCGCCGGCTTGATCACCTGCGCTTCTTCCTCGACGATCTCCCACTGCGTGGCCGCCGGCAACGGGATACCTAACTGGCTTTCCAGTTGTTCCAGCCGGTTGAACGGGGTTCCGGCGCCGTACTTGAGTTGA
>Ga0302320_10014990_pt1 | contig 15970 bp, 16 predicted proteins | sample Bog_T0_3_FD_202130 | JGI IMG/M metagenome (GOLD analysis project Ga0302320, IMG submission 202130) | Peat permafrost microbial communities from Stordalen Mire near Abisko, Sweden - Bog_T0_3 | ecosystem: Environmental > Terrestrial > Soil > Wetlands > Peat | place: Sweden: Abisko, Stordalen Mire... | reverse complement strand
GCGGGTCGTGGAGAATCTCGATCCATGGCGCGTGCGGCCATGAGGCGATGGCATGGAGCTGGGCGATGGTGCCGAGATTGCCTCCGCCGTGATGGGGAATCAACGTCTTGTGGTGGGCCTGCGCGAGAGTTGCGATTTCGCGGAAGCCAGTAACGCCGTCGGCCACCAGGATGTCGGGCTGGATAATGCTGAAGCAATTCTGTTCGAGCATCCAGCGGTATTCGTGCACGCCGCGGTTGTTCTCTCCACCGGCGATGGGAATGGCGACGAGGCGGCTCAGCTCGGCGAGTTCGTCGAATGAGTAGCGGAGCCGCGGCTCCTCAAGCCAGGCGCAGTTCAAATGCTCGAGCTCGCGCGCGGTCTCGAGGGCACGGCGGAAATCCCACCGGACGCCGGGCTGCCAGGTACCGAAGGCCTGGGCCTGGTTGGCGTCCACCATGATCTCCATGTCGTCGCCAACCGCTTTGCGAACCGCTTCGACCAGTTGCACGTCTTCCTTCAATGTCGCGTAGTGGGCTCGCAGCTTGATCGCCTTCCAGCCTTGCGATTTGAGCTCGACGGCCATGCGGGCGCGCTCGTCGGGAGTGGAGAGCTGGATCATGCTGGCGTAGGCGGGGACGCGATCCTTGGCCGCGCCCCAGAGTTTGTAGAGAGGCTGGCCGGTGGCTTTGCCGATCAGGTCCCATAGGGCAATTTCGAGAGCGGAAATGGTGCGCGGGCTGCCGCCCACGTAGTAGCGCAGCGGGCCGGCTAGCTGCTCCACGTCGAACGGGTCCTTGCCGATGAGCTGGGCCTTGGCGGCGTCGAGCGAGGTAGGGTCCATGGCGGGTCCGATACCTGTGAGTCCCTGGTCGGTTTGGATCTCGATGAACGAGCCGCCGCCGATCTGCTGCGTGGTCATCGTTCCGGGATTCCACGCCGCTTCCATCTTGCCGGTCTCGCGGACGACCTTCAGGTTCACGATGCGGATGCCGGTGATCTTGAGCCGCGTAGCAGCGTGCAACTGCGGGGCGAGAGCGGCAAGGGATGCGGACTTTAGAAATTCTCTTCGCTGCATGGGCGACTCCAGCGGGGAGTATACCGTGATCAGTGGTCAGTTTTCAGTTGTCATGGATCCGGGATTGGAAGTTGGCTGCGGCTTTCGCCAGGGTATAGCGACAACCGCAGATCCTTCGCTTCGCTCGGGATGACAGGGCTTTCAATCAACGTTGCGCGGGAAAGCAAGGGAGGCGTCAACGTTTGCAGAAGAATTTACCAGCTATGCAGCCATTCCTCGTCGCGGCCAATGCGCACGGGCGCCTTGAAGAGTTCGCTCAGGCGGGCTTCGGTGAGGAGTTCGCTGCGTGGGCCGTCGGCCACAATGCGGCCGTCGCGCATGAGGATGATGCGCTCAATCTCCGGCAGAATGTCGCCGAGATGATGGGTGACGAGGACCAGGCCGGTGCCTTCGTTGGCGAGGCGGCGGAGGGTCTGGCGGAGTTCGCGCTGGGCGGTCAGGTCGAGGGCGTTGGAGGGCTCGTCGAGCAGCAACTGGCGAGGACGATGCACGAGCGCGCGTGCGATGAGGATGCGGCGCTTTTCGCCGGCGGACATGGTGCCCACCAACTGCGAGCTCAGGTGCGTGGCCTCGATGCGCTCGAGCGCTTCGGCGGCGCGGAGGCGCATTTCGGGCGTGACCACCAGGTTGGGCCATAAGGTGGAGGCGGAAAAGAATCCCGCCGTTACGGCGTCGAGGCCGTTGGTTACGGCGGTTCGTTCGCCGGGTAGTTCGGAGCCCATGGTGCCCGAGCCCACAATGCCGAAGTGCTTGCGGAGTTGGGTCAGGTCCCAGCGTTCGCGGCCGAAGATGCGGACGTGCATTCCGGGCGTGACGATGGGATAGATTTGGCAGGTCATGGTCAGAATCAGCGTCGACTTGCCGCAGCCGTTGGGGCCGAGGATGGCGACGTGTTCGCCGGCGCGAATGGTCAAGTTCACGTCGTGCAGCACGATGCGGTCTCCGCGCGCTACGTTCACCTCGCGCAGGTCGAGAAACTCTGCGGTCGTTGGCGATGCGGTTCCCGCCGGCGTCGAAGGTTCGCTGGAATTTACGGTCATCCATTCTCCAATGCAGTCGTGCGCTCACGCCATTCGTGGCATTGTGTGGGCCTGGAGGCCCACACGACAGCCGACTCGGAGGTCGGCGCTACAAACCCCGTCCCACCTGCTAGATTAAATGGATTGACCTGCATGGATTGATCCGATCACCCAGATGACTGACCTCTCCCGAATCATGATTCCCCGCGGATTCCGCTTTGGCGCCATCAAGGCAGGCGTAAAGGCGAGCGGGCGCCCTGACTTTTCGCTGATCGTTGCCGATGCGCCGGCCAGCGCGGCGGCGGCTTTCACGGCGAACAAGGTGACGGCAGCGCCGCTGATTGTGGACAAGCTGCACCTCACCGCAACGGGCGGAAAAGTGCGCGTTGTGGCTATCAACGCAGGCAACGCCAACTGCGCCGCTGGGCAGGCGGGGCTGGATGCGGCAAACGCTACCTGCGAGGCGGCTGCTCGGGTGTTTGGCTGCAAGGCGGAGGAGGTGTTTCCGTCGTCGACGGGCGTGATTGGCGTGCCGCTGCCTGCGCAGAAATTGATTGACGCGATGCCTGCGCTAGCGGGTTCGATCGGCGCGCAGTCGGACCATTTTCTTGAGGTGGCGCACGCGATCCTGACTACAGATACGGTGGAGAAGACAGCGTACGCGCGGTTTGATGCGGTTGGGGCGGACGGGCAATCGGCTGAGGTGCGGATCGCTGGTGTGGGCAAAGGGTCGGGGATGATTCATCCGATGCTTGTGCCGCATGCGACCATGCTGGTGTACATTCTGACCGATGCGGTGGTTGAGCCTGCGGTGCTGGATGGATATTTGCGGGCTGCGATCGAGGTTAGCTTCAATCGGATTTCTGTGGATGGGGACACGTCGACGAATGACACGGTGCTGCTGCTTGCGTCGGGTGCGGGCGGGGCGAAGATCGGCGCGGGGAATGCAGCCTTCGCGACGGCGCTCACCGATGTTTGCACTTCGCTGGCGCGGCAGATTGTGGCGGACGGCGAAGGGCTTACGCACGTGATCGAGTTGCGCATTGAGGGCGCGGCGACGGATGCCGATGCGCTGCGCGTGGCCAAGTCGATTGCGCATTCGCCGCTGGTGAAGACGGCCTGGGCAGGCAACGATCCCAACTGGGGACGGCTTGCTGCGGCGATCGGGAACGCGGGCGCGCAGATCGATCCAGATCGTTTTGATATTTCGTTTGGTGAGCTGCCCATTTGCCGTGATGGAGGGCGCGCGCCGGAGTTTGACGAGGTGGCGGCGCACGATTACATCAGCCAGCACGATTTCACGATCAACATTCAGTTGCATCAGGGCGAGGGGCGGTGCGTTTTCTGGACGACCGACCTGACGCATGAGTACATTCACATCAACGCTGACTACTCTACCTAGCGGCCAACGCAACGAATCGAATCGCAATCCTTTAACCGAGGTTCCGCCAGCTGATGACGACCGCAGCCAATCCCCCCGCCGCCACCGCACCAATGGAGCCGCACAACGGGTTCTCGCTGATCTCGAACGAGAAGCTCGTCCAGCTCTACACGACGATGCTCAAGTGCAATCTGCTGGAAGAGCGGATCGCCGCCGCAAAAGGGCGGAGTGTTTTGTTGCGAGAGGAGGCCGCAACCGTTGGCGTGATCGTGGATCTGCTTGCTGCCGATACGCTCGCGCCCTCTTCGGGCGGATGGATGCATGCGTTTGTGAAGGGCTTGTCCGTTGAGCACATTGCGTCGGTGATCGCAGGTGGACGCGGAAGCTATGCGCCGCTCAACATCGTTTCTCCGACGCTCGGTCTCAAGGCGCAGTTGGAACGCGCCGTTCTGGCGGCGAAGGAAAACAAGAAGCGCCGTAACAAGAAAATTGTCGCCGCGTTTTGCGGGAGCGCGGGCGGGTCTGCGGAGTTCGACGAGGCCATGCGCGCGGCCGGGAAATCGCTGCTGCCGATGATTCTGGTCTGTCACAGCAGCTCCGACGCAGCGGCCTTGTATCTGAAGGCGCAGGAGTATGGCTTTCCCGGCGTTGTGGTCGATGGCGATGACGCGGTTGCCGTTTATCGTGTGTTTACGGAAGCGGTGGCCCATGCGCGGCGAGGCAATGGGCCGACGTTGATCGAGTGCATACCGTGGGTGCTTCCGGGGCGCAAAGCCGCGAGCAATCCTGTCCTGAATATGGCGCGGTACCTGAAGCGCAAGGGGCAGTTCAGCAGGAAGCTCAAGACGACTGTGATTACGGATTTCTCGAGCGAGCTCGACAAGGCGTTTGGGGCGGCGGGCTGAAGTGGAGAGGTAATGCGTGGGCCCTGAGGCCCACACGACAGCCGTGCTGGAGCCCGGCGCTACGGTCATCGGGCGCGGGGGTGGGTTTTGTCGTAGACCTGCGTCAACTGCGCGGTAGTGAGCTGCGTGTAGCGCTGCGTGGTGGAGAGACGTTCGTGGCCAAGCAGTTCCTGAATGGCGCGGAGGTCGGCGCCTTCTTCGAGCAGATGCGTTCCGAAGGCATGGCGCAGGGTGTGTGGGTGCACGTCGGACGAGAGTCCGCGCAAGATGGCAATGCGTTTCACGATGCGGCCAACGCTGCGGGTCGTGAGTCGCGCTTGTCCGCTGCCGGTGCCCAGGCCGCGGAGGCGCAGGTTGAGAAACAAGGCCGGCGTTGCTGCGCCCCATCCTTTACCGGTCGCTGCCAAGCGGGCCGAGCGTTCCGCGAGATACGCGCGAATTGCTTCCGCTGCGGCGTCTCCGAGTGGAACGTAACGCTGTTTCTGGCCTTTGCCACGCACCAGGATTGCTTCGTTGGCCCAGTGAATGTCTTCCAGATTCAGGCCTACTAATTCAGCGTTGCGGATGCCGCAGCCGTAGAGGAGTTCGAGAATGGCTCGATCGCGCGTGGGCCAACTTGCCGCGTCCTCGCCGACCGAGTCCACCACTTGGTTCATTTGCTCAATCGAAGGCACGCGGGGCAGATGCTTGGGCAGGCGGGGCGTGGCTACGAGGGAAGCCGCGTTCTGGTCGATGTGTCCAGCGCGCGCGAGCCACTTGAACCAGCTTCGAATGGCCGCCAGCGCCCTGGCGGCGGAAGCCTTGGAAAGTCCGCGATCATACAACGTGCCCAGGTAGGCGCGAATGTCAGTGTGTTCGATGCGCTGCACGTTCTGCTTCGCCTCGCCAAGCTCGCGGGCCCACAGGGCAAAGCCATGCAGTTCGCGCTCGTAGGCGCGCAGCGTATGAGCTGAGGCTCCTCGCTCATTGGCAAGCATCTTGAGGAAGCTGTCGACAAGCTCGTCGAGGGGCGACTCCACCGCAGGAGCCTGCGGCACGCTCATGCCGACTCCTTATCCCGCTCCTGCTCCAATGAGTCGACGGCAGATTTCTGTTCGGCGGCGTCCATGGGCGCCAGGTTCCGGGTATTCGATTTGACCAGTTGCGGCCGGGAGGCGGCGCGCGGATGATGCTCGCGATGCACGGCCTTGAGGCGGCCAAGCGCGAGGTGCGTGTACACCTGCGTCGTCGATATGTCCGCATGACCAAGGATCAACTGCACGCTGCGCAGGTCGGCGCCGTGTTCCACCATGTGGGTGGCGCAACTGTGGCGGAGACGATGGGGGCTGGCGGAGTTGTTCGACATTTTCACTACCTGCCAAACCCATTGCCGTGTGAGGGGCATGCCGCGCAGCGAAAGAAACAGCCGAGCCGGATCCGGTTGCGATTTGTCTTTACGCGCGGCGCTGGCCTTGCTTCGCGAACTGATGCGCGCCAGGTGCGGACGGCCCTGTTGCAGATATTCTTCGAGCGCTTCGATGGCGGTGCGGCCCAGCGGCACAATCCGCTCCTTGTCGCCCTTGCCCCGGACGTGCACGCGTCCAGCTTCGAGCGCCAGGTCTCCGGTGGAGAGCGCGGTTACTTCGGACACACGGAGGCCGCCCGCATAGAGAAGTTCGAGAATGGCGCGGTCGCGCAAGGCCGTTGCCTGCGCTTGGGGATGGTTGGCGGCCATGCCGGCGCGCTCAAGCATCTCCACAACCTCGGGCTCGGCAAGCGACTTGGGCAGAACCTTCCAGGCTCGAGGCGACTCGATGTTCACTGTCGGATCGTGGTGGATACAGCGGTCGAGCAGAAGCCACTTGTAGAAGCCGCGCAGGCAGCTCAGCTTGCGCGCCGACGAGCGCGAATCGATGCCGTGCTGGCGCAGGTGCTCAAGGAACGCAGCCACATCTTCCTGGACAGCCGTCAGCAGGACGCCGTTTCTGCCTTCGATGAATTCGGCAAAGGTTCTCAGATCGCTTAAATATGCTTCGCAAGTAAGCGGCCGGAGCCCTTTTTCCACGCGAAGATAAACCTGATATTCCTTAAGAAGCCCTTGATTACGTGTGATTTCCACAGTTTGATTATCGGCTTGTTCTATCCGGGCTTGCAGGGGCCTTAAGGGTTGCCGAACCTCGTTCATCAAGGACTCAACATCAGCAACAAGCCGTTGGTTTTCGCGCTTCGAGCACTTGCATTTTGATGCGCCGGCGTACCCACCGCATGGCTTTGGCCGATGACGAGTTTTGGACTCCTGCCAACCTTCCAATGCAAAATCCCGCCTCTTCGGCGAAAATAGAATTGGATAAACCTTCTGAAACAGGATTGGGGATCGTTTTGACTGCAGCACAAACCGATGTCAAAAAGTGGGATGCTCTTGAATTTAAAGGGCTGGTTCTGGATTTGAATCCCAAAGTCGCCATTTTCGATTGCGATGGAACGCTTTGGGGCGGCGACTCAGGCTATGGGTTTCTGGCGTGGTCGCTCGAGCAGGGATTGGTCTCGCGATCAACAAGTGACTGGATCGACAATCGCCATCGCGCCTATCGGAACGGACAGGTGAGTGAAGTGGAGATCTGCGGCGAGATGGTGCAGGTTTACGCCGGACTTCGCGACCAGGAATTGCGGGCCGCAGCCGCCCAGTACGTGAAGGAATTTGTGCACGAATACATCTTTCCGGAGATGGAAGACCTGGTGTCGACGCTGCGCGAGCGCGGAACGGAGCTGTGGGCTGTAAGCTCGACCAACCGATGGGTGGTCGCCGAGGGCGTGCGGGATTTTGGCATTCCGGAGGAGCGCGTTCTGGCTTCCGATGTCCGGGTAACCGACGGTCTGATCACGAGCGAAATTGTGGACGTGCCGACCGGGGCGGGGAAAGCCGTCGCGCTGAAGCGTGTGGGATTGCCTGCGCCCGATGCGGTGTTTGGGAACTCCGCGCACGATTTGGCGATGCTGGAAATGGCGCGGGCGGCGTTTCCCGTGAACCCGACTCCAGCGCTGCTGGAAGCCGCCGCGAAGAACGGCTGGGGCTACTTCCGCCCCGCGGCGGCCGAGGGTGCGGTTCACGCGGTTGAGGGAGAGTAAGCGCCCGGCCGCGCGACGAGGTTCCGTTCGCCTTTTAGCGGCATCAAAATCCAGCGTTGAATCCGGTACGCCGCCTCTTTTCTGGCATTTACACTAATCGGATGGGAGACGCGGAACAGAAACCGAGCCCCCGGCCCAACGGCCCCGCACTCCGCTTTGTGGCGGCGGCCCTGATTGTGCGCGGCGGGGAGGTGCTGATTGGCCAGCGCCGGCCGGATCAGCCGATGGCGTCGCTGTGGGAGTTTCCAGGCGGAAAGATTGAAGCCGGTGAGAGCCCGGAGCAAGCGCTGGCGCGCGAGCTCTCTGAAGAGTTGGGAATCAACGCGGCTATCGGCGCTCCCGTAACGCACATCCGGCACAATTATCGGCATGGTGGGGCGGTCGATCTTCAGTTTTTTGCCGTACATGAGTTCAGCGGCGAAATCGACAACCAGATTTATCAGCAGGTGCGCTGGGTGAAATTCGAAGATTTGACGGGGTATGAATTTCTGGCGGCCGACCGCGGGCTGATTCGGGATTTGGCGGCGGGGAAGCTGCTGTAAAGCGGACTGCCCATGCCGATGAAGGGTCGAACATACCGCTGACGCGCACTCCACTCAAGCGGCCAACGGCCTGATCTTCGGACGCTTCTTCTGTGATTCGATCCACAGATCGTACTGAAGCTGAGCCTTGGAGAAGAAATCAGGGGAAAGCCCCAGAGCCTCGCCGAGGCGGATGCTGAGGTCCATCGAAACCGAGGTTCGACCGTTGAGGGTGCGCGAGATGGTCGCGCGCGCTACTCCGATATGCTCGGCGAGCTGGGTCGCGGTTCTGTTGCCGAGGAACTCTTGCAGCAGTTCGCCTGGGCTGGCTGGGTTGTGCATCATCGTCACGGTTATTACCCCTTAGTGATAATCCTGATAATCGCGCAGCGCTTAATGTCCCGGCATCATGCCCCAGAGCATCACCATCGTCATGCCGATTACGATGAGGCTCGTGCCCCATGCGATTACGTTCCACAGCCGTGAGTTTTTGTGCTCGCCCATTAGATCTTTGCGGTTGATTAGCAGCAGCATGAGAATAATCACCACCGGCAGCAGAACACCGTTGAGCACCTGCGAAAGAATAGCCACGTTGATCAGTTGCGCGTCGGGCAGCAGCAGCACGGTGGCGGCGCCGCCCACGATGAGCAGCGTGTAGAGCCAGTAGAAGAAGGGCGCTTCCTTGAAGCTCTTGTCGACGCCCGATTCAAACCCCATGCCTTCGCACACGGTGTAGGCGGTGGAGAGCGGCAGGATGGATGCCGCAAACAGCGACGCGTTGAAGAGTCCGAAGGCGAAGAGGATGAAGGCGTAATCGCCGGCCAGCGGGCGCATGGCGTCGGCCGCGTCAGAGGCAACCTGGATCGCGCCCATGCCATGCACGTAGAGGGTTGCCGCGCAGGCGACCACGATGAACCAAGCGACCAGGTCGGTAAAGAAGCTGCCGACGATTACGTCGAGGCGCGAGGCGGCGTAGTCTTTGACGCGAATGCCTTTTTCTACGATGGACGACTGCAGGTAGAACTGCATCCATGGCGCAATGGTGGTGCCGACGACGCCGATGGCCATGTATATGTAGGCCTTGTCGCTCCACACAGATTTGGCCGGCAGCGTTACCGTGGCCTTCAGTGCGTCATGCCAGCTTGGCTGCGATAGCACGCCGGCAAAAATGTAGGCGATGTACACGACCGAGGCCACAAGGAAAATCTTCTCGGTGGTTTTGTAACTGCCCTTCACCACCATGTACCAGACCAACGCCGCGCAAAACGGCACGGAGATGTATTTGGTCACGTGGAACAGGTGTAGCGAACCAGCGATGCCGATGAACTCTGTCACCACGTTGGTGTAGTTGACCACGACCAGCAGCACCATCAGGATGAAGGTGAGGCGCAGGCCAAACTCTTCGCGGATGAGGTCGCTCAGGCCCTTGCCCGTGACCACGCCCATGCGCGCGCACATTTCCTGCACGACAATCAGCGCGATGGTGATGGGAAGCATGGTCCACAGCAGCGTGTAGCCGTACTGCGCGCCTGCCTGGGAGTAGGTGAGGATTCCGCCGGAATCGTTATCGACATTGGCGGTAATGAATCCGGGGCCGAGCACGGCCAGGAACAGTAATATACGGATTCGCCAACGTTTACCCATGCCCGGCCGGTCCTAAGGAGGATTCATCTTGAGTCGCCTCACTGACCATAACAGGCCACACCGCGATGCGCGAACCCCCCAAAGGTGAGGTCACAAAGCCATGCATGAGACCGTCGCTTTACAATACCGACGCACAGCAAAATCACGTTGGAAGGAACCGGGAAATGCAGCCTGAGAATAGGAACGAAGGAAATCTCCCGCGACGGAAGCTGCTCGGCGGCATGGTGTCTGCTACTGGGGCGGCGGCACTGCTGGGATTCAATGCGGTTGGCGCGCAAGCGAGCGAGCGCAATGAGGCCCACGGAGTTCCCGATGCGCTCTTCGCGCAATCGCGGCTGCGCAACTACAAGGCGCGCCGCAGTTCAAGCTGGGATCGCAGCGGCGGCAATCGGGACTCGGTCCCCGTTGAGCCGGGCGCTACGGCTACGGTTCTCGATGTCACTGGCGCGGGTGTCATCACGCATATCTGGTTTACGATCGCGTCGCCCGACCCGATGCACCTGAAGAACCTGGTGCTGCGCGCCTGGTGGGATGGCGAGAGTTCTCCCTCGGTGGAAGTGCCCATCGGTGATTTCTTTGGACTCGGCCTGGGCGAGTACTTTGTTTACCAGTCGGCGCTTACCGCTGTTGCTGCCGTCAAGGCGCTGAATGCTTACTTCCAAATGCCGTTTGCTACGGCGGCCAAGATTACGGTTACGAACGAAGGGCCTGTTCGGACAAATGCTCTCTACTTCGCCGTGGATTACGTTACGCTGCCAAGCCTGCCGGATGGACTCGGGCGGTTCCACGCGCAGTATCGGCAGGCGGCTCCGTGCAAGGGCTGGACGAATGACTGGACCAGCAACGGTAGTCCCGGCATCAATGACCGCAAGAATCTCGATGGCAAAGACAACTACGTCTTTCTCGAAGCCAAAGGCAAGGGGCATTTCGTGGGCGTGACGCAGGCCGTGCTGCAAAACCAGAATGGCTGGTTCGGCGAAGGCGACGACATGATCTTCATCGATGGCGACACCGTGCCCACCATCAACGGCACCGGAACCGAGGACTACTTTAACGGGGCGTGGGACTTCGGGCTGCAGTCCTTTGCGTTCCAGCACAACGGTGCGCCGTTGGTGGTCGATCCGGAGCGCATCGGGGGCCGGTACTGCCTTTACCGCTGGCATACGGAAAGCCCCATCACGTTTGAGGAGTCGATCCGCGTCACGATCGAGCATGGGCACGCGAACCATCGGTCGGACGATTTCTACTCCGTGGCGTACTGGTACCAGAACGAGCCGCACGCGGCGTTTCCGGCGTTGCCGCCGGCGGCTGACCGTGTTCCGAAAGTGTTTGATCCGGGCGGGGGAGCGGCGCCACAAGCGGTACCGGCAGGTTGATTCGAAGGACTGCTCGTCGATCCCAGGTCCCCAAGTGCGAGGGACCTGGGGCACCCACTTTCTAAAGAATGTGTTTTCCGGCTTCGCGCAGGGTTAGCGGGGAGAGGACGGCCTTGTGCTTGCCCAGGAATGCACGAACGTCTTTAGGGGCGTGGCGCGCGTAATCGCGCAGAGCCCATCCGATGGCTTTGCGGATGAAGAACTCCTTTTCGTGCGCACAGGCTGCGGCGTAGCGGAAGAGCCGCTCGCTGTCGGTGCGATCGCGCCAAGCAAGCTGATGCAGGATGGCGACGCGCCGAATCCAGAAATCGTCCGAGAGTAGGGCGTCGTCCATCATGGATTGCATTTCCGGGTCAGCCTTTTGCAGAATGCGGTTCACGACGCTCGAAAGCGCATCGACCGTGTCCCACCAGGATTTCTTCTGGACCAAGGCGAGCAGCGCGGGAATGTCGTCGACCGTGAGCCGGCGTACGTGCCTGGCGAGCAGATCGACGGCCACGTATTGATATTCCCGCTCCGACAGTGCCCATAAGGCGCGCGCCATGCGCAGCAGGTCGGCGGCGGTGGCGTTTTTCTGCGACTGGATCAGCGGGGCAATCGCGGCGCGGCGCTCCGGCGTCTTGATGCCGAGGAAGACGAACCGGTTCTTCATGTAGGCCTGCATGCCGGGTTGCAACGCAGGGTCGATAAGCTGCGCGAGCGTGGCAACCACGGCCTGCGTGAACGTGGCCGGTGCGAGCGGCTTGATGGGAGTTAGAGAGCTGGCCTTCGAGGAAGAGGTCTTTTTCATGAGCAGGGCGGAAGGGCCCGGTTGCGCCCAAGTATAAGGCAAGTTGGCTGCCGCTGCTTTGGCGACGATCTTTTCAGAGTCGTGGGACGGCTCGATTTCTTGAAGTAGACTCACAGACAAGTAAACCGTTCACGTCGCGTAGTAAGCTGTCTACGCAGCAAAAAGGAGAAAAACGTGGCATCTGCTTACACCCTCTTCCCCTCGATGATGCTGGCCCCACTGGTTATGGCCACTGCCCTCACAACGCAGGCACAGAGTCCTGCTGTCCCTTCTACCCCTCATACCGTAACGGCCCCTGAGAAAGACGTTCAGCGGAGTTACGAGGGCCTGAAAGGGAACATTCTCAAGTCCGCCGACAAGATGCCGGCAGAAGGCTACTCCTACAAACCGGAGCCGGACATCCGCACTTTTGCGCGCATTCTGAATCATGTGACCGAAGCGCAATTGCGTTCTTGCGGAGCGCTGAATAGCACGGCACCCGACGCGCTGCCGAAAGTGCCGCCCGAGACGGCCGACAAGCCTGCCATTGTCTCCGCGTTACAAGCTTCCTTTGCTGAGTGCGATAAGGCCTACGCTGCACTTAACAGCGCCAATCTGCTGGAGACCGTGAGCGTGGGACAGGCTACCCGCGCGCGCATCAGCATCGCCTGGGGGAATGCGGCACATGACGACGAACAGTATGCCGCGCTTGCTCTCTATTTGCGGCTGAAGGGCATTGCGCCACCCAGCACCGAGAAGTAAGCCGCTGGAATCTCTGCGCGGGATCTTTCGTCTTGTCAGTTTTGGACGACGATGTCTCCGTTGGCGACGACACGGGCGGCCGATATCTGCCATGACTGCAAGACTATTGGGGTTGGGAATCGAAGTGGATCGTCGAGTCTGACGTGAAGCGATGGTAATCCTTGAAGTCGATTTGGTTATCGAAGATTCTTGTCCCTTCTTCCATGTGCAACTCTGAATGGGATGGAAGGCTGAAACTCTTACCCGCGATTTCCTGATCGCTGTAAACGACCTTGCGAGTCACATTCCGAATGCGGAAAGTGCCTGGTATATCGAGTACAGACGAGATTTCGAGAACGTCTTTCGTGTCAGGGTCGATCACGATTCTCCCTGAATAGGAGACGATGACGGTTTGATTGGAAGGCTGGTCGACGACGGTTGTTCCCGACTCTTTCGGCACGTGGTATTTGAACGCCCAACCTCGATGCCCATTGACGCGCTCTTCACGGTCCCAACTGAAGACCGTGTGGGATGCCGGATCGAAGACCTGCGCGAGGAGGGAGCCGAATTCACCCCACGAGATGGCGCCCTCGATTTGCGAATGAACAGCGTCGGGACTCTTCTTCCCATCAAGCGCGAGAACCGTGTAACCCTCTTTCCCGTTGACGTAGGTGAGCTTTTCTTCAATCGTGTCGCTGGACGCATCGAGAGTGAACGCCGCGTTACCGGGCATATGGGACGAAACATTGCGATGCGTGATCTGTGTGCAGACAAAGTTAGGCAACTGCTGTATGTACTGAAGCGCATAAGCCCGAGTGTCCTCCACGAGACCGTATTGGTCCGCAGACAGCTTCGGAGATTTATGGGCAAGCAGAGCAGCCGGAAAGGGCAATATCACAGCGAAGGCAATCGTCAGAGAGTTCATTGGTCGGCCTCCACAAATCACCGTGGTTCTGGTTCGCGCAATCGTATCATTTTCAAAATCGAATCGCATTCACATGGAAATCTTGATTGCGGTTGGATAACCGCGCACTGGATCACGAACGGCCAGGGACGATTGAGCACGAGGGGGAGTTGGTTCTTTCCCAGGTGCCCAAAAGCGAGGCACCTGGGGCACTTGGCGGCCACGACGAAAGTACGCGTTTCTGAGATGACAATCGCACCTAAGCGGCAAGAACGAAAGACCCGCGGCTGAAGCCGCCTTTATTCCGATGCTGCATTCAGGGGCCTGTGAAGGCCCCTGCTCCCTCCTTGGAAGACCGGGCAATTTCTGACAGTGCGCGTGAGTCATTGCCGAATTGAAAGCCTTGGGGTCGGTCACTTTCCCGATAACTTCATCGAGAACCCATCTCAAGCCGCTTTTTTGCTCTTCGTCAAGATATTTGTTCTAAAAGACTTAATGAAATCTCCTAAAAACACTGAAGTTTACACTTGACTATTTTAGAGGCCTGCTAGATACTGAAGCCATTGCTTCACTAATTCAGCCCGCAGGAGGTACTCCATGACTACACAAACATCCACACTCGCCGTTCACAGCACGTTCGTCCTTGAGCGCAACTATCCCCAGGCGCCCGAGCGCGTCTTTGCAGCCTTTGCCCAACCCGAACGCAAGCGCCTGTGGTATGCCGAGGGCGATCACGAGATCCAGGAGTTCGAGATGGATTTTCGAGCCGGAGGTAGCGAGCGGTTCGGGTACCGCTTCAAGGAAGGGCACCCGATCGCCGGATCGGAGATCGCGAACGAAGGCGCCTATCATCAGATTGTGCCGGACGGGCGGATTGTGATGACCGCCAGGATGTCGCTGAACGGGAAACCGATCCTAGTGCAACTGCTGACGATTGAGTTTGTGCGGGCCGGGAAGGGAACCGACCTGGTTCTGACCAACCAGGGAACGTACCTTGACTGGGAGGGCGGGCCGCAGATGATTGAAGCTGGATGGCGCGGCCTGATTGATCGGCTGCAAACGTACCTGGCGCAGTAAGGAGCGGGGATGAAGGCTGATCGCATCGATATCGACCGTCTCTTCCATGCCCTGGGTGACCCGACCCGCCGCGCCATGCTCGACCGCCTGACGCGCGGTCCGCAATCGGTTTCGGCGCTGGCCGGGCCGCTCGGCGTTACGCTTACGGCTGTGACGCAGCATTTGCAGGTGCTGGAGGAGGTGCGACTGGTGAAAACGGAGAAAACCGGGCGGGTTCGGTCTTGCCGGATCGAGCCCGCCGGGTTTGACGCGCTGGAGCGATGGGTTGCGGATCATCGCAGCGTTTGGGAGAAGCAGCTGGATCGGCTTGGAGCGATGCTCGAAGCACCGGGCGATTAGCGAAACGACTCGAGCTCAGGGGCCAAGCCGATAGATTTAATGGAACTTATCGGCACGGATAAATCCGTGCCCTTTCAAAACATTCTCAGAGCGGAGCTTCTCAGCACCGTCTAAAGCCTCACGCTCCGCAACCTGTAAAGGTAAAGCCTCCGGCCAGGTAACCACTTGCGTGGTTACCGTACCCCGTAACCGTCAGTTACCGTGCGGCCATCCTCCTATCCACGTATGTCTTTGCCGATTGGGGCTTACGGTGGATGGCGGGGAAGGTTCATCCTGTCCATAATCTAAACATTGAACAGGAAGTCCGAAAGATTCATCGGTAGGCGAACACGCAAGCAGAGACAGAGAATTCCCAAGCGGAGGAAGCACCCATGAACAACCTTTTCCTGAAACTCTATGTAAGTTTCCAGATCCTGGTGGACCGTGAAGACGGCCAGGACATGGTTGAATATGCCTTGATTCTCGCCCTGGTGGCGCTCGGCGCGGTAGCGGGGACCAAGGGACTGGCGCAGGGCATCAACGCCGCTTTCGTGAACCTCAGCTCCAAACTTGCGAGCAACGTTTAACAAGAGCTTCAGACGTCATCCGCAGCGGTCGCCGGTACTGGGGGGTAACGGTGCCGCTGTGTGAAGACTCTCGGGGGGCAAACAAAGGGTGGATTCGTCCAATCAGACGATCCACCCTTTGTTGCGTCCACTTTTCGATTGTTTTTGTGTCGGGCTAGGCCGTGGCTGCCAGTTCGCGCTCAGCGGGCTCTTCCACTTCGCGGGTCAGGCTCAGAAGCGTTTCCACCACGTGGACGGCGCTGTAGCTTTCCTGGCCGGGGGCCAAGTACTGCTTTACGGTGTTCAGGTCGTCGCCAACGGTAATGAGCGGCGGCTCAACGGCGTGGTCCTTGCGAACCTGGGCGTGGCCTACATTGGCCATCAGCGCATTGCAAAGGCACTTGCGGCCAACCGTATCTTCCGCTTTGCCGCCCTTCATCACGTAATTTTCCACGGGCTCGGCGGAGCAGCGGTAGGCAATTTTGCCGTCTTCGGGGGCATAGGCCTCACGAAGATACCCAAGATCGCATACACGCTTGCGCTCCTGGTAGATGTTGAAGGCCGAGGACGTGCCTTCGAGTTGCGCA
>Ga0302320_10014989_pt1 | contig 15970 bp, 17 predicted proteins | sample Bog_T0_3_FD_202130 | JGI IMG/M metagenome (GOLD analysis project Ga0302320, IMG submission 202130) | Peat permafrost microbial communities from Stordalen Mire near Abisko, Sweden - Bog_T0_3 | ecosystem: Environmental > Terrestrial > Soil > Wetlands > Peat | place: Sweden: Abisko, Stordalen Mire... | reverse complement strand
AACGGCAAGGCTATCCAAGCTGTTCCTGTGGCCCAAAACGCATACATTCTATGTTCGTTCAATACCGGATGATGTAAATGCAAACGACTAGCTTCCAATATGCCTGAAAAAATAGCTATTGGTAGTGATAAAACGGCCAATACAAACATAAGCCACGCCCCTTTGCACCAGGAGTCTTTCTTAAAAAATAATCCCAGCATCTGTATTCCCATAGCGCTGACAAACAACGCTATGGGAAAATGCACAAGCTTTGGGTGTAATGGATACAATTGCTCTAATAAAGAATTTTCCATAAGTGCCCTCCTGTTTATTTGCCGCTGACCTCTTTGTCAGCAATGGCGCTGTATTTTTCAGGGTCATTTTTAAAATCTTGGATACACATAGAACAGCAAAGATTATAAATCTTACCCTTATACAAAATTTTAACACCAGTAACCTTATTACCGGCCACAGGGCAAATTTTATTGCCTACCTCTACAGCATTAGCTGTAGAGGTGTTTGCTGTGACCTCCTGAGCTTCTTGAGTGTTGGATGTCCCTTGAGCAAAAACAAAACCTCCGAATAAAACTAAAACAACCGCTGATAAGATTAAGAATTTGATCTTCACAGGATTACCTCCATTTTTATAATAGGGTTAAACACATAAAACACAATGGCTTTAGTAACTAAATGCATAAAGGGCATTAAGGATGGAACAAAAGATTAAATGCGAAGAGAATGGTGCTGGATATACCGAGGAACTTGGGATGAAAAATCTAACGGTGGCCCCAAATAAGCCAAATGAATGGTCGTTTTCAGGGCAGAAGCAGGCTCTGTTAATAATATTTCAGCGAAACCGTGATGTCCCAATGATAAATTTAATCGATAGGTCGTTATATTCTCAAGAATGGAGCGTGCACAAATACAAATATGGCTATGGTGATCTGCCTTAGCATGGTCGTGACAATGCATAACCCCAACACCGGCCGCTTGAGCTTTTTGTTCACAAGAACAAAAGAATGGGACGGTCAGCAACGGCAACACAATGAGGGCAAAAACAATCTTACGCAACATATCTTAAGTTTGTCACCAGGCAGCATTAAAGTCAACTTTAAAATTCCGACTGATGCGCCACCTGTTTTATCGATGAATTAATACAAAAAGGCCGATCAACAGGATAATACCGCAAACCACTTTTTAAAATGCGGCGTTATTAAACTGCCTATCCCAAATCCCGAAATTGAGGCGACACCTCCGCTGAGAATAGCCACTAATAAAAGAGAGACATCAAAAACGATCATTTTAGCTTGCTGCCCGTGCGTATTGAAGCGGCCAGGTCATTTTTTGTCTTAATTCCGCTGAAGCGTGTAATGGCCAATACGGATTACGCAATAATTCACGGGCTAAGAAAACCATGTCAGCATGGCCTGTCCGGACAATGGTTTCTGCCTGTTGCGCTGAGGTGATAAATCCTACTGCCCCCGTTGGAATACCGGCTTCCTGACGGATACGTGCCGCAATAGGAACTTGAAACCCTGCGCCAACGGGGATCTTGGCATACGGAACTACCCCGCCCGATGAACAGTCGATCAGGTCAACTCCTGCTTTTTTAAGACGACGCGCTAATTCTATGGACTGCTCCAGGTCCCAGCCTTCAGGTTCGATCCAATCCGTTCCTGAGATCCGGACAAATACCGGGTATTTTTCCGGCCACACGGCCCGAACAGCCTCGACTGTTTCTAATAACAACCGGATGCGATTCTCAAATGATCCTCCATAGGCATCTTGACGTTGATTAGACACCGGAGAAAGGAACTCATGAAGAAGATATCCATGGGCAGCATGAACTTCAGCAACTTTAAACCCGGCTTTCAACGAACGCTGGGCAGCACTCCTAAAAGATTGTAAAATAGCTTTAATGCCTTCTACCGTCAATGCTTCAGGGACTTGATAACCCTGATCAAAAGGAATAGCACTGGGAGCTGCAGGTTTCCAGGAACCCTCAGCCACACTTAACGGTTTATCTCCTTCCCAGGGACGAGAAACTGCGGCTTTGCGCCCGGCATGGGCCAACTGTATCCCAGCGAGGGCTCCCTGAGCTTCAATAAAACGCGTGATCTTCTCAAGAAAGGCAATATGTTCATCCTTCCAAATCCCTAAATCCTGCGGGCTGATACGTCCGCGGTCCTCGACAGCCGCTGCCTCAGTAAAGACCAGGCCTGCTCCGCCGACAGCCCGGGAACCTAAATGGACCAAATGCCAATCGTTGGCAAACCCGTCCACACTGGAATATTCACACATCGGAGAAACCACCACCCTGTTACGAAAAACTACATCACGCAATTTTATAGTGTCAAATAACATGCCCCATCTCCTTTTTGTTACCTCCTGGCCATCTTGGCTGATACCGATATATTTTTCTGCCTGCGGGGCCTGTCTAGATCTAGATATTCATGCGCACTAAACAGCCATTGGGATGAATTTTTTCAGACAAAATGCTAATTGCTACTTTCTGATTCCTGGATAAGTCAGGAGCAAAAGCACGCATTTTGTCTGAAAAAATTATCCCCACGTCTGTTTGACGCATAGCAGACAGGTGCCACCCGCAGCAAATTATCTTTTCAATTTATAATACATGCACAGGGTGATGTCGATATGTTTTCCTACGTATAAAAATCTGCACCGATGCCTTGGACTGAGCCCCTGTTGCAAATAATCCCTATTCAACCCTACCAATCGTCCCCCCCCTCTCCCCATTCGCCGAGCAAGAAATAGGGGGTATACGGCAGATTTTAGCAGGAAAATATATCGATATTATCCGTCCAATGCGTTAATAAAATATTTGGCGATGACACCAATTATGAGTAATATATAAACCGTCTTATCGATTGTTTACTAGAAAAAACCTATCTATCCGAAGAAGTTAAAAACTTGTATAGTTCCGGATTTTCCAATACGCTGCCGTAATGAAATACCGCGCAGGCGGCCCCCATCTTTTCACAACGGCTGTACTCCTGCTCAAATATCTCAGGTGAATGGACCAGCTTGTAGGCCCCGACAGATATCTTCACACGCGATAAATTCCCGGTTTTGGCTTTGATCGCCACGATCCATCGTTCAAATTCTTTTATATCAGCCGAATAATCCATGATCGTCACAAAATCGATCAGTCCGCTCGAGAGCCATGTGCCCCAGTCCTGATACGCCTCATAATACGCACGCACATAGGGCATGCATCCGGTCGTTGAAACCCGCATGTGCGGACGCTCTTGATGGACGATATTGACCAGCTTTTGCAAAACCTCCGTGACTTGTGTACGTTTCCAATCTTTCCAGATCGCACTTTCTTCTTCAATAGACTGAAGACCGTACTTTTTCTTAAAATGGTCCATATTCACTTTGGTATACCCGTAATGGGGATGCATGTCAGGATAGCGGATATAATCAAACTGTATCCCATCCAGATCAGGATAAGCAGACAGGACTTCCTTAACTATTCCCGCCAGATCATCCCTCACCCGCCGATCTCCCGGCTCAAGAAAATACTGCTTGTCGATCTTGAAATCCTCTAGGGCTTTCTTTTCATTTAAATTCCGGGTCAATATATCCGTACCGTATTTTCTGATAAAATTAGCCTGCGCATTACTGCCTAAACTCAACAAATTAAGCCATGCATGCACCTGGATGCCGTGCCGGTGAGCTTGTTGGATCAGTAATTTTAAAGGATCCTCTCCAAGTGCTTTTCGACATTGTTCATACGGCCCTGCGTCAGCGATCTTGGAGGGGAACCAAGCTTGTCCTTTGTAGTAGATCTGCACAAAAAATATCTGCGCATGTGCTTTTCCAGCGAAATCGACAAGGTTCATGATGCCTTGACGATCTGAAAGTACGGGAGGATTTTGTATCACGGACACAAAAAGGGCCCGATGCGGCAAGTCGTCAGTCCGAGCTTCATGGGAAAAGACGAAAAGGAACAAACAAAGCAATGATAAAAACCTGTGCATACCGAACACCTCTGATTTGATGATCATTATCTATTGACCAGATCTTTAATGGCGGGCAGAGCTTTAATGGCGGCTGTTTCACCGCGCCTGATCAGTTCTCTAACTTCATATAACTCATACCAGTTGATCCCTCTTAAGTCTGGATGAATATAAACATCCGCCAGCTTGGCGCTTTGTTCGGCGATCAGATATTCGGTAGCTTGAAGGGTGCAAACAACAATATCTCCAATATTAGGCATAAAATGCTTAGACAAGAAGCGGCCTAAACGAAACCCTATGAATTTAAACGGATGCTTGTCAAAAGGCAATTCCAGACCCACTTTAAGATTAGCTTCTTGCAGTTTTTGCCCCCAATCAACTTCCTCAGAAGACTGCAAAACATTGATCGCAATGATCTTTTTAACACCCATATCGATCAAAACATTCGTAGGCAAAGGATTTAATACCCCGCCGTCAATGATCATTTTCTTGCCTTCCATCACCGGACTGATAACCCCCGGGATGGACACACTTTTTCGCACCGCATCGATCAAAAACCCTTCACTGAGGACCAGTTCTTTACGATGAAAAAGATCATAGGCCACAACCCTTAAAGGAATTTTGCAATCATGAAATGATTTATTCCCCAGTTTACCTTTAAGCCACTGGCGTATACGCTCACCTCCGACAAAACCCGAAATAGGGAAGATCGGGTCACAAATGTTCCGAATATTCCATTTATTCTCAAATTCAAGTCCAAATTCCTCCAGCTCATCCGCGTTGTAACCGGAAGCCCATAAACTGCCGATCAAAGCCCCCATACTGCTGCCAGCGATGACATCAACAGGAATACCCTCACGCTCTAAAATCCGGATAATACCGATATGCGCCAAACCTAAAGCCGCGCCTCCCCCCAGCACCAATCCGATCATGACTTTGCCGATTTGCCGTGATACCCTGCGTATGGTTCTGGCATATTCACTTCTAGCATCCACCTCGACAAATGCAAAACCGGCAACGGCCTCTTTATAGGTAAATTCCGTAGGTTGCAAATGAGGCAATACCAAGAAAACATCATAGTTAAGCGTTCTTTTAATAACATGAGCCGAAAGATGGATCTGGGTACTGACGCCGCTGATAATAACCTGAATATTCTGCGGATGGAACTTTTCTTTAAGCTGCTCGCTTAAACGGACGATCACCTGACGGGTTGTATCCAAATCTTTCTTACAATCGATCGTAACCAAATGAATGATATCCGACTGTATGAGTGTTTTCATGACCACATCATCCATTTCATTGGGCAGATCAAGGACAATGTAATTGTAGTCATTGACCGGAGCACTCACAAACTGGCTTATCTTCCCAATAATGGAAATATTTTGAGGGTCAAATTTAACGCTTAAAAGATCCGTACCAAGCACGCCGCGGGTAATGCTGTTAAGGATGGAGTTGTGATCGTCAACGATGTCCGCCAGATCAACCCTGGGACAAGTTTTATCGCAAGACACGCTCAACAGCAAAACTTTCCTTTCCGTCTGCTCCTTTAAACTCAAAGCCAAATTGACCGCGTACGTTGACGAGCCGGCTCCTTGCACCGGACCGTAAACGGCAATAATGGTACATTCCTGGGTATTCTTGGTATGCGTAACCTGGCGGCGAATGCGTTTGGACAAGCTCTGGCTTAAAACAACCCCCAACTGAGGCGCTGACACAAGCAATTGAGAAAATTTATCTTTATTGATCTTGATAACAATAGCATCATTAACAACTTCATAGGTGCGGGAATGGCTTTCCCCCGTTAATGTCGAGACAATGCCGAAATGCATCCCCCGCAGGATATAATCGATTTCTTCTTTTTGTCCGGCAGGATTAAGATTATACGAATACACCCGTCCGGAAACTAAAGCATAAAAGGCGTCCCCAGGAGCCCCCTGCCGGCAAATGACATCGCCCTTACTATACTCGATGATCTCCGCGCTACGGCTGATCCGGTTCAGAACAAACCAGTTCAATCCCTGAAAGATCGGGATCTGTTTAAGAAGAGGAAGTTTATTCTTAAGGAACAACGGGGGCGTGCTCATGTTTTAATGCTCGGTCCTTTTTAACGTGCTTTTTTCTTTTGCGTGCGCTTCAGCGCTTTAGCCATACGGCTCAAGGCCTCTTCTTTACTTTTACCTTCTGTCAAATGATCCTGACAGACAGCCGCATATCCGCTGCGATTAATGATCTTAAAAACCGTGATCTTATTTGACGTCATAGACGATCCTCCTGAAGATGCTCGCGGTTAAACGGGGCGGTAAGATTTTTTGTGCCATCATGCGCAACCATGAGGAAAAGTCAGAAACATAACGTAATCGCGGATGCGATTTATTAATAACCTTTTCAATGAGCCGCGCCACATCTTCGGGGTCACGCTTCAACTTCCTGATGCTTTGCCCAACAGTATTCTTCAAATTCTGGCTTAAAGAAAAATACGGACTTTGGGCATTATCAAAATCCCTAGCATAATGGGCATTCTGCGTAAAAATATGCGTCGGATATGAGCCCGGTTCCACTAACACCACACAAACGCCAAACAAGCCCAACTCAAAATAAAGGCTTTCGCTGAAAGCTTCCAATGCCCATTTGCTGGCATTATACGCGCTCAAACAGGGAACAGCTACTTGACCGGAAATACTGGAAATGTTGATAATTTTACCTTTGGCACGCTGACGCATGAAAGGGATGACCTCACGACAGACACTCTGCACCCCGAAGAAATTAACCTCCATTTGCCGGCGAATATCTTCCTCAGATAAATCTTCAAAAAATCCGCTGATCCCATAACCCGCATTATTGATCAGCACATCAATGCGCCCGTGTGTTTCTTGAATTTCTTGCACCACATTCTTGATAGTGGCCGGCTTTGTCACATCAAGCTCGCGGATAGCGGCCTGCGTATTGCGTTTGGTTAATTCATTTTCCAGCGCAGCTTTACACGTCAAATCCCGCATGGTCGCCCAAACTACATGGCCGGACGCTGCCAGCCTGACCGCAGTCAGCAAACCAAACCCGCTGGAGCAGCCGGTGATCAGGATGACTTTTACTTTCTGATTATGCATATCAAAGATTTGTAGCTTTTTGGATCAATAAACAATCAACGAGTGTCAGCGCGATCATTGCTTCAGCAACCGGAACAACCCTTGGCGCCAAGCACGGGTCATGACGGCCTTTAACTTGGATCTCAACATCCTGGTGCTTTTCGTTAAGTGTTTTTTGCAGCTGTGGAATAGATGAAGGCGGTTTTAAAGCGATGCGTATCCTGATGTCCTCACCGGTAGATATGCCGCCAGTAATACCCCCGGCATGATTGGTGAGTGTTCTTACCTTCTTACCCTTAAGAATAAAGCGATCGTTATGCGCAGAGCCGGTCAGCTGACTGACACCAAAACCGTCGCCAAATTCAATGCCTTTGACTGTTGCAATGGACATCAAAGCACCGGCCAAACGGGCATTAAGTTTATCAAAACAGGGATCCCCTAATCCGGCAGGACATCCTTTAACAACGCATTCAAGGATGGCTCCCAGGGAGTCCCCCTTTTTACGGGCCTCTTCAATTCTGGCGATCATCAAAGGTGCCGCTTGGGCATCCGCGGTCCGCACCATGTTCTTCTCGATGGTCTGGTAATCAATATTCTTGGCACTAACGTCGGCGACGCTCAAGGTATAAACGATAATTTGAACGTTATGTAAGGCCAGGATCTTCTTGGCCACGGCACCGGCTGCCACCCGGGCGGCAGTTTCGCGGCCGGAAGAGCGCCCGCCGCCACGATAGTCACGGATACCATATTTGGCCATATAACTAAAATCAGCGTGCCCAGGACGGAATACATCCTTGATATTCTCATAATCTTTCGAGCGCTGATCGGCATTTTGGATGACGATCGCCAAGGGTGTGCCGGTGGTTTTCCCTTCAAATACGCCGGATAGGATTTGAGCACGGTCAGCTTCCTGACGCTGGGTGGTGATCTTACTTTGCCCCGGACGCCGGCGGTCCAACTCTTTCTGGATATCCGCCTGATCAAGAGCTAATTTAGGAGGAACACCGTCGATAACGACACCGATGGCGGCCCCATGGCTTTCGCCAAAAGTAGTGATCTTAAATAGCTGTCCGAAAGAATTCCCCGCCATAATTACCTATCCGTCACTGCCCCTTGTGAGGCACTGGTGACCAGTTTAGCATATTTGGCCAAAACGCCGCGCATATATCTAGGTTTTGGCACTTTCCAGGCTTTCTGCCGTTTCTTGATCTCTGCTGCCGGCACATTCAAATTAATTTGCCTCTTGATAGCATCAATGGTGATCTCATCCCCGTCTTTTACAACCGCTAATAAACCGCCATTATACGCTTCCGGGGTAATATGCCCGACCACAAATCCATGACTCCCGCCGGAGAAACGTCCGTCGGTGATCAACGCCACGTCACGACCTAAACCTTTTCCCATGATCGCCGATGTCGGGGACAACATCTCGCGCATCCCCGGTCCGCCGCGGGGGCCCTCATAACGGATGACGATCACATCCCCCTTGACGATCTTTCCGTTCAAAATGGCCATACTCCCTGTTTCTTCGGAGTCAAAAACCTTAGCTTTCCCTTTAAAAAAAGATCCCTCTTTACCAGAAATCTTAGCCACGGCCCCTTCTGGAGCTAAATTGCCGTAGAGAATGACTAAATGGCTTTGCTTCTTGATAGGATCATCAAAAGGACGGATAATCTCCTGACCTTCCGGATACGATTTAACGCCTTTCAAGTTTTCAGCCACGGTTTTACCGGTAACCGTCAAACAATCACCATGCAAAAGCCCCCGGTCCAAAAGCATTTTCATCAAAGGCAGAACACCTCCGATGGCAGACAACTCTGCAGCCACAAAACGGCCGCTGGGTTTAAGATCTGCTAAAACCGGAACCTTTTTACCGATGCGGGTAAAATCATCAATACTTAATTTAACGCCCGCGGTATCTGCCATGGCCAACAAATGCAACACGGAATTAGTAGAGCCACCTAATGCGGTAACCACGGTGATGGCATTCTCAAAAGCCTTCTTGGTCATGATGGTGCGCGGCGTTATATTCTTCTCAAGTAAATTCAATACGGCCCGGCCTGCAGAGATGCAATCATCTTCTTTTTCTTTAGAAACAGCCACCTGAGTGGAGCTGTTGGGCAAACTCATCCCCAGCGCTTCAATAGCACAAGCCATAGTATTGGCCGTATACATACCACCGCAAGATCCGGGCCCCGGAATAGCACAACTTTCCACCTCTTTTAACTGCTGGGCACTGATCGTTTTATTGGCAAAAGCACCTACCGCCTCAAAGACCGAGACGATATCCACATTCTTTTTATGATAACAGCCGGGTAGAATAGTGCCGCCATACACAAAAATTGCAGGACGATTGATCCGGGCAATAGCCATCAGACAGCCGGGCATATTCTTATCACAGCCGCCGATGGCGACCAAACCGTCATATCCGTGAGCGCCCATGACGCATTCAACGGAATCTGCGATAACTTCCCTGGATACCAGCGAATACTTCATCCCCTCAGAACCCATGGAAATACCGTCGGAAACCGTGATGGTATTAAAGATAACCGCTTTGCCGCCGCAAGTATCAACGCCCTGTCGGGCTTTCTCGGCAAGCACATTGATGTGCATATTACACGGGGTGACCATGCTCCAGGTAGAAGCGATCCCGATCTGAGGCTTATTAAAATCCCCGTCTTTAAAACCAACGGCGCGCAGCATAGCGCGCGAAGGCGCACGGTCATAGCCGTCAACAACAATAGAAGAGAATTTCCTTGAATTCGACACTTATACCCTCTCTAACCATGGAAACTGTGTCTTGATCTTATTCTCATGGGCAACTATCTTGTCTTCAAACTGCATCGTCCAACCGATCGCGTCCAACCCCTTAAGCAAACATTCCTTGTTAAATGCATCGATCACAAAAGAATACTTTTTGCCGGATGCTGTCAGGGACTGTTTGGTCAGATCCGCGCTGATCTGGGCTCCTTTATTTTTTATGACAAAATTAAATATTTCATCAACTTCCTTTGATGTTAATCGTACCAGCAAAATGCCGTTCTTAACGCAATTATTATAAAAAATATCCGCAAAACTTGGCGCCACGATCACTTTAAACCCGAAATCCGCCAAAGCCCAAGGCGCATGTTCACGACTGGATCCGCAGCCGAAATTATCCCGGGCCAAAAGCACCGTAGCCTGACGATACGGCTCCTGGTTTAGAATGAACTCGGGGTTCTCTTTTGTCCCTTCATAGTCGCTATAACGCCATTCGTGAAAAAGATGTTTGCCAAAACCAGTTCTTTCTATCTTTCTTAAGAACTGCTTGGGGATGATCGCATCCGTATCAACGTTAACGCGATTTATCGGTACCGCGATACCTGAATGATTTTTAAATGGCTGCATATAACCTTTCGATAGCGAAACAATTGGGCCTTTTGCCTGAATGATTTTTAAATGGTTGCATGATCTCGCCTCACTTAACTCTTAAATGTCCTGATATCCGTTATTTTGCCTCTCAACGCCGCTACGGCGGCCATTTGAGGGCTCATTAAATGCGTACGCCCGCCGGGCCCCTGACGGCCTTCAAAATTACGGTTACTGGTCGACGCACAGCGTTCACCGTTCTTTAACTGATCATCATTCATCCCCAAACACATCGAGCAGCCGGCAAAACGCCACTCCAACCCTGCAGAGGTAAAGATGCTGTCCAATCCTTCTTTTTCAGCCTGTTGACGCACACGGCCTGAACCCGGAACTACGATCGCGGTCACTCCCGGAGCAACCCTTTGGCCTATGAGGATCTGGGCCGCAGCGCGCAGATCTTCGATACGTCCATTAGTGCAGGAACCGATAAAAACCTTATCGATCTGGATATCTGTTATTTTAGTGCCCGGCTTTAGATCCATATACGCCAAAGCATTCTCAGCGGCCATGCGTTCAACCGGATCTTTCATGGATTGGGGATCCGGGACCTGGCCATCGACCGTGGTCACCTGTCCGGGGCTCGTTCCCCATGTCACCATAGGCTTGATATCCTCAGCCTTAATATTCAAAACCCTGTCAAATTGAGCATCTTTATCGCTGGGCAACTTTTTCCAGTAAACCAGGGCCTCATCCCAACGGGAACCCTGAGGAGAAAAATCACGGCCTTTAATATAATTAAAAGTAACGTCATCGGGAGCTATCATGCCCGCACGGGCACCGGCTTCAATGGACATATTACAAATAGTCATCCGTCCTTCCATGGACAGACTGCGAATAGTGCTCCCGCCATACTCGATCACATACCCGGTCCCTCCGGCCGTGCCGATCTGACCGATGATATACAAAATAATATCTTTAGCCGTCACGTCCCTGCCTAATTCTCCGTCAATATTAATGAGCATGGTTTTGGGCTTATTCTGCTGTAATGTCTGGGTAGCTAACACATGTTCAACTTCGGAGGTGCCGATCCCAAAAGCTAAAGCACCAAAAGCGCCATGGGTAGCCGTATGGGAATCTCCGCAAACAATGGTCATCCCCGGCAGGGTCAAGCCCTGTTCTGGACCTATCACATGCACGATCCCCTGATCTTCATGAGCGAAATCATATACCTTGATGCCGAATTCCTGACAATTCTTAGATAAGGTGTCCATTTGAATGCGCGATGTTGATTCAACCTTGGCCATATCCTTGGTACGGGTGGACACGTTGTGATCCATGGTAGCGACTGTCTTGCCCGGGCTACGCGCAGGCCTTTTTTGCTCACGCAAAGCCGCAAAAGCCTGAGGACTTGTCACTTCATGCACCAGGTGCAGATCAATATAAATAAGAGAAGTATCCCCTTGTGAATCCCTCACCAGATGGTCTTGCCATATCTTGTCAAACATGGTTTTGCTCATTGCTTCACCTCTTAGTGTTCATTAGATCGTGCTAAATTTTTTATTATATAGAAGGGAGGCTGACCTGTCAATCACGCAAAAACAAAAACCCCGCCATAAAAGACGGGGTTTTTAAAGAACATGAGACTTCCCTAAAGCATCAGGCATGACAATTTAAGATCATTAATCCTTAACTGTCTTAGACGTCACAGATGTCGTAGTCTTGCTGCTGGTGGTCTTCTTCACATGCTTTTTAGCCTTTTTAGGCGCATGTTTTTTAGGTGTTGAAGTCTTCGAGACCTGGCTGTTGGTGGTCGTACCGGTCGTACCGGTCGTATCTGCAAAACTGACTGCAGCGGTTGAAGCTAAGAATGCCAAAGCAATGAATAAAGCTGATAATTTTTTCATAGAATTTTCCCTCCTTTCCCAAAAATATTGTAATTTTAAAAATTATGCCGTTTTGCTACAAAAAGAGTTTAAATTATACCCGATTAGATAACCATTAAAACAAAATTAAAATTTTATAACCATCATGCGACCTTAAGCGGGAAAGAAATAGTAAAGATCGTCCCCTGCGGCGTGTTGGGCCTGGCGTAAATTTCGCCCCCATGTGCTTTGACGATGGATTTGGCAATGCTCAACCCCAAACCAAACCCACTGCTGGAGCGGGATTTATCCACCCGGTAAAAACGGTCAAAAATATACGGCAATTCATTTTCGGGAATACCGATACCGGTATCACTGATATCAATATCCACGGTGTATTTCTGCTGGCAAAGATCAACAGAAATACTCCCTCCGGTAGGCGTATATTTGATCGCATTGTCCAGAATATTAAGGATCAAGCGTTTGATCTGATTTTTATCAACAAAAACATCTGCCGTCCGGGCATCGTTGAACTGCAGCGCAATCTGTTTCTGATCGGCTAAGAGACGGATGTCTTCTACAGATTCTTTGATCAAAATGCTTAGATCCAACGGCATCGTTTGCAGCGAAGCGGTTTTGGCATCGAATCGGGCCAGGACCAGCAGGTTCTCCACGATACGCGCCAGACGATTGACCTCCTCAAGACTGCTGTGCAAGGTGGTTTCATATTCCTGAGCGGAACGGATCCTCTTGAGGGTTACTTCCAACTCCCCTTTTAATACCGACAAAGGAGTTTTAAGCTCATGGGAAATATCTTCCATGAACTGACGCTGGGAAGTGAACGCCTCATCAAGACGACTGATCATGTCATTAAAAGTAACCGCCAGCGCTTCGATCTCATCCTTCGTACCCGGAATATTAAGCCGCAGCTTCAAATTTTCAGCCTTGATCTGATGGATGGTGGCGATCATCTGGTGAACAGGTTTAAGCGTCAGCTGGACTAAAAAAATACCCGTCCCCCCGGTGACCAGGACGGTCAACGGCAGTAAAAAAAGCAGCGACAAGCTCAAACTCCGCAGGGCCGTGCGCAACTCTGTCGAGGAGCTATCCACCTGCACCACGTAAGCCAACCGGTTATTTTCAATGACCGGGGTCGTAAAACTTCTAAAGGCTACCAGTTTCCCGTTAAGATTAAAAAAGGAACTTTCCAGGCGATCTCGGCCTTTCTTCATTTCATTATAAATGCGCACATCCAGGCGATCTAACGGGATATCCCTGGAAGAGGCAATAGCACTGCCATGGGCATCAAAAATACGCACGATCAAGTTGATCAAATTAGGGTCCGAATTCTTTTCGGTTACCCATCGACGGGCTATCTTGATAAAATTAATGTTGTTCTCTTTGGTGGAATGCGCCTTTAAAAGATTCTCACTGATCTCAAGGCGTTGTGCCTGCCAATAGGTATCGATAGATTCCTCGATCCCCTTCGCGCGCGAACGCAGGATATTGTCGGCATCTTCGGAAAGCTTTCGATGAACATTGTGATAAAGGACCATCCCGAACACAAACAGGGTCAAGGACAGGATCAACATGTGCCAAAGGACAACTTTAAAACGAATAGATTGAAGGAACATGTTTACTTTTTAAGAAGATAGCCTTTGCCACGCACGGTATGGATCATTTTATCCTCAAAACCGCTGTCGATCTTATTACGCAGATAATTAATGTACACATCAATGACGTTGGTCATGGTGTCAAAATTAATGTCCCAAACATGCTCGGAGATCATGGTTCGGGTGACAATACTTCCGGCATTGCGCATCAAATATTCTAAAAGAGCGTATTCTTTGACCGTCAACTCAATATCCTTACCGGACCGGGTCACCTTCTGCGTCAACAGATCCATGCCGAGATCATTGACTTTCAATTGGGTCACGATCAAACTGTCTTTCTTGCGTAATAACACACGGATGCGGGCCAATAATTCTTCGAATGCAAAAGGCTTGGCCAAATAGTCATCCGCTCCGGAATCAAGGCCTTTAACTTTATCTTTGACCGTATCCTTGGCTGTCAGCATAATGATAGGGATAAACTTGCCTTCTTTGCGTAATTTCCGGCAAAGCGTCAAGCCGTCTATTTTAGGCAGCATCAAATCCAGGATGATCAGATCATAATCATTGGAACTGATAAAGAAATCTCCCTCTTCACCATCGGACGCAATGTCAACGGCATAGCCCTCTTCTTTAAGCCCCCGCTTGATGAATTGAGCGATCTTAACTTCATCTTCGATAACCAGGATACGCATTGATTTACACCATTTTAATAAGTTGTTGAATTAGTTTTTCTATGCCTTCGCCGATCTGGCTGATACGGGCATCCAACATATAGCAAGGCGTGGTCACGACCTTATGCTCAGGGTCTATAACAATGCTGCTGGCATCGGCATTGACGGTCTTTGTCCCTAATTTCTGAAAGTCCTCATTCATGGCCTTATCCTGACCAAAGGTCACCGTTACCCCTTTTAACAGCCGGGCGATGATCACCGGAGCCAAACACAAAGCACCGATAGGTTTCTTGGCCGCATGCATGGACAAAACAGCAGACTCAACCTGAGAATTAACAGTCATCCGCTCCTGATCTTTGGCAAAACTGGAAAGATTGTAGGCAACTCCCTTGCCTCCGGGCATGACTAAAATATCGAAATCCCCTTCTCTAAAATCAGACAACGGCTTGATCTGACTGCGCGCGATACGGGCAGACTCCAAGAGCACACTGCGTTTTTCTTTCATTTCCTCGTTAGTGAGAAAATTAAGCACGCGGCCCTGAGGCACATCCGGCGCAAAACACTGATAGCGATGCCCGGCACGGTCAATGCTCAACAATGTTAATACCGACTCATGGATCTCAGAGCCGTCTTTGTTCCCGCATCCGGAAAGGATCACCGCAAAATGTAAAATTCTTTGGCCCGTATTACCCCCCCTCTACTCTCTCCAGAAAAACAAAGCCGCAGTCAGTACTATACCGATAGCATACGCCCAAAAAGTGTTGGCCACAAAATACGAATAAACCATCAGCACAATGCCTATCACCATAGGCCTGATGCTTTTTTCTCTTTTCCCGTACATAAAAGCTGACCAGCCAATGATACCAAAAATAATGCCGCCAACAATATTAGCCCAACTAAATCCTCCTGCACCGGCAAGACTGGAAACCCCATAAGAGCTTAGGACCGAATTTAACGTTTGTGCATCAGGCATCATTTACTCCAGAATAATAACAGGTCGATATTGCTTATCCAGCCAGCGCAAAATTTTACGCAAATACCGCTGGCTTACGGCAACACATCCGGCGGTCGGATGATCATATCTTCGCCAGACATGCATAAAAATAGCGCTCCCGGCACCGGGAATGATCGGATGATCATTATACCCTATAATGATCCCGTATTGATAAAGATTATCACAACGTTTCATCCGCTCAAAAGAGGCGGCAACAGGCATACCGTTTACCCATTGATTATATTGCACTGATCTGGGATCATCCACCCAAAAATCAAGATTTCCGGCCTGTCGATATTCCAGGCGGGTCTCAATCGCGGGCGCATAGCCAAATGCCGTTTCCAGGGGGAACCTACCCGACGGAGTCTTGCCATCACCCTCTTTCTTGGTACCAAAGGGGGCCAAGCCATTGCGCCCGATCAGAGCGCTGATGCGTA
>Ga0302320_10014988_pt1 | contig 15972 bp, 14 predicted proteins | sample Bog_T0_3_FD_202130 | JGI IMG/M metagenome (GOLD analysis project Ga0302320, IMG submission 202130) | Peat permafrost microbial communities from Stordalen Mire near Abisko, Sweden - Bog_T0_3 | ecosystem: Environmental > Terrestrial > Soil > Wetlands > Peat | place: Sweden: Abisko, Stordalen Mire... | reverse complement strand
CCCAATTGCTGTTCCTGGAATCGGAGAATCCCGAGAAAGACATCGCGCTCTACATCAATTCGCCCGGCGGATCGGTGAGCGCGGGCCTCGCGATTTACGACACCATGCAGTTCATCAAGCCGGACGTGAGCACGATTTGCGTCGGTTTGGCGGCCTCCATGGGCGCCGTGCTGCTTGCGGGCGGTGCGGCCGGAAAGCGCTACACGCTGCCGAACTCCAAGATCATGATCCACCAGCCCTCGGCCGGTTTCCAGGGCCAGGCCTCGGATATCGACATTCACGCCCGCGACGTCATGGAGACCAAGGACCGCCTCAACCGGATCATGGCCAAACACACGGGTCAAACCATCGAGCGAGTCAAGCAGGACAGCGACCGCGACAACTTCATGAGCGCCGAATCGGCCCGCGCCTATGGATTAGTGGATTCCATGCTCGAGAAGCGCGGCGAATTGCCCGTGAAGGCCTCCTAATATCGCCAAAGGGCTCAATTCGGCCCGCAGCAGCGGTGTTATGGTCTCCCGAGGGGACCCCGGTCACAGCCTGCGCGTGGCTTTCTTTGCGGAGAGTCGGCCCGGTGCTATATAGTCAGTCCAGTGGCCGAGCTTCGCCCAAACGGGGCTCGGTAAATTTGAGGGCAGCATGAGCGAAGATTCGCGCGGCAAGCATGATGACGGCAAATTGTTGTATTGCTCTTTCTGCGGAAAGAGCCAACACGAAGTTCGGAAACTAATCGCCGGGCCATCGGTTTTCGTTTGCGACGAATGCGTCGAACTGTGCAACGACATCATCCGCGAGGAGCTCGAAGAGCGGGCCGAGCGGACCCGCGACAAGCTGCCGAAGCCCCAGGAAATCAAGAAGGTTCTGGACGAGTACGTGATCGGGCAGGAGCGCGCCAAACGGGTGCTCTCGGTCGCCGTCTACAACCACTACAAGCGGCTTCAGACGCGGGGGTCCGAGGGGGTCCGTTCGCGCGATGAAGTCGAGCTCGCGAAGAGCAACATTCTTCTGATCGGGCCCACGGGCTCGGGCAAGACGCTGCTCGCGGAGACGCTCGCGCGGCTGCTCAACGTCCCGTTCACGATCGCCGACGCCACCACGCTGACCGAAGCGGGCTATGTCGGCGAGGACGTCGAGAACATCATCCAGAAGCTTCTGCAGAAATGCGATTACGACGTCGAAAAGGCCCAGACCGGCATCGTCTACATCGACGAAATCGACAAGATTTCGCGCAAATCCGACAACCCGTCGATCACCCGCGACGTGTCGGGCGAGGGCGTGCAACAGGCGCTGCTCAAGCTCATCGAGGGAACCATCGCTTCGGTGCCTCCGCAGGGCGGCCGCAAGCATCCTCAGCAGGAGTTCCTGCAGGTCGATACCACCAACATCCTGTTCATCTGCGGCGGCGCGTTCGCAGGCCTCGAAAAGATCATCATGAACCGCACGCACAAGAGCGGCATCGGCTTCGTCGCCGAAGTGCGCGAGCAGAATGCGCGCCCCCACGGCAACGATGTGTTCCACGACACCGAGCCCGAGGATCTGATCAAGTACGGCCTCATCCCGGAGTTCGTCGGACGCCTGCCGGTGGTCGCGACGCTCGAGGAATTGGACGAGGACGCGCTCATTTCGATTTTGCTGCAGCCGAAGAACGCGCTGACCAAGCAATACCGCAAGCTGTTCGACATGGAAGGGGTGGAACTGGATTTCCGCGAGGATGCGTTGCGGTCGGTGGCCCGCAAGGCGATGCAGCGCAAAACGGGTGCCCGCGGCCTGCGCACCATACTCGAGAACGTGCTTCTCGACACCATGTACGACCTGCCTTCGCTGCGCAATGTGCAGAAGGTGGTGGTCGATGAGCAGGTGATCGAAGGCCAGACCAAACCTTACATAGTCCATCGAACCGAGGAGACTCGGTTGGTGGCCCCGGTTGAAGAACAGCGGCGGCCCACCGGCTCGGACCATCTTTGAGCGGAAATCGGAGCGGGGCGCGCGCGCCCGGAGTTTCAATCACCCCAACGCCCCGGCAGCTGCTTGAAACTCACGGTGGGCGGCCGCATGTACCTTCGACAGTGTCTGTACGTGCCACAACCACAAGGCTAACCCCGTGAGCGACGAACCCGCAATCGATTCCCCGGCCCCAGTCCCCGCACATTCGGGGATGCCCGTGCTGCCGCTGCGCGACGTGGTGGTCTACCCGCACATGGTGATCCCGCTGTTCGTCGGCCGGGAAAAATCCATCGTGGCCCTCGATCTTGCCATGAAGGCCGACAAGCGCATCCTGCTGGTGGCGCAGAAACAAGCCGATGTGGACGATCCGAAGGGCGAGGATCTGTACCGGGTCGGCACCGTTGCCACCATCCTGCAGCTGCTGAAGCTTCCCGACGGCACGGTGAAGGTGCTGGTCGAGGGCGTCGAGCGGGCGAGCATCGAGAAGCTGGCGGAAGGGGATTTTTTCTCCGCCGAGGTGACCGCCATGCCGGACCTCGAGCGCTACGAAGAGCGCGAGATGGACGTGCTCACGCGCTCGATGATCACGCAGTTCGAACAGTACGTGAAGCTCAACAAGAAGGTGCCGCCCGAGATCCTGACCTCGCTCGCGGGCATCGAGCAGGCCGGCCGGCTCGCCGACACGGTCGCCGCGCACATGTCCTTGAAGCTCTCTGAAAAGCAGAAGGTCCTCGAGATTCCGGATGTGCGCAAGCGGCTCGAGCACATGCTTGCCGTGATCGAGGGCGAGATGGACGTGCTGCAGATCGAAAAGCGCATCCGCGGGCGCGTCAAGCAGCAGATGGAGAAGAGCCAGCGCGAGTACTACCTGAATGAGCAGATGAAGGCCATACAGAAGGAGCTCGGCGAGTTGGACGAGGCGCCGAATGAGATCGGCGAGCTCGAGAAGCGCATCAAGGCGGCGGGCATGCCGAAAGAGGCGCGCGAGAAGGCCAATTCGGAACTCGCCAAATTGAAGCTCATGTCGCCGATGTCGGCCGAAGCCACCGTGGTCCGCAACTTCATCGATTGGCTGGTGAAGGCGCCCTGGAAGAAACGCAGCAAGGTGCACCTGGATATCGCGGCCGCCGAGAAGGTGCTCGAGGCGGACCATTTCGGTCTGGAGAAGGTCAAAGAGCGCATCGTCGAATATCTCGCCGTGCAGCAGCGCGTGAAGAACCTGCGCGGGCCCATCCTGTGCCTGGTCGGGCCGCCGGGCGTCGGCAAGACCTCGCTCGGTCAGAGCGTGGCGCGCGCCACCAACCGCAAGTTCGTGCGCATGTCACTGGGCGGCGTGCGCGATGAGGCGGAAATTCGCGGCCACCGGCGCACCTACATCGGTTCCATGCCCGGCAAGATCATCCAGAATCTCGCCAAGTGCGGCGTGCGCAATCCGCTGTTCCTGCTCGATGAAGTCGACAAGATGTCGACCGATTTTCGCGGCGATCCGTCCTCCGCGCTGCTCGAGGTGCTCGACCCGGAACAGAACAGCTCCTTCAACGATCACTATCTCGAGGTGGATTTCGACCTCTCCGAGGTGATGTTCGTCTGCACGGCGAACAGCCTCAACATTCCCGCGCCGCTCCTGGACCGCATGGAAGTGATCCGCATTCCCGGCTACACCGAGGATGAGAAGAGCAACATCGCGCGCCGTTACCTGTTGCCGAAGCAGGTCAAGCAGAACGGCCTCAAGCCCGATGAATTGGTCGTGGACGACCTGGCCATTCAGGACATGATCCGCTACTACACCCGCGAAGCCGGGGTGCGCAATCTCGAGCGCGAACTGTCGAAGATCGGGCGCAAGGCGGTGAAGCAGCTGCTGCTCAAGCCTGCCGAGAAGACCGTGACGATCGGCTCGAAGAATCTCGATGCCTACCTGGGCGTGCGCCGCTTCCGCTACGGCAAGGCCGAGGAAAGCAATCGGGTGGGCCAGGTCACGGGTCTCGCGTGGACCGAGGTCGGCGGCGAACTCTTGACCATCGAAGCCGCGGTGGTGGCCGGCAAGGGCAAGCTCACCCACACCGGACAGCTGGGCGAAGTCATGCAGGAGTCCATCCAGGCGGCGATGACCGTGGTCCGCAGCCGCTCGGCCATGCTCGGGCTCGAGACCGACTTCTACCAGAAGGCCGACGTGCATATCCACGTGCCGGAAGGCGCGACTCCGAAGGATGGACCGAGCGCCGGTATCGGCATGTGCACGGCGCTGATTTCCGCGCTCACCAAGATACCCGTGCGTTCGGATGTTGCGATGACCGGCGAAATCACGCTGCGCGGCGAAGTGCTGCCGATCGGGGGACTGAAGGAGAAGCTGCTCGCGGCGCACCGCGGCGGCATCACCACCGTGCTGATCCCCGACGACAACATCAAGGATCTCGCCGAGATCGCCGACAATATCAAGGAGAAGCTCGATATCCGGTCGGTCAAATGGATCGATGAGGTGCTGCAGGTGGCCCTCACGCACATGCCGGTTCCCTTGCCGACCGCCGAGCCGAAGCCGGCGGGGGCCATTGCGGGCGAGAAGCGCAGGCGAAAATCCTCCCGGGCCAAGGGCGAAGTCCACGCCCACTGATCGGATCGGACCGACGCGGTCAGTCAGGCTAGCTAATCGGGGCGGCCTCGCGTAAACTTTCGCGCCTCTTCCAGGGGGGTGCTTAGCTCAGCTGGTAGAGCATCGCCTTTACACGGCGAGGGTCGGGGGTTCGATCCCCTCAGCACCCACCAGCATGCGGAGTGGTAGTTCAGCTGGTTAGAATACCGGCCTGTCACGCCGGGGGTCGCGGGTTCGAGTCCCGTCCACTCCGCCATTTCCCGACGAAGAGCAGCGCGTCCTCGAGGCCGCGCCCGAGGAATAGAAGAACATGCTGCAGACGATTCACGACAAGTTGAAAGGATGGGTGGCCGGGGTGGTGCTGGGCGCCATTGCGCTGGTCTTCGTGTTCTGGGGAATCAACTGGACCTTGAGCGCGCCGAATTACGCCGCCAAAGTCAACGGCGTCGAGATTCCGAGCAACGAAGTGCGCGAGTCCTACCAGCAGCAGCTCGCGCGTTTCGAACGCCAGGCCAATTCGCAATTGGACGATGCGCAGCGCGCCGAGATCAAAAAACATGTACTCGACGATTATGTGAACAGCGAGGCGCTGGTCACGCGCGCGGACAAGCTCGGCTATCGGGTGAGCGACTCGGAGCTGCTCGCGGCCATGGCCGAAATCCCGGCGCTGCAGGTGGACGGCAAGATGGATTACTCCCACGCGCTGGCCGTCATGAAAGCCCAGGGGCGCCCGATCAACCAGATCGAGGACATGCTCCGGCGCGATGCGAAGCTCAAGCAGCTCGACTCGGCCCTCGCCGCCTCCAGTTTCGTGACACCCGCCGAAGTGAAGCGCTTGCGCGCGCTCACCCGCCAGCAGCGGGAAGTGGCCTGGCTCGATCTACCGACCGCGAAATACTCGGCCGATGCCAATCCGGACGACGCGGCCGTGAAGGCCTACTACGACGCGCACAAGCAGCGCTACATGACGCCCGAGACGGTCAACCTGCGCTATGTCGAGTTGAGCCTCGCAGATCTCGCCTCGAAGGTGAAAGTCGAGGACGCACAGCTCAAAGCCTTCTACGACGAACAGCGGGCGAAGACGCCCGAGCGGTTCGCGCAGCCCGAGCAGCGCCGCGTGAGCCACATTTTGCTGCAAGTCGCCGATGCCAAGGAAGACGCCGCGGTGAAATCAAAGGCCGAAGAGATCTTCAAGCGCGCCAAGGGCGGCGAGGACTTCGCCAAGCTGGCGCAGCAGTTCTCCCAGGATCCGGGATCGGCGCAGAAGGGCGGGGATCTCGGCTGGGCCGGGAGCAAGGCCTACGTGGCGCCTTTCGCCGATGCGGCGTTCGCCATGAAGCAAGGCGACATCGTGGGCCCGGTGAAGACCCAATTCGGCTATCACATCATCAAACTCGACGGCATCCAGCCCGCCACGGTCAAGAGCTTCGAGGACAGCAAAGGTGAATTGGACGCGGACTACCGCCGCAGCGAGGCGGAGCGTCTGTTCAATACGGCCCAGGACCAGCTGGCCGATGCGGCCCTGCAAAATACCACTGATATCGACGTGGTGGCCCGCAAGGCCGGACTCGAGGTCCACGATGTTCCCAACTTCAGCCGCACCGACGGCGGCGGGGATATCGGCAAAGCCCCGGCCGTGATCGAGGCCGCCTTCAGCCAGGATGTGCTCGACGGGCATCTGAGCTCCCTGGTGGAGATCGAGAAGGGCCGCGGCGTGGTGCTGCGCGCCACGGATCACGCCCTGCCGCAGCAAAAACCCCTCGAGGCGGTCCGCGCCGACGTGGTGGCCGCGTGGAAGAAAGAGCGCGGCATGCAGCTCGCATCCGAAGCGGCCGCGGCGGCGGTCAAGCGCCTGAGCGGCGGCGAGTCGTGGGACAGCGTTGCGAAGTCACTGGGAGTTGCACCCCAAGCGCCGAAATTCGTGTCGCGGGCGGATCAAGCGGTGCCGATCGAAATTCGCCGCGACGCCTTCGACGGGCCCAAGCCCGCAGGGGCGCCCGTCTATTCGAGCGTGCCGCTGGAGAACGGCGATTCTGCGGTGCTGGCCGTGAGCGCCGTGCGTGAAGATCCGAGCGGCGATCCGAAGGTCGAGGAGGCACAGCTCAAGCGCCAATTCGCCCAAGAAGCGGCCTCGTCGGAAGCTCAGGGCTACGCGGCGGCGGCGCGTGCCGATGCCAAGGTGTCGCTGAACCCCCAGGCCCTGGACTAGGCTCCCCCAAGGTTGTCGCACCTTCTTCACGATTTCTCGAATTGGTATCTATCCGTTCTCGGTCACGGCGGCTATTGGCTCATCGCGGGACTGATGCTGCTCGAGAGCACGCTCGTGCCGATTCCGAGCGAGACCATCCTTCCGCCGGCCGCGTATCTTGCGCATACCCAGGGGACCTTCTCGCTTTGGGGCTTGGTGCTCGCGGCGACTGCGGGATCCTGGGCGGGCGCCTCGCTGATGTACTGGGCCGCAAGGGGGCTGGGGAGGCCGTTCGTCGTTCGGTTCGGACCCTACGTCGGTGTGGCGGCTGCCAAGATCGAGCTCGCGGAACGCTGGACGGCCCATTACGGCGGGGCGGGCGTCTTCTTCTCGCGCCTGCTGCCCGTGGTGCGCCATCTGATCGGCATTCCCGCCGGCATCCTGCGCTGGGACTTCCGCTGGTATTCAGCTGCCACGCTCGCGGGATCGTTCCTCTGGTGTAGCGTGCTCGTCGGGCTCGGCACGACGTTGGGAAGCCACCCCGAGCTCCTGCAGGGCTCGCTGCACCGCTTTGCGCTCCTGGTGCTGCTGGTGATCGCGGTGCTCGCCGGCCTCTACTACGCCTTCGTGCACCGCGCGTCACGCATCAAAGGCTGATCTATCCCGAGGCCTTTGCCGTCGCCGGGGCCGGCGGCGGCGGCGTGCCGATGGGAAGCCTGGTGAAGATCGCGGCCGTGGCGGTGTTGATCCGCGCGGCGGCATTGGGCCCGGTCAAATCGGACATGGTTTCGCTCACCGCGCCGTGCCACATGGGCGTGCGCGACTTCGCATCGAACAAGTCAACCGCAATTCGGGTCTCGTTGCTCACCCACGGGCCGTCGTAGCCCCAGCCGCCGCCGCCCCAGCCCCTCCGGCCCCAGCCGTAGCCAACACCGACGCCCCAGCCCGCGTAATAGTCGTTGAACACCTGGCGCGAGCCCATGGCATAACCGACCACGCAGTCGGCGGGGGCGCCCTCGCCGGCGCGGGCGACGCCCTTGGCCGCCATGTTCGCTTCGATGGCCGAGCGCAGCCGGTCCGCGTTCAAGGGATTGCCGAATGCGGCGGGCTGGTCGGCATTGGCGACATGCTCGTGCGCGAAGGAGTAGGTGTGGCAGTTCGCCACGGAGAAGTTGGGGTTCGCGTCGGTGGTGACAGGCAACGTGGTGCAAGCGGCCAGGCCGAATCCGCCGACCAGGATGGCGCCAATGACTCCATGTTTTAACATAATCTCATTCTCCGGCTCGGAACATCATAGGAACGCTCCACTTCTGCAAAGGTTGACAGCCCTCACGTGTCGGAAGTTTCCCCGGGGAAGCTCATGCCGACGGAGTTGAACCCGCCATCGACGTAGGTTACCTCACCGGTGATTCCGGCGGCGAGATCCGAACACAGGAACGCTGCGGTGTTGCCGACGTCCTCGATGGTGACATTGCGCTTGATCGGCGATGCCGCGGCCACGTGCGCGAGCATTTTGCGCAGTCCGGGGATGCCGGCCGCGGACAACGTCTTGATGGGACCCGCCGAGACGGCATTGACGCGGATGCCGAGCGGGCCCAAATCCGCTGCCAGGAAGCGCACATTGGCCTCCAGGCTCGCCTTCGCCAAACCCATGACGTTGTACCCGGGAATCGATCGCATCGCACCGAGATAGCTCAGGGTCACGATGGCGCCGGACCGGCCCTGCATGAAGGGGAGCGAGGCGGCAGCGAGAGCCGTCAAGCTGTAGCTCGACACGTCGTGCGCGACGCGAAAGCCCTCGCGGGTGGTGGCGCTGATGAAGGTGCCCGTGAGCGCCTCGCGCGGCGCGAATGCGACGGCGTGAACCAGGATGTCGAAGCCGTCCCAGCGCGTTTTCAAATGCTTGAAGCCCCGATCGATCTCCTCATCGCTCGCGACGTCCATGGAGAACGTGATGTCGGATCCCAAGGACTTCGCGAGCGGCGCCACGCGCTCGGCCATGCGTTCGATATGCGCGAACGCGAGCGCCGCGCCCTCGCGATGCATGGCTTGTGCGATGCCCCAGGCGATGGAGCGATCCGTCGCGAGCCCGACGATCAGCGCGCGTTTGCCGTTGAGAAATCCCATACCTTCCCCTTTTCGTCGACGATGCTCAACCCTGCTGGCGCGCGCCCTCGACGTACATCACGAGGCGTTGGCCGGCGCGGATCTGATGATTCTTGTTGAGTCCGTTCCAGCTCTTGAGCTGGGTCACGCTCACCTGAAACTGGCGCGAGATGCTGTACACCGTGTCGCCCCGCCGCACCGTGTACAGCGTGCGCCGGCCGCTCTGCAAGCCCTCGTCGCGATAGCGCCGCGTACTCGCCTTGATCACCAGGCGCTGGCCCTTGATCAAGGGGTCGCTGAGCGCCAGGTTGTTGAGGTGCGCGAGAGCGCTGGCAGGCATTCCGTGCCGTCGTGCGATGCTGTTGAGCGTCTCTCCGGCGCGCACCCGATAGACGATCTGGCGCTGCCGCCCTTTGACATCGGTCTCGGGACGGTCGATGCGCGCGGCCGCGAGCAACACCTTGTCGGGCAGCTGTACGCTGTTCGAGGGAATTTTCAGCGTATCGCCGACGGTGACGCGGCCGCCCGGCAGATCGTTGATCTTCGCGATCACGGCGGCCGAGGCGTCGTATTCCTTCGCGATCGATGCGAGGGTTTCGCGTTTCTCGACCGTGTGGCTTTCGTAGCGTATGCGCTCGTCGGGCGTGAGCGTGGTGAGTGCCGCCTCGAACGCATCCGCGTTGTCGATCGGTATCAGCATGCGGTGCGGGCCATCCGGATCCGTGGCCCAGCGGTTGAATCCGGGGTTGAGCGCCACCAGTTCATCGTAGCTCGTCCCCGCCATTTGCGCGGCGATGGTCAGCTGCAGCTGCGAACCGGTATCGATGACGGCGAAATACGGCTCGTTGGGAATCGCGGCGAAGTCCAGGCCGTAGCGCTCGGGCTCGGCCATGAGGCGTTTCATCGCCAGCAGTTTCGGCACATACGCGCGGGTTTCCGCCGGCAGATTCAGATGCCAGAAATCGGTCGGCCGTCCGGTGGCCCGGTTGTAGTCGATGGCGCGCTGGACGCCCGCCTCGCCGACATTGTAGGCGGCGATCGCGAGCAGCCAGTCACCGTCGAATTGATCGTGCAGCGCCTGCAGGTAATCGAGCGCCGCCCGGGTCGATTCGATCACATCGCGCCGGCCGTCGTACCACCAATCCTGTTTCAAGCCGAAGCGCACCCCGGTCGCCGGGATGAATTGCCAAAGCCCCGCCGCGCGGCTCACCGAGTAGGCGAAGGGCTCGTAGGCACTCTCCACGACCGGCAGCAGGGCGAATTCCAGCGGCATTCCGCGCGCCTCGACCTCGGTGACGACGTGGTAGAGATACCGCTGGCCGCGCTGAAAGGTTCGTTCGAGATAATCGGGGTTGTTCTTGAACCAGGCGAGCTGCTGGTCGATGGCAGGCTCCTGAACTTCGTCGAATGCGAATCCCGCCCGCATGCGATCGAACAGATCGTCGTAGTCCTCACCGTTGTGATGCTGCCACTCGCGCGGCATTGCCAAGGAGGGAGGAGCTCCCGCGGCCTCTTCGGCGGCCTGGTCGGACGGCGGCGCCGGAGCCGTGGGCGGCGCGACAATCCGCTCCTTGACCGGCGGCTGGTGCGCGCAGCCGGCGAACAACAACGCCGCGCCGGCAACACACAGAATTCGCAGCGACACGTTGAGCATGGGACAGCCGTCGAGTTCCGTTACCGGAACTGATCCTTCCAGGCACGCAGCTCGCCAAACACGTCGGCGGCTGCGTCCAGCGGCCGTCCCGCGTGCCATTCGGCCGCCCTTTTGATTGCAGGCACCTCGCAACGCAGGAAGGGGTTGACCCGGGTCTCCAGCGACATGCGCGAGGGCAGGGTGGGGGCGCCGCGCTCACGCAGTTGGGCCACCCGCTGCTGATACTCGAGCGCCGCCTCGTTGTCGGGCTCGACCGCCAGGGCGAAACGCAGGTTGGCGGCGGTGTACTCGTGACCGCAGTACATATCCGTGTCGGCCGGCAAGTCGCGCAACCGATTCAATGAGGCATTCATTTGCAGAGCGGTACCTTCGAACATGCGGCCGCAGCCTGCGCTGAATAGGGTGTCCCCGCAAAACAGCGCGCCGTGCCCCCAAAACGCTATGTGGCTTAAGGTATGTCCGGGCAAATGTAAAATATCGAAGGCAAGTCCCAAGTCTGGCAATTCGCAGCGCTCGCCATCGCGGACCGTCCGCGTCCGAATCGCAATGCGTCTGTCCTCGGGGGCGATGACCGGCACCGGACCGAGCTCGAGGAGCTCTTGGACGCCGCCGATATGATCGGGGTGATGGTGAGTGAGTAGAATCGCAGCTAAGCTTGCGCCGCTGCGCTCGAGTTCGGCCTTGACCGGAGCAGCCTCGCCCGGATCGACGGCCACGACTCGGGTCGGCACCCGCGGTGACTCGATCAGCCAGATGTAATTATCGGCGAATGCGCGGACGGGGCGTACGCCCAATGGGGTCGGTCGGTTTGACATTTTGCGGCGTATTTAACCTGTAACATATGAACTTCGCTAGTGTTTTTGCAAAGGACCTTGGTTGAAAGCAACGCCGGACAATGCCCTGGGGAGTTGGTTCGATGGCCCCTTGGGCGGCCGCGTCCTGCAGGAGGAGACCGCTCTTTCCCGATTGGTCCTGGATGACGTGTTCGGCTTCGAACTGCTGCAGGTGGGTGCGTGGGGACCCGGCCGGCACTTCCTGGACAACGCCCGCACCCAGCATACGACGCTGCTTGCGCCCGAGCCGGCGCCGGGTGTGACCCTTTGCGCCCCGCTCACCTCGCTGCCGTTTGCCTCCGACTCGATCGACGCCGTTCTGCTGCCCCACACGCTCGAGCTCGTGGAGGACCCCTATGCGGTGCTGCGTGAGGCCGAACGGGTTCTGTGTGCGGAGGGTTGCTTGATGATCTGCGGCTTCAACCCCTGGAGCGGTTGGGGGGCGCGGCGCTCGTTTGCACGGTACCTGCGCCGTCCCGCCTTCCCGCCTCAGACGCGCCGCCTGCTGGCCGAACGGCGGCTGCGGGATTGGGTGGCGCTCCTCGACTTCGAAGTGGCCGCCGTGCAGGGGTATCTCGGACCTCTGCCCATGGCCGGCCGGCGCGGCGAATCGATCTTCCGCCCGCGATCCGCGCTCATGGCCGGAGCGTATCTGCTCAAAGCGCGCAAGCGCGTCCAGACGCTCACGCTGGTCCGCCCGAAGCGCAGGGGCCGCCAGCGGGTGCTGGTCCCCGTGTCGGAACCGACCAGCAAAGTGGGTTCATGACGGAAGTGGAAATCTACACCGATGGCGCGTGCCGCGGAAATCCGGGTCCCGGAGGATGGGGGGCGTTGCTGATCGCCGGCAAGGAGCGCAAGGAGCTCTCCGGTGCGGAAGCCGCCACGACCAACAACCGCATGGAACTCATGGCGGCGATCGGCGCGCTGGGCGCATTGAAGCGCCGCTGCTCGGTGCAGCTGTACACCGACTCGAAGTACGTGCTGCAAGGCGTGACCGAGTGGCTGCCGCAATGGAAGGCGCGCGGCTGGCGCACCGCTGCGCGCGAACCTGTTAAAAACCAGGATTTATGGGAAAGGCTCGACGCCGCCGCGGCGGCGCAGGATATCGAATGGCATTGGGTAAAAGGACATTCCGGAGATGAAGGCAATGAGTACGTCGACGCCCTCGCCAATCGTGCGATCGACCAGATGCTGGCGGGACGCTGAGGGCTGATGCGCCAGGTCGTACTCGATACGGAGACCACCGGCCTCGAGGTCGAGCAGCAGCATCGCATCATCGAGATCGGCTGCGTCGAGGTGGTCAATCGCCGGCTGACCGGCCGTTCTTTCCACCGCTATTTGAATCCTGACCGGGACATCGACGAGGGTGCGGTCGAGGTGCACGGCCTCACGCGCGAGCAGCTCTCGAAGGAGCCGCGATTCGAGGAGATCCACGTCGAGTTCCTGGATTTCGTGCGCGACGCTGAACTCATCATTCACAACGCGGCGTTCGACGTCGCGTTTCTGGACGCGGAGCTCGCGCGACTCGCCGCCGCGCAGAGCGGCGCCGGGCGGCCGGGCGGGGTGCAACGCATCCGCGACCTTTGCACGGTGCTCGACACCCTGGCGCTCGCGCGCCAGATGCATCCCGGCCAGCGCAACAATCTCGATGCGCTGTGCAAGCGCTATTCGGTCGACAACTCGCACCGCGACTATCATGGGGCGCTGCTCGACGCGCGCCTGCTCGCCGAAGTGTATCTGACGATGACCGGCGGCCAGGCGACGCTCATTTTGAGCGCCGAGGCGGATTCTGCGCGGCCGCGGTCGCGCCCCGAAGCCGCGAGCCGTGCCGCCGGCCTCGGGCCCATCGCCGTGGTCTGCGCCACCGGCGAAGAGGTGGATGCGCACGAACACATTCTCGCCCTGCTCGACAAGGCGTCGGGCGGCAAGACGGTGTGGCGGACGTTGTGAAAATCCTGTTGACGGGGGCCGCCGGCTTCATCGGATTTCACACCGCACGAGCACTGCTCGCGCGCGGCGACGAGGTGGTCGGGGTCGACAATCTCAATGCCTATTACGATCCCAAGCTCAAGTCCGCGCGCCTCGCCATACTCGAGCGGGAAGCCGGGTTTCGATTCAACAAGCTCGACATTGCCGACCGCGAGGCGACGCAGCAGCTCTTCGACGGTGAAACGTTTCAGCGCGTCGTGCACCTGGCCGCGCAAGCGGGCGTGAGGCATTCCATCGAGAATCCCCACGCGTATGTGCACAGCAACGTCACCGGCTTCCTGCATGCGCTCGAAGGTTGCCGGCAGCAGAAAATCGAGCACCTCGTGTATGCGTCCACGAGTTCGGTCTACGGCGCAAATACCTCAATGCCGTTTTCCGAGCGGCAAAACGTCGACCACCCGCTCACACTGTATGCGGCCACGAAGAAAGCCAATGAGTTGATGGCGCACAGCTATTCGTCATTGTACGGTCTGCCCACGACCGGCCTGCGCTTCTTCACCGTGTACGGGCCCTGGGGCCGGCCGGACATGGCGCTGTTCGTGTTCACCCGCAAGATTCTCGCTGGACAGCCGATCGATGTTTTCAACGGCGGTCATCATCAGCGCGACTTCACCTACGTCGACGATATCGTCAAAGGCGTGATCGCGACACTCGACCACGTGGCGATGCCTGATCCCGCCTGGAACTCCGCGGCGCCGGATCCGGGCGCGAGCAGCGCCCCCTACAAGGTCTACAACATCGGCAATCAGACCCCCGTTCCGTTGCTGCGATACATCGAAGTGCTCGAGCAATGCCTGGGGCGCAAGGCACAGAAGAACTTCATGCCGTTGCAGCTCGGCGACGTGCCGGACACCTTCGCCGACGTCGAAGCGCTCGCCCGGGATGTCGGATACCGGCCGAGCACCGCGATCGAGGAGGGAGTTTCGAGATTCGTCGAATGGTATTTGGATTATTACGGACGGTGAGCTCGATGCCCTATAATTTGCCGCGTCCACCCACCGGCTGAAGCCATTGTCCAAATCACAACGCAAGGGAATCATTCTCGCCGGCGGCGCCGGCACCCGCCTGCATCCGATCACCATCTCGCAGAGCAAGCAGCTGCTGCCGGTTTACGACAAGCCGATGATCTACTACCCCCTGGCCACCCTGATGCTGGCGGGAATCCGGGAGTTCTTGATCATCACGACCCCCAGGGATCAGACGGCTTTCCGCGATCTGCTGGGCACCGGCGCCCAATGGGGGGTGACGTTCGATTTTGCCGTGCAGCCGCAACCCAACGGGATTGCGCAGGCACTCATCATTGCCGAGGAATTTCTGGACGGCGCCCCGTCAGCGTTGATCCTGGGGGACAACATCTTTTTCGGGGCGAATCTTTCCGAGCTTCTGCAATCGGCGTCCGCGCGCGTGCAAGGGGCCACCGTGTTCGGCTATTACGTGCAGGATCCGGAGCGCTATGGCGTGGTCGAATTCGACGCGCAGGGAAAGGTAACGGATTTGCTGGAGAAGCCCAGCCGGCCGCCGTCCAATTATGCGGTGACCGGAATCTATTTCTACGATGCGCGTGCGAGCGCGCTCGCGAGGGCGCTGAAGCCATCCGGCCGAGGCGAGCTGGAAATCACGGATTTGAACCGCGCGTATCTCAAGGAGGGTGCGCTGCGCGTCGAGAGGCTGGGGCGGGGAACCGCGTGGCTCGATACGGGCACCCACAACTCCCTGCTCGATGCCGGTGTGTTCGTGCGCATCATCGAAGAGCGCCAGGGACTCAAGGTCGCGTGCGTGGAGGAAATCGCCTGGCGCCTCGGCTTCATCGACGCGGACAGACTGCTCGAGCTCGCGAAGCCTTTGGCGAAGAGCGGATACGGCGAATACCTCGTGCGGATCGTGCACGAGCGCGGCCGACCCTGATGGACCGTTGCGCGACAGCGCGGTACGTGCGGTGAAGTTCGTCGAGACGCCGATCGCGGGCGTGATCATGGTCGAGCCGCAGGTGTTCGGCGATGCACGCGGGTTCTTCATGGAGACCTGGGAGGCCAGAAAATTCGCCGCAGCCGGGATCGACGCGGCATTCGTGCAGGACAATCATTCCCGTTCCAAGCAATGGATTCTGCGGGGCCTGCATATGCAAGCGTCTCACCCGCAGGGCAAACTGGTGCGCGTTTGCAGCGGAAGCGTATTCGACGTGGTGGTCGACTTGCGCCGCAGCAGCCCAAGTTTCGGCGCCTGGTGGGGGATGGAACTTTCCGCCGAGAACCAGCGCATGCTCTGGGTTCCGCCGGGAATCGCGCATGGGATCCTTGCCACTTCGCCCAGCGCCGATTTCCTTTACAAATGCACGGACTACTATCATCCAACCGACGAGCGGACGCTGGCATGGGATGATCCTTCGCTCGGCATCGAGTGGCCGCTGCCGCCGGGTGTGGCACCCGAGCTGTCGAGCAAAGACGCCCGCGGCAAGAGTTTCGCGGACATCGAGAAGTTCGCATGAGGGTGCTGGTCCTGGGCGGCGCCGGCCAAGTGGCCCGTGCGGTTGCCCGGATGATGTCCGGGCGGCACGAGCTTTTGGTCAGGACGCACGCGGAGCTCGATATCGCCGATGGCGACTCGCTCGATCGGACCCTCGCGCAGGCCAAAGTCGACTGGATCGTGAACGCCGCCGCCTATACCTCGGTCG
>Ga0302320_10014986_pt1 | contig 15972 bp, 18 predicted proteins | sample Bog_T0_3_FD_202130 | JGI IMG/M metagenome (GOLD analysis project Ga0302320, IMG submission 202130) | Peat permafrost microbial communities from Stordalen Mire near Abisko, Sweden - Bog_T0_3 | ecosystem: Environmental > Terrestrial > Soil > Wetlands > Peat | place: Sweden: Abisko, Stordalen Mire... | reverse complement strand
CTCGGTGTTCGTGGAAATCTGAAAAATGACCATGCCCATGAGCAGCGCGATGATGCTCAACACGATGAGCATTTCCATCAGCGTAAAGCCGCGGCGCGAGGTGCTGAGGGCTGGTCGACAGAGAGACAAGGTCTTCATGGGGCGTTGGAACTGGTTGGGGTTGAGGGTGAGGTCGGCCCGGTCGGCGCGATCGGGCCGGAGGGGATGGAGAAACTTGGCAAAACGGCGGCGTCCGTGGTCGGTGGCGGCGGAGGCGTCTGGTAATTGAGCTGCATCACGAAGGCCTTGATCGCCAGTGGTGTTGTCACTGGGCCCGGCGTGGTGGCGGGAGAAAGGGTCGCGTCGTCCTCTTCGGAAAAGAGGAGATCATTCTCGCCCGCCTTGAGCAGGGTGACGGGCACGTAAAACGTTGCGTCGCGCCAGCCCTCATAAGTGGCGCCGCTGGACGAGCTCGAGGTGGTGAGAAATCCGCCGTCGAGCAAATCGGGCACGGTCGGCGTGATCGTCCCGGCGCGCTGTTGGTTGACCCAGACGACCAGGTGATGCCCCAGCGGCAGCCCCGCTTCCTTCAGCACCAGTCGCGCAGAAATGGGCGTCTTGTCCAGGTCCACGCTAAACTCAACCCCGTCCTCGATCCGTACGGGCTGGTCGGTCAGCGGCACGGCGACGATGTCGCCCTCCCACGCGCCGGGCCCGGACGGATTGGGCTGGCCGTTCGCGCTGTTGGCGGTTTGGGTTGGCCCGACCGACGGCGTCACCAGCAGGTCCCGCACATCGGGCGAGACCAGGGAGTTCTTGTTCTCGAGCCACTCGAGCTTGATCCGCTGAATGCCCAGGGTCGAGTCGCCGCACTGAAAGGAAAGAATGCCGTCGCCGACCAGCGTGGAGGGCGAGATGAGCAGGCTGCGCTGATTGGCGATGCCGATGTTCTCGTAGAAATTATCGGAAAGGACTTGCGCGTTCTGGGTCCCCTTCCACGAAATGCGCATGAACCCGCCCGTCTTTTCCTGGAAATAAACCGTGACGAGCAGCGACGAGGTTGAGTCGGGCGTGAGGATCGGCAGATTGAGCGTGGCGAAATCGGTCGCGGGCATGTCCGGTTGGCCCAGCCAGCTCGGCGTGACCAGATTCGCCGGGAGGGGAAGATCGAGCGTTACCGGGACTGGAGTATCCGCCTGCGCGAACCCAATCAGGGCGAGCAAGAGCGCGCCCGTCCATCCTGCCTTGACGGGAAGGAAAGACCGGGCAAGCCAAAGATAACGAAAGGGATACATCACGAAGTAAAGACCCGGATGGAGCTTAGACAGTTACAGTTTTCACAACCAACCAAAAAGCATATCAGAATGACACGTCAAAATCGCGTCGAAAGTTTAAGATGGCCACAATGTAACTGAATCGACGCTCAGCCTTCGAACGGAACAGGTTTCACGCCACGACGCAACGTTCGCAACGAAAAACAGATAACGTACTCAAGCCTCGGGAACGTAGCTTCGTGGCGTGAAATTTGGCACGAGGGAAATCGAGGACTATTGCGGCTACGCCCGATGGGTTATATTTTAAGACCAGCCATGAGCCAATTGTCCCTCTCACCGCCATTAGTTCCGCTTTTTCCTGCGTTTTGCAATTTCACAAAGACGTATCTGGCTCTCGGCCTGGTTTCTGCTACTTTGGCCATTCGCAGCAATATTCAAAACATCATTAATTAGAGAGATACGACTATGACAAAAATTGGCATCAACGGCTTCGGGCGAATTGGACGACTCGTCTTTCGCGCCATCGCAGAACAAGGATTACTCGGCAAAACCGTCGACGTAGTCGCAGTCAACGACCTCGTGCCCGCCGACAACCTCGCCTACCTCCTCAAGTACGATTCCACCCAGGGCAAGTTCAACGGCACCGTCACCAGCGAAAAATCGTCGCCTGATGTCGCCGAGGATGATGTCCTCGTCGTCAACGGACACAAGATCAAGTGCCTCGCCGTCAAGGAAGGCCCCGCCGCCCTCCCTTGGGGCAAGCTCGGCGTTGAGTACGTGATTGAGTGCACCGGCCTGTTCACCGACGCCGAAAAGGCCAAGGGCCACATCGCCGCCGGTGCCAAGAAGGTCATCATCTCCGCGCCGGCCAAGGGCGAAGACATCACTGTGGTCATGGGCGTCAACGACAACAAGCTCGACATCACGAAGCACAACATCATCTCCAACGCGAGCTGCACCACCAACTGTCTCGCCCCGGTCGTCTACGTCCTCCTCAAGGAAGGCTTTGGCGTGGAAGAGGGTCTCATGACCACCATCCACAGCTACACCGCGACGCAGAAGACGGTCGACGGCCCCTCCAAGAAAGACTGGAAGGGTGGCCGTTCCGCGGCGATCAACATTATCCCGTCGAGCACCGGCGCCGCCAAGGCCACCGCGCTCGTTTGCCCGGAAGTGAAAGGCAAGCTCACCGGCATGTCGTTCCGCGTCCCGACGCCGACCGTCTCGGTCGTCGACTTGACCGTGCGGACCACCAAGGAAACCAGCTACAAGGAAATCTGCGCGGCCATGAAGAAAGCCAGCGAGACCTACCTCAAGGGCGTGCTCGCCTACACCACGGACGAGGTCGTCTCGAGCGACTTCATCCACGACACCCACTCCAGCATCTTCGACGCGGGTTCGGGCATCGAGCTCAACAGCAAGTTCTTCAAGCTCGTCAGCTGGTACGACAACGAATGGGGCTACTCCAACCGTTGCGTCGACCTGCTCAAGCTCGTCATTAAATAGTAATTCGGTAAAGTCATGACGGAATTAGACAGGAGTTACATGAAAGACATGGGAAGTGGCGTTTGTGCGCGGGTGGTTGTTTAATCCGCATCCAAAATTCCCCTTCATCAGCCTTCATGTACCTCCTGTCGAAATTCCGTTACTGCCCTCCGCAGGAGTTCCGTTAATTCCGTCAAAAATTCAGAAATCTTATGGCCAAAATCACCATCCGCGACCTCTCCCTCAAAGGCAAACGCGTCCTCGTTCGCGTCGATTACAACGTCCCGCTCCAGGAAAAGGATGGAGTCCAGGTCATCACCAATGACAAACGCATCAAGGAAACCGTTCCCACCATCAAGTACCTGGTCGAGCATGGTGCCCGCATCCTTCTCTGCGCCCATCTTGGCCGCCCCAAGGGCAAGCGCGACCCCAAGCAGAGCCTCGCGCCGGTCGTCCCGGCCCTTGCGGCCCTCATCGGCGTCCCGGTCAAGTTCGTCGACGATTGCATCGGTGAAAAAGCCGAGAAAGCCGCAGCTGAACTCAAGGACGGCGAAGTCGTCCTGCTCGAAAACCTTCGCTATTATAATGAGGAAGAAGCCAACGACGACGCCTTCAGCCAGAAGCTCGCGAAGCTGGCCGACGTCTACGTCAATGACGCTTTTGGTGCGGCCCATCGCGCCCATTCTTCCACGGCGGGCGTGGCCAAATATGTCAAGGACCGCGGCATCGGATTGCTGATGGAACGCGAGCTCAAGTATCTCGGCGATGAGCTCGAAAATCCGAAGAAGCCCTTCGTCGTCATCCTCGGCGGCGCCAAGGTCTCCGACAAAATCAAAGTCATCGACCGCCTCCTCGAAAAGGCCGACACCATCCTCATCGGTGGCGCCATGGCCTACACCTTCGCTCTCGCCGAAGGCAAGAAGATCGGTAAGTCACTCTCGGAACCCGACAAGGTCGACATCGCCAAGGCCGCGCTCGCGAAAGCCAAGGCCAAGGGGGTCAAATTCCTCCTGCCCATCGACACCTTCGTCACCGAACACTTCGATTTCAAGGCCAAGACCATCACCCCCGGCAAATATCTCGGCGTCGGCGTCGACATCCCGGACGGCTGGGAAGGCGTCGACATCGGCCCGGAAACCGTGAAACTTTTCTCCGCCGAAGTCGCCACGGCCAAGACCATTCTCTGGAACGGCCCCATGGGTGTCTTTGAAGTCGGCGAATGCGCCATCGGCACTTTCGCGATCGCCAAGGCCATCGCGGCCAACAGCGGCGCGGTCAGCATCATCGGCGGCGGCGATTCCGTCTCGGCCATCAAAAAAGCCGGCGTGTCCGACAAAGTCTCCTTCATCTCCACCGGCGGCGGTGCCTCGCTCGAATTCCTGGAAGGCCGGGAATTGCCCGGCGTGGCCAGCATTCCGGAAAAAAAATAAGGCGGGTCCCACTGCGTTGTTCTCTTTCCATTCACCGCCCATGATTCTGTTTCCAGCCCCCCGTAACGACACGAGCCAACCGCCGCCCGGAACAACCTCACGGAGAACGTGGGGCCTGCGCGAATTTTGTCGAGTTACGAGGTTCTGGTGACTAAATTCATTATTCAATCGTCAGATGCACATGAAATATATCCGGCTCAAATGGAACCACACTAATCCTGACGAGCCCGTCTGGATTTTTAGTGAACTCGATGCCGACGGCAAAGAAGTCCGCAAGATCGAATGTTTCCGCAATGGTTTCTGTGATATCGCCACCGCGTCCGGTTCGTCCGGCACGGCGGCCCTCATGACGCTGCCTCTGCCTGACCTGTCTCAACTGGCCAAACGCGACCCCGAATTCACGCCCACCGAAATCACCCAGGATGAATTCGAGCAAATCTGGGTCAAGCGCCAGTTCAAGTCCGCCGATCCCTCCTAAACCCCATGAGCAACCGCGAACTCGTCATCGACCTGGTCAAGAAGCTGCCGGCGGATACGCCCCTCAAGGATATTGCGCGCGAAATCGAATTTATCGCTGGCGTGAAAGAGGCCATTGCCGAGTCGGACCGTGGAGAATGTGTTTCCGCTGAAGAAGCGAGGCGGCTGATCAAAGCATGGACTTCAAAGTCGTCATAACGCGGTCGGCTATCAAGGATTTGGAGGAAATCACCCACTTAATCACTAAAGATGATAGCCAGAGCGCCGAACTTTTTGGCAATCTTCTCATCGACCGAGATCTCTCGTTGCAGAAGTTCCCCAAAATTGGTCGTAAGGTGCCGGAATTCAATGATGCGACGATTCGCGAAATTAGTCATACCCCCTATCGAATTATCTATCGGCTTCGGCCCAACACGAATCAGATTCATATCCTCCGCTTCTGGCACGCCGCTCGTGGCAAACCCTCTTTTTAAGCTCAACCCCATCCCCTTATGATCAACCGCAAAAAAATCATCGCCGGCAATTGGAAAATGAACAAAACGAACGCCGAGGCGAAAATCCTTGTCGCCGACCTCATCCAGGAAATCGGCCGGTTCTCCGACGCTGAAATTGTCCTCTGCCCGCCTTTCACCGCCCTTGCCGCCGTCAGCGAACTGCTCAACGACGTCACCAACATTCGCCTCGGCGCGCAAAACATGCATGAAGCCGCCTCTGGTGCCTACACCGGGGAGATTTCCGCCGGAATGCTCCGCGATCTTTACGTCCGCTACGTCATCCTCGGCCACTCCGAACGCCGCCAGTATTTTCACGAAGACAATGCCACCATCAATCGCAAGACCAAGGCCGCCCTTGCCGCCGAGTTGCGCCCCATTGTTTGCGTCGGTGAGACCCTGCCTGAACGCGAGTCCAACAAGTGGAAAAAGGTGCTCGAAACCCAGCTGACCGAGGGACTCGCCGGCCTCACCGACAAGGAAGTCGTCGACATCATCCTGGCCTATGAACCCGTTTGGGCCATCGGCACCGGCAAAACCGCCTCGCCCGCGCAAGCCGAGGAAGCCCACCAGTGGATCCGCAAGGTTCTGGGCACCAACTTCAATCACGCCACGGCTGAAAAGGTCCGCATCCAATATGGCGGCAGCGTCAAAGCCGAGAACGCCAAGGAACTCCTCTCCAAGCCCGACATCGATGGCGCCTTGGTCGGCGGAGCCAGCCTCGACGCCCGCGGCTTCACCGCCATCATCAAAAATGCTTGCAGCGAGTAGACGGCTGCGCAATGCTTGCCGCCCCCATTGTCTCTCCCTTAGCCCATTATTTAGATGAATACTTTTTGGACCAACATCATTATTGACGTACTTCTTACCGTTTATGTCCTCGATTGCATTTTCATGGGCCTCGTCATCATGATGCAGCGCAGCAAGCAGGAAGGTCTCGGCGCGGCCTTCGGCGGCGGCTTCACCGAATCGGTCTGGGGCGCGCAAACCTCCAATGTTCTCGTCAAGGCCACCGTTTACGCCGCCGTCCTCTTCTTTTGCCTGAGCATTACACTTGCCCGCCTTTATTCACATCGGGCCGCCATTTTGGAACAAGGTTCCCCAGTCCAACAGGAACTCCTCAAGCCCGTCGCCGCCCCGGCCACCGCTGCTCCCGCGACGACTCTACCCGCCACCAATGCCAGCACGGCTACGCCAGCACCCGTTGCCCCAGTTGCGCCTGCCTCCCCTGCTCCTGCAGCTCCGGCCAACAAATAGGCCATTCAAGCAGCCCGAACCTACCACTTGAGTGGTTTGTCTGGGCGACCTCGTGGAAGCGAGGTCAAAGGCAGCGGTTTACTCCTGCGGAGAGCAGTAAAGGTCAATGCCCCACCGCTTGCGGCGTTAGTCTTCGCCAATTCCGCAACACCCCGCTGCTCGCGGCGGGGTTCTTTATTTCCCCGCCCTCTTCCGCCGAACGACGCGCCGCTTCCCCGTCACCACATTCCGTGGCGCGGCCCAGCCGTCGCTCTGAAAGGCACGAATGAGATCACGCATCGCCCGCGCGTTTTGGGCGGCACAACGTGCCCAGACAAACCGCGTTTCAATCCGGCTATCATCAATAATGGCAGTATTCATAGGTTCCTTTCAGTTTTGGTTTTTGAGTTTTTTGTCAGAACTCCCGGACGTTATCTTTTTCGACCCCAACCGTGCGCCGGATGTTCGATCTCATCCTCATCCTGCAATTTCGTAATGTTGGAAGAATTCGCATACTTCGTGCCATAAGCTGGGCGGCGTGCGCGTCGTAAAACTTCATCAGAGGGCGAGGGGCTTTAAATAAGTTGATTTTTAAGCCCGTAAGCTCATTTTTAATAAGGAACCCCAAACGCAATAGGCGACTTATGCACGTTGAGTTGGGCAAAATGCGAAAGATGAGCCAGATGTAACGTGGCGATGAAGGGCTTCATGATAAATTAACGCGAATCAGGTATCCTCATGAAAATTCTCCTTCTCGAAGACGACGTCAAAATCGCTGCTTTTGTGGCCAAGGGTTTGCGCGACGCGACCTATGTCGTTGATATCAGCTCCAACGGCGAAGAGGGCTGCGAACTAGGCCGGAAAAATTCCTACGACGCCGCCATCGTCGATCTCATGCTGCCCAAGCTCGACGGCCTCAGCGTCATCGAACGATGGCGCACCGAACAGGTCAAGCTGCCCGTCCTCATCCTCAGCGCCAAGCGCTCGCTCGACGACCGCATCACCGGACTTCAGCGCGGCGGCGACGATTACCTGACCAAGCCTTTCTCCTTTGCGGAATTGCTGGCCCGCCTCCAGGCGCTCATTCGCCGCTCCGGCTCTTCGGCCATCGTGACCAGCCTCACCTTCGCCGATCTCAAGATGGACCTCCTCACCCGCGAAGTCTGGCGAGGCACGACCAAGATCGAGCTGCAGGCCCGCGAATTCCTTCTCTTGGAATATCTTCTGCGCAACCAGGACAAGGTCGTGTCAAAGACCATGATCCTTGAGCACGTTTGGAATTACCATTTTGATCCCCAGACCAATGTCGTCGACGTGCTCGTCTGCCGGTTGCGCAACAAAATCGACCGCGATTTCGAGCCCAAGCTCATCCATACGCTACGCGGTGCCGGTTACAGCCTGCGGCTGCCGTAGGGCGTGGGAATTTTGACGGAATTAACGGAATTGGGACCAAATTTACGGAATTGTGAGAGGGGACATTTGCATGGAATCCTAGCTTCGGACCCCGGTCGATTTTCGACGAATCTGAAATTGACCTCATCGGCAGTGATGGAATGCGTCTTCAACAAAATCTTCTCCGAAATTTTTCCTGCCTTGCTCCCCATCTTTCCTGTCCAAAAGACCCCTGCCTTCCCCCCCAATAATTCCGTCAATTTGGAAATTCCGTAATTCCGTTAATTCCGTCAAAATTCTCCCGCCTTCCCCATGCTCGCTCCGCGAAAACCGATTCTCCCGGCCCAGGACCCGGTCGCAAAAAAGGAGGGCGAGCGACGCCGGTTCATCGAACCGCTCGGTTTCAGTCTCCGCCTCAATCTCTGGTACACCGCCTTCTTTGTCGCCGGAGCTTTCCTGCTCTTCACGCTGGCCTACGTTCTTCTCGGCCGCGAACTGCGCCAAAACGATCAGCAGATCGTTCTCTCCAAGCTCGACGCCTGCCGCGCCTGGTATATCCAGGGTGGCATCCCGGCCCTCCAGCAACATTTCCAAAGCGAAAGCGGTTGGGAAAAGGAATCGACCTTCCTCGAAGTACTCAACGCCGGCAACAAACTCGAGTTTTTCCATTCGCCCCAGAAGGAGGAAGGCACGTTCACCCGTCTCGGCCAGGGCCTGCGCGCCGAGGGTACAAGCTGGCTGCCCAGCGTTCCCTCCTCCGAGCAGGGCATGGTCTGGAACATCGTACTGACCAAGCTTCCCGACGGCGCGGTCATGGTTGTCGGCCGCACCACGGAGGATCGCGATGAACTGCTGCGCCATTTCCGGGTCGTTTTCCTGTTCGTCATGGTGCCCATAATCCTGTTCGGTTTTTGCGGCGGGGCGTTCATCACCTATCGCGCGCTCGGCCCGATCCGCGCCATCATCGGCACCGTCCGTTCCATCATCCAGACCGGCAACCTCCACGCCCGCGTGCACGATCCGCGCACCGCGGACGAAATCAACGAGCTCGTCACGCTTTTCAACCGGATGCTCGAGCGCAACGAGGCGCTCATCGGCGCGATGCGCGACTCGCTCGACAACGTCGCGCACGATTTGCGCACCCCGCTGACGCGGCTCCAGACCGGTGCCCAGCTCGCGCTGGAGCAGGAAGATGCCGGGCAGATCAAGGAATCGCTGGCCGACGCCGTCGAGGAAGCCGAGCGGCTCAACGCGATGCTTTGCACCATCATGGATATCTCCGAGGTCGAGGCCGGCGCGCTCAAGCTCGATTTGCAGACGTTCCCGCTCAAGCCGGTGGTCGATGTGCTGCTCGATCTCTACGACGACGTGGCCCAGGACAAAAACATCACCATCAGCGCGACCATCGACTCCGCCGGGGAGATCACCGCCGACCGCAACCGGCTCCAACTTCTCCTCGGCAACCTGCTCGACAACGCGCTCAAGTACACGCCCAACGACGGTCGGGTTGAAATGGCGGCAGAGTTTCTCCCCGACGAAGTTCGCATTACCGTCCGCGACACCGGCATCGGCATCGACACGGACGATCTGCCCCGGATTTGGGACCGCCTCTATCGCGCCGACAAAAGCCGCTCCCAACGCGGTCTCGGCCTTGGCCTCAGCATGGTGAAAGCATTCGTGGAAGCCCACGGCGGCAAAGCCACCGTGACCAGCCAGCCCGGGCGGGGCTCTCTTTTCACGGTTACGTTTCCTCGCAAAAAAGGGTAATAATATACTTAGCTAACCACGACTGCGGGTGGATGCCTTCGGTTCGAAAGGCGTTTTTACGCCTTCGCCTTTTTCAGTGCCTTGCGCGATTTGAGATATTCCGCTTGTCGGCGGTCGATCTCTGCTTTCGGCACGGATATGACCTGCTTCGCAAAGTCGCGGAAGCGGTCAAACTCGGTTGGTTTGGTCATAGGGCTAAAGATACATCTAAGAGCGCTTATCGACATCTGAAACTTGTTTACCGGCTTCTAGCGCAAAGCTCTTGATCCCTGCTTGGGCTTTTCGATATTTGGAAAGTGTCTTCATAATTGATGTGCCGATTCGCATCCATGCAATAAGCCCGTAAAGGGGAATCCATGTTATGAATACCCTCATCGTAAGAGGCAGCATAAGGATAAGCCCATAGGGGGAAGCAATGCCTTCAAAAAGCATGGCAACGCCGCAAGCCATTCCGATTACGGCTAGAAAATATGAGACCTTCCAGGCAGCGGCTCTGTAGCCCTTAAACATGTTCAAAAACCAAATGCAAAGGGAAACAAAAAAGGCCTTATCTGATTCATCCAAAGACGCACTCGAACTGAGAACTCGGGATTCTAACCTGTTTTCGCAGGCCACAATCTCACTTTGAAAAGCTTTCCATCCAAGGAGAGCAAAATTCAACCCTGTGGCAAGGGATGTAAAATTGGCACCGCCAATTGGATCGCCGGTGGGAACAAAATACGGCGGCGGACAATACACTTCAATCATCCCCAATGGTCCCGCGCCCAGCCCTAGGCCACTGCGCGATACATTTTGCCGAATAAGTTAACGAGGTCCGCCGCCGCTTCTGGATTATTCATACAGGCAAACGCCTCAACCTTCACACGCTTAGGCTCAAACCGGTATGCCTTTCCATCAGCTACGGCAAAGTTAGCATTAACCTCTGCAACAGGGCTTCCTTTGGCGGCGGTTTTCAGGCTGATAGGCAGTCCCTGCTCTTTCCAACTCTTCTCTTTAGCCAAAAAATTGGTAGCCGCTGGCGACTCCTGGGTTAGTATCTCGACCTTCACTTTTCTGTCTAAGGCGCTTTCCAAATTACTGAGTACGCAGGGGTCATCAAAAACCTCGCGAGACAAATTTTGGCAAAAGATGACTACTCGATCCTTGGCGTGTTTGAGGAAGGTCGAGAAGATGATCGCTGCGTGTTCGGGCCTGCCATTGCTGAATACTTCGGAAGAATCCAACTCAGCAAGCCGCTCAACAGTTTGGCGATAGTTATCCAGTTCCTTCTCGTTTCTCTTAGAGGGCATATCGGAGTTATCGGCATCAACAGTAGGAGCTGGAGTGCTTTTTACGTTTTCTTGTTTATCCGTGGTGGTCATTTGGTGTCTCTCAGGGGGAAACAACTATAGGTTTGAATGGTGAAATAGCAATAAATGTGCCCCACTTGTAATGGACGATTCCATCAGGGACTTAAGTAAGTTATTCACAACTTAAGTGGGCAAAAAGTGGGTACTCTTGCAAAAAATGCTTGCAAAAGTAGACTGGGGCGTTAAAAGGCCGCGCGTCGTCACTTAAGGGTTAATACTGTCAACTTGCCACAGTTAGTCAAAGTATTTCTGGATAAAAGTGCCTTGATAGCAATCACCATAAGTTTGATCTCTTATCCGATTTTCTTCCACGTCTAGGCCATCTCTTGCTGAAGGTCATCACCGCCCTTACCGATCAAATCAACGTATTTCAAACTCTTACCGATAATGCCCGCACAAGCTTTTAGAAATCGACCGCCGTCAGTGTCTTTCCGTTCGTTGAAACGGAAGGATTGCTCGTCCAAATACCGGAACAAATGAAACGGCTCAACATTTACATAGGTGCCTTTGATCGTGCGCTTGAGCAGGCACCAGAAGTTTTCCAAGCCATTCGTGTGGACTTTGCCGTCAACGTAGCGTTCCGCATGGTCAACAACAGCGTGGTTGTATTCGGCCTTCAACCCGTTGTTGGAAGGAAGCGCGTCAGTGAAAACTTCCGAGCCTTTAAGAACGTATTCGACCACGTTCTTTTGGGCTTCAATGCGCCTGCGGTTCTTCATCACTTTGGCAATGACCCTAGAACCGCCCGCATGACGTTGCAGGAGTCCCTGTACGGGCGTCATGGCCATCGGGCCGGTGCCTTTGACCTTCCGCTTCCCTTTGTGCATGTTGCGGGCTTTGCCGCCGATAAAGGTCTCATCAACTTCAACCGTGCCGCCAAATTTAACGATGCTCCCGTTTTGCATGGCGAGACGAATCCGTTGAAGCATGAACCAACCCGTCTTTTGCGTGACGCCAAGGGAACGGCCAATCTCGTAGGAACTGATACCGTTTTTGGCGTTGACGATGAGCCAGAAAGCGGGAAACCACTTGCTCAAAGGAAGCGCGGAATCTTCAAAGATGGTTCCGTTCTTGGCCGAAAACTGTTTGCGGCAACCCTTGCACTTCCAGCGTTTTTGCGTGGCGAGGAAAGTCACCTTGTCAGACAGGCAATGAGGGCAAGTCACCTTGCCATTCTGCCAGCGCAGCGAGACCATGAAATCGAGAGCCCGAGTCTCATCAGCAAAGTAGGTAATCGCCTCTTGAAGTGTCTCGGGAAGTTTGACGGTTTCTTCGTTCATGTGACCAGAGTACGCCAAGACTCGTGGTTAGTCAAGTATATTATTACCCAAAAAAGGGTAGGGACGGACGGCAGAGGACTGCCGTCCCTACCCTAAACCAATCCCCGGCAAAGAATATCCGGCCCAACCTGCCGGTAACTTACCTCGCGCAATCGAATCGGCGCATCGAGTTTCTTCAGCGCGCGCGGAAGCGTCCCCATCACGGCCGGGGCGATGAAGAAAGCGACTTCATTCACCAGTTTTTTCTGAAACGCTTCGGTCAGGATTTCGCCGCCGCCTTCGATGAGAAGATGAGCAACGTTCAAGGCGCCCAGCGCCGCGACGATTTCCTCAAGCGGCTGATTCGTGAAAACAAGCGTGCGATCACGGTGCCGGTCGGAAAAGAGATGCAGGTCGCGCGGTAATTTCCCGGAACGCGTCGCCACCGCGCGCCACGGCTGGACCTTGCCCCGCCGGCCTGGCAGGCGAACCGTGAGGCGCGGATTATCCTGCCGCGCCGTCTCCGCGCCGATCAGGATGGCATCCGATTCCCAACGCAACTCGTGGGCCACGGTCCTGGCCGCAGGCGAAGTCAGCCAGCGATCGTCGCCCGGAGGAGTCACGATACGCCCGTCCAGCGACAGGGCGATTTTCGCCACCACCCACGGCCGGCGATGGACAATCCACCAGTTGAAATCGCCATTGAGCGCCGCCGCTTCCGCGGCCAGCAGACCGGAGGTGACTTCCACTCCGGCCGCGCGAAGGAGTCGCTTCGCGGCGCCCGCGTGGGCTGGATTCGGATCCGTGGCGGCAAAGACAACGCGGGCGATTTTTTCGCGGCGAATCAGGTCCGTGCAGGGTGGCGTGCGCCCGTGGGTCGAGCACGGTTCGAGCGTGACGTAAAGTGTCGCGCCGGCGACGGGATGACCGCGCCTCTTCGCATCGGCGACGGCATTCACCTCGGCGTGTGCCGTGCCCGCGCGACGATGATAGCCCTCCCCAATGATTTTTCCTCCTCGCACCACCACCGCGCCGACACGGGGGTTCGGCAGCGTCAGGCCCGACCCAAGGCGCGCCAGTTCGAGCGCGCGACGGAGAAACCGCAGATCCGCCGCGCGCGATTGAGAGTCGGAAGTCCTGGCCATGCGAAGTTTCCAGTCGCCGAATTTTTTTGACGGAATTACGGAATTACCAAATTTTCCAAATTAACGGAATTGGCGAAAAAGCTTTGATGCCGCATATCAGAATTTCTTGATGGCGGTCTATGATCGTGACTTTAGGGTTCCCGGTAAGCGATGACTTTTACGCCGCCGGCATACTGGTCTTTGTAAATTTTATAATCAGTTTCCTCAACGGGCGTACAGTCGTCATCTGGGAAAAATTGAGCCAAATCCTTTCTTTAGAGATTACCACCTGACCCTTGTTATCTGGCGGAAAGCTCACCAGGTCATACTCCACCCAACACCACTGATCATTTCTGTTCTCGATGATCTTGACCCTGGCCGAACTATCGACACTGCTATCATGGAACGGCTCTCGCGAGATCTTGGGGGCTGAGACTTTATAGGTTGATCCTATTTTAAGAAACGGCTGGGCATCGCTGGCGCGGGCCATTCCGCCATATGCCAGTGCGGTCATCACAACGAAGCAAATGTAGTATCTCATTGGAACTTTCCTTTCGATTTGTCGCTCTATTGAAAATAGCGTTTTTTAACAGGAAAACATGAAATCAGGAAATACATGAAGAAGGCGGTAAGACAAGAGGTCACATTCGATTTTAATTTCTTCTTTTTTCATGTCTTCATGATTTCATGTTTTCCTGTTAAACGGGTTTCGATAACCGAGCATTGCCCTTCCTATTAAAAAAGCACCTGTTTTCCAATTCTGTTCATTCCGTCAAAATTTAGCTCCCACCGCAGGAAGCGACGGTCATAGACCGCCGCTACAACTGCACATCACTCCGCGGCGAGATCGACGTCGGCGGAGGTGACGCGCACGACTTCCTCGACCGTGGTGACACCGCCGATGACGCGGTTCCAGCCGTCCTGGCGCAGCGGGACCATCCCTTCCTGCAGCGCCTTGATCCGCAACAGTTCGCCCGATTTGCCCTGCGAAATCAAATCCTGCAACGCGGGCGTGACCATGCAGATCTCGAAGAGCGCGGCACGGCCCTGGTAGCCGGTGTTGCGGCACTCTTCGCAACCTTTCGCCTGCATGACGCGCGAGGCGTGCTGCATCGGAAAGCCGGCCTGCTCCAGAAATGCGGCGGGGTGGTTCGCCGGGACCTTGCATTTCGGGCAGAGCACGCGCACGAGCCGCTGGGCGAGGAAGGCGCGCACCGACGACGCGATGAGAAACGGCTGGATGCCCATGTCGACCAGGCGCGTGATGCCGCCGATGGCATCGTTGGTGTGAAGCGTGCTGAAGACGAGGTGGCCGGTGAGCGCCGCGCGGATGGCGATTTCGGTCGTCTCGAAGTCGCGCATTTCCCCGATCATGACCACGTTCGGGTCGCCGCGCAAAATGCTGCGCAGGGCCGTGGCGAAGGTGAGGTTGATCTCCGGCTTGACCGCAATCTGCATCACGCCGGAGAGCTTATGCTCGACCGGGTCCTCGACCGTGACGATGCGGCGCTCCATCGTGTTGAGCATGGAGAGAAAAGTGTAGAGCGAGGTGCTCTTGCCGCAACCGGTCGGGCCGGTGAGGAGGATGATGCCGTTGGGTTGCGAGATCAGCTCGCGGATTTTGCGTTCCGCCAAGGCGGTGAGGCCGAGGTGGGAGAAATCGAATTTGTTGCGCGCGAGCAAACGCAGGCTGATGCTCTCGCCGCTGACGGTGGGGATGGTCGCGACGCGGACGTCGATCGGCTGGCCCTCCATCTCCAGGTTGATGCGGCCATCCTGCGGAATGCGGCGCTCGGCGATGTCGAGATTCGCCATGATTTTGATACGGGAGAGCACGCTGGCCTGCAGCATTTTGATCTTCGACGGCACGGGCACTTCATGGAGCACGCCGTCGATGCGGTAGCGGATGCGCAGGTCGTTCTCCAGCGGCTCGACGTGAATATCCGTCGCGCGTTCTTCCAGCGCGGCACGCATGATCTGGTTGACGAAACTGACCACGGTCGCCTCGGGGTCTTCCTCGTCGAGGACGCTGACTTCCTGCTTCAGGTCGAACGTCGCGTCGTCGACGTCGCGGCCTTCGAGAATCGCGTCGAAGGTCTCCGCGCCCACGCCGTAACCGGTGCGCAGCCCGGCCATGATGGCCCGCCGCGTGGCGACGCACCAAGTGACCGGCTCCTTGATTTCCTGCGCGATGACCTGCCGCGCGGTGAGGTTGAAGGGATCGTAGGTCAGCAGGTAAAGGTCGTGGTCGTTGAGCCGGACGGGATAAAGATGATGCCGGAGCGCGAGCCGGGCCGGAAATTCCAGGCGCAACGTCTCGTCCATCGGCGGCAGGGCATTGTCCCACCACGGCACGCCGAATCGGGCGCAGACTTCGCGCAGGAAATCGTGCTCGGTGACTAGCTGCTTCTCGAGCAGCGCACCGATGGTCGAAGTCTGCTGGGCGAGGCTCGACTCAATGGTCTCCGTGATCGCCGCTTCGTCACCGAGGCGCGATTCCATCGCCAGCGTTTTGAGCAGGGTGGCAGGCACGCGACGACTTTACCCTTCCCGAGAGGTTATTCACAGATTTTTCGGGCTTGCTTAAGTTACGCTTTGGACAGGGTTCTTTCCGGTAGCCGCCGCCCGGCGTGCGGCGGCTACCGATTCACTACCTTTTCAAGTTGCGTTTCGCTTATGACGTACGAGCCTTATGGATGGACGCAAGAA
>Ga0302320_10014984_pt1 | contig 15975 bp, 14 predicted proteins | sample Bog_T0_3_FD_202130 | JGI IMG/M metagenome (GOLD analysis project Ga0302320, IMG submission 202130) | Peat permafrost microbial communities from Stordalen Mire near Abisko, Sweden - Bog_T0_3 | ecosystem: Environmental > Terrestrial > Soil > Wetlands > Peat | place: Sweden: Abisko, Stordalen Mire... | reverse complement strand
ATCGGTGACGCCGGATTGCCGCGAATGCACATCGGCGCCGCCGAGCTCCTCGGCGGTGACCACCTCGCCGGTGGCCGCCTTCACCAGCGGCGGTCCGCCGAGGAAGATCGTGCCCTGGTTGCGCACAATGATGCTCTCGTCCGACATCGCCGGCACATAGGCGCCGCCGGCGGTGCAGGACCCCATCACGATCGCGATTTGCGGGATGCCGGCCGCCGACATCTGCGCCTGGTTGTAGAAGATGCGGCCAAAATGCCGCTCGTCCGGGAAGATCTCATCCTGCTGCGGCAGGAACGCGCCGCCGGAATCGACCATGTAGACGCAGGGCAGATGATTCTGGCGGGCGATGTCCTGGGCGCGCAGATGCTTCTTGACCGTCATCGGATAATAGGTGCCGCCTTTGATGGTGGCGTCGTTGGCCACGATCATGCACTCGCGCCCGGCGATCCGCCCGACCCCGGTGACGATGCTGGCGGAATGGACGTCGCCGCCATAGAGGCCATACGCCGCCAGTGGCGACAATTCGAGAAAGGCGGTACCGGGATCGATCAGGAGATCGACGCGCTGGCGCGCCAGCATCTTGCCCCGCGCGGTGTGCCTGGCCCGCGATGCATCGCCGCCGCCGCCCGCGACCGCATCAAGCTTTTGCCGGAGTTCGGCGACCAGGGCCCGCATCGCCTCCGCGTTGCGGGCAAATTCGGACGACGTGGGGTCGGTGATGGAGCGAAGCGGCATGGCCTCTACATTTGTTGTGCGTCGCAATATGGACCCGGGGCTGACCGCAGGGTGTCATCATGCCGCCGCCTTAGGCAACCCGGAATTGATGCGGGGCACCTGATCACCAAGACAAGCCGTCAGCCCGACTACCCCTCCAGGCCGGCAGGCCGAAGGCCTCGCAGGCCCGCTAATGGGTCCAGGGCTCAATACGCCGGAAGGCAAAATTGTCAGCGTAGGCGGCCTGCCGGCGGACCGGCTCCTTCGGCTCGATCACCTGATAGGCGATGCCCTCGCGCTCGCAATAGGCAATCGCCTCTTCCTTGCTGTGGAAACGGAGGGTGAGCTGCTGCTTCATGTCGCCGGACGAGGTCCAGCCCATCAGCGGCTCAATCGCCCTGGGCTGCTCAGGTTCATAGTCGAGCTGCCATTCCCTGGTCTTGGCTTTCCCCGATTGCATCGCGTTTTTGGCGGGCTTAAAGATGCGTGCGGTCATGGTTGATCGGGTCCCCCTTCGCTATCAGGCATTGCAGCAGATGGTGGCAAAGGTCAATTTCAGATCGTTGAGCGTATCAGGAATTTGAGCGGTGATTCCTATCCCGGGATGCTGTATTTCTCAACTCGGTATAGTCATTATGGCATGCTGTGACAATCTCGCCCCGCCAGCGGCGATAGCCCTCGCCTGACCCCCGAACCCACTGAAAAACCGCCGTCGGCCGACATGAAAATCAATGCCACCCTGCCTGAAAAAGGACGCGACCTGCGGCTCGACCTGCTTCGCGGCGTCGCCAACTGGGCGATTTTTCTCGATCATATTCCTGACAATGTGGTGAACTGGATCACCACGCGCAATTATGGCTTCAGCGACGCCGCCGACCTGTTCGTTTTCATTTCGGGTTACACCGCCTCCTTCGTCTACGCCCGGATGATGCTGGAACGCGGCTTCATCGTCGGCGCCACAAGGCTGACCAAGCGAGTCTGGCAGCTCTATGTCGCGCATATCATTCTGTTCGTGATCTATATTGTGTCGATCGGCTATGTCGCGCAGCGTTTCAGCGACCCCGAGATCATCAACGAATTCAACGTCGCCGGCCTGGTCGATAGCGCCGTCGAGACGCTCCGCCAGGGCCTGCTGCTGAAATTCAAGCCGGTCAATCTCGACGTGCTGCCGCTTTACATCGTGCTGATGGGGCTGTTTCCACCGGTGCTGTGGATGATGCTGCGGCGGCCAAATTGGACCATGCTGGCCTCGATCGTGTTGTGGCTCGCCGCCCGGCAGTTCGGCTGGAACCTGCAGGCCTATCCCGCGGGTACCTGGTACTTCAACCCCTATTGCTGGCAGGTGCTGTTCGTATTCGGTTCCTGGTGCGCGCTTGGCGGCGCCCGCCGCTCGATCGGGATCATCAACGCGCGCTCGACGCTGTATTTCTGCATCGCCTATCTGATCTTTGCGCTGATCATGACCATGGCCGGCAAATTCCCGGATTTCGGCGAGCTGTTCCCGCACTGGCTCTACGACACCTTCAATCCCAACGACAAGACCAACCTGGCGCCCTATCGCTTCCTGCATTTTGTCGTGATCGTGCTGCTGGTGATCCGTTTCTTACCGAAGAATTGGCCGGGGCTGGAATGGAAGGCGTTCGACCCCCTCATCGTCTGCGGTCAGCAGTCGCTCGCGGTGTTCTGCGTCGGCGTCTTCCTGTCGTTTGTCGGGCATTTCGAACTGATGATGAGTTCGGGGTCGCTGTTCGCCCAGGTCTTTGTCAGCGTGACCGGAATCGCGATCATGACCACCGTTGCCTATTACATTTCCTGGTCGAAACGGCAGGACAAGCCGCTGCCGAAGCCCGCCGCCGCGAAAACCGCCTGATCGGTACCGGTAAAACTCAAACGACGCCCGGCACAACCGGGCGGAGCGTTAGCCACCTATCGACCGGGCTTCCCGATCGAGCGGGCTTCTCTATCCGGGCTTGGCGAGCAGTCTGCCGCGCGAAGAAATGCCGCCCCATTCGGTGGACCAGCTGACTTCCGCGCCTTTCGATGGCTCAATCCGGTTCGGATCGCGCCCGCCCTGCAAGGCAAAGATGGCGCCCTGCGGGTCGACATAGCGGGCGATCCAGCCGCCGCCCGGCACCGCAAACGGACCCTCGAACAGCTGGCCCCCATGGGCCTGAACACGCCCTGAAGCCGCGTCGAGATCGTCGACGTTGAAATAGAACAGCCAGAACGGAACCGGTTCAATCGGGCGCTTGTCCAGCATTCCGCCGATCGTCCGGCCACCGGCACCGAACAGGCGATAGGATTGGATCGGACCATCCTCGGTTTCCAGCTGCTGCCAGGCGAAGATCTCGCGATAGAAAGCAAGCGCGCTCGCGCTGTCGGCGGCCATCAGTTCATGCCAGCCGACATGTCCTGGTCGGCCCAGATCGATATTCGCCGGTGGGTCGTTGCCGGGCTGGCCACGCTCGCCGCGCCCGATCAAGGCAAAGCTCGCGCCTTGGGGATCCGCGACCACCGCAATGCGACCGATATTGCTGGTGGTCGGCGCCACATACACCGCGCCTCCCGTGCGCACGATCTGACGAGCGGCTGCGTCGAGATCGTCGACGCCGACATACCCCATCCAGCGCGGCTTGGCCCCGAGCCGCCTTGCTTCCGGGGGCAGTTCCATCAGACCGCCAACAGCAAGCTGCCCGGCGTTGATCCGGCTGTAGCCGAGCTCCGGCGTCGACGCATCCTGCACGCTCCAGCCGATCACGTTGCCGTAGAACGCTTGCGCCGCCGCCCGATCGGTCGTCAGCAGCTCGTACCAGGCGAAAAATCCGGACGTCGAACCCATGTCGATTGCTACTGCTTGGGATGGCCCATCATGTGACCGAATTGCGGCGCCAAGATCGTTCATGAACATGAAATTTGTCGTTATGGTGATTCAACTGCCCAACTTGCCTTGCGTGGAAAAATTTGCCGCGTAAAGTCGTATAATGGAATTCTGATTATCATTACCGTTAACAGCTGCGGAGGATGCACGTATGGCGAGGGTGAAACAAGCTTCAAAACGCAAGCGTGTGAACAAGGCCGTACCGGTGCTGGGCGCCGCAGTGTTGACGTTCTCGCTGGCCGGCGGAGCCTCGGCTGCGGTGGCGCCGACGCAGGATGTGGAGCGAACGCCCAGCATGGCACCTGGCCACGAAATCATGCTCGGTGAAGAGGAAATTTCCGACGTCAGCCTCGCCACGTTTTACCTGTTCGACAAGGAGAACTCGGGCTCGCTTCGCGGCCTGGTTCAAGAGGCCCGAGGCTGCCGCTGCGGCGGCTGCAGAGGTTGCCGGGGTTGCCGGGGTTGCAGAGGTTGCCGATGCGGCTTGGGCTGTGGTGGCTGCTGCGCGTCCTGGGGCGCCTGCCGTTTTTGCTAGCCTGGTCAGCCTGCCGTTATTCATTTGAAATGGATAGCTACTGAATGAAATGGATAGCTACTGGACTTTAGCAACCTTATCCAGCGTTTCCAAATCATGGCGGTGATATTCAAGGTGCCGGACGACTCAAGCATGACTTGAGTCGGGCGGCGCTTTGTTCGGCCGACAGCGTCACGAAGCCGTGAAACGATTGGCTGATCGCCACAGCTGTTAATGCCTTTGGTTACCCTTGCACACATCATAGCTCTCGCGCAGAAACCCGAACGGGTCGACGCAGCATGGATCTCCGGGCCTCGATATCGATGGCTGGGCGAGCCGATGTTTGCTCGGCGCAAACCGTAACAGTCGAACACACCGACCCAACGAATATCATCGAAACGGCACACTTCGCTCTGCGCGAAACACAAAATCTGCAAATTCAGCGGCTTATTAGTCGCAGCGGCACCAACCATTCGAGCCGATCAAAGCTCTGTGCTCGACTTGATCTTTAAACCTGGAACCGGTTACGGAGTAACGAATATGCGACAGGCGAAGGCGAAGAAACCGTCTGGACTGAAACACACGACCAAGGCAGCAGGGCCTGTGCTTGGAGCCGCCGGTTTGACGCTTTCGCTGGCGGGCAGCGCACAGGCCTCGGTGATGCCGACGCAAGATCTGCCGCGGTTGCCAAACCTTCCACTCAATCACGAGATCATGCTCGGCGAGGAAGAGATTTCCGACGTCAGCCTGGCGACTTTCTATGTCTTCGACAAGGAGAACACCAAAGCCGGAGGCGGGGTCCAGCTCGCGCGCGGCTGCGGCGGCTGCCGAGGATGCGGTGGCTGCCGCGGTTGCGGCGGCTGCCGAGGATGCGGTTGCGGCGGTTGTCGATGCGGATGGGGTTGTGGCGGCTGCTGCTTTTCCTGGGGGGCTTGCCGCTTTTGCTAACACAGAACCCGCTGTGCTTGACATAAAACGCGTTTCATGGCCGGGTTGGATGCATCGACCCGGCCACATCGATTTTCTAAATCGACTTTTCTAAAAAGGGAACGCCAGTGATCGGACTTGCGTCGTGAGACGAGCACACATCCGGGTCAGCCTGCGCGTGCGCAACGCATGACGGAAACGATCGCCAAATCCACACGGTCCGGCAACGAGATACCACGCTTCGCGCCGAACTTTACCGCCTATGTGCTGCCACCTGACATGGTTTGCCTGTATTCCGAGGACCGCAAGTTCTTTCTGCACGGCGAACTCTATTGTGCACTGACTGCGGCGATCGGAGACGGCGGCAAGAGTGTGCAGAAGCTGGTTCGCGAGCTGGAAGAAAAATTCCCGACGGACAAGATCGAGGAGGCCCTGAGGCGGCTGATTGAGCGCCGCTATATTGTCATGGCGCCGCGCGCCTCGGAGAATGCCGTGTCGGGCTTATGGGCAAGCCTCGGCATACCGCCCGACACCGCGGAACAAAATCTAGCGAAATGCCGCGTCCGCATTCAATCGATCGACGTGCATGGCGCGGCCGAACTTGGCACCGCGCTGAGCGAACTCGGCGTTCGCGTGGTCACGCGTTCGCCCGACCTGACGGTGACCCTGGTCAACGATTATCTCGAACGCCGTCTGGCCGAACTGAACCAGCAGCGGGTCGCGGAACGAACGCCCTGGCTTTTGGTGCAGCCATCGGGCGCATTTCCACTGGTCGGACCGGTGTTCGCGTCAGGCGCAAGCGCGTGTTGGACCTGCCTGTTTGATCGCATGATCCGCAATCGCGAGGTCAAGGGATTTCTCGACCGTGGAACGGCGCGGCCGGTCGCGGTCTCGCCGCTCGCGCGCAACGCGGTGGGACAGACCGCCATCCATTTTGCCGCGCTGGAAATCGCCAAGGCGATCGCCACCGGCTTTCGCACCGAACTCAGCGATCATATCGTCAGCCTGGATCTGTTGGGCTCGTCGGTGGCCAAGCACTATGTGTCTGCCCGTCCGCAATGCCCGACCTGCGGCCGCAAGAAACTCGTGGATCCACGGCGGCCCGCCGAGCCGATCACATTGAGTCCCGGGGCCAAGCTGATCATGACAAGCGGCGGCTATCGGACCGTTGCATCCCGGACCACCGTGGCGCGGTTTCGCAAGCATGTCAGCCCGCTCACCGGCGTGGTCACAAGGCTCGAGCGGATCGAAGCCGATGTGCCGATGAACACCAATTATTATGCCGCGCATAATTTCTCGGCGCCGGCCCAGAATGTCGATCAGCTCCGGGCGGGCCTCAGCGGCGGCAGCTTCGGCAAGGGCAGCACCGCCGAGCAGGGCGAGGCCAGCGCGCTGATGGAAGCGATCGAGCGCTATTCGGGAATTTTCCAGGGCGATGAGATCCGAGTGATGCGCCGTTTCACGGAATTTCCGGCGGGTGATGCCATCCCACCCAACGACGTCCTCTTGTTCAGCGACGCACAAGCTCATGCCCAGGGCGCGCTGCACACGGGCTGCGACTGCCACGATCATCAGGGCCAAGAGACGCTTGCCCAGGAGACGCTTGCCCAGGAGACGCAACCGGCACCCGCGCCGTTCGATCCCACAGCCAAGCTCGAATGGTCCCCGGCGTGGTCGTTGCGCGACCAGCGCTTCAAATATCTGCCCACCAGCCTGTTATATTTCTTCTACGCCGGGCCGGCGCCGTTCCAGGCTGATTCCAACGGCTGCGCGGCGGGCAACACGCTCGAAGAAGCCATTGTGCAAGGTTTTCTCGAACTGGTGGAGCGCGATTCCTACGCCATCTGGTGGTACAACCGATCGCAGCGGGCGGCGGTCGACCTCGGCCAGTTCAACGATTCCTATGTTCGTGATCTGGTGAGCCAGCTCGCCGAAACCGGACGACGGGTGTGGGTGCTCGACATCACCAGCGATCTCGGTGTTCCCACCTTTGTGGCGATCGCGCATTGGCTCCGCGATGGTCAGGAAAATATCGAGTTCGGCTCCGGCGCACATTTCGATCCGCGCATTGCCATGCTGCGCGCGTTGACGGAGTTGAATCAATTCCTGTCGATCGGCCTGATGGGCGGCGGCAGCGGCGAGAAGCCGAGCCTCGATGGTATCACGCCGCTGCGTCTGCAGGACTACCCGTTCTTGACGCCCGCAAGCGAACCGATCCCCGCCCCGCCGCTCGGCCTTGAGCTCGACACGCTTGACAACACCAGGGCGCAGGTCGAGGCCTGCGTCGCGATCGCCGCACGCGCCGGCCTGGATTTTCTGGTGCTCGATCAGACCCGGCCCGATGTCGAGGTGCCGGTGGTCCGGGTCATCGTACCTGGCATGCGGCATTTCTATCGGCGCTTCGCGCCCGGCCGGCTCTACGATGTTCCGGTCAGGCTGAGGCTGCGGGATCACCCGATCGCAGAAGCCGAGCTGACGCCGTTCCTGCCCCACACCTGAGCGGCTGTTTCAGATGCGCGCTCCGGTGACCGGGAAGCGGCGGTCAGCTCCACCAGCGGTGCTGTCCGCCCGGCTGAGCGGCGATCAGATCACGCTGCAGGCCGACGCCGACGGAACTATCGCGGCTTGCTTCAATGGCCATTCGGCGCGCCTCGGAAAGTATAAACCTGGCGTGCTGGAGCGCGCGCAGGCGCTGCGCTTGGGGCTGCCGCTGGCCTCGTTTGCGGGCGAGCGCCGCGCGGATGATCCGGAGATTGATCGACTGGTCCGTCGACTGGCCAGTCACGGCCTTCTGGAGTACCGCCTGGGATCGCCGAGCGGACCGGCGGAGCTGGTGGCAATTGAACCGCAAATGGCCAATTACTGGCCGCGACTGCCAAAACTTGGCGCCGGCGACCGGCTGGTGTTGTCGCGGTTCGCCTATCTGCGACGGCGCGGTCAGGACATGGTGCTGGAATCACCGCGCGCCGCGGCGTTGTTCAGGATTGGCGATCCCGTCATCGCGGCCACCCTCGCCTCGCTGTCGCAGCCGTGCTCGATCGCCAAGCTCAAGCAGCAAAATGGCTTTCCGGGAACCGACCTTCTCGCCTTGCTGGTCGATTGCCGGATCGTCGTCAAGGTCGATGCCGACAGCGATGAAATCCCGCGCGCCGCCGAGGGCGACACAAATCTCGTGCTGTGGGACTTTCACGATCTGGTGTTTCACACCCGCAGCACCGAGGGCCGCCAGGCCAACCCGCTGGGCGGTCTTTATCCCTATGCCGAGACCATGCCTGCACCGCCGGCGATACGGCCCTGCTGGCCCGGTCCAGCCATCGCATTGCCGAGCAGCGCGGCCGCACAGCAGCCGCCGACGCCGCTGGCCAAGCTGCTTCGGGAACGTCATTCGACGCGCGACTTCGACGATCGCCATCCGATCACGCTGGCCGAGCTGTCGCGGCTATTGGAGCTGACCGCGCGGGTTCAGGCCAAGTGGCAATCGAGGCTCGAGCTTGGCGAAGCCGCCGTGGAGGTCGACTATGCTGCAAGGCCGTATCCATCGGGCGGCAGCGCCTATGAACTCGAACTCTATCTGACGGTCACCCATTGCGCCGGCCTTGACCGTGGCTTTTATCATTACGACGCCGACCGTCACGCGCTGACAGCGATCCCTGTGCGCCCGGCGGAGATCGATGCGATGTTGGCCTCGGCTGAATTTGCCATGGATGCCGCCGCCGCGCCGCAGATCCTGATTACGATCGCCGCGCGCTTTGACCGGGTTACCTGGAAGTACAGCGCGATCGCCTATGCGTTGATCCTGAAACATGTCGGCGTCCTGACCGAGGCGCTGTATTTGGTGGCGACCGAGATGAGCCTCGGCGGATGCGCGATCGGCACCAGCAATATCGAGCTGTTCGCACGGATGACCGGGATCGAATTCCACATCGAGGGCCCAGTCGGCCAGTTTGCGATCGGCCGCGCCGACCCGTCACAGGATGACCGATCGCGGGATGATCCGGGCACGCCTTGGATAAGCTCAACGCGGTGAATTGAATTAATTTTCTGCACAGTCAAATACAGCAGGACTTTCGTGACCGGGGGCAGCGGCCAGGCGGCAGCCTTGAAATCAACGTCTTTGCAGCCTTGAGAATAGCCGGCAGGACCTCCATGCATCGAGCGATTCCGAGGCCTGGCCAACAGGAGCACCCCCGCAAATGTCCCGTTCGGCTCTGGTTTCTATCGCCACAGCGGTACCGCCCAATGTGTTCCTGCAGAACGACGTGCTGACTGCAGCCTGGGATATTTTCGGTTCCCGCTTTCCTGAATTTGGAACGCTCTCGAGCCTGTTTGCCAACACCGGCATCGTCAAGCGCCATGGCGTCAAGCCGTTCGACTGGTATCTTGAACCGCGCGGATGGCCGGAGCGCACCGCGGCTTTTCTCGAAGGCGCTGAGGCGCTGTTCATCGACGCCGCGCGCAAGGCGCTGTCCGACGCACACCTTGCCGCCGCCGACATCGACACCGTCGTGACGGTGACATCCACCGGCATCGCCACGCCTAGCCTTGAAGCACGCGTCGCCCGCGTGATGGGTTTTCGGCCCGATGTGACGCGTGTCCCGGTGTTCGGCCTGGGCTGCGCCGGCGGTGTTTCCGGCCTGTCGATCGCGGCCCGATTGGCCGAGGCCAGGCCGGGCAGCAATGTGCTGCTGGTGGCGGTTGAACTGTGCTCGCTGGCGGTTCGTCACGACGAATTGACCAAGGCCAATGTCGTCGCCATCAGCCTGTTCGGCGACGGCGCCGCCGCGGTGATCCTGCGCGCCGGTGACGGCGGAGCCACACGGATTGATCACACCGGCGAATATTTGTGGCCGGATACGCTTGGGATCATGGGCTGGAATGTCGATCCGGAGGGCTTCGGCGTGATCTTCCAGCGCACCATTCCGAATTTTGTCACCGAAAATCTAAATCCGGCGCTCACCCAGATTCTCGCAGGCATGGGGCTGACGATGGCCGACATCGATCGCTTCATCTGCCACCCCGGCGGCGCCAAGGTGATCCAGGCGCTGGAGACCGCTTTGGCGCTTGGCCAGGGCACGCTGGACCACGAACGGCAGGTGATCGCCGATTTCGGCAACATGTCGTCGCCCACCGTGCTGTTCGTGCTCGAACAGGCGCGCGCCAAGGGCCTGCCGGCCCGTTCACTGCTGACCGCGCTCGGCCCCGGTTTCACGGCGAGCTGCGTTTCGCTCGCGCACGCCGCATGACCGCGGCGGAATTCCTGCTGCTGGCGGTGATGGCGCAACGCGCCGGCGAGCTTGTGCTCGCCCGCCGCAACACAACACAGCTGAAGGCGCGCGGCGCAATCGAGATTGCGCCCCGGCATTATCCGCTGATTGTCGCCGTGCATGCGACCTGGCTGGTGTCGCTGTGGGTGTTCGGCCGGGATCAGCCGCTGCACATCACCGCCCTGCTCGGCTATGTCGCACTGCAGGGCTTTCGGATCTGGGTGATGGGCACGCTGGGCGCGCGCTGGACGACGCGGATCATGATCCTGCCGGGCGAGCCCCTGGTGACGAAGGGACCCTATCGCTTCATCTCGCATCCGAATTACGCCGTGGTGAGCGCCGAGATCTTGGTGCTGCCGCTGGTCCTGGGGCTGCCGGTTTTGGCCGCGATCTTCACCCTCCTCAACGCTTTGGTGCTTGCGATCCGCATCCGCGCGGAAAACAGCGCTCTGGCGGACAGAAGCGGCATCCCGGCCGTCCATGTCCAATCCTGACTGGCCAAACCTGACTGGCGCATCGTTGAGCCAGCCGATGTCTGAGCTGGCCATCGGGCCTGACCGGACCCGGGCGGCGACCTGGCTCGGCTTTGTCCTGATGTGCCTCGGCATGTTCATGGCGATCCTCGACATCCAGGTGGTCGCGACCTCGCTGCCGAACATCCAGGAGGCGCTGGATATTTCGCGGGAAGCGATGAGCTGGATCCAGACCGCCTATCTGATCGCCGAGATCATCGCTATACCCCTGACCGGCTGGCTGACCCGGGCGCTGACGCTGCGCTGGCTGTTCGTTGCAGCGATCAGCCTGTTTGTCATGGCCTCGATCGGCTGCGCCACGAGCGGCGATTTCGCGACGCTGATCGCGTTCCGGGTGCTGCAGGGAGCCGCCGGCGGAGTCCTGATTCCCGCAGTATTTTCCGCTGTGTTCCTGCTGTTCCCGGTCCGTCTGCATTCGGTCGCCACCACGGTCGCCGGGATCATGGCGGTGCTGGCGCCGACCGTCGGGCCGATCGCCGGCGGCTGGATCACCGAGACCTACGCCTGGCCATGGCTATTTCTGATCAATGTCGTCCCCGGCATTGTCGCCGCCACCGCTACACCATGGCTTTTGCCCGCCGACAGGCCCGACCTCAAGCAGCTTTCGAATCTCGATGGAGGTTCACTGGCGCTGCTGGTGATCGCGCTGTCCTGCCTCGAGATCGGCCTCAAGCAAGCCCCCCAGCTGGGCTGGCTGTCGGCCCCCTGCATCGCCTTGTTGCTGTCGAGCGCCGCCGCCGCGACGATCTTCGTCAGACGGACGCTGAAATCCGCCCACCCGCTGATCGAGCTCGCCACCTTGAGGATCCGCTCCTTTGCGATCGGCTGCGCCCTCAGCTTCTGCCTCGGCGTCGGACTTTTCGGCTCGGTCTATCTGATGCCGGTGTATCTCGCTTATGTCCGTCGTCACGACGCCTTCGAGATCGGCACCATCATGCTGGTCACCGGGATGTCGCAATTGATCGCGGCGCCGATCGCGGGCCTGATGGAAAGTCGCTATGATCCGCGCTGGTTGTCGGCCGTGGGCTTTGCCCTGTTCGCGCTGGGACAGGGCGCCAGCGCCCTTCAGGGCCGCACCGCCGATTTTGATCAGATGTTCTGGCCGCAGGTGTTGCGCGGCGCCGCGATCATGTTCTGCCTGCTGCCGCCAACCCGGTTGGCGCTGGGCGCGCTGACGCCACAGCAAGTGCCTGACGCCAGCGGCCTTTTCAACCTGATGCGCAACCTCGGCGGCGCGATCGGCATCGCGCTGATCGATACGATTCTCTACGGACGCACCTCGGTTCAGGCCGAGGCGCTGCGCGACCGCCTGATCGCGGGCGATGTCAGCGCCGCACGGGCGATCGGTCTCGACACGGACTTGTTCTTGCACCGGCCGGCGGGCGTCTCGGACGCCACGGTGGAGGCCTATCTCCGTCCGATGGTGGAGAAGGCCGCGTTCGCGCTCAGCACCAATGAAGCCTGGGCCCTGATTGCCGCCGTGGCGCTGCTCGGCCTGCTGCTGGTGCCCTTCGCAGGGGCCCGCGCCCCCGCAGACACCGCAACACGCGGTTGATCCGGCGCAAGACCCTCAAGCTGGTTCTTGATACCGCTCGCGCAGGTTCCTTCCCCGGATTCAACCGCCAGACTTCTCGGATGCTCTCGGATTTTCTCGGGAGCATCCGATTCTTCGTGCGACCGACATGTCCGCGGCAACGCTGTCATTTGGTCGGGGCAGCTGGATTCGAACCAACGACCTGCAGTACCCAAAACTGCCGCGCTACCAGGCTGCGCTATACCCCGAACCGGCTGAGGGTTCGTCGATACACGTTAACCGGCCCGCCAGCAAGCCGAGGCGTCAGGGCCATCTCGATGCCGATCGTCCCACAGCAGCCAAAGCCCGGACAGGCGATCTCCGGGTTGCGGTCCAGCCCGGCCGAGTCATCTCGCCGTTTTCACTCATCCCTCAAATACTCGTACTGCACCCTCAGTTCGGCGGGACGGACCTTGGCGATGTTTAGCCCGTCGGGCGGTCCGCGCTCAAAGAAGTGCATCTCGATCTGATTGTCCTGGATGCTGATCACCCGCGCCGGCTCGCGGTTCTTACGCCAAATCTGATTGGGTTTGATTTCCATGCGGCGGGATCCAGAGCAGACAAAATCAACCGTTGCAGCGGCTGGGATGCGACGGCCACACATGCCGCGATGGACATGCAGGTTTTGGGCCGCACCGAGAATCGTTGCATGCCGGCCAACTTTTTCGATCGATGGTCGGGACAGTGGCCCTGTCAATGACCGTTGAACAGCGGATGCGCCACGCGGTCGCCGGGCTCGATGCCGTATTTTTTGGCGGTACCGGCGATCACCTCGAGCACGCCCTTGGCGAGCCCCCGGGACGGAATGATCCTGGTCGATTGCGGCTCGGTGTTTTCGGCAATGCGCAGGATCCGGCCATCGGCGCGGATGAAGATCATGTCGAGCGAAATGAAGGTATTCTTCATCCACATCGACACCTCCTGGGGTGGAGAAAAATCAAACAGCATGCCGCGGCCGTCGGCCAATTCCTTGCGGAACATCAAGCCGGTGGTCTTCTCCTCCTCGGTCGTCGCCAGCTCGACCGAGAATACCTGGACGCCCGACTTGGTGGCGATCTCCAGCGGCTGCAGCTCCGCCGCGCGCGCCGGCAACAGGCCCCGATCCCCGCCCGCGAATTGGACGAGCAAGACGAACAGTGCCGCCATGGAGCGCTTCATCCTGATACGGACGAGGCGCCCGGCAGCGTGCCGATTGACAACCATGGAGAAGTTTAACCCCAGCCATAAAAATGTTTGCCGGGCGAGCCTAGCCCAGGGATCGCGGCAAATACCAGACCGGCGGAGAGGCAATTTTTCGCGAGCCGCGCTAAACCGGGCGAGCCGAACGACGTGTCGATATCAATGCGACGATAGCCCCGGAGAGCCGGATTCGGGCTGGATCTCGGCCGCCATCATCCCCTTGGAGCCCGGCCCGAACCGCACCAGCACATACTGGCCGGGACGCAACTCGGTCATCCCGAAGCGACGCAGGGTTTCCATGTGCACGAAGATATCCGGCGTACCCTCACCACAGGTCAGGAAGCCAAAGCCGCGCAACCGGTTGAACCATTTGACCTGAGCCCGCTCCAGGCCGCTGGTCGGCGTGACGCTGACATGGGTTCGCGGCGGCAGCATTTGGGCGGGATGAATAGCGGTTGATTCGTCCATCGAAAGAATCCGAAAGGCCTGGTAACCCTTCGCGCGTTGGACACATTCACAGACCAGTCTTGCGCCTTCGTAAGCAGTCTGATATCCATCACGTCTAAGCACGGTAACATGCAGAAGTACGTCCGGCCACCCATTGTCGGGAACGATGAATCCATATCCTTTTGAAGCATCGAACCATTTGATGACCCCGCTGATCTCGACGAGGTTGGCGGCGCTGTCGCCGAGCCCCGTGATCGCATCAATGGCTGGATCGCGATCCGTGCCAGAATATTCGCTCGGTCCCAGCCGCTTCTGGCCGGCGCCGAGTTGCGGATTACCGAGCTTTTTGGACTCAAAACCGTCCGACCCCATGACCCCGGACCTCATACATCATCTATGGCCGACCATCTGCGGTGATGGTGCGCCTGAAAAGGCGCCGATCCATTACGAACCATGATGACGCCATACGAATCTTTTCGAATCAAAAGATAACACTCCTGCGCCCCACGCATAGAAAAAAAACAATTTTGCCGGGAACTATGTACAGTTTGCTCGGCTCCGAATCGGGCGGCGTCAGTTGCCGACAAAAGGTCCAAGTGTCTCCCCGATATCGTGCCTAACGACCAAATCCGCCAGATTATCCTGCTCGGTGGCCTCATTGTTGATGATCACCAACCGGGCACCGCTGTTCTTGGCCATCAGCGGGAACCCGGCGGCCGGCCAGACTACCAGTGACGACCCAATCGCAATGAACAGATCGCAATGCTGCGCCAGTTCGGCGGCCCGTCGCATCGCGTCTTCCGGCATCGCCTGACCGAACGAGATCGTCGCGGTCTTGATCGGCGCGTCACACACGGTGCAATCCGGTGACCTGCCGTCGACCTCGAAGCGGTGCTTAACCCAGGGCAGAGCGTAGGATTTGCCGCACCCGATACAGCGCGCATAGGTGGTATTGCCGTGAAGTTCAATAACATGCTCGTCGGCGATCCCTGACATCTGATGCAGATTGTCGATGTTCTGGGTAATGATGGCCGGGATTTTTCCCGCCCGGTAGAGCGATGCCAGCGCGCGATGTCCACGCCCGGGCCGCGCGGCGGCGAAGGTGGGTTCCATGGCGAAGCGGCGCCGCCATGCCTCGTCCCTGGCCTCCGAGCTCGCAACGAATTGATCGAAGGGGATCGGCCGGTTGCGGGCCCACAATCCGTCGGGCGAGCGAAAATCGGGAATGCCGCATTCGGTCGAAATGCCCGCTCCGGTAAACGGAATGATGCAGGAGGCTGCGGCGATCATATCGCCAAGCCGCTCGACGCCGCTGCCAAGATCAACCGCACTCATCGTCACAATCCAGGTTCTTGACGCGTGCTTATTTAATAGCACAGGTGCTTGGATTGTCATGATCGCCGCTGCCCAATCGGCAACCCGCTTCCGGCCCGGCTTCGTTTGCTCAGGCCGCTTGCGAGATTGGAGCAGCGTTGGCGTCGCTGAATTCTTCTACGCCATGAGGGTTGCCATTCGATTTTCTGTCGTCGTTTTTGCGGGGCTTGGTCGGGGCCGCCGAAATGGGCTTCTTGGCAGGCTTGCTGTATTGCGACAACCGCTCGAGCTCCAACTGGAGCTCGGCCTGTCGCGCCAGCACCTTTTCAGCCAGCTTGTCGATCGCGTTGTCGCGCAATGCGACCAGTTCATCGATGCTCAGTGCATTCAGATCGATCTTTGCCATGTCCAGCCTCCTGTTCGCCTTTGGCTACCGGCAAGCGGCGCAATCCTCAAGCACGCCCAGCGCCTTATCCACCATGAACATAGCCGCTTGGGGCATTCATTGAAGCCGACGCCAATCCCAGATTGAGTTCGTCGCGTCACTTGAAACCTCAAAGCGATGGAGCGCGGGAGGCCACGCCATCCGGCCAAGCCGATCATCACCAAAAAGCCCGGCACGAGGCCGGGCT
>Ga0302320_10014982_pt1 | contig 15976 bp, 9 predicted proteins | sample Bog_T0_3_FD_202130 | JGI IMG/M metagenome (GOLD analysis project Ga0302320, IMG submission 202130) | Peat permafrost microbial communities from Stordalen Mire near Abisko, Sweden - Bog_T0_3 | ecosystem: Environmental > Terrestrial > Soil > Wetlands > Peat | place: Sweden: Abisko, Stordalen Mire... | reverse complement strand
TGGTGCCACTGGTGCCATGTGATGGACCGTGAGTCGTATGACGACGCGGAAGTGGCGGCGATTGTGAATGAGAATTTTATCGCGGTGAAGGTGGATCGCGACGAGCGTCCGGATATTGATAGCCGGTATCAGGCGGCGGTGAGCGCGGTCAGCGGGCAGGGCGGGTGGCCGCTAACGGCGTTTCTTACTCCAGATGGCAAGCCGTTTTATGGCGGGACTTATTTTCCTCCGGCGGATGGGTATGGGCGTCCAAGTTTTAAGCGCGTGTTGCTGAGCATTGCAGCGGCTTACAAAGAGAAGAATGGCGATGTGATGGAGCAGGCCAAGATGGTGGAGAGCACGATTGCGCAGGCGGAGTCGTTTGCCGGGCGCAGCGGTCGGGTTTCATACAGCATTATTGCGGCGATTGAGAAGTCGGCGTTCAGCATGTTTGATGCGCAGCATGGAGGGTTTGGGAACGCGCCGAAGTTCCCCCATCCCTCGGCGTTGGATTTGTTGATTGAGAGGTATGCGCGGACGTCCAGCGGAGCTTCGCTCCAGCGGACGGACGAAGGCGTCCGTCCCCACATGGACCGTGCCGATGACAGCACTGTGCAGCTTCTTAAATTGATTATGACCACGCTGGAACATATGGCCAACGGCGGAGTCTACGACCAACTGGCCGGCGGGTTTCATCGCTACTCGGTGGATGAGCGCTGGGTGGTACCGCATTTCGAGAAGATGTGTTACGACAACTCGGAATTGCTGAAGAATTATGTCCACGCGTATCAGGCTACGGGGTCTGAAATTTTTGCGGGTGTAGCGCGCGACATCATTCGCTGGATGGATGAGTGGCTGAGCGACCGCGAGCGCGGCGGATTTTATGCTTCGCAGGACGCCGATATTTCCATGGATGACGACGGCGACTACTTTACCTGGACACTGGATGAGGCAAAGGCCGTTCTGACGGAAGAAGAAACGCAGGTTGCCGCATTGCGGTATGACATCAACGAAGTCGGAGAAATGCATCACGATCCCGCAAAGAATGTTTTGTATGTGCGGGCACCGATCGACGAGATTGCGCGGCGCATGAAGGTCAGCGAAGAACAAGTCAGCACCCTGCTCGAATCGGCGAAGAAGAAAATGTATGCGGCGCGGTTGCTGCGTCCTACGCCATACCTCGACAAGACGGTTTATGTGGGTTGGAATGCGATGTGCGTCTCTGCTTATCTTGAGGCGGCGAAGGCCTTAGATCTGGAGGAGGCGCGGCGGTACGCGCTGCGCTCGCTGGATAGAATTCTAGCGGAGGCTTGGAAGGAGTCGGCAAACGCGGGCGAGAGCCCCTTCGACTCTCGCTCCGGGCAGGTCCGCGCCACACGGGGCAAACTGTTGCATGTTGTGGCGTACTCCGATCCGAAGGCCGGCCACCGGGAAGTCTCCGGCCTGCTCGATGACTATGCCGCGACGACGCTGGCTTGCCTTGACGCGTACGAAGCAACGGCAGATATGAGCTATTTCAAATTTGCGCGTGTCATCGGCGATGCCATGATTACGCGCTTCTTCGACGCGACGTCGGGAGGATTCTTCGACGCCGAGCCGGCGGGCGAGGGAAAGAGTCTAGGAGTTCTGGGAACGCGCCGCAAGCCGCTGCAGGATTCTCCCACGCCGGCGGGTAATCCCATGGCGGCAATCGCGCTGCTGCGATTGCATCACTTCGCGGGTGATTCGGGATATCGAGACAAAGCTGAGCAGACGCTGGAAACATTTGCGGGCGTGGCCGAACAGTTTGGAATTTTCGCGGCGACTTACGGGATCGCAGTGCTGCATTGGTTGGAAAGTCCGGTTCAGGTAGTGGTGATTTCCGAAAATGACGCGGAGGGGGACAAACTGGCTCGCCTGGCAGTTGAAGGCTTCGCTTTCAGCAAGAGTGTATTGCGGCTGAAGGCGAGTCAGGTGGTTGCGGAGAATCTTCCTCCGGCGCTGGCGGAGACGCTGCCGAATTTGCCGCAGTTGAAATCGGGCAAGGCGTTTGTGGTTTTGTGTTCTGGATCGAGCTGCCAGCCTCCGATAGCGGATGTGGAAGAGTTACGAATTGCGCTGGGGACCGCGATGGCCGCCAGGGCTAAAGCGCGGGACTAAGAGTGAGCTTTGCGCGGCGCTGAACCGCCCCCCTTGAACGGTATTCCGAAGCAGCGGACCCTATTCCACCATCTTGCGGTTCCGCTTATCACTTCTGACAACCAAAAAAAGGGGGCTGACGGTTTATGTATGAAGTCCGTCAGCCCGAAGATAGCGAGCCCAGGGTTCGGCCCAAGTTACTACAGGTTACTTCGGTGACCTTGCGGTCACGGTTAGGGTGCGATTAACTGCATCACATCGGTGGAAGTGCTCCACCTTGGCACTTGGTCGTGTTCGGTGGGCATGTAAGAATCGGGCCTCCGTCCGGGGCGGGAACCTGCGGAACGGCGGCTGCGACGTACGTGCCCGCTAGTACTAACATCAGGATCGAAGTCCTGAATGCCTGCTTCATGGTTGTTTCTCCTTTACGCGCCAGGTGCCCGAAATTAGGGCAGATGGGCGCGGGAAGGAATTATAAGTCACGAGTCAAGCCCTTTCGCAAAAATTCAATCCCTGTCGCCCTTCCGGATGCACGACGATACGTGTTTCCGCTACTTACCATTTGCCAAAAACCCTGAAAATACCCACGAAACCTGAGGAATGGTAAGGGTTTCACCTTAACTGGGATTGAACGGTTCGGGGGAACTGAAACACTATCTTTTCGGATAGGAATTTTTACGAAAACCGGAATTACGGCCGGAGAAAGGCTCTCAGCCGACCAAGTCAAAAGCTGGTAAAAGGCGAGTCGATCTCCAAGCAATCGATCGCCTTACATCCCCGGAATAAACTATTTTCCCGCTGCAGCTTGAGCCTTGGCTTCCACTCCGAGCTTCTCGCGAACGATGGCTGGAGGATGCTGCGTGCGCGACAGAGCTCGATCGACCATGCCTTCAAACATTGGGATCAGAGAGTCGGATTCTGAGCGCGCCGGGTGATGAAGATCCGATATGCTTTGCTCCCATCTCTGGGGACGCAGCAGAACCGAGGAGGCCTCGCGCGCCGGACTCTTGGCAAAACTATAGCCTAACCAAATCAGCAGCGTGACGTTATAGGCACCCATATTGATCAGGCCCATGGAAAGATTGCTGAGGTGCTCGCCGGCATACGAGGCAATCAGAGCCAGCTCGACAACGGCAAAACTTCCGAAGCCCAGAGCGATGCCGAAACTGTGTTGTCTCCGGCTGACTCCCAGGTAGCGCGCGAAAGAGAGAAGGAAAAGAACCATTCCCACTTGAATGATCCGCACGCAACGCTGAGCGGTGAGAATGGCCTGCACCCACGGGACCGTGTCTGACGAATTGGTGGAGACCGAAACGACCCCGGCGACCAGCAGCATCACCAAACCAGCCCACTTAAACAGCACCGTACCCAAGTCGCGCAGGGTGTGGAAAGGCTGGAATACGTCAAGAAAGGCTTCGTGCAAGACCTTGAAACCCAGGGCCACGCTGACGGCGATGCTTATCCACGAAAGGTAAAAAACCGACGACCAGTGATACCAGTAAGAAGGAAAAACCACTGCGAAGCTGATGATCTGGGCAACCACGTAAGCGAAGAAAAATTTAAATTCCCGGTATTGGCCGCGGCGGTACATCACGACAGCAATCACCGTCTGTAAGACGGGATGGGCGATCCAGAGCGCATAGTAGAGAAGTCGTATTTTTTCGCTCATTGGAATAATGATTCTTCCAGCAGCCCGACACCGCGCCCTTTTGGACAAAACGTTTCAGTCTGCGGTGGATTTGACCGGTACTCCGGTAAGAGAAAGTTAAACCTTTCGGCCCTGGTGTTCAATGTACTCAGGTAACCGAAAGTAACGTTACCTTCGGGCCATAAGGGTGCTGTTCTCCAAATTTACTCTCCCAGAAAAATAAGGTAGGAAGAATTCCACATCCCAGTGGTCACGCTGCCGCGCGGGCGCGCTGTGAGAATGATGTTGTATTCTCCGGAGCTGCCCAGGTTGGGGATCCGAAAGGCATCGTCTTGAGAAACACCGGAAGTGGCTTGCGGAGTCGACACCGCTTGCGCATCGCCCAACGGTTCGATGACTGCGAGTCGCCCCAGGAATTCGTGTAGCTCGGCGCTGCGGGGGTGTCCTGGAATTAGAAACGAAACTTCCGCTTCCTGAGAAGCAAAGTGCCATGCCAGCGAGGCGGCCAGATTTACGGCGCGCTCGTATGCAGCGCGGGAAATCAGGTCGGACGATGGATTGTCGAAGACGATGCATAGTTTGCGCTCGTCTTCGCGGCTGAATTCGCGCACTTTTAAGGAGCCGGATTTCGCAGTCGCCTTCCAATCCACATGGCGCGCAGAATCTTCCGGCAGGTATTCGCGGATGCGATAAAGATCGGAGCCGCGTCCGCGCACAAAACTTTCCCACTCGCCGCGCACCAGCGGCAAGATTGCGAATAGTTCATCCGCAGGTTCGATCGCGGGATAGACAAGGATTTCGCGGGTCAGCGCTACATCGCGCGTCTTGGTAAGGAAAGCAAAAGGAAATCGTGTGGCTACGCCGAAGCTGGACTCGGAGTATCGTCCACGGCGATCAAAAAGTAATTCGAGATCGGCGGTAAGGTCCGCTCCGGGAGGCAAATAAGGGAAATAAATCATGCCATCGAAAATTCCGGGGGACGGAGGCACGATTTGAACCCGGCGCACGCGCCAGTCGCGCAGCCGGATCCATTGATTTTCCGGCGCGCGATTCACGGGAAAGGCGAAGGTTGCGGGTTCCCACTTCCACTCTTTACCAGCCTTCTTTTTTTCTTTGCGAGCCGGCACCACTCGAATGGAAAACGAGGGCAGGAAGCGGCGGGGATTGCGCAGCGCGACGCGTCCAATTACAGGCCGCCCGGCAAAAACGTGTTCCGGGAGCCGCACATCGAGTTCCAGGCTGCGCAATACCAGCGCGGAAACGATTCCGGAAACGAGTATCGCAGCCAGCATTGCCGCCACTACGATGTAGAGCAAATTATTTCCCGTGTTCAGGGCCGCGATACCGATCACCAGAGTGACCAGAACATAGACCACGCCAGCCTTGGTGACTTCGTAATGAAAAGTGTGACGCAAACGCTCGATGGCCACGCGCCGTGCTAGATAGGGCACGGTCACCAACCCGACAAATGCGGCCGTTAACAGTGCAAGCGAGGCAAGAAGCACGGAGCCCCATATATTTCCCGCTTCGCCCAGGGCTGTAGAAAACAAGGCCGCTGCGAACGCCGTACCTAATCCGAGAAGTGCCAAAAGAAACTTGATCCATACTTCGGCGGAGGTCGATCGCAGCCACGCCGCGATGCCGCGATTCGAATGGGAATTTACGGAGTTTGGGTGAGCGGCGGCCATAGTTTCGAGCCTAGCGTTGCTTTCGAGCCTAGCATCGTCCCTGGGAACGGGCAATCCTGATCGGCTTGCGCGTAAAGCCTTCGTAACGTTGAAAAGCCTGATGTTCATGTGCCCTATGACAGCCGGGGTTGGGTGGCAACGGTTGCCTCCAACCACGACTTGTGGTGGAATGCAGTGCAATGAATCGCCGGGATTTTATCCGCCTCTCTGCGGCAGCTTCGCTCATGGCTCTACGTCCGCCGCTAACTTTTGCCGACAACAATTCGAACGTTGAGGTGCGGCTCGGGCTTCGTCCCGACCGCCCCGGCAACAAGATCGCCGAAGATTTTGTGGGCTTGAGCTATGAATCGGCTCAATTGGGCAATCCGCATTTCTTTTCCGGCGAAAGCACGGAACTGGCCGGATTTATGCGTCGTCTGGCGCCTCAAGGTGTGCTGCGCATTGGAGGCAACACCAGCGAATATTGTTACTGGAAGCCGGACCCATCCGTGAAACCTACGGAGGTTCCCGCCGCGGTCGGGCCCGATCAGGGCCATAAAGCCCCACCTCCGGTAAACATCACACCGCTGGCCATCCGCAATTTACGCGAGTTCCTCGATTCGAGCGGTTGGCTGCTCATCTACGGGTTGAATATGGGAACCGGCACGCCGGAGGACGCGGCCGCCGAAGCGGCTTACGTGATGGACGTTTGCGGCCCAAAACTGATTGCGTTTCAACTGTGCAATGAACCCGATCTTTTCTTTCGAAACGGAATTCGCACGTCGGATTACGATTTCAAACAATTCGCCGGTGAATGGCAGCGCTTCTATCAGGCCATCCGGACGCGCGTGCCGAATGCCCCGTTCGCCGGGCCGGACACAGCTTTCAATAACGATTGGCTGGTGCCGTTCGCAAAACAATTCAAGCATGAGGCATTGTTTCTGTCGCAGCATTATTACGCGGAGGGTCCCCCCACCGATCCTTCGATGACCATCGACCGGCTGCTGCGCCCGAATCCCAAGCTGGACGCTCAATTCGAAGGCATGCGCAAGACGATGCAAGAGTCGGGCTTGCCTTTTCGGATGGCGGAAACCAATTCCTGTTATTCCGGAGGCAAGCAGGGCGTGAGCGATACTTTCGCCTCGGCGCTTTGGGCCGGAGATCTCATGTATCAGCTTGCCGTAGCGGGCGGAAAAGCCATCAACTTTCACAGCGGAGGTTACGGCTGGTACACGCCGATTGCCGGAACCCGCGAAGACGGTTTGCTGGCCCGTCCGATTTTTTACGGCATACTTTTGTTCGCCCAAGCGGGAGCGGGACAGTTGGTCGAAAGCAAACTCGATCACGGGGACGCCGCGCCACTATTAACGACATACGGGTTACGCAGCAACACCGGAGAAATCAAAGTCGCCGCCTTCAACAAGAATTTGGATCGCCGCGTACGGCTGACGATCGATGCGGGAATAAAGGCCCAGCACGCCACCGCGTTGCGGCTGCACGCGCCGCGCGTCGACGACACCACCGACGTGACCTTGGGCGGAGCACCGATAGGAACCGGTGGAGCGTGGTCCCCCACCCGGCAAGAAATCCTGACCATGGAAAACGGGCTCGCTGTGATCGAAATGCCGGCCGCCAGCGCGGCCTTGATCACCTTCGAGCCCGTTTGATTCAGGTTGCAAACGCGAGCGTTGCCCCGGTTCTTACTTCTTCCTCGCTCCGGCTTTCAATCCAAAGATCCGCAATTGCTTATTGCTGCCGACGTATACCTTGCCGTTTGCCACCACCGGAACCAGATTCGAGTTGCCCCCGGTATTGGGCCACGCCCCTGCCGCACCCCGGAAAAGTGCTGTCATCGAAGCTGTACCCGTTTCGGGGTTGAAGGCATAAAGCGAAATCCCATTGTTCTTGCCGGAAAGCGGGCGGGACACTGCCCAGATGATGGGCGTTGCCGTCCCGTTTGACGATACGCTCGTAAAAAATCCGGGGTCCTGCCCATTGGCGACCGACGCTGACCGGGAGACGGGGCTGAGTTTAGGCGTGGGTGAAGTTTGTAGCTTCCATATCTCGACCTGAGTGCCGCCACTTGAAACCACCCGCGCCAAGCCGTCGGTGGGATCCACAAAGTACGATTGCCCACACCAACAACCACCAACGTTGTAGCTGCCCAGAACATTATTTTTCCTGGGTGAATATCCGCCCAGACTATCTTCATTCATCAGAAACATGGTGCCCGCTTTGCCGGCGGCCACTGCCAGATGCGGCATCGAGCCAGGCTGATCGGGCAGAATGAGCGCGCCACCCGAGCCGAAATCCTCGTCGGCTTGATCCAGGCTTCCGACATTGGAAGGGGTAAATAAATCGAGAACGCTGGTCAGGTTGGCGGAAACTTTCACGACGCTTTCTTGAATGTTGGTGACACCGTCATAAGTATTTCCTGAATAGTCGGAGTTTCCCGTCACGAACAAAATGTTGCCGGAATCATCCGCCGCAAGACCATAGCCCGACATCCAGATCGAGGTCAAAAAGAAATTGTCCGGGGAAGTGACCTGAGTATCGAAGATCTCGTTGGTCGTCAGCGGAGCCAGCGTGGCGGCGTTCCAGCCCAGCAGCCAACCTCGGGAAATGTTGGCGCCAAAATCACAGAAGCTTCCGAAACCGGCATAGATGTTGCCATTCGCCTCCAGCAGAGCTGGTCGTTGGCGCTGATAGGTCGCGTTGAAAGAATAGGTGGTTCCATCGATCAGCGTATGCGAGGCTGCGATCACCGGCGGCGGCGTTATTTTGTCCGCCAGGCTGCCCAGATCGAGCGCGTGAATCCGATAGGTGGGACCGGTGCTGTCTTTGGTGTATGCAATTACGTACAAAGTGTTGCTGGCGGTGTCGATGACCGGCGTGCCGTTAATGCCCACATTCGGTCCGTTATTTCCGCAGCCCAGCGGTCTTCCGACCGGAGTACCCAAGTGATTGCTCAACAGCACACTTCCAACATTGGCATCGATCGCATACACGGTATCGCTCTCGGTCACCACGTAGACCACATCGTGCGGCCCCTGATCGTTCCCCTGGGTGATGGTTACGCCGGGGACGACGAGCGGTTGCGCATCGACTTGATCGTCCAGCGTCACGTTGCTCAGTTGTCCGAACTGAGCGGCATTCACATTCGCCGGTGTGAGCACGGTCTCGCCGGAATTCCAGCCGGTGCGGTAATTGTCGTTGTGGTAGGTAGTAACGGCGACTTGTCCGATGACGGGTAAGACGAGAAGAAGCGTGAAGGCGAGTCCGGACAGAATATGCCTGGACAGACTTTTTTTAGACAGACTTTTTTTAGACAGGCTTTTTTTAGACAGACCACAGGCGTAGGTGTTGCGACGAAGTGACATTGATCCCCCTCAGAAGCGGCGACTGATTTTAAGTTGTTTCTTAAAGAACGGTCAATCGAGAAGGAACGCCCGGAGAGGGAGGACTCCGTGCAGAAAATTGCAAACAGGTTGGCCGCTAATATTCCGATAATTCTTTCATGGCGCGAAACAGATCGTTAGCCTGCGGCAGGATGGCGTCTTCGAGAATGGGTTGATAGGCGACGAAAGTGTCGGCAGCGGCAACTCGCCGGACCGGCGCGTCGAGCTTATCGAAAAGCTGGTCGGCGATGCGGGCGGCAATCTCGGCCCCATAACCCCAGCTCAGTGTGTCTTCGTAGGCGACGAGGACGCGGTTTGTTTTCGACACCGAGGCAGCGATCGTATCCCAGTCGAACGGATTCAGGGAGCGCAGATCGATCAATTCCACTCTTACGCCATGCTCGCGCTCAATTTTTTGAGCCGCCTGCAAGGCGCGCGGAACCACAGCGCCGTAGGTAATGACCGTGAGATCGGTCCCGGGATTCACGATGTTCGCCTTGCCGAACGGGATCATGAAGTCCGGCCCGGGATAAGGGGCGCGGCCGTAGGTCTCGCGGTAGAGGCGCTTATGCTCAAGGAAGAGAACGGGATCGTCGCAGCGAATCGCGGTGCGCAGCAAACCGGCGGCGTCGAGAGCGTTCGAGGGAAACACGACGCGCAGCCCCGGAATATGCGTGAACACACTCTCGCCACATTGGGAGTGATAGATTGCGCCGCCGGTGAGATATCCGCCGATAGCCACGCGAATTACCAGCGGGCAAGAGAAAACGTTATTGGAGCGCCAGCGGATGACGGAAAGCTCATCGCGAATCTGCATCATGGCAGGCCAGATGTAATCGAAGAATTGAATTTCGACCACCGGTTTCAAACCGCGGGTCGCCATGCCTGTAGCGCGGCCGACGATCGCCGCCTCAGCCAGCGGAGAATTGAAGACCCGGTCGTTGCCAAATTCACATTGCAGGCCGAAGGTGAGTTTGAATACGCCGCCCTTACCTTTCACCAGCTTGCGTTTCAAATATTCTTCGCGGCTGCAATCGGCGACGTCTTCGCCGAAGATTACTATGCGCTCGTCGCGTTTCATTTCGTCGCGCAGCGTTACGTTGATCAGGTCCGCCATGGTTTTCGCGACCGGCTTTTTTCCATCGGCGGTATCGGGGCCGATGCGAGCCGGCGTGTCGAACGCGGCTGAGGTGGGGTCTACATCGGGCGAATAGACATACTTCAACACGCTCTCGGGCGCGGGCGGCATCGCGGCCAAGGCTTCATCCACTGCGATTTGAAGTTCTTCTTCAACTTTCTTTTCCAGGTCGTTGATGCCTTTTTCGTCCAGGATGCCTTCGCGCAACAAAAACATTTGCGTACGGGAAACGGGGTCGCGGGCGGCATCGCGCTCGCGTTCCGCATCGGGACGATAGAGCCGCTCGTCATCCGAAAGCGAATGCGAATACGGACGAATTACGTGGGCGTGAACGAACGCGGGTCCGTGGCCTTCGCGGCAATATTTCGCAGCGCGCTGGAATGCGGCACAACTGGCGACCGGATCGGTGCCATCAATTTCTTCGAAATGAAAATTTGGGAATCCCGATACCAGGCGTGAAATGCTGCCTCCGGCGGTCTGCACCTCGACCGGAACGGAGATGGCATACCCATTATCCTGAACACAAAATATTACCGGCAACTTACCGAGCGCCGCGGCGTTCATTGCTTCCCAGAATTCGCCTTCGCTGCTGGTTCCATCGCCCAGAGAAACGTAAGCGATTTCATCGCCGTGGAAGGTAACATCTTTGAACTGGCGGTAATCGGGCGAATCGTTCTTCGCCGGAAGGCTTGCGGCTTTGCGATGACTGGAAAAATAACGTCCCGCCTCGGCGCATCCCACCGCCTGAAGAATCTGCGACCCCGTGGGGGATGATTGCGTCACCACGTTCAGCCGCTTGAAACCCCAGTGCGAAGGCATCTGGCGGCCACCGGAACTCGGGTCGTCCGCCGCGCCCACCGCCTGCAAAAACATTTCGACCGGCTTGGCCCCAAGCGCAAGGCATAACGCGCGGTCGCGATAATAAGGATAGAACCAGTCGTACCCGGTCTTCAGCATCATGCCGGCAGCCGCGCCAATGGCCTCGTGGCCGGCGCCTGACATTTGGAAGAAGATTTTCTGCTGCCGCTTTAACAAGATCTCCCGGTCGTCGATGCGGCGGGAGGTGTACATGATCCGGTAGGCCTCGATAAGCTGTTCGCGGGTAAGGCCTTCGTAGGTTGCGGGCTTCTTTGCGCTCGCAATGGACAGTTTTGGATCGGTTTTTGTAGTGGCCATCCGCGTCCCGGTGATTACTCAGAAATATTGAAGATCCACTATATATAGAGTTATGGAATACGGTGCCCGAAATTACCGGGCAGGTTGCATTGTAAATGGGAAACGGGGGATTGGAAAACAGGCAAGTTCCTGTGGGGAAAGTCAGGGGCGCGATCGAGGCTACGGCCGGTCTTGGGCTCCGTGATAAATCCGGAGGAGTTCCACTACCTGGTCCTAAACGCGAGAAACAACGATGTAGGGCAATCCCGAAAAACTAGCTCGCGCTGGCCCACGACACGTCCTTTGCGTCCCAGGTTAAGGGAACTTTCTCAAACTGTCGCAGCCGTCGTAAAGAGCCCCAGCCACTTCGGTCGCGGCATCCGCATTGTCTTTTTGGATGTGACTTACGATGTTATAGAGATCGCCGGCGGCGGGAGTAGTCTAGCGAAGGCGCATTGCGCATCGACTGACGCATGTCAACGACAGACGGCACAACTCTGGGTGCAAGAGTTTATCCAGCAGTTTAGCCCGCGGCAGCCTTGCTGATGAGCTTGTCTTCTTTAAAGAGCAAAAGCAACTTCCTGGCTTTGCCTGGGTCCGCGGCGAAATCGTCAGAGGTGAGGTTGGTGTCGAGAAACACTGTAAAACCTGGAATTTTTTCTACGTCGCCAGACCGCAGGTCGTGAAAACCCATCGACCAATCGGGGAAGGAACGCTCCGAACGATATTCCATCGCTAGGATGAACGGGTTTTCATGCCGGGTGTCCAAAGCGATTTTTTCATACAAGGGTTGAACCTTCTTCTCCTCGCCTTCGAGTACCTGTAGAAAATGGCCGTCTTTAAACAGCAACATTCCCGAAATCCCAAGCGTGGCGTTGTTTTTCCGGCTTTTCCCAAGTAATTCGAGCAAATCTACGTTGGAAAAAGGTACGGTCGCGGTACTGAGGTAGACCAGCGAGAATAGTTTACTGGGGTCTTCCATATGTCAGTCATCGGCGACAAGCAGAACTGAGTTTAGGTTATTTCTGCTCGATCACGGATTCCCTCGCGGTCCGACAGGAAATAAAGAAAGCCGCCCTGGGCCGGCGGCTTTCTGCCAGGGGTGAAATTATTTCAGGCTGATTACTTCACGGGCTCGATCAATCCAAACAGTCCGTTCGCATTGTTGTCCGGGCCAGCCGCGAAGAAAAGCTGGTTTTTATTTCCGTTGGCTGCAGTGCCGCCGCCGAATTCGATTCCCCAAAGCTGATCGATCAGAATCGGTTTGCCCGCGGAGTTTTTGATCGTTCCCACGAACTGCCCATTCTTCAGGCTGAAGCCGTTAATCGTGCTGGCGCTGTTGAGGTTGTTCGAGATCAGCAAAGCACCGCTCAGCGATCCGAAATTCTTCGGCGCCACGGCAAATCCCCAGGGCTGGTTGAGAGGCTTGCCCTGTGCGAGGCGCTTCACGAATACTCCAGCTTCGGTGAAGATGTCGATATATCCCCCCGCGCCGCCGGTGGAATCGGCAAACGAAACGTAAACTTGTCCGTTGATGTCTTGAATGCCGAACGGAGTGAAGTTTGCGGGCAGAGTCGAATCGGTGAACGAGCTGACGAAGTTGAAGCTGCCATCATAGATATCGACTTTGTTGTTGGCCGTGTCGGCCGCGAATAGAAAATTTCCCGACGAATAGTTGGTGATGGCCAGCCCAGTGTAGACCGCACCTGAACTCCAGTTGTTGACGGCGACAATCGCCGAGGTCGGGTTCGACTGCGGAGCCCAACCGCTGATGGTGCCATCGAGCGTGGCGAACAGGAAAATCGACGCCCAGCCTTCCACGTTGAATTCCTGCGAACCGTTGTAAACGATTCCCGTCGGCGAGCCGCCGTATGAGCTGTTGAAGGCTGGAATGACCACTTGCAAGGCTTGCGGATTGCCCATGCCGTCATAGAGCGTGGACCAGCCCGTGCCTTCGTCGCTGACCCAGAATGCGCCGCCGGGAGCGTACACCAATCCCCAGCCATTCACCAGAAGCGGGTCGGTATTTTTGGCTTGGCCGGATTGGTTGGAAACCAGTTTAGCGAGTTTGTATTGCGCGAGCGCGGTGCCGGAAAAACCGGCCACGACGAACCCGACGAACAGAGCGAGAGCAATGGTGCGGACAGCGATGGTGCGGACCATGAAACGTTGCATGGGAAATCTCCTTCATATGCTAGGTTGAGGACGGACCAGGTCTGACATCCAGAGACAGGGGAGCACCGGACTCAGGCTAGACTTTCTCGGGACCTGCGAGCGATCCCATCCTAGGTTGCGGGAGGATGGGGATTGTCAGCGCCTTGTCATCAATTTGTACAGTTTCTGTCTTGTTAGACGCTGGCGGCGCCACCCGTAGCGCTGGGGTCCCGCCGGTTCGGGTCCGAGACATCGGCGCTACGCTGGGGAATGCTCCCATCATTTATCCTGAGAATGCATGATTCAGACCCGTCGCGCTTTCGACCCGCGAAATATCAAACTCGTGATCTTCGACCTGGACGGTACGTTGATCGATTCGCGCCTCGACCTGGTGCACTCGGTCAACGCGGCGTTGCGCCACATTGGAAGGCCCGAACTACCCGACGATGTGATCGCAAGCTATGTGGGGGATGGAGCGCCGATATTGATCCAGCGCGCGCTCGGAGGCGAGGCCGTCGACGCGGCGCTGGTGCAGAAGGGACTGCAATTTTTTCTTTCGTATTACCGCGAGCATAAGCTGGACCACACCACCTTGTACGCGGGAGTTAAGGAAGCGCTGGGTGCCATTCAAAGTTTTTCGCATGGCAGTCCGAAGGGAAATCCGCGAAAGATGGCAGTGCTTACCAACAAGCCCGTCATTCCATCGCGTGCGATTGTGGAGGCCCTGGGCCTCGGCCCGTTCTTCACGCAGATTTACGGGGGAAACAGTTTCGCGACAAAGAAGCCCGACCCGGAGGGCGCGCGCAAGCTGCTCGACGAGGCGGGAGTTCGTCCCGAGGAAACTGCCATCGTCGGCGATTCGCACGTGGATATTGAAACCGGGCGCAACGCCGGCCTGTGGACTGTTGGCGTGACGTATGGGTTTGCGCCGCATACTCTGAAAAGTCCTGAGCCGGACGTTAAGGTGGATGCGCCGGATGAACTGGCAAAAATCTTCGCCTAAGGAATTCTGCTGCCAGCATCGCTGTGAAGTGCACGCCCGAATGCGCCCCGCCACCCACAATCCCGGCACTGTCATGTAAACTCATCCGACAATGAGCGCTCCCGTCAATAGTTTCACTCCTTCCGAATTGCGCAAATTGCGCAGCATGAAAGATCCGTACGGCATTCAGAAATTTCTCGACGATGCTCCCTATCATCTGGCGGATACGGCATGGTCGCCGCGGCGGGTGCTGGCGGAGAAAACGGCGCACTGCCTGGAGGGCGCGATTTTTGCGGCGGCAGCGCTGCGGACCAATGGCTATCCTCCGCTGCTTTTGGATTTTGAAGCGGAGCACGACACCGATCACGTGATTGCGGTTTTCCGCGAGAATGGCTGCTGGGGCGCGATTGCCAAATCAAATTACACCGGATGCCGCTGGCGCGAGCCGATCCACCGCACCCTGCGCGAGCTGGCCATCAGCTATTTCAATACCTACGTCAATCTGCGGCGCGAGCGCACCCTGCGCCGTTTTTCGGTTCCCGTGAACCTCAAGCGCTTCGATCGCCAAAACTGGATGACGACGGACAAAGCGGTGTGGTTCATCGTCTATCATTTGTTCGATATCAAGCATTATTCGCTGATCACTCCGGCGATGGCGAAAGGACTGCATCGCGCCGATGAAAGATTATTTCGGGGCGAATGTTTGGGAAAGGCTTACAAGGATCATCCCTAATTCCTCGTCGTTCCTCATGCATCGTTTTTTCGATGCATCTTGCGGGAACTTGCCGCGCTCTAAGAACGTAATACCGATCATGGGGAATCTGCGTCTCATTCGCTCCGTCTTGACTGTCGTCTTTCTAGCGGGCATTTCCGTCTCAGCGCAACGGACTCAGATCGCCCCTGAAGCTTCCCCCTCCCCCACTTCCCTGCCCGACCTGAAGGCCGGCGCCAACGGCAAACTTTCTCAAGCACAGATGCAGCAGTTGTTCCGCGTAGTCGCCGAAAAAGATATTGCGAACGACAAGCGCCTGCGCGACTACACCTACATTGAGCGCGATGAAGATCACAGCATGGATGGCAAGGGGGACGTGAAATCCGTCGACGTAAAAACTTATGAGGTGATGGAGTTGTACGGCGAGCAGGTGCAGCGGCTGATTGAAAAAGACGACAAGCCGCTCGATTCCGAGGAAGCTGCCAAGGAAGAAAAGAGAATCCAGAAAATCGTCGACAAGCGTAAGGACGAATCCGAAGATGCGCGCCGGAAACGCGGAGAGAAAGAAGAGAAAGAACGCGAAGACGGCCGCAAGTTCGTGCTCGAAGTCGCTGACGCTTACAACTTCACGCTGGTCGGAACGGAATCGCTGGGGGGTCGCGAGGTTTGGGTGATCGATGCGGAACCGCGTCCCGGTTATGAGCCGCATATGAAAGAAGCGAAATTCCTGCCCAAGTTTCGCGGCCGGGTATGGATCGATACGCTCGACGACCAGTTGGCGAAGATGGATGTGGAGTGCATCGACACGGTTTCCCTGGGATTGTTCCTTGCCCGGGTGCACAAGGGATCGCGCATTGTGTTCGAGCAAACCCGCGTGAATGACGAAGTCTGGCTGCCGAAACACGTGTCAGTAAAAATCGATGTGCGGCTTGCGCTTCTGAAAAACTTCAATGCGGAACAGGAGCAGACGTTTCGCGATTATAAAAAGTTCCGCGCCAGCGCGAGGGTCGTCGGCATTGGCGATG
>Ga0302320_10014981_pt1 | contig 15977 bp, 16 predicted proteins | sample Bog_T0_3_FD_202130 | JGI IMG/M metagenome (GOLD analysis project Ga0302320, IMG submission 202130) | Peat permafrost microbial communities from Stordalen Mire near Abisko, Sweden - Bog_T0_3 | ecosystem: Environmental > Terrestrial > Soil > Wetlands > Peat | place: Sweden: Abisko, Stordalen Mire... | reverse complement strand
TCCCCAATGCCTCCGTCCGGCCATGAATGGCGCCCACGCAAATTCGCCCGCACCCGAATTGCCGGGCCCAAAACCGCCCGGCGAAAACTGGCCTGCCGAGCCGAAGCGCAGCGAAGGCTGGTCGCGCCGCCGCTGGCTGACGCTCATCGCGCTCCTCTTTGCCGCGCAAGTTGGATTCATTTTTGCCCTCGGCGAACGCCACTTCGCACCGCCGCGCGCCGTGGTAAATGTCCCGCAACTGACGCTGGCCGACAGTTCCAGCGAACTGCTCGCCCTCAATGACCCGACGCTTTTTGTCCTGCCGCACGCAAACGATTTCGCGTCCGCCGTCTGGCGGAAAACGCCCGTTGCGCCGCAGCCGTCTTTTCGCTGGACGGAACCATCGGGCGAACTGCCGCTGGCCGCAGAAAATCTCGGCGCGGTGTTCGACCGGTTCATGCAGACAAATCAGTTCGTCCAGTCTGCATCCGATTTCAAGCCGCCAGCGAAATTGAGCGAACCGGTTTTGCCGCTCCCGCCGTTTTTCGCCGATTCTTCGACGCTTCAAATTGAAGGCGATTTGGCGCAACGCAAATCGCTCGCATCGGAGGACCTGCCATCGTGGCCCGGCGCGGACGTGATTGCGCCGAGCAAAGTGCAGGTGCTCGTGGATGCGACGGGCGAGGTGGTTTCATGGGTTTTGCTCCCGCCCGACAATCGCGCGGGAGCCGCCGCCCAATATGATCCCGCTGACCGGCGTGCGCTCGAACTCGCCCGTGCCACGCGGTTCGCGCCGTCGTCGGGCCTGACCGTCGGCCAGATGATTTTCAACTGGCGCACCGTGCCGCCGACCGCGACCAATTCGCCGGCCAATCCGTAGCATGAGCATTTCCTCTTTGATCGCAATTTATGTGGTTGTGCTGCTCGGCGCGCTGTGCGTTCTGGGGATTTATTCCGAGATGCGCCGCCGCCGCTTCGGGCCGACGCACTCCGAGGACCGGATTTTCCGCTGCACGAAATGCGGATTTATTTACACCGACGACCCGGACGTGGACCGCTCGCGCTGTTCGCAATGCGGCAAATTGAACGAGCCGATTGAATTCTAAACCGCTAATCTTCGCTGATAAACTCTAATGCCATCAGCGAAAATTAGCGCAGATTAGCGGTTCAATTTCCCGTCTTTAACTCAACAACATCATGCGGCGCGGCTTCGCGCTGGCCGGCGGGGCTGACGCGGATGTAACGCGCCTTGCCATAGAGTTGCGTGAGATTCGCCGCGCCAAGATACCCCATGCCGCTTTGAATTCCGCCGATAAGCTGCGCCAGCACGCGGTCCACCGAACCGCACGCCTCCTTGAGCGCCTCGACACCTTCGGGCGCGACTTTCTGCGCCGGATTTTTTTCGTGGCCGTAACGCGCCGCCGAGCCGGCCTTCATCGCCGCCAGGCTGCCCATGCCGCGGTATTGCTTGTAAAGTTTGCCGCTGATTTCCACGACTTCGCCCGGCGCTTCGTTGCAGCCGGCAAAAATGCCGCCGCAGATCACCGCCTGCGACAGCGTCAACGCCTTCACGATGTCGCCGGATTTCGTGATGCCGCCGTCGGCGAGGAGGGAAACTTTTTTCTTCGCCGCCGCGCGCGAGCAGACGTAAAGCGCCGTCATTTGCGGAATGCCCACGCCCGCGACGATGCGCGTGGTGCAAATCGAACCCGGCCCCTGGCCGACTTTGATGGCGTTCGCACCGCAGTCGGCAAGATATTCAACGCCCGCCGCGCTGGTGACGTTGCCGGCGATGATGGGCAATTTCGGAAACGCATCGCGCAGCACTTTCACCGTGTCGCCGACGCCCTTGCTGTGGCCGTGCGCGGTGGAAACGGCCACGACATTCACGCCGCGTTCCACGAGCGCGCCGACGTGGTTCAATATCCGTTCGCGGTCCAACTCGCCGAAGGCGTTGCGCGTCGTGCTCAACGCCGCGCCGCAAATCAGGTGGAAGTGCGCGTCGCGCGCCGGCTTGAACTGCGCCTTGCGCTCCTGCGTAATGCGCTCCACGTCGCTCATCGTGATAAGGCCGTGCAAATGGTCGTCGTCGTCCACCACCAGCAATTTGTGGATGCCGATGTGCTCGGTGAAAAATTTATCGGCGCGGGCAATCGGGTCCCGGCCCAGCTCCTTTTTCTTGATGGTGTGAACCTGCGTGCGCGGCGTGAGCGCCTCGGAAACTTTTTTGCCGGCGTAACGCGGCTTGACGACGTGGCCGGAAAGCAGCCCGACCAATTTTCCTTTTCCATCCACGACCGGAAACGTGCTGAAGCCGAATTTCTTATGCTCGATGAGCTCGAGCACATCGCTGATATGTTGTTCCGGCGAAACCTGGATCGGTTCCTGGATCAGGCCGTGGACGTGGTTTTTCACGCGGCTGACCTCGGACAACTGCTGGCGTTCCGGCATGTTGTAATGGATGAGGCCGAGGCCACCGTTGAGCGCCATGGCGATGGCCATGCGCGATTCGGTAACGGTATCCATGTCGGCGGAGATGACCGGGATGTGCAGATGCAGGTTTTCCGCGAGTTGCGTGTCCAGATGCGTGTCGCGCGGGAGAACCTCGGAATACAGCGTGGCCAGCGTGATGTCGTCAAACGTCAGGCCAATCTTGTTATTCGCGGGGAAAAACTCATCCGCCGGCTGGTAGAACGGATCGTCAAAGGTTGAATTGCGCGTCGCTGCCATGTCAGAAAATGCCTGCCGACCGGCAGCTTTGGCAAGAAAAATTTAATGCGGATGAATGTGCCGCAAAATGTGCGGGCATTCCAGACCGTGGGCGAGCATCAGCTTTTCATCGTCCAGCAATTTGACCGTTGCACCGTCAGCCACGATTTCCCCGCGGTCCAGGATAATCGCGCGCGGGCACAATTCCACCGCCAGTTCCAGGTCGTGCGTCGCGATCAACTTGGTCGCGGGAATCTGCCGGAGCAGCGCCTTGAATTCTCGCCGCCCGCGCGGGTCGAGATCGCTCGTCGGTTCGTCCAAAATGAGAATGGCGGGTTCGCACGCCAGCACGCCAGCCAGACAGGCACGCCGTTTTTCGCCGTGGCTCAAGTGGTGTGTGGCACGGCGGCCAAAACCGGCCAGCCCGACCTGTGCAAGCGATTTCTCCACGCGCGCCGCCACTTCCGCCTCCGCCAAACCCAGTTGCTGCGGGCCAAACGCGACGTCTTCCTGCACCGTCGGGCAAAAAAGCTGGTCGTCCGGGTCTTGAAACACCAGGCCGACCTGGCGGCGGATGGTTTCAATGTTTTTCGCGCCCACCGGCTCGCCCAGAATTTTCACCGCGCCGTCGCCGGACAATTTCTCCGGCAAAATGCCGTTCAAATGCAGCAGCAGAGTGGATTTGCCGGAACCATTCGGGCCGAGCAGCGCCACGCATTCGCCCGGCGCGACGCGGAAGCTCACTCCGCGCAACGCCTCCGTGCCGTCGTGGTAACGGTATTTCAGATTCGTGATTTCAATCGCGTTCATTTCCAGCCCCTTGCGCACATGGCGTCGTAAATCCGTTCGGCCCGTTCCGACGCGCGGATGAAAAGCTGCCCCAGCACCGTCGCCAGCACACTCCATTCAAACCGCCGCCCGCGCGTGAACGTGCGGCAGGCCCGCGCCCGGCGCATCCGCTCCGCCTCGTCCGCCAGCACGAACAAATACCGGTGCATCAGCGTCAGCGTGGTGACAAACATCCACGGCACGCGCAGCCGTTTCAGCACGCGCAGCATTTCCGTGAACGGCGTCGTGTTCGACAGCAGCACCGTCGCGAGCAGGCACAAATTCGTCTTCAGCAGAACCGCCGCGAACTTGCCCACGCCGCCCGGCTGGAACAGCATCAGCACCGCGACGCCAATGACCAGCGGTTCGAGCAACAGCATCCGCTTCAGCAAAAACCACGCCGGCAGCCGGCTCGCGGCGGAAATTAAAATCAGGACTGCCGCGACCGCCAGCAGCGCGGCGATTTGCGTGCGCGGCAGCAAAACCGTCGTCAGCACCAGTGCCAGCGCAACGGCCAGCTTCAACGCCGCCGGCAGGCGGTGAACCGCGCTGTCGCCCCGGCTGTGATTGTGCAGGAGGCGCAGGCTCATGCGCGGGCCGCTTTCATTTTTTCTTTGACGGGCAGTTTCAAAGTATTACGATTAAAAAAGTTTGTAACACCTTGACACAATCAATTCGCGCGGGCAAGCCATTATGCACATACCGGACGGCTTTCTAAATGCCAGGACGCTTGCCGTGACCGGCGCGTTGTCCGCGGGCGGACTGGCCGTGGCCGCGCGCCAGGTCAACCGCACGCTGCCGCGCAACAAAATCCCGCTGATGGGCTTGAGCGCGGCGTTTGTGTTCGCGGCGCAAATGCTGAATTTTCCAGTGTTGGGCGGCACTTCCGGCCATCTGCTCGGCGGCGTGCTGGCGGCGGTGCTGATCGGGCCGGGCGCGGCGGCCATCGTCATCGCCTGCGTGCTGCTGGTGCAGGCGCTGATTTTCAGCGACGGCGGCGTGCTGGCGCTCGGAGCGAACATTTTCAACATGGCATTCATCGGCGCCGTGGTCGGCTATGCCATTTACCGGTCCGCGCAAAAATTTCTGCCCGGCCTGCGCGGGCGCATCACGGCGGTTTTTTTCGCGGCGTGGCTTTCCACGGTGCTGGCGGCGGTGACGTGCGCCGGTGAATTGTCCTTGTCCGGCACGCTCGCGCCGGGCGTGGTGTTTCCGGCGATGGTTGGCGTCCATGCGCTCATCGGCATTGGCGAAGGGCTAATCACGTCGCTGGTGATTCTGGCAATTGCGCGGACGCGGCCGGATTTGCTTGAAGCTGAAAACGCCCCGGTCGCGCGCGGCGCGGGAATGGAATTTCTGGCGTTCGGCCTGGTCATCGCGCTGGGGCTGGCGATTTTTGTCTCGCCCTATGCCTGCTCGTGGCCGGACGGACTGGACAAGCTGGCGGAGAAATTTGGTTTTGCCGGGCACGCCGCCACACTCATCAAAACGTGGATTCCCGATTACAAAATGCCGGGCATCAGCTCGACGGGCATTGCCACGGCCATCGCCGGCGCGCTCGGCACGCTGGTCATGTTCGGGCTGGCCTGGTGCGTGGGCAAAATTTTGGTCCGTTCCGAAATGACTCAATCAAAGCCGGACAAACAAATCATATGAAAAAAGAAACCGTCAGCCGATTCAGCATGTCCCTGCCGCCGTCGCTGTTGCGGCAACTGGATGAGATGTCGGGCGAAAAAGGTTACGACAACCGCTCGCTCGCCATCGCCGACATGATTCGCAACCAGCTCGTGGAGCACCGCCAGAAGTTTGGCAGCGAAGACATCGCCGGCACCATCACGCTGGTCTATGACCACCATAAGATGCATGTGCAGGAGACGCTCACCGACATCCAGCATGACCACCACGACGTGATTCTCTCAACTGTCCACGTGCATCTGGATCATCACAATTGCCTCGAAGTGCTGCTGGTGCGCGGCAAGGCGGCGTTGATCCGCAAAATCGCCGATGAATTGATTTCCGCCAAGGGCGTGAAGCACGGCAAGCTCACCGTGACCACGACGGGAAAAGACATGCCGTCGTAAAAATCGGAGAGACAAATCGGAGGGACGAGTTCCACGAGTCCCATTTCGAATTTTGGGGACTCGTATAACTCGTCCCTCCGAAATTCAATCCGCGTAGCCGTCCGGATGCTTTTTGTGCCAGGCCCACGCGGTGGCGACAATATCTTCAAGTTTCGGAAATTGCGGTTTCCAGCCGAGCTCGCGGATGGCTTTTTCAGCGGAGGCGACGAGCCGCGGCGGATCGCCGGGCCGGCGCGGTTTTTCAATCGCCGGAATTTTTTTGCCCGTCACCTTTTCGCACATTTCAATCACCTGCCGGACGGAATAGCCGTCGCCGTTGCCCAGGTTGTAAAATCCGGTTTTGCCCGGTTGCAGGCCGAGCATGTGCGCCTGCGCCAGATCCCGGATGTGGATGTAATCGCGGATGCAGGTGCCGTCGGGCGTCGGATAATCCGTGCCGTAAATCTCGCAGCGCGTTTTTTTGCCCAGCGCGACGAGGAGCACGTTCGGAATGATGTGCGTCTCGATGCGGTGATGCTCGCCGAATTTCACACTCGCACCGGCGGCATTGAAATAGCGGAAGGCGATGAACTCCAGCTTGTAAATCTGCTGATACCAGATGAGCGCCTTCTCGAACATCAGCTTCGCCTCGCCGTAGGGATTGATGGGGCGCTGCGGCAAATCCTCCGTCATCGGGATCTGGTCCGGCGGGCCGTAGGTGGCGCAGGTGGAGCTGAAGACGAATTTCTTCACGCCGCATTCCACGGCGGCATCGGCCAGCTTGAGCGCGTTGACGAAATTGTTGTGGAAATATTTTTTGGGGTTCGTCATGGATTCGCCGACGAGCGCGTTGGCGGCGAAGTGCATGATGGCGTCGGGCCTGGCGGATTTGACGGCGTTCAAAATGTCGCCATCCTCTTCGGGTTTGCCGAAAATGAATTTTGCCCGCGCATCCACCGCCGAGCGATGGCCTTCGGTGAGGTTGTCATAGACCGTGACCTGATGCCCGGCGTTGAGCAATTCTTCGGTGCAAATCGAGCCGATATAACCGGCGCCGCCGGTGACAAGAACGTTCATGCGGACATGGTAAAAAAATTTCGCGCCGGCGAAAGTTCAAAAAGGAAAAGCCTCCCCCGCGCCCGGAGACGCACCGACGGCTCGGAAATGAAATGCCGGTTAAAACCAGCCGCGTTTGTTCGTGATGTAGGTGTTGACGAAATCCTCGTCACTCTTGGTAAGGTAGATGATGCCCTCGATGAGGCCAATCATGCTGCCAAAGCCACAAGTGCACACGGTGATCACGATTTGGATGATTCCTTCCTTCGTGTAACCGAGGTAAAACTTGTGGATGGCCAGACCACCCAACAAGATGCCGAAAATTCCGGCGACGATTTTCTTTTCCGCTCCAGGAGGTTTATCGCTCATAGTTTTTAAGTTTTCTTTCGGCGTTGTTTCTACGGATTTTTCCGCAATCAGTCAACCGGTTTGTTTCGCGCTGTTTGTATCGCGCCCGTCAATTTAACTGCGGAAGCTGCCGCAGTTGTTCCGCCGTCGCCGGGCACAGCGGCGCGCGGGAATAAACCGGTTCGCGAAGCGGCTCGGCGCTGTGGGAACGCAACGCGCGTTCCAGCCAGCGTTCATTTAGCGGATCGGAAATCAATGCCAGACTGTTCGCGGCCACGGTCGTTTCCTCCTTCAAACCGGTCGCTTGGCCGGTGCCGACAAAAAACCCGGCGAGCAGCAGCGTGGCGCGGATCATCGTGCTGCGGGAATACGTCGTCAGCGCGCACGGTTGTGCCGGGTCGAGTGCGCGGCGCAGGTTTTCAAATAGCGGCAGTGTCCACATCGCCGGATTTTTCGCTGGCGAAAAGGCATCATAAAAAATCGCGTGCGGCGGGGGAGCGAGTTTTGAATTTTGAGTTTTGAATTTTAAGCTGGGGAGCAAGGCCGGAAAATCGCCAGGCTGAAATTCCCAGTTCACCTTCAGTTTCCCGTTCTCAAATTCCACGCGCCGCTCGCGGAGTAATCCGGCAATTTGATTTTCATATCCGGCCGGATAGCCGAGCGCGGCGGCATTTTCCAGCGCGAATTTCAGCGGCGCGGAGGTGTTGTCAAAACTGATGATGCGAAGCTGGCCGGAAATTTCCAGCGTCGCCTGCAAGGCGGCAATGGTATTCGCCGCCGCGCCGAGGCCGACATCCCAGATGACAAATTCGCCGGAATTATTTTTCAGCCGTTCACAGATGTTGAGCTGCCGGACGTAAAGCAAGTCCGCCTCCGCCCGCGGACCGAGGCCGGGGTGCATCTTCTCGCCGTAAGCAGACGAAAAAAGCGTCCGCGCGCCGCTGGCAAGCTGGACGAGTTGGTAGTCGCTGGGCACAAGGAATTGATCAACCGCGAAACAAGCGAACGACACGAAAATCGTCAGTGTGCCGCTGGCTTGAGCATGAGGGATTTTAGATTGATTGGCTGCCAGCCTGCTTTCACGGGCTTCACGGCAATGGTGTATATGCCGGGCGCGACTATTTCCAAGGTGCCGGCCAGATTGATGCTGCGAAATTTCGTGTAATCGCCGGTATTGGGCGCGACGCCAGAAATGCTCTGTTCGCCCAGCACAATTTCAAAACTGCCCGCGCCCATCGAGGCGATTTCCGCCGCGACTTGGAAACTTCCGGGATGATCCACGTTGAAAGTCCAGTTTGCGAAGTCGTTGGGGTTGGTCCAATAGCCGATGTTGTCCTTGCCGTTGCCGGATTCATATTGGATTGCGCCGTGCAATTCGGCTTCGGAGGCCAGGAGGCGCAATGAGCCGTCGGATCCCTGGGCGATGGGCGTCGCGCTAACTTCGCTGACTTCAGGCGCGCCTTTGAATTGGAGAACCACCGTCGAGGAAATCGCGTCGGGCGCATTTGTGGGAACATCCACAAGAACGCCATCGGGCATGACGCTCGTTTTCAGGCTCTTGCCGGTGGCAAGAAGTTTCGCAGACGTGATCGTGTTTTTCAGTCCCGGCACGAGCAGTTTGCCATCCGCGGGCCAGTTGAACACGTGCAGGTAAAGCGTCGTGGTGCTGCCGCTGATTTTTTTGGTGGCGCGGCCCCACGGCAGCCGCTTGAACGGGCTGGCGGTCGTGCCGTAAATGGCGTCGCCGTTGACTTTCATCCAATCGCCGATGGCTTTGAGCCGTTCGATGCTTGGTTCCGGAATCAAACCTTCGCTGGTCGGCCCGACGTTGAGCAGATAGTTGCCGCCTTTGCTGGCGATGTCCACGAGGTTGCGGATGATGGTCCCGGTGGATTTCCAATTGTTGTCGTAGCTTTTGTAACCCCAGGTGTCATTCATCGTCATGCACGTTTCCCAATCGCGTCCGGAATACCCGGTTGCGGGAATGGTTTGCTCCGGCGTTTCGGTGTCGCCCTTGAATCCGCCGCCGAGCCGGTTGTTGTAGATGACGCCGGGCTTGAGCTTGAGCAGCTCGACCAGTTTCGCCGCGCGGTTGGAGTTCATGTCAATCGCCGTGTCCCACCAGATCACGGCGGGAAATTCTCCGTAATGCGTGAGCAACTCCTTTACTTGCGGCACGGCAACCTTGTCAATGTAATCGTCCATGTCATGCTGCTGCGCCGGATCCCATTTGCCGCCGGAAGCGGAGCCGCCGTTGTTCCAGTCCTGCGCCTGTGAATAATAAAAGCCGAGCTTGACGCCGTATTTTTTGCAGGCGGCGGCAAGTTCCTTCAGCGGGTCGCGGCCGAACGGCGTGGCTTGCATGATGTTCCACGGGCTGGCTTTGGTGTCGAACATCGCGAAGCCGTCGTGGTGCTTCGCGGTGATGACGATGTATTTCATGCCGGCGTTTTTGGCGGTCTCGACCCATTCGTCGGCGTTGAATTTCACCGGGTTGAATTCCTTCGCGTAGGCCTGATATTCCGCCATCGGAATTTTTCCGTGATTCATGATCCATTCGCCGATGCCGGGAATTTGCTTGCCGTCGTAGGTGCCGGCGGGAACGGAATAAACGCCCCAATGGATGAACATACCGAAACGCGCCTCGCGCCACCATGCCATGCGGGCGTCGCGCTGGGCGGGCGTCTCGTTCGCGTAAGGATCGGGACTGGTTTGCTGGGCGGCTGCAATTGTGCCGGCAGCCGAAGCCGGCGTGAGATTTCCCAAAATCAGGACAAGCGCAAGAATTGGGAAAACAATTCTTCCGACAGGTTTTGCAGAATTCATGAAACCAGTTTTACAACTGCTTCATGGCATTGTCCAGCGCGGCGATGAGCGGCGTCATGCTGGCATCCGTCTCGTCGCCCATGTTGGAAATGCGGAACGTCTTGCCCTTGATTTTTCCGTAGCCGCCGTCAATCAGGAAGCCCTGATCCTTGACCAGCTTCTGCAATTTCGGCACGTCCACGGCGCGGCCGCCCGGTTTTGCGCCGTTGTTGACGCAGGTAAGCGTGATGGACTCGAAACCTTTTTCGGGAAACAGCGTGAAGCCGTTCTTCGCCGCCCAATCGCGCACCATCTGGTTTGTTTTGCGATGACGGGCAAACCGGTTTTCCAATCCTTCGGCGAAGAAATCGTCGAGCTTGGAACTCAAGGCAAAAACGTGGCCGATGCTCGGCGTGCTGGGCGTCATGCTTTGCTCCGCGTTTTTCTGAAATTCGACAAAATCGAAATAATAGCCGCGATCCGTCGCCGTTGCGGCCCTGGCCAGCGCGGCGGGCGAGGCGACAAAAATGGCCGTGCCGGGCGGCAGCGCGAACGCCTTTTGCGTGCCGGCGAGCAGCACGTCAACGCCGAGTTCGTCAAACTTCAAGGGCACGCCGCTCATCGAGCTGACGGCGTCCACGATGAACATCACGTCCGGATATTTTTTCTTGAGCGCGGCGATTTCCGCCAGCGGACTCATCACGCCGGTCGAAGTCTCGTTGTGGATGACCGTCAGCGCGTCGAACTGGCCGGTGGCGAGTTGCTTGTCAACCGCCTCGGCGCGAATCGGCGAGCCCCATTCCACCTGCAACGCCTCGGCCTGCTTGCCGCACCGCTTGGACACGTCGAACCATTTGTCCGAGAACGCGCCGCACATGCAATTCAGGACTTTTTTTTGCACAAGATTGCGGATCGCGCCTTCCATCACGCCCCACGCGCTGGACGTGGAAATATAGACGAGCTGCTTGGTGGAGAGCAGTTGCTGGAGTTGCGGCTGGATTTTCGCGTAGAGGTCTTTGAAGCCCTGCCCGCGATGACCGATCATTGGCGAGCAGAACGCTTTGAAGGTTTTTTCACTGACCTCAACCGGGCCCGGAATGTGCAATTTGACGTGTGGCATAAATCAATGCGGAATTTTTCACAATGCGCGGCTCAAAGGCAAGCGCAGCCTTGCAAATTGTCAATTTTCGTCAAGGAATTGGCAAAAAAGATTCAGCGCCTGCATTTGGCCGCACGCGGCCTGGTCATCGCTTTACATACCCGTTCTTGCGGAACCATTCGACGGCTTCCACGAAGGCCTGCTTCGGCGGAGTCTGGGGCAGTCCGAGTTCGCGGATGGCTTTTTCGGGATTGAACCACATTTTGTGTCTGGCCATGCGCACGCCGGCCAGCGGCGCTTTGGGCGGTGTTTTGGTGAAGAATGAAACGCCTTCGCTGACATGCGCGGCGGCCATCGCGGCCCAATGCGGGATTTTCATTTTGGGCGCGGGAATGCCGGTGATTTCCTCGAGCGCGGCCAGTGTTTGTTCCATCGTCCAATTGCCATCTTTGTTCCCCAAGATGTAGCGCTGGCCAACCAGTCCCTTTTCCGCGGCAAGAATGTGTCCGATGGCCACATCGCGCACGTGAACCCAGTTCAATCCCGTTTCCAGATACGCCGGCAATTTGCGATTCAGAAAGTCCACGATGATCTGGCCGGTGGGCGTCGGTTTCAAATCGCCCGGACCGACGGGCGCGCTGGGGTTGACAATGACGACCGGCAGACCTTTGCTCGCAAATTTGGCCGCGATCAATTCGGCCTGCCATTTGGAACGCTTGTAATCGTTCGTGAGGTCAGTGTAGGCAACCACATCCGTCTCCGTGGACGGCACAACCACGCCGTTGACTTCCTTTGGCAGGCCGATGCACCCGACGGTGCTGGTGTGGACGATGCGCTGGCAGCCGGCCTGGCCCGCCGACTCAATCACGTTGAAGGTGCCCTCCACGTTGGCGACATACATCGGTTTGTAATCCGGCAGCCACAAGTAATAGCTCGCCGCGCAATGAAAGCACCAGTCGCACCCGGCCATTTCGCGCCGGAGCAATTGGAGGTCGTTCACATCGCCGGTCACCCACTCCAACCCCGCGTCCATCAGCCCGTGCCGGTCACTGCCGGGCCGCACCAGCGCCTTCACGCGATGCTGGCGCGCCAGCAGTTCCCGCACCAGATTCGAGCCGATGAAGCCGGAGGCGCCGGTGACAAAACATTTCATAAGCGAAAAGTCAGGAAATAATTCTGCAACAACGCGCCGCCAGTGGCCATCAAATGTTTTTCACATTCCGCCTTCCGCTTGACTTGGCGGCGCGGCTCGGAAAGACTGCGCCGTCGTATGACGGTAAAAAGCGGTGCCAGAAATAAAATGACGCGCTCCGAACAGCGCGACCTCGACACCCGGATTGGGTTCATGGAAGGACTCGTCCGCCGCGATCCCAATTTCGTGGACGCGTTGCAGCTTCTCGGCGACCACTACACGCTGCGCGGACGTTTCAGCGAGGGTTTGAAAGTGGACGAACGCCTCGCGCGACTCGCTCCCAGCGACGCCACCGTCTTTTACAACCTCGCCTGCAGCTATTCGCTCACCGACCAGTTTGATCGCGCCACGCTCGCATTGGAAAAAGCCTTGAGCCTCGGCTACCGCGATTTCGCGTGGCTCGCCAAGGACCCGGACTTGAAAAAATTCCGACAGCAGCCCGCCTACAATGAAATCAAGGCCCGAATCCGCCGGATGAAAATCAAAGCCGGCTGATTTTTATGTTCTTTGCGGCGGTTGCGGTTAATTTTCACACATGAACGTCATCGTCCGGGGCCGCGCCCATCATTTCCGCACCGTCACCTTTGACCGCGCGCAGAACGCCGTCCGGCTCATCGAACAACGGTTGCTCCCGCACGAATTCAAAATCGTCGGCGCTAAAGATTTCCGCGAGACTGCCGCCGCCATCGCCGACATGGTCGTGCGCGGCGCCGGCGCGATCGGCGCGACCGCCGCCTACGGTCTGGCCCAGGGCGCGCTCGCGTTTCGAGGCCGCGACTTGAAGACATTCTCGCGCCACATCGAAACCGTTTATCAAACGCTTGCCGACGCGCGGCCCACCGCCGTTGACCCCGTCAACGCGATGAACGATGTGCGCCGCAAAATGGCGCGCGGCGTAACTGTGGCCGAACAGCAGTCGCTTGCGCTCGCCGCCGCGGAAGAGTTTGCCAGTGAAGACGTGCGGCATTGTGCAGCCATTGGAAAACACGGGGCGAAGCTGATTCGCAACGGCATGAACATTTTGACGCACTGCAACGCCGGCTGGCTCGCGTTTGTGGACATCGGCACCGCCACCGCGCCGCTGTATGCCGCCCAGGCGCAGGGCAAAAAATTCCACGTCTTCTGCGACGAAACCCGTCCGCGATCGCAGGGCGCGACGCTGACCGCGTGGGAACTTGCTCAACAGAAAATTCCCCATCACATCATCGCCGACAACGCCGCCGGCCATTTGATGCAGCGCGGCGAAATTGATCTGGTCATCGTCGGCAGCGACCGCGTGCTGGGCCGCACCGGCGAAGTTGCCAACAAAATCGGCACCTACACCAAGGCGGTTCTGGCCGCGCGGCACCAGATTCCATTTTACGTCGCGATTCCGCTCTCGACAATTGACTGGAATTTGAAATGCGGTTTCGATATTCCGATTGAAGAGCGCCATGAGGGCGAAATTCTCGGCGCTTGGGGGACGGACTCGCGCGGTCGGCGGAAGTTTGTTCGCGTCGCGAATCCATCGAGCCATGCACGCAATCCCGGTTTTGACGTGACCCCGCCGGACTTGATTACCGGCATCATCGCACCGGCGGGAATTTTCAAGCCGAAGGAACTTTGGAAGCAGCGGCGCAAATTGGGATTTCAAAATTAAGTTTGTTCGCGGCAAAACTTGAACTTGCTTCGAGCGCAAAACGAATTACCTTCGATGTTCCGTGTGGCGGGGTAGCCAAGTGGTAAGGCAGGGCTCTGCAAAAGCCTCATCCGTCGGTTCGATTCCGACTCCCGCCTCCAACTCCAAGTTGCACTTTTGCAACGGGTTGCAGATGCCAGAGGAGGTCAGTGCCAGTGAAAGTGCCAGTGAAATCATTACCGGGCTACTACTCAACAACTACTCCGGTAAAACTCGGCAATCACTCGCGACGACGGGATTCGCCGCCCGTCTGGTGTGTCTGACACACCAAAAGCCGCGTGCGGCTTCATAACATCGGACAAAGAAAGTCTGAGTTATGAAACGTCGTTACATCCTCTACCGCCGCAAACGCGGCGGCATGTTCTACATCGAAGACACCGAAACCCGGAAGCAGGAAAGCACCGGCACGCGGAATCGCGCCGAGGCCACATCGCTGCTCAACGCCCGCAATGAATCCATCCGCCAGCCGCATCTGAATCTCCAGATCGCGAAGGCATACCTGGCCGGAACGGATTCAGGCGTCGCAACCCGGACATGGCAACAAGCGCTTGATGCCATCATCGAGACCAAAAGCGGTTCAACCCAGGATCGCTGGCGACAGGCAGCCAAACAAGCCGCGTTGGACCTTATTCGCCATCGCGTCATACTTGAAACGCAAGGCGAGCATCTGCTCGCCTGCCTCAAGGCGGGCACGGTCAGCACGAATGTCCACCTGCGAAAACTGCACAACTTCTGCCTTTCAATGAACTGGCTGCCGTGGCCGATTATTCCCAAGCGTCTCTGGCCGGAAGTGCGCTTCAAGGAAAGACGCGCCATCACCAGCGAAGAACATCAGCTCATCATTGGGCGGGAAAAGAACCCGGAGCGGCGCAGCTTCTACGAACTGTGCTGGCATCTCGGCGGTTCTCAAACCGACATCGCCAATCTCAAGGCAGAAGACATTGACTGGCCCAACCAAACCATCGCTTACAATCGGCAGAAAACCGGCAGTCTTGCGATGATTCATTTTGGCCCGGACATTGAAGCCCTCTTGCGGCAAATGCCGACGACAGGGCCGTTGTTTCCCTACCTGCAATCCGTTCGCTGTGGCGACCGCGCCACGGAGTTTCACCAACGCTGTCTGGGGCTGGGAATCAACGGGGTTTCGTTGCACTCTTACCGCTACGCTTGGGCGGAGCGGGCGAAGACATGCGGCTACCCGGAGCGGTTTGCGCAAGAAGCTCTCGGACACAACAGCAAGGCCATTCATCGTGCCTATGCCCGCAAAGCGCAAGTCAGACTGCCCTCGTTGGAAAGCTACGAAAAACAAAACGTGGAAGGCCGCATTGTCCCATTGCTCCCGCGCCTGCCAAAGCCTGAAGCCAATGGTCACTCGTTTTCGGCGGCTGGTTAAGTGTCCGGCTTTCTAGGAATCGCCATAGCCGTCTGCGCCAGTGATAAAAATAATTAAACTATTTTTCACCTTGCAAACATTGAATGAAAACGGTGTCGAAACTGAAAATCAGCCAAGTCGCCCCGCGTAAAATCAGCGTGCTTTTGTGTCAAGTGCCGGCGGCAACGGCGGTTTTGCTCAATGTTTGCAAGGGTTCGGTCACTCAATTCGCAGTTCAACAAAAGCGAGCCTGATAAAATAGTGGTGTCGTTTAATGAATCAGCGACGCAACCAGGAAAGCAAATTATGGAAACAACTGAAATGACGGACACACTCAAAAGCATCAACACAACTCCGCATCTTTGCCGGAGCAAGGTAAAACAAACCGCACTGGAAATTGCTTCCGCGATCCGGCCAGCCAATAAATTCTGCCGGGTTGGCATGAGCTTCGTTGAACGCATCGAAGCAAAAGTCCGCGTTGCCATCCGTGAGGAAGTCAGGATTCATCCCAGCAAAGGCAAGACACTTTTATGATACGTCCACCCGACGCGTTGAATTGTATGCCTCACGCGCGCCCGCGAGCCTGTTGCTTGCGGGCGTTGCGTTCCCGCCAGTAGCTGGCAATGGCATCGCTGGCGCGGGCGAGCCATTTCTCGTCGCGCCGGAATTGTTCCAGCGTTTCCGTGGCGAAGAACTTCGTGCTGTTGCGGGCGGGATGGCCTAGCGGTTTCAACAAGCCTGCCGTAACCAGCCTCGGAATCTCGTGCGGTTCAAAACCGAGAAACCACGCCGCCTGATTTGCGTCGAGCCGGGCGGGAACGACCTTCCAACTGAGAAATTCCGTTTGTTGC